>Ga0209611_10000605_pt1 | contig 55348 bp, 42 predicted proteins | sample S1TSphgellanicum_3_FD_187693 | JGI IMG/M metagenome (GOLD analysis project Ga0209611, IMG submission 187693) | Host-associated microbial communities from peat moss isolated from Minnesota, USA - S1T2_Fc - Sphagnum magellanicum MG (SPAdes) (version 2) | ecosystem: Host-associated > Plants > Peat... | reverse complement strand
CGCGACGTACGAATACGCAATCGAAGCGTGGCCCGATGCCTTCGAGACGTGGCGTACCGACGCGCGCAAGAAACGCGAAGCCGCCCAACATCTCGCCGTCGAGATTCTCGAAGGCCGCGCACTCGTCGTGGCCGCGCGCGATCGGGCCGAGGGCGCGCTTCGCGCCGATCTCGACGCGGTACTCGACGATCTCGATTCGCTTGCGGGCGACGATGCGCGCGCCGAAACGCTGCTCGCCGATTCGCTCGCGACGCTCGTGGCACGCGCGCCCGATAAGACGCACGCCACGCGCTCGGCCACGCTACGCGCGCTCGTGGAGCGGCGCGCGGCGCAGTTTGCCGCGTGGTACGAATTCTTCCCGCGCTCGTCCGGCTCGGTCCCGGGCGTTCACGGAACGTTTGCGGATGCGGAGCGACGGCTCCCCGCGATTCGGGATATGGGTTTCGACATCGTGTATCTTCCGCCGATCCACCCGATCGGCCACGCCTTTCGCAAGGGCCGCAACAACACGCTCGACCCGCTGCCGACGGATCCGGGCAGCCCGTGGGCGATCGGCAACGATGCGGGTGGCCACACCGCCGTCGAACCGGCGCTTGGAACGATCGCGGATTTCGAACGCTTCGTCGCTGCGGCGCGCGCCAACGATCTCGAGGTCGCACTCGACTACGCGCTCCAATGCTCGCCCGATCATCCGTTCGTCAAAGAGCATCCGGAGTGGTTCGTGGTGCGCCCGGACGGCACGATCAAATACGCGGAGAACCCGCCCAAGAAATATCAGGACATCGTCAACTTCGACTGGTACGGGCCGCATGCGTCCGAGATCTGGGACGCGCTGCGCGACGTCGTGCTCTTCTGGTGCGAGCGTGGCGTGCGCGTCTTCCGTGTCGACAATCCGCACACGAAGCCGTTCGCGTTCTGGGAGTGGATGATCGCCGAGGTGCGTGCGACCTACCCCGGCACGATCTTTCTCGCCGAAGCGTTCACGCGCCCCAAGGTGATGAACGAGCTCGCGAAGGTCGGCTTCTCGCAGTCGTACACGTACTTCACGTGGCGCAATACGAAGGCCGAACTCACGGCGTTCGTGACCGAATTCGCCGGCACGGAGATGGCGGAGTACTACCGGCCGAACCTGTGGCCGAACACGCCGGACATCCTCGCACCGTATCTCCACGCCGGCCGCCCCGCATTCCTGATACGCCTCGTGCTCGCGGCGACGCTCTCGAGCGCGTACGGCATCTACAGCGGCTACGAACTTTGCGAGAACGAGGCGCTTCCCGGAACCGAGGAGTACGCGAATTCGGAGAAATATGAGATCCGGGTTCGCGATTGGAATGCGCCGGACAACATCGTCGCCGACATCGCCCACGTCAATCGCATCCGTCGCAACAATCCGGCGTTGCACGACTGGCGCAACGTCACGTTCTACCGCGCCGACGACGATGCGGTGCTCTTCTACGGGAAGCGTAGCGGCGAGAACGTCCTCTTGATCGCGGTGAACCTCGATCCGCTCGCGGCACGCGATCCGATCCTCTGGATTCCGACGGGCGACTTCGGGATCGCGGACGACCAACCGTACGACGTCGAGGAATTGCTCGGCGCCACGCGGCATGTGTGGCGCGGGTCGCCGCACCGCTGGCGTCTCGACCCGGCAACCAACCCCGCCGCCATCTTTCGCTTGACGCTTCCGAAAGCCGACGCCACGCCGTGAACGATAGCGACCCGCTCTGGTTCAAAGACGCCGTCATCTATCAGGTGCACGTCAAGGCCTTCTACGATTCCAACGACGACGGCATCGGCGATTTCGCCGGCTTGACGCAGAAGCTCGATTACATCAAGAACCTCGGCGCCACGTGCATCTGGCTCTTACCGTTCTTCCCCTCACCCATGCGCGACGACGGCTACGACATCGCCGACTACCGCGCGATCAATCCGGCCTACGGTACGATGCACGACTTCCGCGCATTCGTCCGCGCGGCGCACGAGCGCGGCATCCGCGTGCTGATCGAACTCGTGATCAACCACACCTCCGACCAGCACGCCTGGTTCCAGCGCGCGCGCCGCGCGCGGCCGGGCTCCGTGTGGCGCGATTTCTACGTGTGGAGCGATACGGACAAGAAGTACGCGGGCACGCGCATCATCTTCACGGATACCGAGACGTCGAACTGGACGTGGGATCCGGTCGCGTCGCAGTATTACTGGCATCGCTTCTTCTCGCACCAACCCGACCTCAATTTCGAGAACCCGCGGGTGATCGAAGCGATCCTCAACGTGATGCGCTACTGGCTCGATATGGGCGTCGACGGTTTGCGCCTCGATGCCGTGCCGTATCTCTGCGAGCGCGAAGGCACCTCGAACGAGAATCTGCCCGAAACGCACGCCGTGATCAAGACGATGCGCTCCGTGCTCGATAGCGAGTACGAAGGTCGCGTCTTCCTCGCGGAAGCGAATCAATGGCCCGAGGACGTGCGGCAGTATTTCGGCGACGGCGACGAGTGCCACATGGCGTTCCACTTCCCGCTCATGCCGCGCATGTTCATGGCGATCGCGGAAGAGGATCGCTATCCGATCATCGACATCATGCGCCAGACGCCGGAGATCCCCGAGAACTGCCAGTGGGCGATCTTCCTCCGCAACCACGACGAGATGACGCTCGAGATGGTGACGGAACGCGAGCGCGACAGCATGTACCGCATCTACGCCTCGGAGCCGCGCGCGCGCATCAACGTCGGCATCCGCCGACGCCTCGCGCCGCTCATGGAAAACGACCGTCGCCGCATCGAGTTGCTCACGGGGCTCTTGCTCTCGATGCCGGGAACGCCGATCGTGTACTACGGCGACGAGATCGGCATGGGCGACAACATCTATCTGAGCGACCGCGACGGCGTGCGGACGCCGATGCAGTGGTCGATCGATCGCAACGGCGGCTTCTCGCGCGCCGATCCCGCGCGTTTGTTCCTGCCGCCGATCATGGACTCCGTGTACGGTTATCAGAGCGTGAACGTCGAGGCGCAAGGGCGCAGCCCGGGGTCGCTGATCAATTGGATGCGCAAGCTGATCGCCGTGCGCCAAGGCTATAAGGCGTTCGGTCGCGGCAAACTCTCGTTCTTACGTCCGGCCAATCGGAAAGTGATCGCGTACACGCGCGAGCTCGACGACGAGGTCGTGCTGTGCGTCGCGAACCTCGCGCGCTCCGCGCAGCAAGTCGCGCTCGATCTCTCCGCCTTCAAAGGCCGCGTGCCGGTCGAGATGGTGGGCTGGAGTCCGTTTCAGACGATCGGCAACGAGCGCTACGTGGTCACGATACCGGGACACGGCTTCTACTGGTTTCTTCTCTCCGAAACGGCGCAAGGCGTCGCGTGGGAAGCGGATCTTCCGGGACAGTTGCCCGAACTCACGACGCTCGTGTTGCCGCGCGAGGGCATCGTCACGTCGATCGGCGGACGTTCGCTCGAAATGTTCGAGAGCGACGTGCTCCCGGCGTATCTGCCGCAGCAACGCTGGTTCTCCGAGAAGGGCGCGAAGCTCGACCGCGCCGCTCTGATCGATACGGCCCGCTTCGAGAGTCACGGCACGTCGTGTTTCCTCGCGATGGTGCAGGCGTCGAACGCGTACTTCGTTCCGGTCGCGATCGCCGACGAGACGACGGACGACGAACGCTCGGCGACGCTCGCGCGCGCGACGCTCGCGCGAACGCGGACGGGACCGCATAGCGGATTCCTCGTCGACGGCTTCGCGGACGACGCGTTTGTCCTCGGGCTCTTGAGCGCCGTCCGCGAAGGGGCGTCGCTCCGATCCGTCCGCGGCGGAACGTTCCGCGCCACCCCCACCGATGCGCTGCTCGCACTCGAGCTTCCGGCCGAACCGGTCGTGCGGCGAATGGACGTCGAGCAGAGCAACACGTCCGCCGTGATCGACGAGCGCATCGTGCTCAAAGGCTATCGCAAGATCCACGCGGGCCCGCAACCGGAACTCGAAGTCGCGCGCTTCCTCGCAGCGGTGGGCTATGAGAACACGCCGCAACTTTACGGGTCGCTCGAGTACGTCGCCGAGGACGGAGAACCCACGTCGCTCGCAATCGTGCAGCAGTTCGTCGAAAGCCAGGGCGACGGCTGGGGCGCGACGATCGCCTATCTCGAGCGCTTCTTCGATCGCAACAAAGACATGAACGCGAGCCACGAGATCGCGCCGCAAAACGGCGAGGTGCCGCAGCCGGCGGACTACCACGAGATCTTCGTGCAGCGCGCGCGCCGGCTCGGAATTCGAACGGCCGAAATGCATCGCGCGTTTGCGACGTCGACGGGCGATCCGGATTTCGAACCGGAACCCGTGACGCAGGCAGACCTCGACGCATGGGTCGCTCAAGCACGCGAGAGCGCGGCCGCGGCGCTCGACGGACTCGAGCGCGAACTCGACCGCGTCCCGATCGAAGTACGCGACTTCGCGCGAACGCTGATCGACTCGCGCGAGCGCCTCTTCGAGCATCTCACGCTCCCGCAGAACGATCGTCTGGATATCGTGAAGACGCGCTACCACGGCGACTACCACCTCGGCCAGGTGCTCGTGCTCGCCGACGACTTCATGATCGTCGATTTCGAAGGCGAACCGGGTCGCCCGCTCGCCGAGCGGCGGAAGAAATCGTCGCCGCTGCGCGACGTCGCGGGCATGCTGCGTTCGATCAACTACGCGGCCGTCGCGGCGCTCCGCGGATCCTCGAGCGATCGTGCCGAGGATACGAGCGCGCTCGAACCGCTCGCGCGCGATTGGGAACGCCGCAGCGTCGAGGCATACCTCGCCGGCTATCGCGAGACGATCGTCGGCGCGCGTTCGTATCCGGCGGATCCGGCGATGGCGGAACAGCTCCTCGATCTCTTCACCCTGGAAAAGGCGTTCTACGAAATGTCCTACGAACTCGCGAACCGGCCCGCGTGGGTTCGCATCCCGCTCGAGGGCATTCGCAATATCCTCGAAAGCCGCACGGAGATCGCCGGTGCTCGCTAAGGACGCGGTCGCGGCGATCGTCCACGGCGATCACGGCGACCCATTCTCGATCCTCGGTATGCATCCGGGCGACGCGCGCGGCGACCTCGTGGTTCGCACCTTCGCGCCACACGCGTCGCAGGTCGACGTTCTCGATGCGGCAACGGGCGGCGTCGTCGCGCAACTCGAGCGCGTCGATGAGAGCGGCTTCTACGCGGGAAACATCCGCGGACGCGCACCGTTCGCGTATCGTCTGCGGCTCACGGTCGGCCATGCGATCGTCGATGTCGACGATCCGTATCGCTTCGGCCCCGTACTCGGCGAACTCGACGTGTATCTGATCGGCGAAGGCAAGCACCTCCGGCTGTACGAGAAATTCGGCGCGCACGCAGCGACCGTGGATGGTGTGGCGGGCGTCTCGTTCGTGGTTTGGGCGCCGAACGCGAAGCGCGTCTCGGTCGTCGGCAGCTTCAACGATTGGGACGGGCGCCGCAACCCGATGCGATTCCGTCAGGAAATCGGCGTGTGGGAAATCTTCTTGCCCGCGGTCCCGGTCGGCTCGACGTACAAGTACGAGTTGCTCGGGCCCTACGGGAACCTGTTGCCGCTCAAGGCCGATCCGTTCGCGTTTGCCGCAGAACGTGCGCCTGCGACGGCGTCGATCGTCGCGCGTGCGGGCGGCGAGCGCTGGGACGACGATGGATGGCTCGCACGTCGCCCGGCCGCGAACGAGCGTAGCGCGCCGATCTCGGTGTACGAAGTGCATCTCGGATCGTGGCGGCGCGCCGACGGGAATCGCTACCTGACGTATCGCGAGCTCGCGGACCAACTCGTGCCGTACGCGGCCGATCTCGGCTTCACGCATCTCGAGCTGTTGCCCGTCACGGAACACCCCTTCGACGGATCGTGGGGCTACCAGCCGATCGGGATGTTCGCGCCGACGAGCCGTTTCGGTTCGCCCGACGACTTCGCGTATTTCGTGGACCGCGCGCACGATGCGGGCCTCGGCGTCCTCCTCGACTGGGTTCCGGGCCACTTCCCGACCGACGCACACGGGCTCGGAACGTTCGACGGAACGCACCTCTACGAACATGCCGATCCACGTCAGGGCTTTCAGCCCGACTGGAACACGCTGATCTTCAATTTCGATCGCACCGAGATCGTGAACTACCTCATTGCAAACGCGCTCTTTTGGCTCGACGCGTATCACGTGGACGGGTTGCGCGTCGATGCGGTCGCGTCGATGCTCTACCTCGATTACAGCCGCAAGGCGGGCGAGTGGATCCCCAACCGGTACGGCGGCCGCGAGAACCTCGGCGCGATCGAATTCATGCAGCGCACGAACGAGGCGGTGTACGGCGAGTTTCCGGGCACCGTGACCGTCGCCGAAGAGTCGACCGCGTGGCCGAAAGTTTCGGCGCCCGTCTATCTCGGCGGCCTCGGGTTCGGCTACAAGTGGAACATGGGTTGGATGCACGATACGCTCGAGTTCATGCATGCGGACCCGCTCTATCGCAAATACCAACTCGACGCGCTGACGTTCAGCTTCGTGTACGCTTACACGGAGAATTTCGTGCTGCCGCTTTCGCACGACGAAGTGGTGCACGGCAAGGGCTCGCTGATCGGCAAGATGCCGGGCGACACGTGGCAGCGCTTCGCGAACTTGCGCGCCTACTATGGCTACATGTTCGTGCATCCCGGCAAGAAGCTACTGTTCATGGGTGCCGAGTTCGCGCAAGAACGCGAGTGGAACCACGACCAGAGCCTCGATTGGCATCTCTACGACGATCCGAAGCACGCGGGAATCGGGCTCCTGGTCGGCGACCTCAATCGCACGTATCGTGGGCTCGCGCCGCTGCACGAACTCGATGCGGAGCCCGCCGGACTCGAATGGATCGTCGCCGACCACGAACGCGTCGTCGTCGCCTTCGTGCGTCGTGCCCTCGACTCACGCGATTTCGTCGTCTGCGTGACGAACTTCACGCCGGTGGTGCGGCACGACTACGTGCTCGGCGTCCCGGCCGGCGGAACCTACGTCGAGGCGATCAACACGGACGATGCGCGCTACGGCGGATCCGGCGTCGTCAACGGCAGCATCGAGGCGCAGCCGATCGGCGCGCACGATAAGCCGTACTCGATTCGACTCACGCTCCCACCGCTCGCGACGGTGATTCTCAAGCGAGCGGTATCGTAAAAAGAACGATTGCGCTATCGGAGGCGACGTCCTACGGTAGGTAGGTGCGTAACGTACCGGAAACCGACGACGAGCCTCTTCCCCTAACGTTCCGCTTCGTGATGGCCCTCGGCATCTGCATTCTCGTGGGCTGGGCGTTGATGTTCTGGCTGCTCGCAAGTCGCTGGTAACACGGTGCACCTTCATCGTCTCGAGCGTATCTGGCTGACGTTCGGCGTCGCGATTCTCGCGATTTTCCTCGCAACCGTGACCACGGCCGCGCTCGTCGATGGGTTCGTACCGCCGAGCCACGTGCAGAGCATCGATCCGGCGAAAGTATCGGTAACGCCGCCGTTCGATAAGCCGGGGTTACACAAACTCGCGAACGGATCGTACGAGGCGTACTACGTCGCGCACATCTTCGCGTTCGACCCGCATCATCTCGTCGTGCCGCTCGGCGCGCACGTGACGTTCTACGTGACGAGCCTCGACGTGGTTCACGGGTTCTCGATACCGGAGACCGGCGTCAACACGATGGTCACGCCGGGTTGGGTGAGCACCGTCTCCCACACGTTTCGCGCGCGCGGCACGTATTTGCTCGTGTGCAACGAGTACTGCGGCATCGAGCACCAAACGATGGCCGATACGATCGAGGTCAGGTGAGCACCACGAACCTCGGAATGTTCGAGCCGCGGCCCCTCACGCGCGAGCTCGCGGTCGCGAACGAAAACATTCTCGTCTCCGCGCATATCTACACCGCGACGGCAGCGCTCGTGCTCGGGGCGCTTTTCGGGCTCCTTCAGGGCTTCGCGCGCGCGAACTGGATCGTGATGCCCGCGTGGTTCGACTACTATCGCGTCCTCACGACGCACGGCGTGTTGATGGCGCTCGTCTTTACGACGTTCTTCATCACGGGTCTCCTCACGTTCTCGACGTATCGCTCGATCCCGCGCGTTCGCCACGTGGCGCTCGGATGGACGGGCTACATCGTGATGCTCGTGGGAACGCTCGTCACCGCGCTCACGATCCTCTCCGGCAACGCGACGGTGCTCTACACGTTTTACGCCCCGCTCAAAGCGCATCCGGCGTTCTATATCGGCGCGACGGTCCTCGTTGCGGGCACGTGGTTCGTTGCGGCGGACGTGTTGATGAACGTCGCATGGTTCCTTAAGAACAATCCCGGGAAGCGCATCCCGCTTCCGGCGTTTGCGGCCGCGGCGACGTTCGTCATGTGGATCATCGCGACGATCGGCGTCACGCTCGAGATGTGCCTCTTGATCCCGTGGTCGCTCGGCTGGACCAGCGGCATCGACGTCGAGCTGACGCGGATGCTCTTCTGGTATTTCGGCCATCCGCTCGTCTACTTCTGGATCATGGCGGCGTACCTGATCTGGTACAACGTGATCCCGACCACGTACAAGGGCAACGTCTTCAGCGACGCGCTGACGCGGCTCTCGTTCATCCTGCTGCTCGTGCTCTCGACGCCCGTCGGTCTGCACCATCAATTTCTCGACCCCGGCATCTCCGCCGGGTGGAAGTGGATGCACACGGTCCTCACCTACGGTGTCGTGATACCGTCGTTCATGACGGCGTTCGCGATCTTCGCATCGTTCGAAATCGCCGCGCGGCGTGCGGGTAAGCGTGGCTTCGTCGCGACGATCCGTTGGTTGCCGTGGGGCGATCCCGTCTTCTCCGGGTCCGCGCTCGGAATGCTGCTCTTTCTCTTCGGCGGCTTCGGCGGCATCGTGAACACGTCGTACAGCATGGACGTCCTCGTGCACAACACGATGTGGATCGTCGGCCACTTTCACGTGACGGTCGGCGGCCCCGTCGCCCTCAGCTTCATCGGCGCGGCGTATCGCCTCGTGCCGGCGATCACGGGCCGAAAGCTCTTCGCGCCGAAACTCGCGCTCGCTCAGACGTACACGTACTTCGTCGGGATGCTGCTGATGTCGACATCGATGCACGTCGCGGGTCTCCTCGGCTCGCCGCGTCGTACGTCCGACGTGACGTATTTCGGAGCGGCCGGCGCACAATCGTGGCATTTCGAGATGGTGACGGCCGCGGTCGGCGGGACGATTCTCTTCATCAGCATTCTCATGTTCGCGGTCGTCGCGGTCGGCACGCGTTTCCGTGACGTGCGCGCCGAGGAGCGCGACGAATTTGCGTTTGCGGGGACCGATGAGGAAGCGATGCACACGCCCGCCATCCTCGACAAGCTGGGCCGCTGGGCGTGCCTCGCGCTCGTGCTCGCCGTCGTCGCATACGCGGGTCCGATCCACGATCAACTCTCACAGCCGCACTATCTCGTCCCCGGCATGCGAACGTGGTAGCGTTCGCGGAACCACCCGCGGCGGTCGCGACGCCCTTCGTGCCGGAACTCGAGACGGGCGACGCGCTTCCCGTCACGACGCTCGTCGACCAGCACGGTCGACATTTCACGCTCGGTGGAAGCGCGGCGGGCGCGACGATCGTAACGTTCTTCTATACGCGCTGCCGCGACGCGAACGAGTGCCCGCTGACGTCTGCGAAATTCGCTCGGCTGCAAACCACATTATCGCGCGTGCCGACGCGCCTCGTCGAGATCACGATCGACCCCGAGCACGACACGGTGCCCATACTCGCGCGCTACGCGACGACGTTCGGAGCGAACGCCGATCGCTGGCGCGTCGCGACAGGCGCACCGAGCGCTATCGCAATGCTCGAACGGAGAATGGGCGTCACCGTTTCGCGCTCCGCGAACGGGGATTTCGTCCACGAGGATGCGGTCGTCGTCGTCGATCCGAACGGTCGCATCGCCGACACGATCTCAGGCGACACGTGGTCGCCCGCGGACGTCGTCACGATCGCGAGCGTCGCGGAGGGACGCCGAACCGGGGCATTCGCACGCCTACGCTTCGCACTCACGCGCGGCATCGCAGCGGCGTGCGGCGGTGCGACGGGGCTCCACGGAATCTCGCTCGCGACTGCGGGTGGTGTCTTTACGATCGCCCTTATGGGCTTCACGATCCTGATGCGCAGAATGGTCGGCGCCCTCTAGGGCGACGACGTCGGTGTCGCTGACGGCGCGAGGAGCGGCGGGGGTGGCGGCACCGGAGGCGTGCCGTTCGAAGGTGGCGCTGCCGGCTCCGCAGATGCGGATGCCGCGGGCGGCGGCGTTGCGGGCGGCGGCGTTCGCGGATTGCAGGCGTCGGGAGAATACGGGCCGGGTGGCGGCGACGGCGGCGTACCCGTGAGTCCGAACAGCAACGGGAACGACGACGCACCGTCGGTCATGTACTCGCCGGTGACGACGCGCGTCTCGCCCGGTGCGAGATCGTATTGCGAAATTTGGTAGCGATTCTGGCGCACGACGCAGGGGATCTCCGTCGGCTTCGGATCGCCCGTGAACCAGATCGTCGTCGTCGCGCTACCGCCGGATGGGAGCTCGTAGAAATAGATGCTCGCCGGCGTCGCGCTCGGATTGCTCAGTTGCAGCGAAACGTTGCGGAGCACGCCGTAATCGCCGCCGAGCGGTCGTCCATCGGCACGCAGGTTCGCGATCGTGGGCGCGCCGATCTCGAATGGGTCCGGATCGGGCGAACCTACCGCATACGCGAGCGCGAGCGGTGGCACGGTCGTCAGATCGAATTCGCCCCGCCGTCCGTGTCCGTCGGTCGGAAGCTCCGGCTGCCCGAAAAATGACGTCGGGTCGACGTCCGCCTCGGTCGAGATCACGTCGACGTCGACCGGTCCGCCGTCGAGGACGCGCAGATCGAGCGCACCCGCGACGAGTTCTCCGGGCTGAAGCTGCTGCGCGCCGAGTTGTTGCACGTACGGCGCATCGGCCGTAACGGAGACGATGCTGCTCTCTTGCGATTGCCGCGCGAGTAGATATTTCACGGTGGCGACGTGGCCGACGTATGCGAACGCGTTCGACGGACCCGCCGCATACCCGAGGATCTGCACGTGGGCGTCGGCGCCCGCCGCTCGCAGCGCGAGGAACACCCGATGCGTCGATCCGTATGCGACGTGATAGAAATACGTGCGCGCCGGCTTCGCGGCGTCGAGCGTCGCGCGGTACAGCACGCCGTCCGTTCCCGCGAGGAGCTTTTCGGGATCGTCGCTATAGAAGAGAATCTGCGGATCGAGTTCGGGTAGCGTCTCGACGCGGAGATGAACGCTCGTCGCTCCGGTCACGTCGACGAACGTCCCCGCTCCGTCGATTCGTACCTGCGCGGTCGCTTCGAGCGTATCGCCCGGTCGTAACGTCGCCCCCGGCGTTGCATCCTGAACGTCGACGCGCGTGCCCGGCCGCAACTGTGCGTTTGCGGCAATCGCGGCCGCGATCTTCGACGCCGCGAATTGCGGAGAAACCGTGCCGCCGAGTTCGACCGACACGTCGCTCGGAACGACGCCGGCGGGCGCGGCGACGAGCACGCCGACGGTCGCGGTATCGCCGGCCGCGTCGGTCAGCGTCACCGTGGTCGTTCCCGGCGCACGACCCGCGAGCGTCAGGCTTCGCGCGATCGGGTCGTAACGAACGTCGACGTTCGGCGACGAGGGACTCACGGTAATCGCGCCGCTTCCGCCGCTCACCGACACCACCACCGTGGTGCCGGGAATGATCCCGACGCGCGCGCGGACGACGATCGGGATCGCGACCGGCGTCGGAGATGCCGTCGGCGATGGCGACGCGACCGGCGATGCGTTTTCCGACGGCGATACGGCCGGCGACGGCGCGACCGACGGCGTCGGGCTCGGCACCGGCTGCGCGTACGCGTCCGCACGCACGCCGGCGTTCGCAAATGCAAACCCGAGCAACGCCCGATGCAGGTATCGCTTCGAGATCATCGCACGCGGGCTACGGCGTCGATTGCACCGCCGGCGTTTTCGTCGTGCGGTCGCCCGGCTGCGTGACGTCGCCCGACGCCGCGCGCGCGTCGAGTACGAGCCGCTCCCCTTCGATATCTGCGGGAAAGAGCCGATCGTAGAGCACGCGCACGATTCCGGCCACCGGTACCGAGAGCAAGATGCCGAGGATGCCGTACGCCTCGCCACCGATGAGGATCGCGAGCGTCACGATCAACGGCGTGACGCCGACCGACTTCGCGTTGATCAGCGGCGCGACGAGATTCCCGATCACCTGGAAGATGATCGCGAAGAGAACGGTGACGATCAACGCCTTCACGATCCCGACGGTGAAAAGCGCGACGACGACCGCGGGAACGGCACCGACGATCGCGCCGACGACCGGCACGATGCCGAGCAATCCGATCAAGAGCCCGAGGATCACCGCATAGGGCACGCCCGTCACGAGGAGCACGAGAATCGAGGCGAGCGCGGTAACGACCGAAAGAAGCACTTGCGAGCGCACGAAGCCGCCGATCACCGTGTCGATATCCATCACGAGCGACACGACGTACGCGCGTTGCGGCTTCGGGACCACGCGAATGAGCGTCTCTTGGATTTTCTCGAGATCCACGATGAACATGAACGTGACGCCGAACGTCACGGCCAGCTCCGTCGCGAGAGTCGCCCCACCCTGGACGAGCGGCAGTAGATGCGCGCCGATGGCCGACGCCGCGACGCCGACATACTCGCCGACTTTTCCGGCGTTGTGCGCGATCAGTTCGCGAAGCTGCGTCGGCAGCTTCTGCAGCAGCGGATTCTCCGAGGGGTTCGCGATCTCGCGCGCCACTTCGTGAACGCGCGCCGGATAGTTCTGCGCGAAATCGGCCGTCTGCTGCGCGACGGTCGGTGCGAGAAACGCGAGCGCGATCAGGACCGCGACGAAAATGCCCGCGTACACGACCGCGACGGCGAGCGCTCGAGGCATGCGCCGCGAGAGCACCTTCACCATCGGATAGATCAGGTACGAGAACAGGATCGAGAAGATGATGATCGTGAGGACGTTCGAAACGCGATCGAAGACCGCCGAGAACATCCAAATGAGACCGCCGCACCCGAGCACGAGTGCGACGATAACGAGTGCGCGAACGAGCCGAGGGGTCGAGATTAGTTCACGCCCGCAAGCTGCTTCTGCGCAGACGTGAAGCTCGCGGCCGATCCGTGGCCGCTGCCCTCGGCGATGAGGCGCCGTAAGTGGAAATCGGCATCGCCAAGCGCGAGCTCGAGCATCGACATCCGCTTGAAGTAGTGGCCGATCATGTACTCTTCGCTCATGCCGATGCCGCCGTGCAACTGGATCGCCGACTGGCCGACCGTGCGGCCCGAGCGCGCGATCTGCGCCTTCGTCGCCGAGACGGCGCGCTTGCGTTCCGAGGGGTTCCCGGCCGGATCGATCGCCACGGTTCCGTAATACAGCATCGAGCGCGAGAGTTCGACTTCGATCAGCATATCGACCGCGCGGTGCTGGAGCACTTGAAACGAACCGATCGGCACGCCGAATTGTTCGCGTGCCTTGATGTAGTCGACCGTGGTCTTCTGCATCACGGACATGTTGCCGACCGCCTCGGCCGAAAGCGCCGCGACGCCGCTATCGAGAACGAACTCGAGCAGCCCGAGCGCCTTGCCCGGCTCTCCGAGTACCGCATCCGCGCCGACGTGCACGTTCTCGAACGTGTAGTCCGACGCGCGCTGGCCGTCGACCGTCTTAAAGTCGAAGTGCGAGACGCCGGCCGCATCGCGATCGATGAGGAGCAGCGTGATCCCATCGGCGTCGTGCTCGCCGCCCGACGTGCGGACGCTAACGATCAGTTTGTCGGCCGCGGCACCGTAGGGAACCGCGCGCTTCTTTCCGTTGACGACCCAGCCCGAACCGTCCGCTTTCGCGGACGTCGAGACGATGCTCGGATCGTAGCGCGAATTGTCTTCCGCATACGCGAGCGACAGCAGCACGTCGCCCGCGATCATCGAGTTGAGGAGATCGCTATGCGCGGCGTTCGTGCCGCCGAATGCGAGTGCCGTGCCACCGAGAACGACGGTCGGAACGAAGGGTTCGAGCACGAGCGCCTTGCCGAACGCTTCCATCAGAATCATCGTCTCGATCGGCGTGCCGCCGAAACCGCCGCGATCTTCGGGAAGCGCGATGCCGAGCCAACCGAGCTCCGCGTACGTGCTCCAGTGGTCGCGGCTAAAACCGTCGGCGCTATTACTGATCGCCATCCGCGCATCGAAGCCGTACGCGTCGGCGACGAAGCGATCGACGCTTTCCTTGATGAGCTGCTGGTCGGACGAGAGCGTAAAATCCACGATTAGAGTCCTAACATGCGCTTGGCGAGGATGTTGCGCTGGATCTCGTTCGATCCGGCGTAGATCGAGGTCTTCCGGTAGTTGAAGTACAGCGCCGCATTGTTGGTACGGCTATCGAACGACGCGTACGCGCCGGCCTCGAGCATCAACTCCGTGATCGCTTGCTGGATCTCCGTGCCGATGATCTTGATGTACGACGATTCGAGACCCGGGCTCTTCGTCGCGCTTTCGGCCGCGAGCGCGCGTAACTGCGCGTAGGAGAGCGCCGTCAACCGCACTTCGACTTCCGCGATTCGCTTCGCGAAATCGCCGCTCTCGATCAGCGTCGAGCCGTTGAAACGCTCTTCACCCGCGATCTCTTTGAGGCGATCGAGCATTTGGAACGAGCCCGCGACGCCGGCGGTGCCGTTGCGCTCGTGCTCGAGGAGGAACTTCGCGTAGGTCCAGCCCCCGCCTTCGGTTCCAACGAGGTTCTCGACCGGAACGCGGACGTTCTCGAAAATTACTTCGTTGATCTCGTGGCCGCCGTCGATCGTCTCGATCGGCCGCACCGTCACGCCCGGCGTCGTCATGTCGACGAGGATAAACGAGATGCCCTTCTGCTTCTTCGCCGTCGGGTCGGTGCGCGCGAGCACGAAGATCATGTTCGCGTACTGCGCGAGCGTGATCCACGTCTTCTGACCGTTGATGACGTAATGATCGCCGTCGCGTTCCGCGCGCGTCGAGAGCGATGCGAGGTCGGAACCGGACCCCGGCTCCGAATACCCTTGGCACCACCAATCCTCACTCGAGAGGATGCGTGGCAAGTAGTATGCCTTCTGCTCTTCGCTTCCAAAGTTGATAATGACCGGCGCCACCATCGAGACGCCGAACGGAAGCTGACGCGGCGCGAAGCCGACGGCCAGTTCCTCGTCAAAAATATGCTTCTGCACCACGGTCCAATTGGTGCCGCCGTGTTCGACGGGCCAATTCGGCGCGAGGTACCCGTGCGCGTTCAAAATCTTCTGCCACGTCACGTAGTCCTCGCGGGACAGCTCCTCGCCGACCTGCATCTTGTGCTTGATCGTGGGCGGGAGCTCTCGTGCGACGAACGCGCGAATCTCATCGCGGAAGCGCAGGTCTTCGGGGCTGAACGACAGGTCCATAGCTGCTACGTTTGACACATAGGATACGCGCGCCCTCGTGGCACAAGGGCCGAACGTGTACACCGATGCCCTCACGACCGCTCTCGGTGACGGAATCGTGCAGATCCGGCTCCCGATGGCGGGAAACCCCATGCGCCACATCAACGGGTATCTCGTCCGCGAGGACGATGGATTCACGCTCATCGACTGTGGCTGGAAGACGGACGACGTGCTCGAGGCGCTCCATGCGGGCCTCGCCGAGCACGGCGAGACGCTCGCCGCGGTCAAGCGAATCGTCGTGACCCACATGCACTTCGATCACTACGGCCTCGCGGGAACGCTCTTGCGCGCGGGGGTGCCGGACTTGCTGTTGCATTCGAAGGACTGGGATTTCGCATCGCGGATTCTGTCGAACCCGCTCGAGGCCGATCGCCTTTCCGATATCTGGCTCGGCCGGAACGGTTTCGACGTCGTCCCCTCGGATGAGGAGGCCGAGCACCATCGCCTCAACGAGCTCACCGAACCCACGCGCATTCTGAACGACGGCGAACGAGTCGGTCGCCTGCTGGTCGTATGGACGCCCGGCCACACGCCCGGCCACATCTGCCTCGTCGACACGGCGACGGGCAAGATGTTCACGGGCGATCACGTGCTCGACCCGGTGACGCCACACGTCGGCTTCTGGGCGGAGCACCGCGGCGACCCACTCGGCGACTACATCGCGTCGCTCGAAAACGTCGGACGCATCGGCGCGTCCGGCGTACTGCCCGCGCACGGCGAGCCGTTCCCCGATCTCCAACGCCGCGTCGATCAGTTGCTCGAGCACGAAGCGACACGCGAGAATCAGATCGTCGAAGCGCTCGGCCTCGGCCCGTCGAGCGCGGCCGACATCGCGGGACGCTTGCCGTGGACGCGGCGCAACAAAAGCTTCGCGGATCTCGGCGAGTTCCACCAACAATTTGCCGTCGCGGAAACGATCGCGCACCTCGAACATCTACGCCACGACGAGCGCGTCAAGCGCGACGACGTAAACGGCTACCGCTACGTGTTGACCGGCTAGCGATGGACGCGCCGCACCTCGTGACGCTCGTCCACGTGGTCGCGGGATCGCTCGTCCTGGTGGTCGCGCCGGCGGCGATGATCGTGCGCAAAGGCGGCCGCTGGCATCGCGCGTGGGGCCGTGCGTTCGCGTGGGGTATGGGCGTCGTGCTCGTCTCGGCTGCGTTCATGTGGGAATCGCACGGACATCTCTTTTTGCTTTTCCTCGACGCCGTGAGCGCGTATCTCGTGTTTCAAGGGTTCCGTACGCTCGCGCGGCGACGTCGCCGCTCGCCCGATGCACGTGCGGACGCGCTCGACGCGCTCGCCGCCGGCATCGTCGCCGTATGCGCCGCGGCACTCGTGGGACTCGCGGTCGGCGCGCGGACGCCGCTCATGCAAAGCCTCACGGGCGTTCTCTACGGGCTCGCTGCGATCGCGACGACGTTTGCGGTTCTCGACCTCAAAGCGATCGTCGAACGAAAGCAGACGCGTCTCGGATCGCTCTTGCTCCATCTCTCGGCGATGATCGGTGCGTACATCTCCGCCGTGACCGCGTTCTGCGTGATCAACTTTCACGGCGTGCCCATGAGCTTGCGCTGGCTCGTTCCGAGCGTTGCCGGGACGATCGTCATCGCAGCATTTTCGATCGCCTATCGGCGACGCTTCGCCCGCGCACCCGAACCACGTGCGGCATCGCGATCGGGCGATGCGTCGCTTATTCCGATGCGATAACGATTCGCGAGTTCGCTCCCGAGATAGCCCGCAACGAAGAGCACGACCGCGCCGAAGATGGTCGCCGCAATCCCGGATGGCGACGCAAACGTCGACGCACGTAGAAACCAAGCGAGAGCGAAGATCGCGGTCGCGACGAGGCTCCAAATCATATGGCCCGTCGCGACGCCGCGCGCTTTGCGCGACATCGGCGCGGTGCGGTAGTCGACGTATCCCGCGACCGAAGCGACCACGGCGCCGACCGTTCCCATCATCACGAGAACGGCACTCATGCGATACCAGAATGCGTCGTGTGCGAAAGCACCCGTGACGTCCGTGATGAGCGCGCCCGTCCAGAACGCGACCGGGAACGGAAGTATCATCAGATGGATCGGATGTCCCCGAAAGGTGGCCTTACCTTGCACGCCCTTCGCTTACGCCGAACCCACGGAGCGGCCTTCGCTTGGTTCGACGGGAGCGGCCACCCAAGGCACGAATGCCGGGCCAGTCCAACAGATTTCGGAGGATCCATCCAGCGATGAATACGATCGACGAACGCGCGGCCGCCGTCACGATGCACGGCAACCCCCTCACCCTTCTCGGACCCGAACTCAAAGCGGGCGATACCGCGCCCGACTTCACGCTCACCACGTCCGATCTCAAACCCCTGACGCTCGACGACGCGACCGCAAACGGTACGAAAAAAGCACTTTTGATCGTCGTTCCGTCGCTCGACACCGGCACGTGTTCGCTCGAAACGCAGACGTTCAACAAGCGCCTGAGCGAGCTCCCCGCCGACGTGAACGCGTACATCGTGAGCCTCGACCTGCCGTTCGCGCAGAGCCGTTGGGCCGCCGCGAACGACGCGCCGAATCTCAAGTATGCGTCGGACTATCAAACGCATGCGTTCGGTAACGCATACGGCGTGCGCATCAAGGAGCTCGGCGTGCTCGCACGTGCGAACTTCGTGATCTCGCCCGACAAGAAGATCACGTATGCCGGACTCGTCAAGGAAGTCGCCGACGAACCGCCCTACGACGAAATCTTCGCCGCGACCAAGTCGTAGCGAACCCGAGGATGTCCGAGGCGGGCGACGACGATCGCGGCGCCGATATTCGCATCGCGCCGCCGTTGATTTTCGGCGGCGCGCTCGCGCTCGGCCTCGCCGCGGGCAACGTGCCGCAGAGCACGACCTACGGGACCCGCGCGCGGCGCCTCCTCGGCACGATCTCGATTGCGGTCGGCGTAGCCGCGGGTGCGAGCGCGCTAATCGAGATGAGAAAGGTTGGGTCGAACCCGAATCCGTTCGAACCGACGAGCGCGCTCGCAACGCGCGGCGCGTTTCGCTTCACGCGGAACCCCGCCTACTTCGGTGCGACGTCGATCTACATCGGCGTCGCTCTCATCGCACGCTCGATCCCCGCCTTCGTCGCGTTACCGGTCGCCCTCGCGATGGTCGACCGCTTCGTGGTCGACAAGGAAGAACGCTATCTCGAACGCCGCTTCGGCGACACGTACCGCACGTATCGCGACGCAGTCCCGCGCTGGTTTTAGCTATCGCCGGGCAACGCGACCCCGTGCGGCGATCACGTGCGGTGGTGGGTCGTCGGCGTGCGCGTCTTCGACGATCGACGCGCGACGTGCGAGGATCGTGCGAACGTTCAGCGAGCCCTTATCGGTAATCTCGCCGCCGTCGAGTGACGGGGGATGATCGAGAAGCACGAGGCGCTCGATACGCGTCGCACTGCCGGTCGCACCATCCGCGAAACTCTCGAGCGCGCTACCGAGTGCGGCGCGCACGAGCGGGCTCGCGCACACGTCGGACAGCGGCGCGTCCGCCGGAACGTCGGTCGCCACCGCGCGACACCGCGCGACGTCCGGAAATGCGAGCAGAGCGAGTTGCTTCCGGTCTGCGCCCGAAATGACTGCGTCGGAAACGAACGGGGCGAAATGGGCGAGCGCGCGCAGCCGTAGCGGCCCCGTGCTCACCCACGTGCCCGTGTCGAGTTTGAAATCCTCGGAGATGCGGCCGTCGAACAGAAAGCCGCGCGACGGATCCGCCGGGTCGGCGTAGCGCAGCGCGTCGCCGATACGATAGAAGCCTTCATCGTCGAACATATCGCGCGTGAGCTCCGGCGCGCCCCAGTACGATTCGGTGATGCTCGGTCCGCGCAAGCGCAGCTCCAGCTTTTCGCCGTTCGGGACAAGTTTGATCTCGGTACCGGGGACCGGCACGCCGACGTACCCGGGGCCGGGCGTGATATCCGGAGCCGCGAGCGCCATCGGCCCCGTTTCCGTGGAACCGAGGCTCGTCGTAATGAGGATTTCTTGCCCGCGCACCTCGCGGGCGAGGGCCTGCAACTCGTCCCAAATGTGGCGTGAAAGCCCCGCGCCGGAGTAAAAAATGATGTCGAGGCGCGAAAAGAATTTCTGCAGTAGTGCCTCATCCTCGCGCAAGAATCGCGCGAGAATTTCGTAGCCTTTCGGGACGTCGAAATAAATCGTGGGCGCGATATCGTGCAGGTTCCGCCGGGTACGCTCTGCGAGCGCCGGCGTCGGTTTGCCGTCGTTCACGTATAACGAGCCGCCGTACGTGAGCGCGATTCCGAAGTTGTGGTTGCCACCGAACGTATGGTTCCACGGAAGCCAATCCAAAATGATCGGCGGCTCGCTTTGCACGACCGGGAACATCTGACCGAACATCCGCGCGTTGCTGCAGAGCATGCGCTGCGCGCAGGTCACGCCCTTCGGCGAGCCGGTCGTTCCCGAGGTGAAGAGCACCTTCGCGATCGTCGCCGCATCGACGGCATCGTGCGCGCGTTCGAGCGACTCGCCCGGCGTTGCGCTCGCGAGTTCGGCAAAACTGGTAACGAACGGGTGTCCGCCGGGGGAATGCGAGACGACGACCTCAACGTTGCGCGGAACGACCGCACTGATGGCCGCCTCGTAGCGTAACCCGTCGTCGACGTACACGAGACCCGGTTCGAACGTGCCGAGCACGTCGCGCAGTTTTGCGAAATCTTTCGAGACGAGTGAATAGCTCGGCGAGATCGGCGAGTAGGGAACGCCCGCATATTGGGCCGCGAGTCCGAGCAGCCCGTGGTCGATCCCGTTCTCCGAGAGAATCGCGACCCCACGGTTCGCGTCGAGCTTGCGATCGACGAGCGCTTGCGCGAGCGATCGGACGATGCGCAACGTCTCGGCAAACGAAACCGTACGCCATGCGTCGCCGGCGCGCTCGCCGAGGAAGACGCGGTCCGGCGTCTCCGACGCCCAGCGTTCCAAATGATCCGTCATCCGTTCCGGATACGGACCGAGCGGCTCGCGATTGCGCACGAGTTCCACGCCGCCCGGACCCACGATCCGCTCGACGTCGCTGCTCCCATGCGGGATCGCTCGGCCCGCAGTCACCCGACGAGCCCGAGTAGACGGATCGCATTCTCGCGCAAGATCAACGGACGCACCTCGTCGCGGATCGGCAGTTTTTCGAACTCGGCGAGCCACTTATCCGGCGTGATGAGCGGATAGTCGGACCCGAAGAGCACTTTGCGTCGCAACTGTGTGTTCGCATATTGGATGAGCTGCGGCGGGAAGTATTTCGGCGACCAACCGGAGAGATCGATGTAGACGTTCGGCTTGTGCAGGCAGATCGAGATCGCCTCGTCTTGCCACGGAAACGAGGGATGCGCGAGGATGATCGGCATGTCCGGAAAATCGACCGCGACGTCGTCGATCGGCATCGGCGCACCGTACTTCAAGCGGATCCCGCCGCCACCGCGCGCGCCCGTCCCGATGCCGCTGTGGCCCGTGTGAAACACGATGGGCAGCCCCGTCGCTTCGACGGCTTTGTAGAACGGGTAGATCGCCTTGTCGTTCGGATAGAACTCCTGGAGCGGCGGATGGAGTTTGAATCCGCGCGCGCCGGCGTCCACGAGACGCTGCACTTCGTCGATCGCCGAGGCGCCGCGCGTGGGGTTCACGCTGACGAACGGAATCAACACGTCGGGGTGACGCGTCGCCGCCGCGAGCACTTCGGCGTTCGGCACCATCGTGCGCCCCGAGAGCGTCTCGTCGACCGTGAAGATCACGCACGCCATCTTCCGCGCGCGATAGTATTCAGCGAGCGGGTCGAGCGCGACCGGCGCGTCGTTCGCCCCGAAGTAGTCTTTCGCCGCGGCGGCAACGTCGCTCGGATCGTCGTCGTGCCAGTGCGCGTGGACATGGGTGTCGATTGCGACGAGATTCGTCGCATCGAGGGGCGAGGCGGGCGCGGTGTCGATCACGGGCGGTCTCCTGGAGCGGTAGCGATTCGTTTGAGTAAACGGGCGAGCGTGGAGCGTTCGGCACGCGTTAGGCCGGATGCTGCGGCCTCTTTACGTGCGACCGCGGGTTCCAGTTTCTCGAGGAGCGCGCGACCACGCGCCGTGAGGACGGGCGGCGCGATGCGGCGATCGATTTTCGAGGAACCACGCCGCACGAGCTTCGCCGCCTCGCAGCGGTCGACGAGGCGCATGACCGACGAGCGATCGAGATCGAGGACCTCGGCAAGCTCGATCTGCTTGATCCCCGGGTTCGCTTCGATGAGGAGCAAAACGGCAAACTGCGAGGGCGAAAGATCGTGCGCGCTCGCGACTTCGGAAAATGCTCCGAAGATCCGAAGCTGAGCGACCCGGAGGCGGTAGCCGAGATTATGCTCGAGCCGGCCGAGTTCGACCGAGCTCGGGCCCTCCGCCGGGACGACCGGCTCAACCACACGTCACTACGTTCATGCCGCCGACGCTTCGCCTCCTCCGGAGCCGAATACTTCCAGCTTTGTTGCGCGTATCAACAATTTGACACCTGACTTTCCCGGGTGGTATCGTACGAGCGTGTCGCACCAACCGGAGCGCGTCGCGGTCACGATCGAGGGTGAGATCGCTCACCTCCGGCTCGATCGCGCCGCAAAGCGCAATGCCCTCGACGACGCCACGGTCGCGCAACTGCATCGCTTTTTCGCCGACCCTCCGGCCGTCCGCGCCGCGATACTCGATGGCGCGGGCGACCACTTTTGCGCCGGGCTGGACCTCGCGGAGCACGTCTCGCGCACCGCACCCGAGGTACTCGCGCACTCGCGCGGATGGCATACGGCCTTCGATGCGATCGCGTTCGGCCGGATCCCGGTCATCGCGGTCATTCGCGGCGCCGCGATCGGCGGAGGTTTCGAGCTCGCGGCCGCGGCTCACATTCGCGTTGCCGAGCGGAGCGCGTTCTTCGGCCTACCGGAGGGCCAGCGAGGGCTCTTCCTCGGCGGCGGCGGTTCGGTACGAATCACGCGCCTGATCGGCGCGAGCCGCGTGATGGATATGATGCTCACCGGTCGCCGCTACGCCGCGCCCGATGCCGAACGCATCGGAGCGGTGCACTACGTGGTCGACGACGGAGCGGGCCTCGCGTTCGGGATGGAACTCGCGCGCGCGATCGCCTCGAACGCAGCGCACTCGAACGCCGCGATCCTCCAAGCGCTGCCCCGCATCGCCGACATGTCCTACGCCGACGGCCTCTATCTCGAAGCGAGCACGGCGGCGATGATGGCGACCGCCGACGAGTCGCGCGAACGCATCGCAGCATTCCTCGACCGCAAGAAATAAACGGCGAGCATCTCGCTAAATAAGAGTTTCTGAAAGTACTCCGGCGGCCGTGACGTGACCGATCCGGCTACGTGCCGTATCGACGTACCAAAGCGAACCGTCGCTCTCGCCGATCAGTGACGTCGGTCGTGCGCTCGGGTCGGGCAACGCGATAGCCAACGATTTTCCATCGAACGAAATCCTCTCGATTTCGTGTCTCTCGTTGCATACCGTCCACGCAACGCCGACGGCCGTCGCGACGATCTCTGACGGATTGCAGTTCGCCGTGGAGAAGTCGAGTCCAGCTCGCTGCGCTCGAGCCTTGGCGAACGAAAAGAGCGAAACCGAGCGCCGAGGCCCCGAAACCGGGAAGATCGACACGTCGCCAAAACCTGCGGTGACGATCGTTCCATCCGGAGCCTGCGCGATTGCGTCCGCGAAGATCTTTATTTTATTCGCATACCATTCGATCGAACAGTCGTCGCGAATCGTCCCGATCGCATCGGTCGTCGTGAAGATCATGCCATCCCGTCCGCTCGCGAGACTCGTCATCAATGTGGCCCGAGGCAGCACCCGAGTACACTCACGTTCGCTTCCGTCGGGAAGGACGTGCACGAACCCCAAGCGCGAATCTCCGAACCAGACCCCGCCTTTCTCGTCGGTAATAAATCTCGGCAAGAGGCCGCTCGAAACGCCTGGAACGTGCACGAAAGCGTCGCGAATTGGAAACGCCTTTTGCTCGCCATCGGGCGTTCGAACGTTTATCGTCACGTTCGAACGATCGAGTACGTCCTCAAACCAGAGATTGCCGAGTCCGTCGAACGCCGGCGACGCCGGAGAATGCGTCGCCAAACCGTCGTACGGCTCGTACGAGCCATGCGAAAAGCGTGAGAGCGTCGGCGCAGACGACTCTGCAACGACGAGGCTTCCCACGCCATCGACCGCGGCCGCGACCGGAGAACGCAGTCCCGGCGCGTCTTCGTTGACGGGGAGGGCACGGTCGGCGAGCAAAGGGCCCAGTTCGACGATCGACGCTACGCCACCGTAGCCGTAAACGATCGTAGGCTCGGCTCCTACAATGGCCGGCGGCGCGCCTCCGTTTAGTGGGATGCTTCTTAAGAAACCGTGCTCGGCCGCAATCGTTTGGTATGCGTAACCCCGACGAGTGTCGAAAGAAACGCTCGTCGTTAACGCGTTCTGACCGAAGCCCGTTTCCACCGCAAAAAGCGTGCGAAGGTGAACGAGATCGAACACGACGATCGCCTCTTTCGTAACCGCATAGAGACGACGGGCCTCGCGATCGATGACGAGCGCGTGCTGACCGGCCGAAAACGGCGGCGGCAAGCGATCCGTACAAGGCTCTGCAGCGAGTTCGAATCGTTGCTCGAAGGCGCCGGTCCCGGACAAACGATGCAATTCGCAGCGCGATCCATCGTCGCTCTCGCTTAGCACGTATACCGATCGCCCGATGTCATCGAACGCGACGTCGCTCGCCTCGAATCCGGCAGGCACGATACGACGGACTTTACCCGTCGCATAGTCGACGAGCGCGAGCGCGCCGGGCGACCACTCGGCGACATAGAGAACGTCGTCGCCAAACGCGCCGTCGAGCGGCAGTCGCTCGGCCCCGATGAATACGTGGGTTATCGAGTCCCCGGAGAAAAAAGATACGGCGTTACCAGAAAGATCGAATGCCGCGACTGGCTGCCCGGCGGTACGGGGCATCACGAAATGCGGTACGTTCGCACCGTAACTTCCGGGCGCCGACACCGTCGATCGCGTTCTCCCACTGGCCGCGTCGACGATAAGGTAATCCGGACCGTCGTTCTTCTTGATCACGATCGAATCTCGGTCGAGCGCAAAACCGGAATCACCGAGTAACGGTGCCATCGGCAGGGTCGCGATGATGTTTAAACGACGAGCGTCGACGATCAGCGTCTGCGATTCGAAATCCGGTCGCTGCTGCGGACCGGTCGAAGGGAAGCGCTCGCATGAAACGATCAGCCGTTTGTTTACATCGTCGGCTGCGAGACGACGCGCGCCGTTACAAATGCGAACGCGCCCATCGCGCTTTAGAGAGCCGGGGCTGTATCGATCGAGAAAGCCGTCAGAGGCGCCGGATGTTGTCAGCCCATTGCTCGTCGACCCGATGACGAAAAGCCGATCGAGCGACGGCATGAAAACGGCATCCTTCGGCTGGAATTCCAACCTGATGCTGACGCCGACGGGCCGCGCAGTACCGCCCGAAACGCTGCCGGCCCCCAGCCAAACAAAGAGCGCGACGTACAGTAGGAACCGACCGATTGCGACACCTCTCGGATAGACTCGACCCGCGTGGAAATCAGTCCCGCGGGTCGAGTCGGTGAGAAATGCGGTTAGCGCTTCTTCTTCGCGGCCGTTTTCTTCACGGCTGTCTTCTTCGCGGGAGCCTTCTTTGCAACGGCCTTCTTCGCGACGGGCGCCTTCTTTGCGGGAGCCTTCTTCGCGGAACCGGCGCGCTTCGGAGCGCCGACGGCGTCCTTGAGCGTCTTGCCCGGAACGAATTTGAGAACGCGCTTCGCGGGCACCTTCACGGGTTCGCCCGTTTGCGGGTTACGCGCCATGCGCGCGGCGCGGTCGCGAATGCGGAACTGGCCGAACGGCGTCAGCTGGACTTTGTCGCCCGACTTGAGGACGTTCGTAAACTTCTCGAGCATCGCTTCCACGAGCTCGCCGACACGAACGCGGGGCAGTTCGAATTCTTCGGCAAGTTCGCGGATGAGTTCGTTCTTAGTCATACGGCCTTTCAACATGAGAGCGGCTCTCGAAATCGAAGCCGCGGTACCAACGCCCCTTCGCTGCAAGGGTCCGCTCCCCCGCACGTTTCCGGAGGAAAATGCAGAATCCTTACGGGTTTCCTTCGGTATCGCGCACGCGCGAAGTATGCGTCCCAAGGAGCCTCATCTCGAGCGGGGAGAACAACGTGCCGCATGCGTTCTCGCACACGTCGATGCCTCATCTTGGGCGTAACGGTCGTTGCGTTTGCTCTCCACGCTGAAGCGGCTGCGGGCGAGCCGACGGTCGCGGCGAACCCGTCGACGCTCGTGAACGGCGAAGCGGTTCCAGCCTCCGTTTTCGACGCGATCGGAAACGACGCGCTCGCGACGAAGCAGGCCCCCGGGTTCGTTCTCGCAGTCGTCCGCGACGGAACGGTGACCTACGCGAAGGGATTCGGGTTCGCGGATATCGGTCGTAAGATAGCCGTCGAACGGAATACGCGCTTCGCGATCGGATCGCTCACGAAGCAGTTCACCGCGGCTGCAATTCTGCTCCTCGCCGAGCGCGGGAAATTGACCCTCGACGACCCACTCGCCAAGTATTATCCGGCATTCCCGAACGCCTCGACGATCACGTTACGGATGCTGCTCAACCAGACGTCCGGGCTCCACAACTATCCGTTTCTCGCCGAACACGATTGGCCGGTCAGCGGGCCCATCGATCTCGATAAAATCGTTTCGATGCTGATCGCCGACAAGCCCGATTTCGCGCCGGGCACGCGCTACGAATACAGCAACGCGAACTACACCGTGCTCTCCGCAATCGTCGCGAAGGTCGGAGGAACCGATGAAGGCGCCTTCCTGCAGCGCAATATTTTCGGCCCGCTCGGGATGCGTGCATCTGGCTATGGATTCGCCGCACAGACCGCCGAAACGGCCACGCCGTACGCCGGTTCGGGCTCGTTTACCGTGCAGCCACCCTTCAGCCTGGACCTCTACGCCGGGGCGGGGGCGATCGTTTCGAACGCTCCCGACATGGCGCTCTGGGACGCGGCGCTCATGAGCGGCCAACTTCTGAACGAGAGCTCCATGCAGCAGCTTTGGACTGCCGGCAATACAGCGAGCGGCGCGCCGATACAATACGCGATGGGATTCATTCCGGCGACCTTGGGCGGCCACCGCGTGGTCTGGCACAACGGGCTCGCACCGGGCGCGGGCGGGTATTGCTACAACGCGATCTTTCCCGACGACAAACTCGCGATCATCGTGCTGAGCAACGGCTCCGATTTTCAAGGTGTTGCCGAGCGTATGACGTCTCGCGTGCTAGCCGCGTACGTTGCGCCGGTGGAAGATCCGCGAATTACCGCGGCTGCTAAGGATTGGTTCCATCGTCTGCAATACGGAACCGTCGACCTCTCGAAGGTCGCTCCGGCATTCGCGCAACGACTCACGCCGGATTTCTTATCGCAAATTCGCGAGTCGCTTGCCGGCGCACCCGATCCAACAGATTGGGTGTATCTCGGTTCGCACGCGGTGCCGGGTGCCGTTATCTACCGCTACTCGATCACCTGGGCCGGAGCCACGCATACGTGGAGCGTCGGCGTTACGCCCGAGGGCAAGATCGCGGGATCATTGCTCCAGTAGCGACACGCGCTCGAACGAGAGCGGCTCGAAGGATGAGAGCACCTGGAAATCGACGGTTCCGCGCCGCTCCAGATCGCGCACCGCCGCGCGCGACGCGATGAAGCGCGCGACGTGCAGGGTATCCAGAATACGGACCAGGCGCGCGTCCGCGGGCTCGAGGCCCGGCACCATCTTGATCGCCGCGGCAACGGCGAGCGCATCCGTCGGCATCACCATGGGGAGTCGGGAGTTCTCTGCCGTCGTCGTGGTCAGCGCGTTGAGATACGTCGCGCTCGGACGATAGTCGCGCGCAAGTTCGGCCGTCACGACGTCCGCAAGACCGACGCCGTTGCCATTGCCTTCCGCGCCGGGCGCGAGGCCCAGATAGACGAGGCGCGTGACCGCCGGTGTGCCGACCATGTACTTCGCCGGAAAGCGACCCGTGACGTTCGGATCGGCGCCGGTTCCGCTAATGTTCTTGCCAACGCGATCGACCACGAGAACGTCGAGTTCGTCGAACGGTAGGCGCGGAAAGCCGGCCCGCACTTCCTCGAGCAGCACTTCTTCGCGCTCGATGAGATCGTGCGGCTCGAGTGCTTCGACGCGATATGGAAGCTCGTCCGCATTCTCGAGGATCGCGAGCGCGAAGGCGATCTTTCCCGTATCGAGCACCACGCGCGCTGCCGCCGGAATGTTCTCGTGCATCGCGAGCCAGCCGGGCGCGTGAACCGAGCGCGCGCCATCACCGTTGCCGAGGCCGATGGCGAGCATTTTCGTCGGGCCGCTCTCGATGCGGCCGCGAAACGACGTGTGGAGCTTGACGCGATTGATCACGACGATCGCGTCGGCCGCGTAGGCCTCGGCGTCGATAAACACGTCGACACCAGATGCCGTGGTCCCGACGCGGACGGTCTCCATCGTCGCGATGACCGGCGCGCCGACGGATTCTTCGGTAACGCCGAGGTGCGCGAGAACGCGCGCTTGGCCTTCGGCATTCGACGCGCCGTGCGACCCCATCGTCGGCACGACGAACGGCGTGGCGCCGTGCGCGCGCAGTTCGCTCACGACCGCGCGCACGAATTCCCCGAGGCGCGCGATTCCGCGACTGCCGACACCGACCGCGACGCGGCCGCTTGGGAAGCGCACGTTCGCGAGGGCGGCGCGCACGGCGCCGTCGATATCGTCGAGCGCGGGCGGCGTCGCGAGTCGCTGCTCCACGAGTGCGACGTCGGGAAGCGGTACGCCCTCGAGCAGTTCGCGCATTTCGTCGGAAATCGCGGAGAAATCGATCATCTGCGACGACCTTCCGCGATCTCCCGATAGATGCATTTTCCCCTAAAGGAACGCACCCGTCCTACGTGAGAGTTCGCACGATGAATCAGCGGCATTTTCCGTTCTGGCCACGCCGTCGTCCCTTCGAATTCGCGATTCCGGTGACGAACCTGGCGCTGAACCTCAAGACCTCCGCGGAGCGTTACCCCGAGGTCCCCGCAATCGTGTACTACGACACACCGATCGCGTATGCGCGCTTGTGGAACGACGTCGAGCGTCTCGCCGGATATTTGGAGCACGACGCCGGTGTGAAGCGCGGCGACCGCGTGATCCTGCTGATGCAGAACTCCCCGCAATTCGCGATCGCGTACTACGCGATTCTTCGCGCGAACGCGGTGGTCGTTCCACTCAATCCGATGAATCTCGCATCGGAACTCTTGCTCTTCGCCGAGGATAGCGGCGCGAAGATCGCGATCGTCGGCCAAGAGCTGAGCGACCGCTTCGTCTCGCTCTCGCCGGCGCCGATCGAGCGCACGATCGTCGCCGCGTACTCCGACTCGATCGAGCGCGAAACGAAGCTGAATCTGCCACCGGCCGTCGCCGCGCCGCGCGCGCCGCTCGCGCATCCATCGTTCGTTGCGTGGGCCGATGCACTGGCGCTCGATCGCGTTCCAGGCCCCGTCACCACGGGCGATGAGGATCTCGCGCTCTTGCCATACACGTCGGGTACGACGGGCCGGCCGAAGGGCTGCGTGCACACGCATCGTTCGCTGCAGACCACGACGCTTTCCGTTCCGCTCTGGGGAGGCGTCGCGGGACCCGGCGGCCGCATTCTTTCGACGCTCCCGTATTTTCACGTCACGGGCATGACGTGCGACATGAACACCGCGTTCTACACGGGCGCGACGCTCGTGATGTTGACGCGCTGGGACGCGACCGCAACGCTCCAACTGATCGAGCGCTATCGTTGCACGGCGATGACGGCGATCAGCACGATGGTCGTCGACCTCCTCGCCCAGCCCGATTTCACCCCCGAGCGGATCTCGTCCCTCACGCACCTCGGCGGCGGTGGCGCGCCGCTCCCCGCCGCGGTCGGCGAACAGCTCAAGGGACGTCTCGGACTCAACTACATGGAAGGGTACGGCCTGACCGAGACGATCTCGATGACGCACTCGAATCCGCCGGACCGTACGAAACTTCAGTGCCTCGGCATTCCGGTGTTCGGCGTCGACTCGCGCGTGATCGATCCCGATAGCGGTCTCGAAGTCGCACCCGGCCAGACGGGCGAGATCGTGATCTCGGGCTCGCAAGTGATGCGCGAGTATTGGCAACAACCGGAGGCGACGGCGGAGGCGTTCATCGAGCTCGACGGCAAGCGCTTCTTCCGTAGCGGCGACCTCGGCTACATGGATGAGGAAGGCTACTTCTTCATGGTCGATCGCCTGAAGCGCATGATCAACGCGGCCGGCTTCAAAGTGTGGCCCGCGGAAGTCGAAACGAAGCTCTTCAGCCACCCTGCCGTCAAAGAGGCCTGCGTGATCGCTTCCGTCGACCCACGCAAAGGCGAGACGGTCAAAGCCCTCGTCGTGCGCCGCGAAGGCACGGACGCGACGGGCGAGGACATCATCGCCTGGGCGCGCGATCAAATGGCGAGCTACAAGGTCCCGGCCGTTATCGAGTTCGTCGATTCGCTCCCCCGCTCGGGCACCGGAAAAGTGCAATGGCGCGAGCTCCAAGAACGAGAGAATAAGCGCCTCCAACACGCCTAACCGGGAGCAACGACGATGATGAACGGACCGGGTGATATCCTACGCGCCTCCGCGGCTCGCTTCGGCCCGAAGACCGCCCTCGTGACCACGCGACGGTCGCTCTCGTTTGCGGAGCTGGACGCGCTCTCCGATCGCGTCGCGGCGGCGCTTCTCGCTCGCGGAATCGTTCCCGGCGATCGCGTGTCGTTGCTCGGGCAGAACCGCTGGGAATACGTCGTCGCGTATCACGGCATTCTCAAAGCGGGCGCCGTGGCGAATCCGCTCAACGTGATGCTGACCGACGCGGAGGTCGCGTACGTCGCGAACGATTGCGGCGCGGCGGCGATCTTCTGCGAAGCCTCACGCGCGCAGGCGATGGCGGCACTTCGCGCCGAGGTGCCGTCGCTCGCGCACGTGATCTGCTTCGATGGCGAAGATGGTGGCGCGGTGGCGTTCGATGCCCTCGTCGAACGCGAGGCCACGCCTCCGCCGTTTACCGCCGACCCGCTCGGCCTGTGCACGATCGGATACACGTCGGGGACCACGGGTCGCCCGAAGGGCGCGATGCAATCGCACCGCGCCGTGCTCCTCAACTGCGCGCTGACCGCGACGATGCACGGCCGAAGCGAGCGCGACGTGGTCGTGACCGCGCTGCCGGCGCCGCACGTGTATGGGAACGTCGCGATCAACGGCACGCTCCTCGCTGGTGGCACCGTCGTACTCATGTCGCGCTTCGATGCGGCGGAAGCACTCGCGCTCGCGCAAGAACATCGCGCGACGATGATCGAGGGCGTCCCGACCATGTACGCGATGATGCTCGCGTCGCCCGAGATCGAGCGCGCGGATCTCTCATCGATCACCCGCTCGACGGTCGGCGGCCAAACGATCTCGACGGCCGTGATCGAAGCGTGGGAACGCAAGACGCACGGCGCGCCACTCCTCGAACTCTGGGGCATGACGGAGATCGCGGGCCTCGGCACGACGCACGCGGTGTACGCGCCGAACGTCCACGGCTCGATCGGCGTCTCGCTACCGGGCGTCGAGGTTGCGATTCTCTCGCTCGACGATCGCACGACGCCGGCCGTGCGCAACGTTGCGGGCGAGCTCTGCATCCGCGGGCCGCTCAACATGCTCGGCTACTACGGTCGCCCGGATTGGACGGCGGAGACGATCGATGCAAACGGCTGGCTGCATACGGGCGACGTCGCCTATCAAGACGAGAACGGCTATTTCTTCGTGGTCGATCGTCTCAAGGACATGATCATCACGGGCGGCTACAACGTGTACCCGGCAGAGATCGAGCGCGTCGTCGCCTCGCATCCGGCGGTCGCGATGGTCGCCATCGGGCGCCTTCCGGACGAGCTCAAAGGCGAAGTCGCGCGCGCGTACGTGGTCCTCAAACCCGGCACGAGTTCGAGCGAAGCGGAGATAATCGAACACTGCCGCCCGCATCTCGCGGCGTATAAACTGCCGCGCTCGGTGCGATTCGTGCCGGATCTTCCGAAGACGTCGACCGGAAAGATCATGCGTCGCGAGCTCGCGACGTTCGAGGAACGCATCGCGACCGTATGAGTTCGCCGACACCGGCGATCGCGATTCGCTTCGGCACGCTGTACCCGGGCGCGGGCGAGCCGCAGCGCAACGGAACGCTCCTCGTCGAGAACGGACGCGTGACCGCAATCGGCGACGCGAGCCTCGCGGTTCCGGAGCGCGCGATCTCGCTCGAAGCGCCGTGCGTCGTTCCCGGGCTGATGAACGCCCACGTGCACCTCGAGGCAAGCGGGGAACCGGAGACGATGACGCTCTTCGTGCTCACGACGGCCGTGCAGCGTGCGTTCTCATGCGCCGAGAACGCGCGCAAGACGCTCGAAGCCGGCATCACGACGGTGCGCGATCTCGGCGGCACGGAGAAGCTCGCAATAGAGACGCGCGATGCGATCGCAGCCGGCCGCGTTCCGGGGCCCACCATCGTACCGGCAGGCCGACTCATCACGATGACCGGCGGCCACGGTTACTTTTTCGGTCGCGAAGCCGACGGTGCCGACGACATACGCAAGGCCGTTCGCGAGCAACGCAAGGACGGCGCAGCGTGCATCAAGTTCATGGCGACCGGCGGCGTGCTCACCAAAGGCGCGGTGCCCGGCACGAGTCAGCTCACCGAGACGGAGTTACGCGCAGGCATCGAAGAGGCGCATCGCCATGGCATGAAGACGGCATCGCATGCGATCGGCACCGAAGGCATCAAGAATGCGCTACGCGCCGGAATCGATTCGATCGAACACGGCCACCTTATCGACGACGAGGGCATCGCGCTCCTCATCGAGCGCCGTGCCGCGCTCGTCCCCACGCTCGCCGCGATCGATCGCATCGTAACCGCCGGCGCTGACGTCGGCATGCCCGCATTCGTGCTCGAGAAGGCGCGCGCGATCGCCGAGGTCGCGGCCGCAAATCTCCGCCGCGCACGCGACGCGGGCGCCTGGTTCGTCGCCGGCTCCGACGCCGGCACGCCGTTCAACCGCCACGAAGATTTCGCCCACGAACTCGAGCTGATGCAGCGCTGGCTCGGCATGAGCGCGCGCGAAGTCATACGCGCGGCAACGCACGACGCAGGCAAACTCCTCGACGTCGACCGCGGCACGCTCGAATCCGGAGCCCGCGCCGACGTCGTACTCTTACCGTCAGACCCGGATGGAGACGGCCGCCCATTCCGCGACCCAATCGCCGTCATCAAAGACGGCGCAATTGCCTATCGTCGCTCGAGCTAGTATTCAGCTCGAGGCCTGTCCTCGTCGGATTCGCTCGGCATCGGTCGGAGGTCTAACGAACTCCAATCTTCTTCGATCGCTTGCGCCGAATTCTTCATAGTTTATTCGCGCCTGAGTCAGGCTTAGAGATCTGTTCGGGCCACCGCGAACCACGTTCGCGTCATGTTCGTCCTGACCGTCATCCTCCCAAAAGCAAACCGAGCAGATATCATATCCGCCCCGTTCGCCCAACGTGGGATACTGGCAACAGGGACACTCGTACGAGATTCCGTCCTGCCGAGGCTTGACTACGTTGACGAACGGCTCGAGGCTCACGACATCCGAACGACGGCTTTGATGACCTTGCCAGTTTCCGAATCGTGCACGGCTTCGGAGATTTTCTCGAACGGATAGTACGTCACGAGCTTATCGAACGGAAAGCGGCCCTGCTTGTAGAGTTCGATCAGCGCTGGAATGAAGAGCGTCGGTGTCGATTCGCCTTCGACGATGCCGCGTAGCGTGCGGCCGCCCGTCATTAGGTGCAGCACGTCGAGCGTCATCTCGGAGCCGCCCGGAGCTGCGCCGACGATGCCGCACGTGCCGTGTTGCGCGAGGCTCTCGACGGCCTGACGAATCACGCTTGGGATGCCGGTCGCTTCGAGCGCGTAATCCACGCCCGTGCCCGTGAGCGCGACGATCGCTTTCGCCGGGTCGCCCGCGGATGCGTCGACCGTATGCGTCGCGCCGAGCTCTTTCGCCAGCGCCAAGCGCGCCGGGTTAACGTCGACGCCGACGATCGTGGTCGCGCCCACGACGCGCGCAGCCATGATCGCGCTAAGCCCGACGGAGCCCGTTCCGAACACCGCAATCGAACGACCTGCGCCGACCTTCAACGCATTGATGACGGAGCCGGCACCGGTCTGAACGCCACACGCGAGCGGCCCGAGCAGTTCGAGCGGCACGTCGCTCGGTACCTTGACGACGTTGCGATCCGTGCAGAGCACGTACGTTGCGAACGAGGACTGTCCGAAGAAATTGCTGTGAATGCGTTCCGCACCGGCGGAGAGCGTCGTCGAGCCGTCCGCGCGGCTACCCGCGAAATTGCGTCCGAAGAATTCGTAACAGTACGTCGGTAGATTTTCCGCGCACGTCGCACAGACTTGGCACGAGTCGTACGTGATGACCACGCGATCGCCCGGGACGACCCGTCGCACCGCGCTACCGACGCGTTCGACGATACCGGCACCCTCGTGCCCGAGCACGATCGGTTGCGGCACCCGAAACGCCTGATCGCGCATTGCGATATCGGTGTGGCACACACCGGTCGCGACGACGCGCACCAGGATCTCGTCGGGGCGTGGCTCGTCGATCTCGATCGTCTCGAGCGACATCGGCGCGTGCGGCGCACGCGTTACGGCTGCGAGAACGTTCACGCTGCGGTCGTTGCGTCGGCGGGGCGATTATCCTTCGCGAAGTTGAGACGATAGCCGACCGGCATCAGCGCGATTCCGAAGCGATCCGTGAGCGTGCCCCAAATCCCGCGCGGGAAAAACAGCGAGAAGATGAGCGCCGACGCGCCGAGACCGATGAGATACCACACGCCGCTGCCTCCGAAAACCGTTTCGACGATGAAGAAAATGATGGCGCCGATGATCGGCCCCTCGAACGTGCCGAGGCCGCCCACGAGCGTCATGAAGATCATGTAAGCCGTCCATTGCACGCTGAAATACGTCTTCGGCTGAAAGCTGATCAGCGTCGAGAGCGTCAGCGCTCCGGCAGCCGCGCAGCCCGTCGCCGCGAGCACGAAAATTAAACGTTTCGTCGCCATCACGCGCACGCCGATCGATGCGGCAGCTTCCTCGTTATCGCGAATCGATTGAATCGCCGCGCCCGTGCGGCTGCGTAAGAGAAAGAACACGGCGGCGACGAGCGCCGTCATGACGGCGAGCGCGAGCCAATAGTTGTAGTCGCGCCGCGCGTCCGGCGTGAAGTCGTTGATCGCGATCAACGACGTGCCCGTCTCGCCCTGCACGAGGCCGTCGAGGTTCACGAGCAGATGCATCAGCTCGGCGAACACCCACATACCGATCGCGAATTCGCCGCCGCGCAAGCGCAACGCGAACGTCGAGAGCGGCAACGAGAGCACGCCGATCAAGAGCGGTGCTAAGAAGAGCGCGACGTACACCTCGATGCCGGCGTGCGAGAGTTTGATCGCCGCATAGGCGCCGAGCCCGAAGAACGCTTGCTGCCCGACCGACACGAGTCCACCGTAGCCGGCGAGCGCGTTCCACATCGCCGCGAGGATCACGTAGATGAAGAGCGTCGTCATGCGGTCGGTCAAACTCGGGCCGAGGAACGTCGGCCCGAATGCGAGCACGATCAAGAGCAGGCCGATCGTCGTCATCGCGACGATCGAGGACGTGGTCCAGCGGCGGACGGTGATCGCGCCGGTCACGCGGGCGCCCGCCGAAGTGCGCGAAGGAGCGTCCGCGGATCGCGACCCGCGAGAAAGAATCGCGCGGCGAGCACGATGAAGAACACGGCGTGGCCCGCTATCAAAAAGCCCTGCGGGTTGATCTGCGAGCCGATGTTCTGGGCCACGCCGAGCACGATGCCGCCGATCAACGTTCCCCACAGCGATCCGGTCCCGCCGATCACCACGGCTTCGAACGCGAAGATCAACTGCGTGGCACCGGTATAGGGATCGAACGTTGCGCGCATCGCGAGAAACGTGCCCGCGATTCCGACCGTCGCGACGGCGATCGCCGCAGCCGCGGCGTAGACCGCGCGCGAATCGATGCCGACGAGCTCGGCCGTATCTGGGTCTTCCGCGGTCGCGCGAATTGCGCGGCCGAGCGGCGTGCGGTTCAAGAAGAGCTGCAATCCGCCGAGCAACGCGACCGCAACGACGAGCGTCAAGAGCGCGAGCTGACCGATCGTGATGTCGGGCGTGAGATTCCAACTGTTGTATGCGAGGTCGCCGATATCGAGCGAATGCGTATCGGCGCCAAACTTCTGGAAGAGCGAGTTATCGATCACGACCGCGAGGCCGAACGTGCTGAGCAGCGGCGTCAGCGAACCGGAGCGCAAGCTGCGCTCGAGAACCGTGCGCTGCAAGAGCCAACCCGCTATCGCCATAATCGGGAGCGCGATCGCGAGCGCGATGAACGGTGAGATGTGGGTGAGGTCGGCGATCGACCAGACGAGATACGCGGCGAGGACGGCGATGCTGCCGTGCGCGAGATTCACGATCCGTAGCACGCCGAACATAAACGAGAGGCCGCACGCGAGCAGGGCGTAGTAGCCGCCGAGAAACACGCCCTGTAAGATCTGATCGAACCACATCATGATGCGGCACGCCCCGCGTCCGGGCGGCGCAGCCCGAAGTACGCTTCCGTGACCTGTTCCCGTGTCAAGTCGGACGCCTTTCCCTCTAAAACGATTCGGCCCTCGAGCATGCACGCGACGCGCGACGCGATCCGTAGCGCGCGAGCGAGATCCTGTTCCACGAGCACGATCGTCGCGCCGCTCGCGATGACGGTCTGCAACGAGTCGTACACCATGTTGACCGCAACCGGCGAGAGTCCGAGCGACACTTCGTCGAGCAGCAGCACGCGCGGATTCGTCATCAGCGCGCGGCCGATCGAGGTTGCCTGCTGTTGCCCGCCGGAGAGGTCGCCGCTGCGGCGCTTGAGATTCTCGCGTAAGACGGGGAACGCATCGAGCACCGTCTTCTTGTTCCACTGCCCCGGCCGACCCGTCCGGCCGGCAACCTCGAGATTTTCCTCGACCGTCATGCCGCCGAAGAGACGCCGGCCTTCCGGCACGAGCGCGATTCCCATTTTTACGCGCTTGTTCGCGCGCACCGGCGTCACATCCGTACCGTCGAACGAAACCGTACCGGACGTGATGCGATGAGCGCCCGAGATCGAACGCAAGAGCGTCGTTTTACCGGCACCATTCGCTCCCACGAGCGCGAGAATTTCCCCCTCGGCGAGCGAGAACGACACCTCACGCACGGCCTGCAAGAGCCCGTGGCGCGCATCGAGCTTGTCGACGGAAAGCAAGCTCACGTAACGCCGCTTCCGAGATACGCTTCGATCACGGCCGGATGTTTGAGCGCTTCTTCCGGCACGCCTTGCGCGATGATGCGTCCCGCATCCATGCATACGAGCCGTTCGACGACTTGCAAGAGCACGTGTAAGATATGCTCGATCCAAACGATCGCGATCCCGCGCCCACGCAGTTCGCGAATGATCGTCACGAGTTCCGCGGCTTCGCCATCGGTGAGGCCGCCGCCGATCTCGTCGAGCAAGAGAACTTTCGGATCGGTCGCGAGCGCGCGCGCGAGTTCCAAACGTTTGCGGTCGAGCAGGCCGAGCGTTTCGGCGGGCCGATTCGACACGCCGAGCATCCCGCACAGCCGAAGCGCGTCGATGGCCGCATCGTACGCTTGCTGCCGCGCGAAGCCACCGCCCATCGACGCGGCGACGAGCACGTTCTCGAACACCGTCATGTTTCCGAACGGCCGCGGAACCTGGTGCGACCGCGCGATGCCGCTGCGGCACCGTGCTGCCGCGTTCTGTCGCGAGACGTCCACACCGCCGAACGTGACCGTGCCCGCCGTGGGCGCGTAGGCCCCGGCGAGCACGTTCAGGAGCGTCGTTTTACCGGCGCCGTTCGGACCGACGATACCGACGGCCTCACCCGCGTCCAGGTGAAAGTCGACGTCCGCTACGGCCGTGAAGGCATTGAACCGTTTCGTGATCTTCGCAGCGGTCAACAAGCCCTGCGAACTTCGCAGAACGTCGGTCCGTCCCTCGGTCATCCTCAGCTATTGTATGGCAGGATCTTCGCCGTGACCGGGACCGCCGGGTCCGTCACGTTGTTGACGATCACGTTGTCGTAGGCGTACTTGCTGCCGGGCTTCGCTTTGATCCATTGCGTGCTGATCAGAATTGTGGGCGAAACGTTCGGTACGGGGCCGCTCGTGAAGTCGACCTTGCCGACCATCGACGACGTTTTCAGCGTCGAGAACGCTTTCGCAACGGCCGCCTTCTTCTTCGGATCGCTGCTCGCTTTAATCGCCGCGAATCCGGTGTCGAACAGCGACATCGACGCGCCGAGTTGCTGCTGCCACTGTTTGCCCGTCTCTTTTTCGTAGCCGTCGGCGAGCTCGCGCGCGCTGACGCCCGTGAACGACGACTTGTACGGGAAGTCGCGGTGCCAATAGAAGCCGCTCAACAGCTTATCGCCGAGCGAACCGAGCGACTCGATCCCCGATGGGAAGAGACCGGTCTTCGCGATCTGCGCGATCTTGAGTTGCTTGGTAAGGCCCTGCTGCGTGGCCTGGCGCCAGAACGTCGCGAAGTCCGGCGGAATGGGGAACGTGTTGAAGATCTCGATCTTCTCCGCTTTGAAGCGCGCGATCTGCGCCGAGTAATCGCTCGTGCCGTCTTCGTAGCCGCCCGGATCGATCACGGTGAAGCCGGCCTTCTGCAAGTCCGGAATCAAATGAGCGCGGATCGCGTTCCCGTCGGCGTCGTTGGGATAGAGAACGCCGATGATCTTGTTCGTCTCGATCGCCTTCCACTCGGGGACGTACTGATCGTAGAACTGCTTCACGCCGAAACTGAAGCAATACGTCCACTTGAACGGCGAGGGAGCGCCGGGCTTCGCGCCGCGGCCGAAATACCACGCTTCCCACGGCACGATCGTCGCGACGCATGGAACGCCCGCCGCTTCGCACGCATCGGAAACCGGATTGGTGGTTTCGGGCGTGGAGGTCGTGAACATCACGTCGATGCCGTCGGTGTTGATGAGATCCTTCGCGAGCTGACCCGCACGCGCCGGATCGGATTGCGTATCGCGATCGAGAATCTCGACGGCGTACGTTTTTCCGCCGACGACCAAGCCTTTGGCCAGCGTCTTGCGCACGAGTGCGAGCACGTACGGATCGCCTTCTCCGAAGCCACCGAGCGGACCGGATCGCGGGCTGATGAAACCGACCTTGATCGTCTCGGCCGCGCTAGCCGGCTTCCAGAGCGAGGGCAGTCCGCCGGCGAGGACGGCGCCGCCGGCAATCGCGCCGGCGCCTTTAACGAACGTGCGACGTGAGCGTAATTCGGACATGGGAAACCTCCGGCATCATAACGTGGCCTTCGCCGCACAGCTTAGTTGTGAGGCGCCCGTTACCTTCGCCACGATGCGAAAAAGAAAGATAGTTTTTGCCGCTCGAGCTCGTATGCGATAAGGGCTTGGGGGCCATCGATGGCGAACGGGCCCGCCAATGCCGAATCGCCGCACGACGTTTAGCAAGTTCATTATCGAAGAGCGGCGGAAATCGCAGCCGGATCCGGATCTGACCGCGCTGCTCAACGACATTCAGACGGCCTGCAAATTCATCGCGTCCGCCGTCTCACGCGGTGCGCTCGACGCCGATGCGCCGGGCGCGCACGAGATCATGGTCCGCGAGTGCGAGTGGGGCGGCAAGCTCTGCGGCATCGCGTCGACCGAGACGGACGAGCCGTATTCGATTCCCGCGGAATATCCGCGCGGGCGCTATCTGCTCGCGTTCGATGCGCTCGACGGCTCGCTCAACCTCGACGTCGACGTTGCGGTCGGCACGATCTTCAGCGTCCTCCGCGCCCCCGACGGCACCGATGCGGCGACCGCCGCCGACTTCCTACAGCCCGGCACCGAGCAGATCGCGGCCGGCTTCGCACTCTACGGACCGTCCTCGACGCTCGTGATCACGCTCGGTGCCGGCGTCCACGGATTCACGCTCGACCGCGAGATCGGCGCGTACACGCTCACGCATCCGAACATGCAGATCCCCCTCGACACCACGGAGTTCGCGATCAACGCTTCCAACGAACGCGTCTGGGAACCGCCGGTGCGCCACTACATCGACGAGTGCGTCGAAGGCACCGCCGGGCCGCGCGGGACCGACTTCACGATGCGTTGGGTCGATTCGCTCGCGGCCGAAGTCTATCGCGTGCTCGTGCGCGGCGGCCTCTTCATCGATCCGCGCGCGACCGAGGATAAGGCGAAGGCGGGCCGCCTCCACGTGCTGTTCGAAGCTGCGCCCATGGCGATGATCGTGGAACAAGCCGGCGGAGCCGCGTCGACGGGACGCGAGCGCATCCTCGATATCGTGCCGAAAGAGCTGCGCGAGCGCGTGCCCGTGATTCTTGGCTCGCGGCGCGAGGTCGAACGACTCGAGCGCTACCACCACGCGTTCGATCGCGGCGAAGAGCTCGCGTTCGAGACGCCGCTCTTCAACACGCGCTCGCTCTTCCGCGCCGGATAGCCCGAATGTCCGCGAAATTCCCCGTCCTCGCGATTACCGGGTCGTCGGGCGCCGGCACGACGACCGTCAAGTCCGTCTTCCAAGAGATCTTCCGACGCGAGGGGCTCGTGCCCGCGATCGTCGAGGGCGACGCGTTCCATCGCTACGACCGCCAAGAGATGCGCGCCAAAATGGCCGAGAAAACCGAAGAGGGCGGCCGCATCTTCAGCCACTTCGGTCCCGACGGCAACCTCTTCGAAGAACTCGAGAAGCTCTTCCGCGTCTACGGTGAGACGGGATCCGGCCGTATCCGTAAATATCTGCACGACGACGACGAGGCCGCACCGTACGGTTTGCCGCCCGGGACGTTCACGCCGTGGGAAGACATCCCGGCCGGCACCGACCTGCTCTTCTACGAAGGCTTGCACGGTGCGGTCGCAACCGACACGGTCGACGTCTCGAAATACGCGGACCTGATCGTTGGCGTCGTTCCGACGATCAACCTCGAATGGATTCAAAAGTTACATCGCGACCAAACGGCGCGCGGACATTCGCAAGAGGCGATCGTCGACACGATCCTGCGCCGCATGCCGGACTACGTCAATTACATCACGCCGCAGTTCTCGCGGACGCACGTGAACTTCCAGCGCGTGCCCATCGTCGACACCTCGAACCCCTTCATCGCGCGCACGATCCCGACGCTCGACGAGAGCATGCTCGTGATCCGTTTCACGAACCCGAAGGGCATCGACTTCCCCTACTTGCTCGCGATGTTACACGACTCGTTCATGTCGCGACCGAACACGATCGTCTGCCCCGGCGGAAAAATGGGCATCGCGATGCAATTGATCTTCACGCCGATGATCTGGCAGGTCATGGACCGCAAGAAGCGCGCGCGTTAGCGCGGCGCCCTCACGTTAGCCCGTGCGTTTTTCGGTCGAAACGGCGGTGCGCTCGAACACGACGTATTCGTCGCGCGCGTTGCTGAAACGGACGCTCGCCGCATCCATCTGCGTGAGCGTGAAATCGGCTTCGACGATCTTCCACACGTTCTTGCGATTGCGAATGTCTTCGAACACGAGCATGGGGCCGATACGCGTGACCGTACACTCGCCGAGTTCGTGCACGTTGTCGTTGCCGAATTCGCCCGCGAAGAGATGCTGCCCGATGACGGTGACTTGGCGCGAGATGAAGTAGTTCAGGACGTCGACGGCCGGAATCAGCGCGGCGTCGGTCCGGGTGAGCTCTTCTCGATTGACCATGGCGAAAGGTTAGATATCCGCCCCCCAAGGCCTATGCGGTAAATGTCGCTCGTTGAGCCGGCGAGTGCCGGCTCGGGGGGCATCGGGGGCCTTCGCCGCCCCGATTTTCAACTAATAGGCTAGTGCGGCGCCCGTAGAGACGCGCGGGTCGTGGGCTGCCTCGCGTTTGCCGTCCGCGTGGCGGGCGACCGCGTTTGCGGCCGAGTGGGCGAGGCCGAATTCGACGGTGTAACCGGCTGCTTGCAAGCGCGCGAGCGTCGCGGCATCGAACGCGCCCGTCTCCGCGTAGAGCACGTCGGGCAGCCACTGCATATGAACGCGCGGGGCCGCGAGCGCCTCACTCGGGGTCTCGCCGTAATCGACGACGCCGAGGATCGCATCGAGCACCGTCGTGATGATGCGCGGCCCACCGGCTGCTCCGACGACGAGCACCACGCTCCCCGACGAGTCGAGCACCACGGTCGGCGTCATCGACGAAAGCGGGCGCTTCCCGGGCGCGATCGCATTGGCCGCACCTTGTACGAGTCCGAACATGTTCGCGACGCCCACCTTGGTCGTGAAATCGTCCATCTCATCGTTGAGCAACACGCCGGTATCGCCCGCGACGAAACCGCTGCCGAACGTATTGTTGAGCGTGTACGTGACGTCAACGACGTTCCCGGCCGCATCGATCACGCTGTAGTTCGTCGTGTTGTGACCCTCGTGAATCGCGACGCTACCCGCTCGCACCTCGCTCGAGGGCGTCGCGCGCTCCGCTTGGATCGTCGCGCGTAAGCGTGCGAGATACGCGGGGTCGAGAAGGCGCGGGACGACGGATGCATGGACGAACGCGGGGTCGCCCAGCTCAGCGTTACGATCGGCGAACGCACGCCGCTCCGCCTCGACCTTCCGATGGACGTTCTCGAACGCGAGCGGATCGCCGTTCGGCGCGGCATCGCCGAGAATACCGAGCACTTCGCACGTCACCACGCCACCCGAACTCGGAAGGGGCGACGTGACGATCGTATCGCCGTGGTGCGTGCAGAGCAGCGGCTTGCGTTCGACGACACGATAGGCGGCGAGGTCGGCTTCCGTGATGATCCCGCCCGACGCGCGAGCGGACGCCGACAAGCGACGCGCGACGTCACCCGTATAGAAACCGGGCGCGCCTTCGGTATCGATGCGCTGCAACGTTCGGGCGAGGTCGGGTTGACGCAACATCGTTCCCGCCGCAAACGTGTTGCCGCCGGCCGTGAAGATCGCAGCGGTCGCCGGAAAGCGAAGAAACAATTTCTGCCCGCGCGCGAGTGCTTTCGCGTCCGCATCGCTCAATGGGAAGCCTCGTTCCGCATACGCGAGCGCGTCGCGGATGAGTTCGTGGCGCGACAGCGTCCCGTACTTGGCGCGCGCGTATTCGAGGCCGGCAACACTTCCCGGGACGCCGGCCGACAACGGTCCGACGACGCTCGCGTCGGGAACGACGTCGCCGTGCGCGTCGAGATACATGTTCGCGGTAGCGGCGGCGGGCGCCGTCTCGCGAAAATCGATGAAGTGCGCGTCCCCGTTCGCAAGACGCACGAGCATGAATCCGCCACCGCCTAGATTGCCGGCCTCGGGGAACGTCACGGCGAGCGTGTAGCCGATCGCGACGGCAGCATCGACCGCATTGCCGCCCGCACGGAGAACGCGGATGCCCGTCGCCGATGCCAAGCGTTGATCGGTCGCAACGGCGCCACGAGCTCCGATCGCACGCTCGTCGGCAGAGACGGCAGGCAGCGGTAGCGAGCTGCCGAGCAAGAGCGCGAGAATGGCGCGACGCACGCGGATCATCGCTTCTGCAGGCTGCGACGAAGTGCGTCGTACGCCGCGAGCGAACGTTCGGTACGCGCGGCGAGCGCGATCCACGCACCGCGTTCGTTCGCCGTCGGACGCGCGTCGGCACTTTCGATCGACGCTTCCAGCTCGTCGAGCAAACTCGCATCGGTCCGAAGCGTCGCGCTCGGAACGGCACCGCCCGCGTCCGTCGAATCGTCGGGATCGCGCGCGTGCGACGCTCCGACGATCGCATCGATCCGCGCCGCAGCCGCGGGATTCGCCGCACGTAACGCCTTCGCGTCGACTCGTGCGAGCGCGACGCGCTTGCCGAGCGCCTCGACCTGAAGCGCGAGCGTCGTCTGCGCGATCAAGTCGGCGTCGGTTGCGGCGATGCGCGGATCGCGACGCACGACGAGATGTTGCGAATACGAGCTGCCGCCGAGCGATAGGCGCACGACGTACGTGCCCGGCGCGGCGAGCGGACCATCGGAGCTGCCCACGTGAAAATCCCACACGAAGCGATGCATGCCGGGCTCGGCCGAGGGCGACTTCGCGGTGACGATCCAGTAGGGCGGAAAGGGCACGTCCTTCGGATCGGTCGGCGTCGGCACGTCGTCGCTCGCGTAGTGACGCACGATCGCGCCCGTCGTGTCGAGCACGTCGAGCTTCACGACGCCGCGCGCCGACGCGGGAACCACGTAGTCGATGAACGCACCGTTCGGCGGATTTTCACCGAGCGGCGTTTCCGGCGGCGATGCTTCCGCTTCATCGTTCCCATCACGCGTACGAATCGCGACGCGCGGTGCGAAGAGGCGCGCGCGTAGCGACGGGTCGCCGGCCAGTTGGCGTAACGGCTCGACGTCGTCGAGAATCCAGAAGGCGCGGCCGTGCGTCGCGATCGCGAGATCGCTTCCGTGCACGCTTATATCGCGCACGGAAACGACGGGCATGTTCAGCTGCAGCGATTGCCACGACGACCCATCGTCGAACGAAACGTACGCGCCGGTTTCCGTCGCCGCGTACAGGAGCCCCGGGCGAACCGGATCTTCGCGTACCGCATTGACGAAGCTCCCATCGGGAATGCCGGTAACGGCCGCGCGCCACGTGTGGCCGTCATCGTGCGTTACGAAGAGATACGGCCGCTCGTCGTCGAGCCGATGCCGATCGATCGCGACGTACGCGCTCCGCGCATCGAAATGCGATGCCTCGATGCCGCTTACGTGGCTCCACGGCGTGATGCCCGGCGGCGTCACGTCGGCCCACGTTTTCGTGCCGTCGCGCGTGAGCCGCACGAGCCCGTCGTCCGTGCCCGCCCATACGACGTTCGGATCGCGCGGCGACGGCGCGAGCGAGTACACGACGCCGCGCGGTTCGCCGGTCGCGGCGTCGGCCGCCGTCGTGGGATCGAGGGTCGAGGGAACGCCGGCGTGCGAACGCGTCAGATCGCCGCTCACCACGTCCCACGAATCGCCGCCGTCGCGCGTGCGAAAGACGAACTGATTCGCATAGTAGAGCGTTTCGTTCGGACCGAACACGAGCGGCAGCGTCCACTCGTCGCGCCACGGGCCCGGCCGCCCTGCGGTCGGCGATACCGAACGCGCTTGGCTCGTGAGCAGATTCTCACGCACGACCTTCCCGCCGAAGATCACGTTTGCATTCGCCGGATCCGGTGCGAGGTACCCGTTCTCATCACCGGCGACGATCGGTCGCCAATCGCGCGACTCGATGCCGCGATGATCGCTCCGCGAAACGATCGTCGCGGCACCGCTATCTTGCTGCGCGCCGTACAAGCGATACGGGAACGCGTCGTCGGTCGCCACGTGATAGAACTGGCCGGTCGGCTGATTGAACCACGAAGACCACGTGCGCGCACCGTCGACGCTCACGCTCGTGCCCTGGTCGCTCGCGAGCACCATCTTCGAACCGTCGGTCGGATCGATCCACAGTTGGTGAAAGTCGTCGCCATCCGGCGACCCCTTGATCGCCTCGACGTGAGCGCCCGCATCGGTCGAACGATAGACGCCCGTGTCGGAAACGTAGACGAGGTCCGCATTTTTCGGATCGACCGCCACGTGGCAGAAATACCACCCGCGGTCCCAGAGGCGAGCGTCCGCGTTTGCGAGCACCCAGGTGGCGCCCGCATCGTCGCTACGATAGAGCCCACCGGCCTTCGCATCGACGATCGCGTACACGCGATTGGGTTCGCTCGGTGCGACGGCGAGCCCGATCTTCCCGAGGCGCTCGCTCGGAAAACCGCCACCCACGATCGGCTTCCACGTGATGCCACGATCGTGCGACACGTAGAGACCGCTACCCGGACCGTTCGACGGCGGATACGTATTCCAAGGCGGGCGCCGCGTCTGCCAGAGCGACGCATAGACCGTATCGCCCGACGGCGTCGCCGCAAGATCGATCGCGCCCGTGTCCCGATCGTGAAAAAGCGTGCGCGTCCACGTCGCGCCGCCGTCGGTCGAACGGTACACGCCCCGCATGTCGTTCGGACCGTAGCCGTGTCCGAGCGCCGCGACGAGTAGCGTCTGCGGATCTTTCGGATCGACGAGAATGCGCCCGATCTGTCGCGAGTCGTCGAGACCGATGTGGGTCCACGTCGCGCCGGCATCGGTCGAGCGATACATCCCGTTGCCCGCGATGATGTCGGAACGCATGTCGGCTTCGCCGCTACCGACGTAGACCGTGTTCGCATCGCTCGGCGCCACGGCGATCGCGCCGATCGACGACACCGGTTGCGAATCCATGATCGGCACCCAGGTGCGTCCGGCATTCTCCGTCTTCCACACGCCGCCACCGACCGCGCCGAAATAAAACGTGCGGCCGTCGCCGGCGACACCGGCCGCGCCCACGGAACGTCCGCCGCGGAACGGGCCGATCGAACGCCAATGCAAGTCGGCAAACCCGCTCGGATCGACGTGCGTCGCCGCGAGCGCACTCGCATGAGGTAGCGTGAGGAAAGAAGCGGCGCAGATGAGTGCGAGCGAGCGACGAAGCATGCGAGCCGATTCGCGTTTACGATGACGACGCCTATGCACCGACGCTACGAAAGGGCGGCGTATCGAAGTCGCCGCATTGCGCTGCGATGACACCCCGTATCGCTTCGATCTCCGCAATCATAACCGCGCTTCTCGCGGCGATGCTCGCTCTGCCCGTTCGGGGAGCGACGCCCGCGACGCAATCGCATCCGGCGGCGCACCGCGGCGCGGCGACGCATCCGTCCCCCGAACCGTCCGAGGATGCCGGCCTCCACTATCGCTCGATCGGCCCGAGCATTTCCGGCGGTCGCGTCACCGCGACCGTGGGAAGCGATCGCGATGCGATGTTGTACTACGTGGGAGCCGCCGGTGGCGGCGTCTGGAAATCGACGGACGGCGGCACGTCGTGGAAGAGCGTCTGGGCGAAACAGCCGTTCGCCGCGATCGGAGCGCTCGCGCTCGACTCGCACGACGACCGGAGCGTGTGGGTCGGCACGGGCGAAGCGAATCCGCGTAACGACGTGTCGTGGGGCGACGGCCTGTGGCATTCCACCGACGGCGCGAAGACCTGGAAGGCAGCCGGACTCGCGGAGACGTCGCAGATCTCGCGCATCAGCGTCGATCCGCGCGATGCGAAGCACCTCGTGGTCGCCGCGCTCGGCGACCCGTGGCACGACTCCACCGAGCGCGGCATCTTCCGAACGGTGGACGGCGGCAAAACGTGGACGAAGACGCTCTACGTCGACGGGACGACGGGGGCGGCGGATCTCGCGCGCGATCCGCACGATCCGCGCGTTCTCTACGCATCGATGTGGCGTTTCCGCCGAGCGCCGTGGATCTTCACGAGCGGCGGCGGCACGGCCGACGGACTCTACAAGTCGCTCGACGACGGCATCACGTGGCACCACGTCACGGGTGGCGGTTTCCCAAGCGCACCGCTCGGCCGCATCGGCATCGGCATCGCGCCTTCGAAAACCGCGCGCGTGTACGCCGTCGTTCAGAGTAGTGGTGGAACGATCTGGCGCTCCGACGACGCGGGCCGCACGTGGAAGCGCGTGTCGACGAACACGCTACCGGAACAACGACCGTTTTATTTCTCTCATCTGGCGGTCGATCCGAAAAATCCGGACCACGTGATCTCGGTCTCGATGTATCTCACCGAATCGAAAGACGGCGGTCGGACGTGGAAGCACGTGACGGGAACGTTGCACCCCGACAACCACGCGCTCTGGTGGTCGCACGATGGGACGCGCCTGATCAACGGCAACGATGGCGGTATCGCGCTCTCGAACGATGGCGGCAAGAGTTGGGCGATGCCGCTCGACCTCGCGATCGGTCAAGTCTACCACGTCGGCTACGACCTCCAAGATCCGTACACCGTGTGCGGCGGCTTCCAAGACAACAGCTCGTGGTGCGCTCCCTCCAACAGTCGCAACGGGATCGGCATCCTCGACCGCGACTGGTTCTCGATCGCCGGTGGCGACGGACAGTTTGCGATCCCGGATCCCTCCGACCCATCGAAGATTTGGACGAATACGCAGGACGGTTCGCTCAGCATCTTCGACCGCGCGGCGCAGCAAAGCATCGACGCGAGCCCGTGGCCGAACGATGCGTTCACGTCGCGCGCCGGCATCTCCGGAAACCTCTATCGCTTCAACTGGAATTCACCGCTCGCGTTTTCGCCGAGCGATCCGCACGTCGCGTACTTCGGCGGCGACGTGGTGTTCGTCACCCACGATCGCGGCGCGACGTGGAGCCCGATCAGCGGCGACCTCACGCGCAACGAAAAGTCCCATCAGCTCGCATCGGGCGGCCCGATCTCACTCGACGTTTCGGGCGCGGAGTACTACGACACGTTGCTCGCGATCGCGCCCTCGCGCGGCGACTCGCGAACGATCTGGACGGGAAGCGACGACGGGCTCGTACACGTCACGCACGACGGGGGCACGACGTGGCAGGACGTCACGCCGCCGCAACTCCCGCGTTACGCGCGGATCGAAGCGATCGATGCGACGAGCGGCGACGAGCACGTCGCGTTCCTCGCCGCCGACCGGCACGACCTCGGCGACCGCGCGCCCTATCTGTTCGCGACCGACGACGCGGGCGCGACCTGGCGGCGCGTCGATGCCGGACTTCCGCGCAACGCATCGACGCACGTCGTCCGCCTCGATCCGCAGAACCCGAACGTCCTCTACGCCGGCACGGAGACGGGCGTGTGGACGTCGCCGGATCGCGGACGCACGTGGCGTTCGCTCCAGTTCGACCTACCGACGGCGCCGGTCTACGATCTGCAGATCCAGCCGACGGCGAACGATCTCATCGTCGCCACGCACGGCCGCTCGATCTGGATTCTCGACGACCTCACGCCGATCCAACAGAGCGGGCGCATCGGCGCGCAGCCGTATCTCTTTCCGATTCGTAGCGGAACGCTGTGGGCGCAGTGGGGCCCGATCGAGACCGGCGACGGCGGGAGCTTGCCCTCGAATTTCAATATTGGCGCGAATCCGAAGGGTCCGGCACTCGTGACCTTCTGGCAAACGCGTCGGGCGCGCGTGCGGCCCGCGATCGACGTGATCGATGCGAGCGGAAAGATCGTACGCCACTTGAGCGGTTCGTATCGCACGGACGACGGCGAGAAATACTGGGTGACGAACGCGCCCGGATACAATCGGCTCGCGTGGGACGGTCTCGAAGACGGGCCGGTCCGCTGGAACGGAACGACGCTCGGGAATGCCGGGCCGCTCACGGGCGCCGAAGCGCTCCCCGGAACGTATACGATTCGCTTGACGATCGACGGCCACACGCAGGACCAGCCGTTCGTTCTCGCAGCCGATCCGCGGAATCCGTGGACGCCGGCGGATCTCGTGGCGCGCCACGCGTACCTCTCGCGCCTCAACGATGACATCTCCGCGCTCGATACGCTGCTCAATACGATCGACGCGCAAGAGAAGATTCTGCGGAAGCGACACGATCCGGCCGCGCGCGCGCGCATCGCGCAGCTGGATGCCGTGCGCGACTCGCTGACCGCGAACGATCTCAACGACGAAGACAGCATCGGTAAGCCCGACCGCATCCGCGAACAACTCTTCGGCGCGAGCGGTGCCATCGGTGGCTCGTTTCAACCGCCGACCGCTGCCGATGCGGCGAACGCCGACGACGTGCACGCGCGATTCGAGCGCGCGTTCGCGGCGGCGAAGGGCGTGGTGGGTTCGTAGGCTAACGGGCGCCGTGATGAAACGTACGCGCATTCTCACACTCGCCATCGCTTTCGCCTCCGTACTCGCGGTGGCGCACGGACGTGCGGAGGCCGCAAGCCCGCCTGCGCTTCACGACCGCGTAGAAATCGTGACGCAGATGGGGAAGATCGACGTGGCACTCGATCGCAAGCGTGCGCCGAAGACGGTCGCGAATTTCTTGCGTTACGTCGACGCACACTTTTACGATGGCGGCGCGTTCTTTCGTGCGGTGCCCGGCTTCGTGATCCAGGGCGGCAACAAGCCGCGCGAGAGTCCGGCCGATCCGAAGCTCCAACTCGAAACGCCGCTCGCGACCGGCGTCCGCAACACCGACGGCGCGATCTCGATGGCGCGCACGCCGGATCCCGATTCCGCGACCTCGGAGTTTTTCATCTGCGACGGCGCCCAGCCCGCGCTCGACGGTGCGCCGGGCCAGCCGGGTTACGCCGCGTTCGGGCACGTGATCTCCGGTATGAACGTCGTGCGCCAGATCGTGCGGCAACCCGCCGATCAGCAGATGCTCCTCTCGCCCGTTCGCATCATCCGCATCGTTCGGCTGCGCTAGCGATTCGCTACGTCGAGAGCGCCGCGATCGCGCTCTCGACCGTCGGATAGCGCTTGTAGTCGTGCAGCGTATCCTCGAGATGCGCGTTCGCGTTGAACGGCCCGACGTTCCCTTGAAAATCGCCGACGACCGTGCGCGGTCGCCAGCCGAGTTCCGTTTCGCCGAACGTGACGTCGATCGTGCCGCTCTTCGCCATGCCGCCGAAATCGTACGGTGCTTGATGTTCTCGCAGCACGACGGCGCGCGCCGGATCGACGATCAGCACGCCCGACCCGTGGTCGGCATCGTGGATCGCGCTCGAAAACGAAATCGCCTCCGTACCCGGCGCACATTCGGGACACGCCGCGCGCGCGAACGTGTATTCCGAAACGTACGCGCCCCACGGCTCGTGCGATTGCCGTCCCTCGCCTTTGCCGAGCGACGGGCCGGAATTCGCGCGCAATCCCGTCGCGACGAGTTTCCCATCTTGGAGCACGAACCAGCGCGATTCGGTGCTCGTATGATGGTACGGACCCGCGTCGACGTGCAGCTCGCTATCCGAATGATAGCCGACGATCGCGCGATCGATATCGCTCGACGCAGCAGCCACACGACGCATCAACGCGTCCGGCGATTCGGCGTCGACGCTCGCGGCCCGAACGGAGGGACCGCGAGCGAAGAGCGCCCACGTTGCGAGAGCCGCGCTTGCTAAGAAGCGGGCGCGGCGATCGAGCAAGGCCGCTTCCGTTAGCGGGCGGCCGGTTGCGGCGACAAGAACGGGTAGTCGGTGTACCCTTCGGCGCCGCCGCCGTACATGTGGTCTTTGTCGAGTTCGTTGAACGGCGCGCCCGTGCGGAAGCGCTCCACGAGGTCCGGATTCGCGAGAAACAGCTTCCCGAACGCCACGAGATCGGCATATCCGCTCTCGATCGCTTCGACCGCCGATTCTTTCGTGTAGCCGTTGTTCGCGATCCACGCACCGTGATACCGAGAGCGTAGCGCCTTGTAGTCGAAGGGTAGGTTGTCGCGCGAGCCGCCCGTCGCGCCCTCGATCACGTGCACGTACACGAGCTTCGCCGCATCGATCGCATCGACGAGCGGGAAGAACACGGCTTGCGGATCGCTATCGAACGCGTCACCCGACGGCGTCACGGGAGAGATCCGAATGCCGGTACGATCGGGGCCCGCAATCGCGACGACCGCCTCGATCACGTCCTTCGCAAAGCGCAGGCGATTCTCGACCGATCCACCGTACGCATCCGTGCGATGGTTCGAGCCGTCGCGCAAGAACTGATCGATCAAGTATCCGTTGGCCGCGTGAATTTCGACACCGTCGAAACCCGCCTCGAGTGCGTTGCGCGTGGCTTTCCGATAGTCGTCGACGATCGCAGGGATTTCGTCGAGCGCGAGCGCGCGCGGTGCGCCGATGTCGGCGAACGAACCGTCTTCGATGAACGTCTTCTGATTGCGCGGCGCGATCGCCGAGGGACTGACGGGGAGCACCCCGCCCGGCTGAAGCGACGGATGCGAGATCCGGCCCACGTGCCACAGCTGCAGAAAAATCTTGCCGCCGGCAGCGTGCACGGCGTCGGTAACGAGCTTCCAACCCGCGACCTGCTCGGGCGAGTAGATGCCGGGCGTCCAGGCATAACCCTTACCGGTGGGAGAGATCTGCGTCGCCTCGGCGATGAGCAGACCCGCCGTCGCCCGTTGTGCGTAGTATTCGGCGTTGAGCGCGTGGGGGACGTCGGTGCCGTGCGTGGCGCGGTTGCGCGTAAGCGGCGCCATGACGATACGGTTGTGAAGTTCGAGCGCGCCCAGTTGGAACGGCGTGAAGAGGATGGAGCTATCGTGTTCGGACATGCTCCCCATTACACGCCGAGGCCGTCAAAGCGTTGCGGACGAACAGCGCGAAAATGTCGATCGACGCAAGCGATGCTTCCAATCGAGGGGCGGAGCTCACGCTGCGCGGCCTTCTTCTCGGCGCCGCGATCACGCTCGTCTTCACCGCGGCAAACGTCTACCTCGGGCTCAAGGTCGGGCTGACGTTCGCATCGTCGATACCCGCGGCCGTCATCTCGATGGGCCTCCTGCGCTTCTTCAAGAACGCGACGATCTACGAGAACAACATCGTTCAGACGGTCGCGTCGGCCGCGGGGACGCTGTCGTCGATCATCTTCGTGTTGCCCGGCCTCGTGATGGTCGGATGGTGGACCGGCTTCCCATTCTGGGAGACCTTCGGCATCTGCGTCGTCGGCGGCGTCCTCGGCGTCCTCTACACCGTGCCGTTACGGCGCGCGCTCGTGAACGATTCCGACCTGCCGTATCCCGAGGGCGTCGCCGCGGCCGAAGTCCTGATCGTCGGATCGCAGCGCTCCGGAGGGGACGCGACGAGCGCGCCCGCGCTCGCCGAAAACGCGGCAGGCTTGCTCGCGGTCGTGTGGGGCGGCATCGTCTCCGCAGCCTTCGCCGCGATCATCGCGACGCGTCTCTTCATCGACGAAGCGGACGTGTATTTCCGCGTCGGCCCCGCGTCGACGGGCATGGGAGCGTCGCTCTCGCTCGCGCTCCTCGGCGCCGGCCATCTCGTCGGCCTGTCGGTCGGGCTCGCGATGCTGTTCGGGCTCGTCATCGCGTGGGGCATCGCGACGCCGATCCTAACCGTTCTGCATCCGCTCGCCGGGAGCGCCGCCGACGTGGCGGTCGCGACATGGGCGCACAAAGTACGCTTTATCGGCGCGGGCGCGATCGGTATCGCGGCGATCTGGACGCTCGCGAAGCTCGCGGTACCCGTCGCGCGCGGCGTCGTTTCCGCACTCGCGGCTTCGCGCGCGATCGCTGCAGGCGAGGGCGCGGCGCTCGCGCGCACCGAGCGCGACATTCCGCTCGGCGTGGTCGGCGTGCTCTTCATCGCGTGCCTCGTTCCGCTCGCCGCGCTCTCCGTCGCGTTTCTCTACGGTGGAGCGCTCGCCGGTTCGATCGTGCCGCTCACGATCGGCGCGATCGTCTACGTGGTGATCGCGGGCTTTCTCGTCGCGACCGCGTGCGGATACATGGCGGGGCTGATCGGCTCTTCGAACAGCCCCGTCTCCGGACTCGCGATCCTCGCCGTGCTCGGCGCGTCGCTGTTGCTCGTGACGCTCGCACGCGGCGCCGGACCGGCGGTCGCGCCGACGCTCGTGGCCTACGCGCTCTTCGTCACGGCCGTCGTGATCTGCGTCGCGACGATCGCGAACGACAACTTGCAAGACCTCAAGACGGGCCAGCTCGTCGATGCGACGCCGTGGCGGCAACAGGTCGCGCTGATCGTCGGCGTCGTGATGGGCGCGCTCGTGATTCCGCCGGTCCTCGATCTTCTGAATCGCGCGTACGGATTCGCAGGCGCGCCCGCACTTCACGGCGCCGCGAACGCGCAGCCGCTGCCCGCACCGCAAGCGACGTTGATTTCCGCGCTCGCGCGCGGCGTCATCGAAGGGCAGATCGACTGGGGCTTGATCGGCATCGGCGTGCTCGTCGGCGCCGCGATCATCGCGATCGATGCTGCGCTACGCGCGAGCGGACGTATTTCGCTACCGCCGCTCGCGGTGGGCATCGGCATCTACCTTCCGGCGGGCACGGTGCTGCCCGTCGTGGTCGGCGCGATCCTCGGCTGGGCCTACGATCGGTACGCGGATAAGCTCCCGAACCCGGCCGCCGCGAAGCGCATCGGCGTTCTGCTCGCGTCGGGACTGATCGTCGGCGAGAGCCTCTTCGGCGTCGCACTCGCAGCGATCATCGTCTCGACCGGCAAGGGCACGCCGCTCGCACTCGTCGGCGACGGATTCGCCGGCTACGCGAACGCGCTCGGATCGATCGCGTTCGTCATCGTCGCGCTCGCGCTCTATCGCTGGATCGCGGGGCTCTCGCGAAAGGCGGGATAGTCGGGGAGGTTAGATCGCGGGCGTTCGTTGCGTGGCGGAAAACTCGTACGGCTGACCGGCGAAATACGTGCTGCCGACGATCTTCCCGTTCTCGACGTGCCCGAAGATGTGATTCGAACCGAGGCCGGGACCATAGTTGATCCACAGGTTTCCGTTCGATACGCCGCCCACGACGTTTGCGACATCCGACGAATCCTCATAGCGGAAGAATCCGCCGATCGTGCCGTCGGCCGCAACGCGAAGATTTAGAATTCCGAGATATGCACCGCCACCGAAGTACCGCGGCGTAAGCGACGTCGCGAACGTGTAGGTGCCCGGGGCGAGGCGATCCGAAGGTCCCGAATACGAGGTCGCTTGCGTGACGATGGTCGGGGGTTGCGCGGCGTAGGCACCCGTCCCCATCCCGAGGGTGAGGGAAGCCGCGAGGGCGGTCGTGACGAGACGAAGCTTGCTCATACCCTCATTCTACCACGATTTTCTGGGAGCTACCCAGAACCCGCGCCCCTAGTAATCGACCCCTTTGACGTACTGCGAGACCGGCACCGACGTGTAGTGCTGCGGATCGAACGATTGCAGCGCTTGCGACGTGCCGGCGCTCACGTTTAGGTGCGTTCCGTCCGAGCGTTGCACGACGTCCGAACCGTTGAGGTACTTAACGAAACCGGCGGTCGAGCGATCGATCCCGTCCTGTGCGGCGCGCGCGTTTTGCATCGACGCGTTCACCGTCGCTTGATCGCGCGCGGTCGTTGCGTTCATGTTCGCGATTCCGGCGCGCGACGCGGCCCAACCCGCGGCGATGTTCGATTGCACCTGCGCCGAGCGTTGCGCCTGATTGAGATGATAGCCCGCGAGCGTCGCACCCATCTCCGGTTCGTCCGCTTGGAAGCGCGCCGTCGGCGCGACGGTGCCGGTTACGGTGACCGAGTAGCCACCGTATTGGCCGAGCGGACCGACGCCCACGAGGTCGTCGAAGCGCAGCGATTTCCCATTTTCAACGGACGTCCCGGTGACTTCGGCTTCGTGAAAGCCGCTGGGCGCCGCGATCGTCTTTTCCGACGTGCTCGTGAACGCGAGCGAAGCGTGTGAAGCGCGCGCGATGGCGAGCGTGATTGCACGATACGCGGCGGCGGGATCGGGCGAGTATTCGGCGACGATGCCGAGCCCGGCGCCCGGGTCGCGCGGCGTACGCATCTCGCGTGAGAGTGCGAGGTTCGACTGATAGAGCTGCCCGCGCGGATCCACGCATTGAAGGCCGAGGCCGACCACGACCTCCGAACCGTCCGGTCCGTCGGCGATCAGCGCGCCCTCCGCAAAATCTTTGATCTTCCAACCAGCGGGCACTTTC
>Ga0209611_10000604_pt1 | contig 55363 bp, 38 predicted proteins | sample S1TSphgellanicum_3_FD_187693 | JGI IMG/M metagenome (GOLD analysis project Ga0209611, IMG submission 187693) | Host-associated microbial communities from peat moss isolated from Minnesota, USA - S1T2_Fc - Sphagnum magellanicum MG (SPAdes) (version 2) | ecosystem: Host-associated > Plants > Peat... | reverse complement strand
GGCGTGCCTTCTTATGAAGGAACTTGTTATCCCTTTTGAATCCGGACTTCTCACCACGCCCAACATCCAAGAAGCCTTCCACTTTCATGATGGCTTCGGTTAGTGAAGCGGGCCAATTCTCCTCAAGTTTGCGCTTAGCCCAAGTGGGAAGTCCCATCACAAAGTGGCACACCCGGTCTAACTCATGCATATGCCAAATCTCAAGCATGAGTTCGGAGTAAGCCCTCACATATTGGCGCAAGTTGTCATTGCTCCCATTCTCAAGGTCTCGAAGCTTGCATCTTGAAATGTAATTGGAATTCTTGGGAATGAATTCCAACTCAACACACTCCTTGAAGAATTCCCATGTGTAACCATGGGTCTTCCCTTCTTCTTGCCTCACCGTCCTCCACCATGTGGAGGCATAGCCCTTCAAATATGATTGGGCAAGTTCCACGGCCGAATGCCGACCAACCTTGGTGACATGAAGGTAGTCCTCCATTTCCGCAAGCCAAGCATCCATAACCTTCCGATCCCGAGCCCCATCAAAGTTCCCGGGCCTAGCGGGCTTGAATCCCACACTTTTGGATGAACCTCCTTTGAGAGCCTCAACCAATTTGCTAAAATCGGGCCTATTCATTTTGAGTAGGACCTCCAATTGCTCCGGGGTGAAGAGGACTCCATTTGGTTGTTCCTCTTCGCTTTCATGCTCTTCAAGGCTAGCATGGTCTTCCTCATCCTCAGAATGGTCTTGTTTCTCCTCCTTCATAGGTTCGGGAGGAACATCTAAATCTTGGGTGGTTTCTTCCACCACAGTTTCTTGGACTAGCTTGCGGGTCTTCTTTGGTGCCATCGGGACTCTCCAAGAAGCGGATCGAGCTCTCCCCGAGCTCTGATACCAAATGTCGCGCTCCCAAGTTCCTCGTAGACCCACTTAAGGGTCCAAGTATGCGGCAATGCGGAAGGAGTTGGAACTTGGAGCATGACCCCGACTTCCAGCACTAGAGGGGGTGAGAGGGGTGTGCTAGAAGTCCCGAGAAAGACTAGGAAGAATTGACAAGCTTACTCACTCACACGGGCCTGCATGAAACCACACAAAGTGGTTAGAACTCATTTTGGGATCCCTTTGGTGTTGGGACAAAGCCACGGGCAACACGGACACACAAGACTCACCATGGCCCGGACCTTGGGGGAAGCCACCACCTTCCCCCTTATAGTATACTCTGTGACTCGCCGCGGGGGTGGCATCCAAATGGCCATTTTGTCCCGGGACTCCCGGGACTCCCGCATGGGAGTCCCAAAATCGCGCATTTTCGGGACTCCTACGACTTTGAAGCTTCATAACTTTCGGATCAGACCTCCGATCGACTCGCCGTCTAAAACAAAGTTGTAGGTCTCGTCGAGACCTTTCCAACGGTATGTCGCACGTTTTCTGCAGCCAAGTATTTCGGATCGATTCTCGACTTTTAGTGGTCGGGAGTCAAAACTGGCGAAATCCCGGGAGTTCGACTCCCGGGCCTTCTTTTGGCCATAACTTGTGTTTCAGATGTCCAAATGAGCAATGCGAGCCCATTTTGGACATCTACATTTCAAGACCTTTCCTTTGATATAAAGAGTGCAACCAGCCATGGAGTCTTGACCCCTCAAAACGCTCTCTGAAGTTTTGGGAGTCCTTTTGGGACTCCAACTCTCACCAACTCCCAACATGGGAGCTCACTTGGGAGTGTGAGGGTTCACTCTCTCACACTCTTTGCACTCCCAGGAACATGTGATATGACTCCCGGGTCTATTTATAGGCCCGCAACCTTGCAACCCCCTTACCTTGGTCGCGAGCCAAGGCTAGGGTTGCGACATTCATGGTCTTCATGGCTATCATGGTCTTGCTCACCTTCGGAATCCTTTTATTCTTCCCCACTCATGGCTTGGGGTTGAACATCCGGGTCTTGGGTGGGTTCTCCCACCACGGTCTCTTGGACTACCTTGCGGGACTTCTTTGGAGCCATCAGAACTCCCCAATAAGTAGACCAAGCTCTCCCCGAACTCTGATACCAAATGACGCACTCCCAACTCCTTAAAGGGCTCAAATGTGAGCCCAAGTAAAAGACAACAAAAGAGGGAGGAGTCGGGGCACACTCCCTAGCTCACAACACTTTGAAGGGTAAAGGGGCGTGTTGGAGTTCCGGGATGGGACAAGGAAGAGTTTACAAGCTTCACTCACTCACACGGGCCTGCACACAACCCACACAAAGTGGTTAGTGCATAGTTGGAACACCTTTGGTGTTAGGACAAGCCACGGGCAACACGGACACACTAGATTCACCACGGCCTGGACTTGGGGGAAGCCACCACCTTCCCCTTTATAGTATATTCTATGGCTGACCACGGAGCCTACATCCAAATGGTTTTTTTCTCCCAAGACTCCTGAGTGGGAGTCCCGAAATCGCGCCAAATGGGACTCTCAAAACTTTGGAACCGCATAATTTGCGAGCAAACCTCTGATCGAGATGCGGTCTAAACCAAAGTTGTTGCTTTCGTCGAGAGCTTTCCAACGGTATGTGGCACACCCCCTTGCAGCCAAGTAAATCGGGTCGATTCCCGACTTTTAGTGGTCAGGAGTCAAATTGACAGTTTGACTCCCGGCCCTTCTATTGGCCATAAGTTGTGTTTCAGATATCCAAATGAGCATTGCAAACCCATTTTAGACATCTACGTTCCAAGATCGTTTCAATGATATAAGGAACGCCACAAGACATTGAGTTTTAACCCCTGAAATAGCTTTCTGAAGTTTTGGGAGTCCACCGGGACTCCATCTCCCAAAGTGGGAGTTGCCTTGGGAGTGTGAGGGTTCACCCTCTCATACTCCCTCACACTTTCTTACACTCCTGGGAGTATGTGAGGTGACTCTCAGGCTTTTTCTTGGCTCGCAACCTTGCAACCCCTTTGTTTTGGTCATGATCCCAAAGCTAAGGTTACAACATCTTATCCCTCGATGAAAAAGGGTACGTTGCAAAGTTGCGATAGCCACAAGGAGGCTAATCTTTTCAAGTTGATTGTTGTATGTTGGAAGGCGACTCTACCCTATGTCTTCCTTTTCTATACATGGGTGTATTTTTTGAGACAATGCTTCTCTTGAAGTTTGACGAACCATTTAGCGGAGTTGCATTTTAGTTTGGGTGAGCTTTTGAACTTTTTTTTTCCCTAGTTGCAATGCACGCAGCCCATGCATGCTATGGTCTAGTGCCTTGAAATGGTTTGCACGATTGTCAAAGAAGGGTCCCATGTTTTAGGCACAATCCTTCGTTCTTTACATATTGACTAGAAAGAGATTACAGGTGTTGTGTGTGATGCACCACGCGCAACAATGATGTTCATAAGGATTATCTATTGCATCTTCCTGTGACGTAGTTTCTACCACCCTAAGAACCTCGCATACCTACAGTTACATCTGGAAAAAGCTTCATATTTTTTTAACATACCTCCACTACATATTTTTCTAGGGTCTGTCCACCATCTCTTTCGATGCAATCTCGATTACCTTCACGTTTTGGTTTCAAAGCTCACATGAAACAGGGCACAAAGGCTTTTTGTTGACCTCGCGGTGGTTGTTGCCGGTGGGGTGGGCAGTCATAGTAAAATTCGTGAGTAAGAACGAAGTTAGATGGTTGAATGACAAGTGCTAAATTCTTCGGTGTTATGTATCATGTTGTGTGAACTTTATGTCGAGGGTTTAAGCTTAATCAGACACCAATACCTGCTTTCAAGCTTCTCCCCCTTGTTTATCTTACCATAAGTACTAGATTGTTTTCTACACGATCCCCTGAGGTGATTGCTTTGTTGCTGCTGATACTTGTATGTGGGCTCACAAAAATCATATAAGATGGAATAGGACGAAAAGGGTCTCAAGGCTTCTAATTCAATCCTCAAGCGGGTCCCCAAGCACAGGGTATTAGGGTTGCCAGACTTTTTAACTTCATCTCAAATAATTGCATGTAGGGCAATGTTGGAGGGTGAGCCATAAACCCCTTTTTGCTTATGGAATTATCAGGATAAGGCGGAGGGGTGGCTATATAATTGTGTCTCATGGCAGAGACTCTACAATGAAGGGATTGACACCGAATTGCATGGATCGCAAGATAGAGGCATATGACCTTGTTCGGAAAGGTTTGAAAGTGGGTCCAAGTACATTCATGTTGTTGTAAGATTGAACAAGTGGCTCAATCATAGTCCAGCTATTCCAATTTTTAAGGTGTATTTGCAATCTTCGATTGAAGGTTTGCAAAAATGATGTTTATGATATCCAAGTTTCTTTGTTGCATAATTATTTGAAAAGCCATGTTTGTTGGCATGTTTATGGACTCCTATACCGGTCCAACAGAGAATATCGAGAAGCCATGAAATGTTACTGAAATGCATTGAAAATTGATCCAGAAAACATTCAAATTTTACTAGACTTGTCACTTCTACAAGTGCGTCCTTTTGACCTTACGTCCTTCATTTCTTCCTAACCTTTCTTCCTCCCCTTGGTCTCATGAGTCATTTGGATATAGGTGCTTGTTTTGTCTCCATCCTTTTCCCGCACTGCCTAAATCATTCATAGGAGTTCAAACTTTCTACACTTTGCCATCAATTTTAGGGTTTCATGTTTTTGACCATCAGAGCTTATCCACGGTCCATGTTATTGCAAACAACAAGTGTCTCCAACAATAAGTTATTTTAAAACTAAGCCAAGTGAAATGTGATGATGTTTTTTAGGCATAGACGCATGATTTGGTGGGTGGTGTGGAAACAAGGAAACAACTATTAATGATAAAGCCTGGTCACCGTAACAACTGGATTGGCTTTGCAATTGCTCACCACATGAATGCAGAGTGAGATTCTTGTATTTTCCTATTAAATGGCCAAGATGTGTAGCACGATGAATTACTTGCATTTTCAAAGTGTACAATATACAGCAAAACAAGGTCCTCAACTTTGGATATGTAGGATGAATTTGAATTACTTTGTGTGTTGTGGAGTTACGTGAACAAATGATAACACTGGAATGTTATCTATTAATACTGTAATTCTGTTTTACATGCCTACGATATTGTTCAAGCTCTGTTGTTCTTGGTCCTACTTTGTGGGAACGGAGACAATTATATTAGAAAAGATAATATGTGATATCGAATTATCTCTTCAAGCCACTGGATCCAAGATTCTGGGTTTTTCACTCTTTTTATGGGTGCCTGCCTTTGTTGCTGTTATTCTCTTTGTTTTTGTCCTATCTCCACCACCATCACTTGCATTTCTCTTCTCGTTAGTTTTTTTGGGTCTCCCCTCTTCTATGCCATTTATCCATTTCGTATTCATTCCGCTTCCTTCTTGTGCGTATCATTATTGTTTTTGTTTCCTAGATTTGTGAAGGGGACTACAGCTTTTCAAGAATGCAATAGATGCAACGAGAAGGGTGCGGAGTTCGTGTGTGAATGTGATGGAAGCGTGCGTCTCTTGAATTGGAGTAGGCTGCGAAAGAGGACATGGTCTTATCTTTTATTCCCCCTCTTTTCTGTTCTTTTGGGAGAGTCATCCAGTTCCTCAATGTATCATGTAAATGACCTTCGGTTTGTCTTTTTAAATAATCGTAAATGCTTGTAAATGCCATGTGTGTGTAATTTTTAGTTTGTTCTTAATTTTAGAGTTATGTTATTAGATTTATTGGTTTGTTATAATGTTCATTGTAAAAAAGAATTTATAAGGAATAATTTTAAAAATTCATTTCAATATGACCTCAGTTACATGTATAATTTTTTATGTTATTGGATGAGGCCCCACGAACATTGTTTTTTAGCTGATTTGTTAGACAATGTTTTTGGGGGCTGGGTTTTACCCTGTGCTTGTTGACAATTTAGTTGGCTCATCGGTAATTCAATCTTAGAAAATCATTTCAATATGAGCTTAGTTACATGTATAATTTCTGATGTTCTAGATGAAGCTCCGGGAACATTGTTTTTTAGTTGATTTGTTAGACAATGTTTCTGGGGGTTAGGTTTTACCCAGTGCTTGTTAACGGTTTGGTCGGCTCATTGGTCCCCCAACTCATTAGCGCGCCCTCATCTTGTGACATCATGCATGTAATTTAATCTCACCAAATTGATGCTCAAGTGAAATGGATATTTCAAATTTTAGTGGACATCGGACCTCTTGAAGACTTGTTAAATTTTGTATTCAAAAAGATATATAAAGGAAATGAATGTGTAAGTTCATCTACGTTATAAAATGTTTCACATGTTTGTCAGGTTTGTAATTGTTATGTCTGAATCATGTCTCTCGTTCTTTTCGCCATCGCCATGGCATCAATATTTCCTCAGGAAATCACTGTTGACGCACTCCCAAGTCCCGGGTTGAACCCACTTGAGGGTCCAACTATGTGTAGTTGTGGATTAGAATATCAAGCACGAATCTGCATCCAAAACCAAACACAAGAGGGTTAATTCACCTTCGGGAACACCCTTGGGTGTTGGGACAAGCCAAGGGCAACTTGGATTACTTGACTCACCACGGCCGAGACTCGGGGGAAGCCACCACCTTCCCCCATATAGTATTCTCTGCGTCTCACCGCGGAGGCTACATCCGAATGGCTCTTTTTCCCGGGACTCCCAAGTTGGAATCCCGAATCTGTCCCGGGTTGGAGTCCCTGGACTTTGGACGGTCGTAGCTCCTCGCCCCAAACTTGGATCGGGACGAACTCTAAACCAAAGTTGTAGCTCTCATCGAGAGCTTTCCAACGCCGTGTCGCACTCTTTGAGGCAACTTCGGGAAGAGGTCGATTCTCGACTTTTTGTGGTCGGGAGTCAAATTGGTAGTTTGACTCCCGGCCCTTCTTTTGCCCATAACTTGCGCTGCAAATGTCCGAATGGGCAATACGAACCCATTTTGGACATCTACGCTTCAAGAGCTTTTCATTGATATAAAGAACGCATCAAGGCAAGGATATTTGACCCCTCAAATCGTCTTCTGAGTTTTTGGGAGTCCCGGAGGACTCCAAGTCTCCACTTTTGGGAGTGGGAGTTGCATTCTCCCACTTTGCCCAAAGTGGGGTTGCGATAATTGTGAATATGTAAGAGTGGATGATATCCATAGATGTCAATATGCACATATTTTCACTAAAAAAAGAGTTAAACCAACCTTGTGATTTCGTTTGGGCTCAAATTAACAAACTCTTGCAATTCAATTAATCGAGATTTGAAATTGATTTGTGTTTAAAATCTTACTAGAAATCATGCATAAATCTTTTAAATTCAATGATTTTGACCCATAAGTCGATCTTGGTCAAGGAGAAATAGTTTACTTAAGTTCAAGTGCATAAAGCAACAGAAATTGTTAGAAGTAAAAGAATGAAGATAATAAAAAAAAGGTTGTCTATGCTCTAAGACAAGAGATCATTATGTCATTCATCCTTCTTGATAAAAGATGACAAAAAATTCAAAGCTGTCTAGTTGAAGCGATATTGTTATGAAGCTTCTTGTCATGACTTCTTCAAATGCGTGCATGCACCACCGATTTTTAAGTTATATGTTGAATACACTTCAATGTCAGACAGAACAAAAATTGAATAGAGTTTAATCTTCGTGAGATTCAAGTTTTCACCTCTATGCCCCTTGGTTGCACATTGAGCTAGGCTTGGGTCAAACCATCCATCGCAATAAAAACTAGCTTGAAAGAACTCATCTAACTTTGGAATAGTACGCCATGGCGAAATTTCCTTTCCTTTGCAGCAACTTGCTAGAACGACCATCTAACCTAAAAAGACTTCATGATGCCTTATGCTAGGAGCTTAATTTTTTAAAAAGTTTTTTTCTACTAAGAACATCGTTTTAAAGCTAAATTCTTTGGATGGATCTCTTAAACCAATATAACGTAACAAAAAACTCGGAACGATATCACTAATAAGATTAAAAATATGTACACCTATGTTCATCACATACACTTGGGTCAACGTTGAATTTTTATTTTTCATACTTGACAATTTGAATCAACCTAAAAATATATTTAAAAATTGAGATATATATATATATATATATATATATATATATATATATATATATATTCTAAAAACATAAAAAGGGGAAACCCAACTCTAAAGGAGAAACAAAACTAATGAACAATGTCAAGGATAATAAAGGTCAAATTCATGTTCAAAAACCTTCTACAGCAACATGTACATTATCGATCAACCACTATAACACGCACATAAAAATCTTCAGCTCTAAACAACGACTGCATTGTAATGTCAAAATTGAGCTCATTTAAATTTAAAGGAAAATAAATAAATTGTTGTATAATGTCATGTTTTCTAACAAAGAAGGCATGCATGCACTTAATTTTTTTTTTAAAAGACTAATTGTGAAAAAAAAATTTGAGTATTTTCCTTATGATATTCGCAAAAATGAACAATTAATATTATGTTTACAAATTTATTCGTTGTTGTCATCAATGTTTCCACGTAATTTGCAAATAACAAGCAATTCTAGAGGTGGATTATGGACTAGATTATTAAGTTCCAAAAAACATCCCATGTCTATAGGGTGATAAAGTGTCATGGAACGTTTGTTATAGGCATCTCGTCTACATGACTCCACATACGCATGGATGATAAAATGGTCGACCACCCCCATGTGAATATGCGCGAGTATGTTTGACATTTGCTCTTCATCATTATAAACAACGGGGATAAGCAACTTGTGTAAGTCCTCGATCAAAATGCGATCATTCTGGTTATATTCTCATGCCTTGTCTTCCCCGGAGCTTAAAATCGCAAGGATGTGAGATCGAACACATGAAGGTGTTCATCATGTTTGCAATGTCGAATTTTCCCATCTGCAAAAATAAGATTATGAAAATGAAAATATTTTGAAACAAATTGATATGAAATCGATACCTTTTACAAGAAAAACGTTAATACACAATCAACAACAATCAATAATCAACCCATTTCCATCAAAAGGATTAGTAATAACAAAAAAATATTTACGCACCTTTGTTGACAAGGGAGCTTCTGAATAGTGTAAAGAAGGGATAAAGGCTACAAGATTCGTGAAATAATAGGAAATAAACAAAACTTCACATAATAAACTTTCAACTTGCTCCACAACATAAACAAAGAAGTAAATCAACTTATAATGTTGACATTTGCTTCTCATAAGAGTAAACCCATGTGATACAAATCAACTGATTGTCATTAAGTATATCAATTACCAGCCAAGAGAACCTTTGCATGAATGATTTACTTTGTCAACTACCATATGTGATCTTTTATATTGGTTTCGGTTACCATGAGGCCTGTTTCATTTAAGACAAATAATCTTGGCCTACTTACAACGATATTTTATGGACCAAATTTAGATAATCGGAGATTACATGCAGAGGCAGGGGAAACTTAGGAACATAATCTTGGTTATTCTTGAGAGATCAGATGCGATGCAAGTACAAGACAAGACATTGCTAAAGGAAAATAACAAAAGCGAAAATTCAAAATTGAAATTTTAGCAAAGGATTATTTGAGTATCCCCTTTGTATGTTATATTTTGATTTCACCCACTTGTTTACTCAAAGGTCTAATTATGTTATGAGACATTTGAATGGAACTCCAAAGATTACACAACCCACTAGGGGGTATTTAATAGGTATTTTTGTTTAACAACTTATTATGTTACAGGACACGTGGGGGTGTGAAGTTCGTATGGTGACTTTTCAAGGAGACACAAAAGGACCTACAATGGATTTGGAATACCAAGGGAGTACTTAAGAGGTTATTTAAAGTCTATTAAATAAATCCATGCACACACCTAAAAACTTATTTTCATTATAGGAAACTTAAGCGTCAATTATGGATTTACATAAAACTTATTCATAAACACCAAAAAAATTTATGCCAAATAACAATGAAAATTATGAACTTTATTTACATATGTTTTTTTCATGACATTGCAAAATTATGTTAATAATTCCAAATTATGTTGAACTATCAATTTGAGTCCCAAGGAATTTGAATTAAAATTCCATTGAAGATAATATTGATTTTTGGTCATAATAAAACAAAAATTTAAACATAAATAATAATTATGTTAAATGTGTTAATTTAACAAAGGAATGAACAAAGGATTCTTTTCAAAAAAAAATTATGATGACAAAAAAAAAATCTAGTAAGAACTTATTACCCACATTAAAAATTGACTCACAATTTAAAAGTGTGGAATTTGAAGTTTTTATAAATTCAAAAAGTTTTCAAAATTTGAAAATCTCAAACATCCTTTGCCGCATGTAAATGGGGTGTAAAATGCATGCCATACAAAAAAAAAAGTGTTTTGTAATATGAAATTAAAAAAACCTAAATTATTTAACACATTCACGTGTGATTTCAAAATATGATAATTGTTTTTTGGACAAACTCCACCAAATTTAATGCATGTTGATAAATTCATATTTATTCAACAATTGTTACTACAAAAACATGTGTTTCTTTTGGCAACTATATGTATTTTCAACGACAATTTACATAAGATTTCATTCAAAAACAATTTCATATGAGAAATTTGAGAAACATAAATAAATTTAAAGGATTCAAAGTCTTTTTGTAAAGTAACATTGTTGGCTCCTTTGCACGTATTTGCATGTGTATTCTACCCATAAGTATGATGAATGTGTTGCTTGAAATCAATAAAAAAATTTAAATTTTTTTATAATTTGCAATCTACTTTCTGACATTAAATCAAATGATGGTTCGTATTTCAACAACAAATTATAGGATTGATTTGGTTATATGTGAAAAGAATTCACTACACATGAGGATTGCACCAACTATTCATGTTATAATTTCCCATTAATGCAAGGCGATGGTAATTGGTTTGTGTGTATAACCAATATCAAACTTTCTTGTAGGGGAAATTTTTTTTTCAATGTGCTCTTACTATACCCATTGATGAAATATGTTCGATGTGTATTTTGTACCACTGTCAAAATCTATGACAAGGTGGCAACAAACAAAACATGTTGTAACAAGATTTGTGTAAGTGAGTGGTATGACTACATCGAGGGTCGTATTTTCATAGGATTATTAACATTATTAAAGCACCACCTAGAGGAACTATTCTAGCTACCCATATGAGATCTTGTAAGTGCACGGCAAGTTGAACCAAAAAACAACCCTAACCTTTGATTTGAAATTCCATTTTTTTCGCATAAGAAAAAATTCCATAGGCAATAAACTTCATTGGATTAGGGGGAAAAAAACTTTAGATCTTTTTTCATTGCAACATTTTATAACTATAGACAAGTCCTCCGGAAGTATCATAAGCCTGAACTTTCATTGAAAATAGTTCATTAATTATGTTCAAGTTGCCCTCTTACCATGGTATAGCCCATCTAGCAAGATGCTACACTCGTTAAGGTGAAGGTGTTGGTTTCAATTTTTTTTTTTTTTTCAATTTTTGGATGTTGTGTCATTGGCTAGCACCCAGAGAGGGATTTAGTTTTAAATGGTGATAGGTTCTAATTTCTAAATAGTAAAATAAACTAGTTTTTAAAATGATTTTAAATTTAAATTAATTGGCCAAACAAAATTCAAAATTTTTTTGGGGAAAGTTTGGAGAATTTTTTCAAAAAAAAAGGGACATATTGTGAAAAGAATATTTTCTTTTTTTTTTGGCATTTTGGCGAAACGTTGCACCCAAAATAACAAGACGTTGGCTGGTTTAGGTTCTGGTTCACCCTGACCCAACTATAATACCTGCAAAACAAAAAAATTAGCTAGGTCCAACTGAAGGAGAAAAACTTTAACTAGGTTTGTACTTCTATTTTAAAAAGGGAAGATTTTAAGGCGGAAGGAAACAACGAAGGTCCAACTTTCTATTTTGAAAGGGAAAAATATGGAAATTCTAAAACCATGTCCCAACTTCTGTTTTGAATAAGATGTTTTTCTTGGACAAGTCCCAACCTCTATTTAGAAAGGAAAAATATACAAATTATACCATTTCTTAACTTCTACTTGTAAAAGGAAAAAAACATAAGGAGGAAAAAAAAGCCTAGTCATAGCTTCTATTATTAAGCAAAAAGAAAAATTAAAAATTTCACACTGAGTCCCAACTTCTATAACTAAAGGCAAAAAAATTTAACCATGCCCAACTTCTATAACTAAAGGTCAAAAAATTTAACCATGCCCAACTTCTATAATGAACGGAAATACTATTTTTGTTAGGTCTTGACCAAAATGGGAAGTAAACTTTCTTTACTTCCCTGTTATAACACTCAAAGAAATTACACCGTATATTTGGAAAGGCACGTTAGATCCCTGAATATGCCTCTGAGGGAAGGAAAGAAGAGGGATCTAAGGAAAGACTAGGGATCCTACACCTACTATTTATGATTGATGATGTTCTTATATCTACTTAATAGGTACAAGGTTTCTCCCACTCCCAAATAGTAGGTATAACATCCGTCCCACTCTTGTCGCCCCATGATCTACTTATGTTTAGGCTTCTAATGAGGTTTGCCTTTTGTTTTGTCACAGTAAAGGCCCCCAAGGGTTGGGTTTTGGATGTTCCAAAGGTGTGGGATTGCAAAATGAGAGAGAGAGAGAGAGAGATTGATCAATAATGTTACCAAAATGCAGAGGTTTTTCTTTGGGAGTGCTTTGTGTTGGTGGGCCTAGTGATCAAAACAACAAAAGTTCAGACTTTGATCTGATGAAAAACCTCATAAAACCCTGATCAAGGGCATTTGAATGGCCCCAACCTTAAATCAGTGGCAGGTTTAAATGTAGGCAGTACAAAAGTATTATTGTATTTCTTTTCTCATGCCTGCCCAGATGCCCGATTAAAATGTGTCTGGTGAAGCCCATACACATATTGATGCTGCCCAGACACATTTGGGTCTATGAATTATGCACATTTTGGGTGTGTCTAATGAACACACCCAAAATGTGTGCAATCATGAAACCAAATGTGTTTGAGCATCATTGCCCACAGTTTTTTGGCAAAATAAAATTCAGGCTAAGGGTTAGACAGTGAAAAAAGAAATGGAGCAGTACTTTTGTACTGCCTGCATTTAAAACTTGCTGCTAATTTATCGTTAGGGATCAAGAACACACCCTGAATTTCCCTAAAATTTTATTTTTAATAATTTTTATGAATTATCAGTGATGAAAATACTCATAGATTCAATAAGTCCCTGTAGTGCAGGTGTAAAGTGTAAACCAGTGTTGGGCACTGATTTTAATATATCAGCTGGGTAAGTGTATATGGAAAATTTCAAAAACATATATCAGCCAGGTTATACAGTATATAAGTTTGAAAAAATCCAATTTAGGTAAGGCTAAGGGTATATAGGCTACTAGTAGATTTACCTGCCTGACACATTAAGAGATCACCTGGAACAACTTGTGTTCGTCCCCAAGTAGAACAAGCCCAACAGCTCCACTCTTCAGGGATTAGGGTGATGTTTTCCCCCCATATGGCCATATTGTTCCTTATGGTGATTTCAATGTGTTCCCAATTTGTTCTTCATGTGTTTTTTAATCTCATCACATATCTTTTGTCTAATATTCCTTAGGTTATTCCCATGTGTTCCTCAAGTGCATTCATTAAATTTATTCAACGTGCTTTGCTAGATGTTTCATAAATTGTTTTTCCATTCTTTTAATGTGTCCTCCCATGTTATGCCCATGTTGTTCCAAAACACATCACATTTTATCCCATAATCCTTATAAAAATTCTTACTCTTTTTAGCCTACATAGCAAAGGGAAAGGAAATTTGATTTTTTATGAAGTATTATTTCAAGCTTTGAACACTTTATTTTATGGGCCAATCAGTGAGGCCCATTAGAAAATAACTCTTTGGAATGTTGGATGCACAACTAATTAATAGGAATCACAGTAATATGTTTCCATTGAAAGATAGGTTCATGCAACCCACTCTGGTGTTGGTTCACTCTAGCCATGCCATCTGATGTCCTACATTTAACATGACATTATTAGGATACTCTTATATGTACTGTGTGGGGGATTAATTAGTTGTATGGTGTTCAATTCCATTTGTCACGTTTCTCAACATCAAGCCATTGAAACCTTTCAGCATTGTCTCATGGGTTGTCCCTAAGCAACCATAGCTTGGGATCAATGTTTTGCTTTTTTTGTTTTTTTTAGTTTTAGCTAAGTTTGCTACATGGCAGTCTTTGCTGGAGCTTGAATTGCCACATGGACACATTCAAGGTCTATCTATTCAACTATATGGTGGGAAAATATGTAGTTTTTTTTGGTAAACAAAGGAAATAAAATGATCAATTCTGATTTGTTATTGGGAGTTATTCTGAGTGAAATTTGCAGCTACATTTCATCATTGTTATCTGGTTTTTTTTTTGGTTAATGAGTGTTATTTTAAAACTAATTCGTAGTAACCTACTATACGGGGGAATCAAACCCCGATCAGAAAAGGCCTAATACAGCATAAACCCTAACTTGCAAAAAACTCATTCGTCGGTAATTATATAGAATGCAAAAAAAAATCTTTGTAAATGCAAAAAAAAGGGTTGGATGTAAATTCCAAAGAACCATAGATCATGGAAACAAAGGGCAATATCTTCATTTTGCTAATCATAATATAACTAGTTGGTTGTTGTTGCTTGCACGTCAGATGAAGATTCCAAATCATCTTAGCAACACCCGATGCCCTATTGCTATCCACTATCTAAAAATCTAAATGTCAAACAAGTTTCAGAAATTTAAAAAAGATAGATATTATGAAACATACAAAGGAAAAAAACAACTTGCAAGTTGGTAGAAAATCAAGCCTCAACTTTTTGCATCATATTGAATTCTATTGTCTTTCCAATTTTGAATAATCGTTCCGAAAGGAAAGTTTTGCAAAGGGAAGAGCTTATGGCAAAACATGTGAATGACAAGCTCCAAATGCATTATTAATCGATTTTGTAATTTTGTTTTCATGAAAGTCAACATAGAAAAGCAATGTTCATCTTTAATAAAATCAATTACTTGCACAGTAGCAAGTTTAACCAACTTGATATACTCTAAGATTTTATTTTCTAGAATTTAAAATGAAGTAAGGGTGTCAATGTCAAAAGGTTTCTATATTGCCAACTTAAAATTGTTTGTCATGTTAAACACAAACAAAGATCTTTGAAGGTCAAGAATAGTAGTTGAAAACAAGCCATGAACCTCTTTAGGCTAACAAAAGGCTTCCTTGACGATTGTCAAATGAACATTGAATTTTTTTTCAAGTTTTGGTTGCAGCTAACATTGTGTGTAAATAATACCCAATGCATCCATAACATCTTGAACAAGGAACTAGCCTTGTAATTCAACAATAAATTTAATGGTAACTTCTTGACATTATTGTTTTCACAGATGCAATAACATTGCCATATATCTCCTTTGTAACAAAAAATTGATGCCCCAATCTAATATGAAGATGTAGCTCACATGTGTTGCCTAGTAAACTCAAAAGCCAACGATCAATTCCGATGTTTAGATTTATAATCCAATGGATATCGATGTTCTCATGAACAATGTTGATCAAGGCAATGAAATTATTAATTTCTTAAATATGAAATTGTTGAATTTTCCATGATCTATTATGATATTCTCACATGAGCAATGAAATTATTCAGAGTGTAGCCTATGATAATTATGATGATTTTCAACATGTCAACTTCATATTTTCGCAAAAATTCATTTCACTATTTTGAGGATTATTTGATGACAAAACTGAACTTAGGCTAAGGTAATTGTTTCAGTTTCAAAGTAAGCCTCTGTTTGAAAAGCCCATTACATTACTTTCTTGGATTTCAAGTCCTTCCCCATGAAGAGCTCTAAGGTTTGAGTTTTAATCGCTTTGGTGGCTACATCACTTTTTGTCACTCCCACCAATTCACCTTAATCAAGGTTTTTTAACAAGCCTTTGTTGGTTTGATTTTGCTGCAATAACATTGCATGTAAGGCCTTGAACACTTTTAACATGTCTTTTGGGACTACTGAAGTGGATGAGGGTTGGGAAATGGTTGCTTCCAATGCAAGTTAGTTGACCTTGAGTTCGGTCCAACTTTTTATTTCTAATTCGATCTAGGCGTCCAACTCTTCTTGCCTTTCTTTATATTCCAACTTATCCCATTACCACTGGGCCAAAAATTTCAACTTGCTCCAAAGGTTTTTTTTTATCCTTTTTTATTTTCTTTTACTCTTGAAAATGAATCTTCTTTGGTAACATCTCTTTGGTGTTGTCCAATTCACTTGGCCCACTTGAATCGGAACCATAACTTGAATCAAAGGATAAGGCTTTTGGCTTGCCCACTTTCTTTTTGCCCTCGAGCTTGCAGAGATTCTTTTCCACACTCAGACTTGGTTTGGGAGGCAAGTTTTGCACTCCATCTTCCAAATTCTTGATTTCTTGTTCATTTCCCATCAAGATGATGATTTCAGTCATAACTAAATTAGAACCATCCTTGGTGACAATCAATTTTGCTTTCTTGTTTACATTAATATCTCCTTTGTCTTGCACTTATAAGGTTTTTTTTCTTTCTCTTCAACAACACCTTCCATTGCCTTGACTACTTGGGGGAGTATAAATACATGAGTAAAAATATAGGGTGCAATATATTGGATGTTGGGTAAAAATTATGTTAATTGGTTAAAAATAAGGTACATTTTATTCAAATAATTAATTTAATTATAATTATGTAATATGTAATAATATTAAATAATGGATTATAATCTTGAAGGGGACATTTAGTATAAAATTTAAGATCTATGTGCATGAAATGATCATTTTAAAGGGATAATAAATAATTGTCCAACTTATTTTTTATCATCTTATTATTATCTCGATTTTTAATATATATACATATTAAAATCACCCTATATTAATTATAATTAATTATTTTAAGTTATTAGATACCTTAAATTATAATTAAATTAATTAATTGAATAAAATATACCCTATTTAAAAATCAATTAATTTATAATTTATACCCAACATCCAATATATTGCACCCTATATTTTTATGCATGTATATTCTATTTTTAAAAACTAATGTCCTTTGAGATTATAATTGATGTAAAGTGGTTTATATATATTGATAAAATATAAATCAATTATTTAATACCCTCTAAAAATGGTCATTTTATGCACATAAATCCCAAATTTTACATTAATCCCCCCCCCCCCCCCCCCCAAATCAATTCAAAATCCTATTGATAATACTAAATAAAATGCCTTTCTTTGTTGTCCGTCATGCTCCTAAAACCCCAAGTTCCACACATTTCCTAAGACCTAATTCTTAGCAACTTGCACATTTCGTGACATGTTAGGTTAACTTAAAATATTTTTTCTTTTGGACTTAACTTGCTACCTTAGTTATATTTCATTAAAATGAGATAAAATTTTGTTCAATGCATACCTTCTTGGGACAACTCCAAATTGCCCCAAGGCATCCCAAGAAACAACACTTAACAGATGTCTTAAGATAACACAAAATCATTTCAAAAACATCACCAAGTTGTTTTAAAGGAAATGTGGGGCAACACCAAGTGTTGCCTCAAATCAAATAGGATAACCCCCTTGGTTGCCCCCAAAGTGTTATATGATCCCGGGACAACCTACATTGCCCCAAGAAACAACCTTGAATCCAGCCCAAGACAAGCCTCGCTTGCCCCAAACCATGTCCCCATCCCCATGATCTAGTCCCATAAGGTGAGTCGGGGAATCAAACCCCAACTAGCCATGGCTTAACTTTCCACACCACCATGGTGGTCCTAGCATAGGGCCTACCTTGGGTTAGGCAACCTTGCCCAAATGGGTGCATGTCACCCCCCTTTGCATGAAGCTCATCAACTTGTGGAAACATGTGCTACTTGTATGAAAGGCAATTATTTGGCATTTTTTGTAATTTCATCTTCTATTAGATGTGTGTTGACATGTGGCTACTTGCATGAGAGGCAAGCATTTGACATTTTTAGTAATTTTGTTTTGTATTACGTGTAGGCTAATATGTGGCTATTCCTATGAGAGGCAACCATTCAACATTCTTCATAGTTTTGTCTTGTATTACTTGTGAATTTATTTGTATGAGAAGCAATCATTGAATGTTTTTTGTAGTTTCATTTTGTACCACATTTGGGTTGAAAGATGCCACCTTCATTTTGAAAGAGAATATTCATTACACAAACATAGACATTTGAGAAAACTTAGTAAATAACTTATATGGGGAATATTTTTCATTTTGAATGGTGTCACATGGATATTTTTTGTAATGGAGAAAGCACCATCAATCGGTGTTTTCTAATACTTAATTTGGGGTTGTTCACTCCCCTCCCCTTTGCAACTTCCACCTTGAATGTTGAAGAGGTGTCATTTTGGCTTCTTTGGTGTGAGCAATGACACCTTTGACTGGTATCCTCTTCTTTCACCATTGTTTTTCCTAAACTCTAATTCAGGTAGTTGTTGCTTCCTTTCCCTATGCAATTTCTCTCATGGAAAATTAACAACAGTTGATTAGCCCACATTTTTAGAGCATCTTCACCCATATTGAATATCTAAGCCTGCACTGATATTTATCACATTCGTTACTATTTAATTACATATTCCAAGCCCAACCTATAAACTTTAAAGAGAAAGAGACCATGAATAGCAAAGCAAGTGAACCATTCAAATAATTTGGTGAATCAACAATAGTGGATGACTTTGCTATGGGGACCACTCAAAGAATCTAACCAATCCCTAACAAGATTTAAATTGTGCATTGCATTTAGGCAACCAGTGAATCTTATGCAAATATGTTGTTCCAAAGCCATTTTAAAACCAAAATGGTTTTTACTATTCTATATCCAACCATGTTCTTCAAATATGTGCATGGGGATGCTCTTAAGAAGAGATTTTAGGCCAAAAATAGTGACAAAAAGTCTTAAGAATAATTTTTTCATGGAGCCAAATGAATTGACATTCATTGATGAGAGGGCTCATTTTTTTCCTTTTGAAGTGGGGTGGGGTTAGAGTTCTTTTGGATTTTGGTGTTCCCAATGTGTTTTTAAAATATTTTCAATTACATTCCCAGCATGTTCCCCAAGTTCCCAATGTGTTCAAAATTAGGGTCAAAATTAGGTATGTACTTGAAAAAAAAAAAAGGGAAAAAAAAACACATTCAAGATACACATAATTCTTTTGTTTTTCAAAAGGTTGAGGGAGGTCCTTCGACATTATGAGAACAAAAGAGTTTGGTAATTCAATTTGTGTTCTTTTTTTTCTTTTTTCTTTTTTCTTTGAAGGTACTTAAGTTTGACCTAAGGGGTTCCTCCCTTGCAATGAGTTTTTTTTGACAAATTTTGTTTGTTTTGGAAGAAATATTGAGAAAATTTAGGAATTTTGATATCAAAAAATTGAAAAAAAAAGAAGACTCATTTATAAATATTTTTGTGTACAAAAGACTTGGGGTTTAATTTTAGGGTTCCCCGTCCACACAACCCCTAGGTCAAAATAATGTGCTTGGGCGTTGGTGGGGTTGGGAGAAGGGAAAGGAGGGAGTGGCGGTGTGGGAGAAGATTTTTTTTAAAGAAGTAATTAAAAAATATAAATATATATTCACAAATTATTTTTTTCCAAATTTGTTAAGAAGGTGGGTTGGGGATCATCACAAGGGGAATTAGCCAAATTTGGTTATAGGTCACAAATGAAATGAAAGTGGAAAAATTTAGAATTAAAAAAGGACTTCGAAGGGCATTCACGATTTCTAAAGGAAAATTTGCCCAATTTCGTTAGATTTGGAGGCAAAAAGTTGTGAAGCCACCATATTTGGCCATGAAGGTCTAACATGTCAGGGGCCTGAGAGTCTTTCGCTTTCCTTGGTTTGCGTTGTACGTTGGCAATGTTTTGTTTGTGCGCTATTTTCGCATTTGCCTCTGTTGTTGTGTAATAGAATCTTCGAATCTTCGAATCTTGGTTGTCGTTTGTTTCGTGCAAGAACAAGAATAACAAGAGGCAAAGCAAGATCAAAAAAGAGAGAGGATCGTGTTGCGAGGAGGAAGAGGAAGATCAAAAGAGAGAAAACGATCTCTGTGAAGATCTTATTTTAGTGAGCAAGAGGGAGATAAAAGGGAAGAAAGATGGCTACAATGGGAGTGATGTCGGTTGGAAAACGAGATGTGGCTTTGAGCTTTGGCTTTTGTGGAACCCCGTTGAAGAAACAACAGAATAATCTCATCGTTGTTGGTCCCGTAAAGAGCCACAACGTTTGTTTCATAATGAAAGCTTCTAGTTACGATGAGGAGCTCGTTAAAACTGCGGTATGTTGTTTCTAATGCTTCATCATGGCTTGTAGCAACAATGATAATATCAGACTTATTGTGATCGGATTAGAGTGATAAGATTTGTAGTCTTCGAATTTTTTTTTTTTTTTTTTTGCATTGATTGTGTAATAGAGGACAATCTTCTTAAGGCCTTCTTCTTTAGAGTGCCTTCAGACAGACATATGGTTTTCTTTTATGTAGAATTTGATGCAAAGTTTGGATTGTAAGGGATCCATGTCTATGAAGCTTTTATTCTTTTGTTTGTTTGATTTTTTAAGATTCATTTGCAAGCTAGAGATGTGACGAATAAAAGGTAGGGTTAGTAGTGACTCTTTGACTGATCTACGTCCACTGTTTGTTGTGGCCGTGATGATCTCAGAAAACGATTACTACTCTTGGTCATGGTATCCTAGCTATGGATGAATCTAATGTAGCTTGTGGCTTGTGTTTGGCTTTTATCGGCCTTCAAAACATAAAAGTTAATCACCAGGCGTACACTCCTCATTCAGCTTCACCCAATAGATCAGATATGACTTTGCTGTTGGTGGAGGCAACAACAATTGGGATTCAGCTGGGATCTAAGAGCTAGAAGCTAAATATGAAAGTTATAATCATGGACCAGGAGAGGTGGTGGTGCAGTTCAAGAGTTGCACTATGAGAGGAGGAGACCACATGTGGTTGTAAACTTTTAGGCTCAGGTACCTGCTCGCTTCCCCCTGTTGGGTGTCTTACCTTTTGGGTGGTTTCGCGCGAAACCCATTGTCGTTGTCGTTCTCCCAAACTTCTTTTCTTCAAATGCAGCTATTGTATCATCGTATTGAGGGTTTTAGTTTTACTAGATTTCTGGATTTTTATGCTACAAAGAGCTCCAATGACACACCCCCAAGCTCCTTAATGGACTCAAATGTGAGTCCAAATTGAAAACAGCGAAAAAGCAAAGAGTCGGGGCACGTTCCCTGGTTCGTAACACTTTGAGGGGTGGAAGAGCATGCTAGAGTTCCGGGATGGGACTAGAAAGAGTGACAAGCATCAACTACTCACACGGACCTGCACAAAACCAACACAAGGTGGTTAGTGCATAGTTAGAACACTTTTGGTGTTAGGATGAGCCACGGGCAAACTCAGACTCACAAGATTCACCATGACTTGAACTTGGGGGAAGCCACCACCTTCCCCCTTATAATATATTCTGTGCCTCTCCACAAGGCCCAACATCCAAATGGCTTTTTGTCCCGGGATTCCCAAGTGGGAGCCCCGAAATTGCCAAAGTCGAGATTCTCGTGACTTTGGAGCCCCATAACTTTGCGTGCAGACTTTTGATCAAGATGAGGTCTAAAACAAAGTTGTAGCCCTCGTCAAGAGATTTCCAACAGTATGTCACACGCCACCTGCATGTAAAGAAATCAGGTCGATTCCCGACTTTTGGTGATCGGGAGTCAAATTGTCAATTTGACTCTTGGCCTTTCTTTTGGCCATAACTTGTGTTTCAGATGTCCAAATGGGTGATTCAAGCCCATTTTAAACATCTAAGTTTCAATAGCTTTCCAATGATATAAAGAACTCTTCAAACTAATGGGTTTTGACCCCTACTCCCTGAAGATTTGGAAATCCTTTGGGACTCCAACTCCTTAAGTGGGAGTTGCCTTGTGAGTGTGAGGGTTCATTCTCTCACACTCTCTTGCACTCTCGAGAGTATAAAATGTGCCTCCCGGGTCTCCCTTTTGTGAGCCCTTGGTTGCAAGCCCAAGGTTAGGATTGCGACATCCAAGGTCTACTCTTCAACCCTAATTTCTTCCCAAGAATCTGGGAACGAATGCCCAAGAAGCCAATGAGCTTTTGAGAATTCTCAGGGGAAGAGGAGGCAGGCGTGGCTCTAGAAGAAATTCAAGGGAAGACTTGCTGAAAAGCATGTCATCATCCTCCTTTTTTCTTGCATCGAAAGTATAATACATTCTGCTGTTATGTTGTATGGTTCATAAGAATGCGTTTGTGTCACGTGATTTCCTTGTTGTGATGATGACGATGATGTGATACTTCATAGAATTTTGTAGGTGGTAGGAGATGAATGTGAAGAGGATGGTAGCAGCAACAAGGGGCAGCAGCAAAATCTTGCATCTTGGAACCAAGACTCAAACAATGTGTGGAGCAATACCGAAGAAGCTCCACAACAATGCCTACATTCGCATTCATATCCTGATGGACAACAACAACATTTTAAACAACATGCCAGTCATCAACAGTATGTTATGCATGTCTCCACCGATGTAGAACCCACACAAGAAGAGCTTTGTGACTTTTCATCAGCATGCAAACGCCTTTGGGATCTCGACCTCAACATATTAACTTCTGGACAAGACTATGAACTTGACTGGGGAGAGGAACGGCAGGTGTATTATTCTAGTGAAGACATGAGCGGAGGGTCATCACTCTTCTGGTTCTTGCATCAAGAAGTCTTCAAACTACCAACATACGCCCATTTTTATGCACTTTTGGATAATTATCATGCCGATGAAGACATGGAAGAGCAATTGATTGCGGCAAATGAACAAGAGCAAGTTGCATTTATTGAGGAGATGAGTCGGATAGCTCTTCATCTTTGCAGTGTAGACATACTACATACATTCAACACACTACTTCCCTTATACCTACCTACCAATGTGGAGGGCACAAGGATTAAGCTTGTAGGGCATGGGATACGATTTCATGTTTTCATAGAGAACTCTCCACTGCCAGTTTGCAAATTTTGTACTTTTATGTGATTGTTGGTTTTTCCCTGAATTGGGTTTGTCAGGATTGTAATCAGATTGTTGTATTTTGGGAAAAAGAGAAATTTTTCTTGAATTGGGTTTGTTAGGATTGTAGTCAGATCCTTATATTTTGAGAGAGAGAGAGAGTGTGTGTGTGTGTGTGTGTGTGACAGTGCAGAGAATAGCAGCAGGAAGCTCAATAAAGCTCCGTTGGCGTGATGGGTAGGTGGGTAGTTCCAGTTCTGTTGCTTCTTCTAAGTTTTGTGCTGTTTACAAGTAACTCAATATGCCCTTGTCTTGTCTTCCTTCATATTTTTTCTCTCCTTTTTCTCAAGCTTGGGTTGGTGCTGCAACCTCACAAAAGGTTCCACTGCTTAGGTTTGGAACCTTTAGGAGTATGATTGGAAGTATTGGGAGTAAGAAAAAAGAGTGAATCGGTTGTTGATGGAATCTGAATGCATTTTAGGGTTTGAGGATGCCTCATTTAGCATGAGAATAAAAGAGGGGCAGAAGAGAGGAGATGACTAATGCTGGCAAGAAGATTTTATTTTGAGGTATGAGGTGGTGGATATGCATGCTAAACAAAAGGACTTTCTCTTGGAGTTCTTTTTTATGTCTCCTCCACTTTGTTATCATCCGAACGACATGTCATTGCAAAAGTTTAGTGTAAGGTCATGACAAGGAAATGTTTTGAGTTTAGGGAAGGAATGAGAGAAACTTAGATTTTATGTGTCATTTTCATCTGGTATCTTCTGATTTTGCAGCAGAGGCCAAAAAGGAGGAGAAGGATGTCATAGAGTTCCAGATTGGTGTTAAGGTGGGTTACAATGGGTTTGGGGAAAGGCCATGTTGTGTTGTTGAGATCTTGTTGTTCAATTGTTGGATCTAAGAGTTCAGCAACATTCCAGAAATAGAAGAATGCTTGTACATGGTGGTCCCACCATTCTAAGATTTAAGAGAATCAACCCCAAGAGATCATCAGTCTCAGATTCCATGACATTAGGTAGTTTTTGTCGCTGTTTAGAACCTTTGAGGAGGTTGATCAAGAAAGGATTTGACCAGCAAATTTTGATTTAGTGTTTTTCTCGCAATCCTTGGTATATGTAGTTCAAACCAAAGACATGTCATGTGCAAGTGCACAAGGGAGACCAAGTGAAGGTTCACTATCGGGTGAGTGTAATCCCCTCCCTTCTGTCGAGTGTTCCATAATTGGTTATAAATTCCATATACTTGAAATGCATAGAAGATTTTAGAAACCCTTTGTGAGTAACTCTCACAAGGTTTTGTGACTGCACTCATTGTTGTGTTATACCTTCAAAGTGTTGTGTGGAAATTTCTCTGCAATCTCATAGAGAAATGTTGTTGAAGGAGAGAGGGGGAGATGGTGGGGGGCAGGGTTCACTCACAGATGGGAATGTATTTGATGAAAGCTATGCAAGAGGTGACCCGATTGACTTTGAGCTTGGATTTGGTCAAGTCATAAAAGGTCAGGCCCTCATATTCTTTTTCAGCATTTTTTTCGTGTGTTCATTTGGGGCAAGGAATCACTCATTGATGGCACCTTGTTTGACTCAAGCTATCTATCCACGAGGAAGCTCATTTCAGTTTGCTCTTGGATAGGGATCAGCCATCAAAGGTCAAGCAATGTTTTCATTTATTTGTTCCTCCTTGTACTATTGATTTTTTATATTATTAGCTACGTCTCCTGAGTGCTAACCAACATCATGTCCGAGTCTTTCTGTGGCTTCTGGAAATGTAACAGAAACTCTAGGCACAGATTTTGTATAAATGGTTTTGCCCAGATTTTGGATGATTGTTATATACATATCTGCTGCACCCATTGTCAGGAGCTGATGAAGTTAGTGTGGGTAGTCACAGTAGCTCATCACTGCTATTCATGATGAAGGTGATAGTCTGACACTTTGTGAGTGGCTCTCATAAGGCTATATGACCACTCCTAGTCATGTTATCTTCAAACTGTTGGTTTAGAGATTTCTCTGCAAAATTCCCTAGATATTTGCTTTTCTTTCTGTCTTGTGTGTGCCTTGGTTGTTGCAGATACTTTGAATCTACACTTACTATAGTGTACTCTTTGAGAGGTAGGTGAAGAAGTTGTCAGTACTTCTGAAGATTATTGAGATGAAATGAAATGTCATTTCGGGGGTTGATGTTTTGCAGGTTGGGACCAAGGTCTGTTAGGTATGTGTGTTGGGGAGAAGCGAAAGTTGAAGATTCCATCCACCTTGGGTTATGGTGCTCAGGGCTCTCCTCCAAAGATTCCAGGTGTGGTCTAACTTTAAACCATTCCTTGGAAGTTATAGTTTTTCTCGTTGGATGGCTTTGCAACACATTTTTATGACTGTTTTTTTGGTCTTGGGCAGTGGACATTTTAGTCACAAATCCTCATTCACAACAAAAGTTACGTCAGTCGCCACTATCAGATTTGTGTATTGAAAATCAAGTTGTGTTTTGGGCACCTCCTATGTTCTTTTGTTTGATTGTGCAGTTTGTGTTGTGCAGGTGGGGTAAGTACTTGGCTGAGAATAACATATTGATGGAGAGTGAGGAAGAGTTCAAGAGACATGCGCAGAACTCGTGGTTTCGCTTCTACAATAAAGAGGGCGCACGAGATTCTTCACTAGCTTTTGAGCATGTCTTTGTTGGAGAGATCAAGCGGCAAACAGAAGTCTCGGGATTTCATAACGGGATCCAGCTACCGATAGGAAACTAGGTACCCACAACTGCTTTTGCTGCATTCAATCCAATAATGACCTAACCCTAAACCCCTTTACCCTGGGAGGCATGCCATGTGTTTCAGTATTCTCTAACATGGAAGTTGTTGTCTTTCCATCAGTTTTTACACAGAGGAAGCAAAGGGAATAGTGGAAATATCTGGGTTACACCCTTCCGGGGCGACATGGAGAATCAGGAAGTGCCTACTTTCCCAGAAATTCAAGCTTGATGTGGTTGGGTTTTGCAATAAAGAATGTTTGGTCAATGATCAGTCTTTAAGCTGTTGATTAGTATCCAAATGGGTACAAGTTGTGCAGTTAGGATTCTAAATTTTTCAAATAATGCTAATTTCATCACGGCCAAAGTTAGTTTCATAGCTTTAGGGTTTAGGGTTCAGGACTTTGTTGTTCATAGCTGAAATGCAAAGCTTTTAAAACCTTTTTTTGAAGGCAAAAGGTTATTTTTCAAAGTTTGTGTTAAAATTGAAGCAGAGGTTGGCATGACAAACGAAAGATTTGTGGGTAGTTGTGTTTCAAAACCTTTGGAAATCTTCAAATTTTCAGGGCTTCTTAATTCTGAGTCAGGAGTTCTTGAGAATGCATTTTTTTCCTCAAAAGTACCTGTGCTAAAAGCTTCCAGTATCATCTAGCTCCTCTCCCCCTTTCCCTATTTAGTTCTTTTTCTCGGGGTTTCCTTCTCATACGGTTCCCCTTCTGCTACATTTCCTTTATAGTCTCCATCTTGAGCTAGGCAAACTTGTCTTATAACAGAATCTTGGTAGGTCGATTACTAATGTGCAAAATTGGCCTCCAACTACTGTTAGGAGCTGATGAAGTCCATTAGCAGGGTTATTACAGTAGCTGATCACTCCCATATATTGTTATATTATTGCTGTCAAGGTCACTTGAAAATGTAGGAGACTCTCACTATTGTTCATAGCGCCGCTCCTCTGTTTTTCTGTGTTTCTAGTGTTCGGATCCATCCCATTTCTTGTTGACGGATACAATTTTTTTGGTCCAAATTCTCTGATGCCTTATTATTATGTAATCTCTCTCAATTTTTTTCGGGTTGGAATCAAAGTTTGGAAGGATTGTAAAGAGGTGACTAACCTATGTGTAGATTGTAGCGCCCAACACGGAGAGGTTAGTGCCATTAGTTTTGTGACTGATCTGTTTTTATTTGGCATGTGCCCACAGCGGAATTCTCAAACTCAGTTGCGGAGAGTAGAGGTTGAGGGGAAAGGAGTGCGCAAAGACAAGAGCAACACATCGATAGGGGTGAGTCCTGAATTTAGGGTTTAGGACTCCCAAATATTTGAAACCAATAATTCCTTTATTCTTATTCGTTATTTCAAATACCCAAAACCAATGGTTATTTTTAAAATCAAATAATTGCCCCCACGTTGGTTTTTACACAACAACAATTTCCACCTCTGATTAATATAATCCTATATCCATTAAATTGTAGAGAAAACTCTTTGATTACATCTGGAAGCTAAGAATTGAATTCATTTTGAACAAACCAAAACAAACAAGAGGAGAAAGATTATTGTCATAACCATGTGAGCGTTGGTACCTCATAGAATATCAAACCGTCCCCTTCACGTGCTACCTCGGACTCCCGCCCAAACTAATTGGCAAAAACATGTAACAAATGATGTGCGGTGAATTATAATGCCCCGCATTGATGCCTCCACCAATTTTGGGAGTGTAATTTTCAAGCTGGACCAACCCAAGTGCTACCGCATGTTATGCATAAAGGTCGATTTATAATAACTTGTTTGAAAACCAACCAATACGACGTTTAGGTAGGTTATTAAGTTGAATAATTTATAGCATTCTTATTAGTTTTGAAACATTGAAACACTTGCACTCGTTTCCCCAAACCCTTTAGAGTTAGATGCACACAAATGGATGATTTGCCACAAATATAAAAAAATTGATAAAAGATCTGTGTTTCATATCTAGTGTTTAATAGCTAGGTTTGGGGCAAGGAGTGTAATAATTAATACAAATTCACTAACAATTCGAACTGGGTATATGCCCACTTACTTGGTGGGGGTGAAAAGTCAAAACAATCAATTTTTGCATAGACCATTGGTTTTTTTAAAAAAAATGAAATAGTCTCAAAAATCACCTCTAGGCTAATCAATGGCTTTCTACAATGGATATTTCAAGAAAATTGTCATTTATTTAAAAATCCTAAAACAATTGGAATTAGTGGTCCATTGATTTTTATTTTTTGACCAAGGCTTATGAGTTGTAAAAAAGGTAACAAAAAGTAATAAAAAGTCAAAAAAAGTCAAAAAAAACAATGTGCCACTAAACTAAAACAGCTTGGCATTGCATTGGGTTTTTTTGTGGTCGACATCTTTTACATAGGATTTTGCAAGAAAGTTTACTCAATAGAAACTACTTGTAAACAAGAAAGAAAGCGATAACTTTGTAGTCCTATTCAAATAGACTACTTGCGAACATAAATGTTAAATTCGAAATAATTTTTCCCTCTATGAAAATCAACAGTACCCACATGAAATCGAAAAAGTTGATTGGTGTGGATGAAATTAAATGTGGTGACTATTTTCATCCCTAACCTTATTCCATTTACTGAATGAATGTCGCATAGATTAATGTGTGGGATGAAAGAAATGACAACGGTTAGACACATCCAGTGCAATCGATTTTTAAATAATTGATATATATCCTTCAACCTATAACAATCATGAATGTTTTCCACTATTAGGGCGTGGATGAGATCTTATTTCAAAGCATTTATAGGTTCTCATGTTTGATGTTATGAAGTCTAAGAGTTGATAATGGTTCATATGTATAAGCATTTTTTTTACCAACAACCTCATTGGAAATTTCTTATTTCCAATTTGTTCAACATGAAATGGGAATGATAGGGATACACGTCGGCTATGGTTAATGAATCTTTTTGGTGTGACCATATTCATCATTGTGTTTAATTCATGTATCATGCTTTTCTGGCATCGGTTAGGGCTAGGGATGAAAGCATTGAATGCATTTATTTTCATCCATTATTGTCAACATATCTTCATTTGATATATATTGATTTATGAATCGCCCATTAGGCACAACATTATTGCTATGTGCAATCTGTTATGAAGTTTCATTCCTAATGTTATTATGTCTAGCTATTGATGATCGTTGTTGTGTGTGTAGGATCTCTATGCTTGACAACACCTTGAGAACCTATTCCTCACATAATCTACATTTACTCGGTTCCATTTTAAGCTTCATATTAGAGTATTTGTTCATTTGTGAGGTGCTTCCTCTAGTTTTGATTTAGATATCGCATTTTCCAAATTTGATGTCTCTCCAAAGCTGCCCACCGCCTATAATGATTTTAGATGATTATATGCTTATTGATAATTCTTGTCCTTCCTACATAGTTCCCCATGCAATTATCATTTCTAGTGTTAATATTATTCCAATATTCAAAATCATGTTGTCTTTGGGGTTTTCCTTAACTATCCATATGGGGATTCTTTTCCCAAATTACCATTGAACACGTTTCATTTCCATTAGTTGACACACCTTCATGCAAATACCACCAATTAATCAATTTTTGTGTTTCTGTATGTAAGGAGCTTAACAATCTATTCCCATTGCTACTAGACTTAAATTTGTGCACATTCGTGTCTGACGACCTCATGTGTTTTAAAATATTACAACAAATAATCTATTTAGATTTTGTCTTCCTTTTGGCATGTTGTCCTTATGCCGATCTTTATATGCTCTTGTTTTCAACTTCCTTTTGGAATCTTCAAGTATTCCAACTATCATTAGACAATTTGACCTTAGTGTCTTTCCTTTGAAAAGGATATTTGCTAATGCAATTTGCTTTCTGGTTGGCCAATAATTGGACCTCATAATTTTTTTGTTTTATCTGTTGGTATGTACCACCTTATTTCCTTTCCCAAAATTCTAGGTTGCGAGGTAAAATGGTTATTGGTCACAATGTTTTCAATGCAAATTATGGTGCAAGACATCAATCATTTTGTTGATGGGTTTTTTAGATATATTTAGCCAGATTCAACTCACTTTCCTAATTTAACTGACATGACTTGTAGTAGTTTTGAACTTTGATCATTAGTTAGGTCTAATCACAAAATAAGTGCAATGACTTGCAAATTTGGGAATCCATTTGTATGGCCTTTGATAATTCATTCATCCAACAATTTCATTGTTTCATTCATCAACTTGGTCTTCCGTTCAACAAGATATAGATTTTCGTAAAGATATTTCGGCCCACCCCTTGCATCTTGTTTGTGTCACTCTTTTCTTTTGCCTCATTTTATGTTTCTTAGGTATCCTTCGAAAAAACTTTAGTTTGATAGAAATGTTGTTTTTAAACTTGTGTTGTGTTAGTGCTTAAATATTGTTGCAACAACTTTGTTGATAAAATGGCCACATTTCATGTTGATGGACAATTAGAACTTACAATATCAGTAGATGAGTTTGGAACCACTATTGCCTCTGAGCAATGTTTGGATTCCAATGCGGCTCACTAGATATTTCCAAGGATGTTGGCTATGATTCCAACACTTATTCAATACATTGTAACAAATTTCCATGGCATTGACGCAAGGAAAACAATGGGTTGTGACCTTTAACTGATATAAGATTGTCGATGATAGTAACAATTCACAAGACACCATATTGATGCTAGGAATAGCTACATTATTGGTGAAAATCATAGCCCTTGACAAGATTGTAAAAGATGAACGTGAAAATATTGATGCTCACATTCAGTTTTCAAACATTTTTCCATTTTGCACTTTCATTGAGTTATTTGATTCCTCTTCCAATGGAAATATTACACCCCAATGAAAACAATCTACCTCCTTGGAAGGGAGTGTTCATCTAGCCCCTTGGAGCTTCAATCGCAACCATTGTCTCTCGGCTTGTCATGACTATTCTCCTCATTGGCATCACACCCCTCAACATCAGACAAAATGTTCAATTTGTTATCGAATGCCTGCATTCAATGTTGCTGGCGAGACGCAAATCCAATAAGTTTTGGAATTTGGATTATGACAAGATCCCCATTCATTATGTTCTTTTCACGCCAACCTTGTTCAATGGAAATGTAACATTTGAGTTGCCGCCTCTTTTAGCAAACATTCATAACTCGTCCCAGATGCAAGGCATGGATAGGAAGTACGATGGCCATGTTTGGTGCAAGGTCGTCACAACCAATATCAAGAATAGTTTTGGCTTGAACTTCAGGAAGGTGTGTTGTTTAGGTCACCTACTATGCGTGTAGGATGCTTCTGAGAACTTTGTCCGCTTGGGGTCTCACAATGAGATCTTCTAGTCCAATGAATCAACTCACATTCCAATGAAAGGGCATATGGCATTGGGTCTACCTTCTTCGCTTGGATGCAAATTCTTCAATTTGCCACCCCTTTGTGTGGAGGATTACAATGGATGAATATTTATGTTGTACATAGGTTGCAATCCATTTCAAGAACCACCATTCACCTTGGTGATCACATCCACCTTATTGCAAATGGAAAGTGCAGAAAGTCCATTAAGGAGACAAAGATTTTGATTGAGCATGTAGTGACTCACACATTAGATGCAAAAATATCCACAATTTCTCTAAGCGCCAATAAGTCCTTTTTTGACAAACATTTTTTCAATGATAGTAATGATGGGACTATTGAACTTCTTCATGGAGAAGGACTAGAGCACATTCAAGATAAATTCATTGAGTTGAACTCTTCCAACATTCACAATCTTGTTGCCTTTTTTAAGCATCATCTCGAGGGTGGTTACATTGACCACATTTTTTAATTGAAGTCCTGAAGTTGCTATGGTTACATTTAGGAATGTTGTTTCCTAGGTCAAATTTTTGGCTAGAAGATTTTCATTTTCAAAATGTTGATACATGGGGTTGGTAGTGGAACAAGTTTGGTAACATGCATGTAGCCTAGAGGAGATTTTGGAGAATTCCTAGATTATGTTTGACCATGTGAAGTGTGTTGTTGGGTGGACAACCATGGCTTGCCATGTATATGATCCTTCCTATTGCAAGGTCATGACAATTGTAATTTGTGACATGAAGTTTGAGGAAGTAGAGCAACAAATCATGTGGACAAAGTTAAATGTGACAATGATGAAACATATATTTTAAAAACCAAACTTCAAAGGATTCATAGCAGATAGCGCCCAAGTTAATTGGAATGCAGTAAAAGTGGTCTATGGATCTAGTGATGCAACTGTCAGAATGGTGGATAAGGAACAAACATGCTTGTTCCATTGGACTTAATGACTAGACAAACACACCAAACAATTAATCAAACATGAGTTGTAGAGTGGACACAAGGCCATGTGCTTTGAATATAAGAATGTAACATCCTTGGAGGAAGCCAACACTTGTTATGTAGCAATTTGTTACAAGTGGTTTTCATCTAACATTGCATCTGAGAGTGGAATTCATGAGTTTGAAAATTAGGTTGGCTTTTGGAATTTTTGTTTCAAACACAAATAATGGGGAGGTTTCATGGTGCATGTAAAAATACTTTGGGGACTAAGGCAAATGATAAGTGTGTCAATTATTTGTATCAATTGAATAAACCAAACAACAAGTTGGTTAGTGAATAGTTGGATCATTTTTGGTGCATGGATGAACCATGGGCATATATGAACTCACAAGACTCAACATGGCTTGGACTTGGGGGAAGCCATTACCTTCCCCCTTATAATATTCTTTGTGACTCACCACGGTGGCTACACCCAAATGGTGTTTTTCTCGTGATTCCCAAGTCGGAGTTTCGCAATCCTTGAATTGAGACTCCCACCACTTTGGATGCCCATAACTTTTTACAAGTGAAGACTTCCGATTAAGGTGAGTTCTGAAGCAAAATTGTAACCCTCATTGAGAGTTTTCTAGTGATATGTGGCACACCTCCTACACGCACTTAATTTAGGGTGATTTTTTACTTTCAGTGGTCGGGAGTCAAATTGACATTTTGACTCCTAACCCTTATTTCGACCATAACTTGTGTTGTAAATACTCAAATGGATGACTTTAAGTCAGTTCAGACATCTAGGTTTTAAAAACTTTCCAATGGTATAAAGAAGTTTTCAATCCAATGATTTTTGACCCTTTAAATCGTTCTCTAAAGATTTGAAAGTCTTTTGGGATTCTAATTCTAAAAGTGGGAATCCATTTGGGAGTGTGTGGGCTCATTCCCTTACACTCTCTCGCATTCCTGGGAGTGTGAATGTGGTTCCCAACCTGCACCTTTCCATGCCTTTGCCATGGTTGTGAGCCCAAGGCTAGGGTTGTGATAATATATTCCTGATTTCCTCTTTTTTTTATTTTCTATCTAGTTTTGATTTTGTTTTTAAAACATTAGTATTGTGGCAATTTTTATTTTGCTTGATTTTCTTTTCTTTCACATTTACAAAAGTTCAGTGATGATGAATGGGTAAACATGCCTACTTGTAATTTGGCAGAAATTTTGCTCAACATTTGGTTGGAACAATTAAGAAAACATGGCACTTGCTTGTTCATAGCCACATCCGATGACTATGTATGAATTTTTAAGCAATCCACACTTTATAAACAATACTTGCAAGGTGGCCCATCTGGCCATGGTCCCAACAAAAATGAACTGTTATTGAGAAGGGCCCAAGTGACACATGAACTTATTTGACTTGTAACAACAATTGAAAACTATAGGGACGGATCATCATTCATGATTCATATTTTGCACCTTGAGGGTGAAAAGGCTTTTGTTTAGCCAAGTGTTGCATTAATTGTCCTCATGGGGCAAATGGTGATTCCCATAAACCAAACAATGTGAATTTTTCTCATTTGTGAGTGGCCTCACCCACTATTAGTTCTAATAATGTTTAAAATGTCCCCACCCACCCAATGCCTTTCGCTTCACATTACGTTCTTCCAATATTCTCTTGAGGTGGGTTGGAGCTAAAGGAGATTATTTCTATTAATGGCTAATGGCACATTGAACAATGTACGAGCAATTCTTTTATCCAATGTTCAACACTTCGGAAAAGCATAGGGGTCAAATGCATAACAAAAATCAATGTATTTAAAACAACAAATGGAACTCTAACTCCATGTTATTAAGGTTTTTGGGTTGCATTATGGAGCGGAATGTTAGAACATCATAAGCATTAGTTTTGTGTTGACAACCTCATCTATTGTGTGGGTGGGATAGTGTGAAAACATGTTGTTGCTAGGCCTCAAGTTCCAACTTTTTGGCCAATTCAAGAAGATACTAACTTAACCCAAAAGGAGGTTACATGTTTAGAAGAGGCAAGGTGTTTCTTTGACCACCAGTGTAAGAACAATGTTTATAATTTGTTTGGAGGCAAACCTTCTAGGGTAAGCAATTGCCAAATGCTTATTGTTTGTTGGCAGAACCTTGTTAGGTCAGTAGATGTGGCTTGTTGGCCCATGACTCGTGGTGGTAAGAAGGTGAGATGACCTTCCAAGCTTAATTTAACACAACAACACACCAACAATTGGGAGGCTAGAAAATAGTTTTTCCCCTATACCATGTTCCCTCCTATTGATGTCCTTCCACTAGGATATGGATGAATCTACAATGTACTTTCCAATGAAAAACATTACCGTGTGACTATGGGAAATTACCCTAATTGTTCATGTTTAAATTTTGTCACAATGGCCACACATTCTTTGGGTGGCCGTGGGGCATGGGTGCAATGTAAGCACATCTATCATGTCCTATTGACCATCATGTATTGTGGGCTCACAAAAAATTTCATTCAATATTGCATGTGAAGTTGGGAGTAGGTTTTACATTTGTTGATGTGCACTAAGGCCTTTGACAACTAATCACATTTGTAGATTCATTTGTGGAGTTCAAGGGAATAGGTATGGAGAAGCACAAAAGACTATGTCATCATTAACATAGAAGTTCAAAGGAGTATGTAAAAAAAAAAGGATAACATGGCTTTGTTGGCATCAATTTTTATGATTTTTTCATTTGTAGAGTTTGAGGTTAGGTGTGCAATGTACAAAAGACTATGTCATCATTAGTAAAGAACTTCATGTAAAACATTAGTTCTAATTACATTATTACACAAGTAAGAGGTCTAATTATTGTATCATCATTCTAACAAGATGTGCATTGTTGATGTGAATGTATAATAGTTATAATTAACCTAAATACACCACCTTAATGCTACAATTTTGTTGGTAAAAAAACATGTTGAAAATGAAAGAACAATTATTGTCTCCATCAAAGATGATGGGTGACGTGGACCAATATTCGATTCCATGTCAAGGGAATATTTTTCCATGTCACAAAAATTATCTACATGGAAAATGATTTGTTCAAAATACTCTCTAATGTGGCACAAAATATTTTTAAAAAATTCCTTCCTACTCACATGGGCATGCTCACCTACTCATTGTTCACCTTCTATTGTTGTTGTGGTTGAATGTTCCCATTGATTTTAAACTTGCAATAGAAACTAATAGGCATTAGTAGTTATATTGACCTAAACCATTGTATGGAGCTCATGAAGTCAATGGGGAAGCTAAAATCTAAGGTGGAAAAAGATCTAGACAAAATGTGGAACCAACACCAAAAGATGAAGGAAGAAAAAAGGTGATGAAAAAAAACAATGGAAAATTTGTACCAATAATTCTAGGAGTTGCATGGAGGTATATACTTGCGAATGTACATAGGGATGTACATTCTCCATTGCTTAAGGAAATGAGGGTGAAAAATAATTATGAAAAAAAAGGAGAATATTACTCCAAATTTGGAACAAGTACTAGAGGAACAACAACAAAAATATCGAGTTCATATAATGGATTAGTGGTATGGATATTAAGCACAAATGGAAGTACATAAAATAGTCCCTCTAGAACCAATAGAAGTACAATTTTTTTAAAACACTTTAAAATAAACATAATAACAACATCTACAACAATCAATAAGATAGAAGTGGCATTCAGAGAATGTAATGAAACAAATGCAACATGTAGTGGTGGATACATTATAGATTCCAACACAATTTAAGCCACCAATAATACATGTATGGGAGAATAGGTTGGGATTTGCAAAAAGGAAATCTTTAGGCTAGATGTGTAAATGAAAACCATGTAGTATCTTCAAGAGAAGGATCTAAAAAGCCAACACCACATAACTTCACATGTAAATCAATGGAAGATCTTATTGCAAAGATCATGGAAACAAACAAGATTACAAAAATGTTTTAGTAATTAATTACAAGATGGGCAATCTATGATTACAAATCAGGACCTTAACAAATAGATTACTTAGTGCAAAGTAGGAGAACCAAGAATTACAAAAGTCGTGGAAGAAAGGTGTGAAAGTAGAAGCAATTTTAAAGAATGTGGTTAACACATGGAAAAAAGAAAAATCTAAAGCTGAGGTGAAGATTGATGTCAAAAGTGTATCATTATTGGAAAAGAACAAGAAGTTACAGGAGTTAGATCAATTGTAACTACTTTTGCAATGCAGTTAATTTGTCAATAAATGTATGTAACTCTTTCAATCATAGGCACCCTAACAAATTCAACTCTTCAAGGGTAGTCAATCTATCAATAACTATAGGTAATTTTTTCAACTATGAACACCTTGACAAATTCAAATGTTTAGTAACAATAATTTGTCAATAGAAGAAGGTAAATCTTTTAACTTTTAGCACCTTGACAAATCCAACCATTCAATTTGTTAACATATGTAAGTAACTCTTTCAGTTTTGAGCACATTGCTAAATCCAAATATTGAAGAGCACTCAATCTGTCAATAAATGCAACTAACTCTTTCAACTATAAACACCTTAACAAGTTTAACTCTATAAGCGTAATCAATTTATCAATAGATGTAGGTAACTCCTTAAACTACGAACACTTTGACCAATCCAACTTTTCAAGGGAAGTTATTTTGATCAACAAATGTAGATAACTCCTTCAATTGTGAACACCCTAATAAACACAACCATTCAAGGGCAATCAAATTCTCAATAGATGTAAGTAAATCCTTCAACTATGAACACTTTAACAAATCTAACTTTTCAAGGGCAATCAATTTATCAATAGATGTAAGTAATTCTTTCACCTATAAGCACCTTGACAAATTCAAATATTGAAAAGTATTTCATTTGTCAATAGATGTGGGTAACTCCTTCCACTATGAGCAATTTGATAAATTCAACTTTACATGAACAATCAATTTGTCAATACATGTAGGTAACTCCTTCAATTGGGAGCAATATGACAAATGCAAATATGGAAGAATAGTTAATTTGTTAATATATGTTAGGTAACTCTTTCAATTTTGAGCACTTTGACCAATCCAACTTTTCAAAGGTAGTCCGTTTATTAATACATGTAAGTAACTCCTTCAACTGCGAGCACCCTAACAAATCCAACTTTTCAAGGTTACTTAATTTGTCAATAGATGTAGGTAACTCCTTCAACTCCGATCACCCCGACAAATTCAATGATTGAAGGGCAGTCAATTTGTCAATAGATGTAGGTAACTCCTTCAACTCCAAGCACCTTGACAAATTCAATGATTGAAGGGTGGTCAATTTGTCAATAGATGTAGGTAATTCCTTCAACTCCGAGCACCCTAACAAATCCAACTTTTGAAGGAGAGTCAATTTGTCAATAGATGTAGGTAACTCCTTCAATTCCGAGCACCCTGACAAATCCAACTTTTCAAGGCTAGTCAATTTGTCAATAGATGTAAGTAACTCTTTTAACTGTGAGCACCATAACACATCCAACTTTTTAAGGCTAGTCAATTTGTCAATAGATGTAGGTAACTCCTTCAACTCCGAGCACCCTGACAAATCTAACTTTTCAAGGCTAGTCAATTTCTTAATAGATGTAAGTAACTCCTTCAACTTCGAGCACCCTAACAAATTCAATGATTAAATGGCAATCAATTTTTCAATAGATGTAGGCAACTCCTTCAACTCTGAGCACTCTAACAAATCCAACTTTTCAAGGTGACTTAATTTGTCAATAAATGTAGGTAATTCCTTCAACTCCAAGCACCGTGACAAATTCAACTTTTCAAGGCCAATCAATTTGTCAATAGATGTAGGTAACTCCTTCAACTTTGAGCACCCTAACAAATTCAACAATTGAAGGGCAGTCAATTTGTTAATAGATGTAGGTAACTCCAACTTTGAGCACCATGACAAATCCAATGATTGGAGGGCAGTCAATTCGTCAATAGATGTAGGTAACTCCTTCACCTCCGAACACCTTGACAAATTCAATGATTGAAGGGCAATCAATTTGTCAATAGATGTAGGTAACTCCTTCAACTTTGAGCACTCTGACAAATCCAACTTTTTAAGGCTAGTCAATTTGTCAATAGATGTAGGTAACTCTTTCAACTCTAAGCACCCTGACAAATTTAATGATTGAAGGGTAGTCAATTTATTAATAGATGTAGGTAATTCCTTCAACTCCAAGCAGTCTGACAAATCCAACCACTGAAGGGTAGCCAATTTGTCAATAGATGTAGGTAACTCCTTCAACTCCGAGCACCCTAACAAATTCAATGATCGAAGGGCAATCAATTTGTCAATAGATGTAGCCAACTCCTTCAACTCAAAGCACCGTGACAAATCTAACCACTTAAGGGCAGTCGATTTGTCAATAGATGTAGGTAACTCCTTTAATTCCAAACACTTTGACAAATGCAACCACTAAAGGGTAGTCAATTTGTCAATAGATGAAAGTAACTCCTTCAACTCCGTGCACCATGACAAATCCAATGATTGAAGGGTAGTCAATTTGTCAATAGATGTAGGTAACTCCTTCAACTCTGAGCACCTTGACAAATTCAATGATTGAAGGGCAGTCAATTTGTCAATAGATGTAGGTAACTCCTTCAACTCTGAGCACCATGACAAATCCAACTTTTCAAGGCGAGTCAATTTGTCAATAGATGTAGGTAACTCCAATTGTGAGCACCTTGACAAATCCAACTACTAAAAGGCAGTCAATTTGTCAATAGATGTAGGTAACTCGTTCAACTTCCAGCACCCTGACAAATTCAATGATTGAAGGGCAGTCAATTTGTCAATAGATGTAGGTAACTCCTTCAACTCCAAGCACCCTAACAAATTCAATGATTGAAGGGCAATCAATTTGTCAATAGATGTAGGTAACTCCTTCAACTCCGTGCACCATGACAAATTCAATGATTGAAGGGCAGTTAATTTGTTAATAGATGTAGGTAACTCCTTCAACTCCGAGCATTGTGACAAATCCAACTCTTCAAGGCCAATTAATTTGTCAATAGATGTAGGTAACTCCTTCAACTCTGTGCAGCATGACAAATTCAATGATTGAAGGGCAGTGAATTTGTCAATAGATGTAGGTAACTCCTTCAACTCCAAGCACCCTGACAAATTTAATGATTGAAGGGCAGTTAATTTGTCAATAGATGTAGGTAACTCCTTCAACTCCGAGCACCTTAACAAATCCAACTTTTCAAGGCTAGTCAGTTTGTCAATAGATGTAGGTAACTCCTTCAACTCCAAGCACCCTGACAAATTTAATGATTGAAGGGCAGTCAATTTGTCAATAGATGTAGGTAACTCCTTCAATTGCGAGCACCCGGACAAATTCAATGATTGAAGGGCAGTCAATTTGTTAATAGATGTAGGTAACTCCTTCAACTCTGTGCACCGTGACAAATTCAATGATTGAAGGGCAGTCAATTTGTCAAAAGATTTAGGTGACACCTTCAACTCTAAGCACCTTGACAAATTTAATGATTGAAGGGCAGTCAATTTGTCTATAGATGTAGGTAACTCCTTCAACTCCGAGCACTGTGACAAATCCAACTCTTCAAGGCCAATTAATTTGTCAATAGATGTAGGTAACTCCTTCAACTTCGTGCACCATGACAAATTCAATGATTGAAGGGTAATTAATTTGTCAATAGATGTAAGTAACTCCTTCAATTGCAAGCACCCTGACAAATTCAATGATTGAAGGGCAGTCAATTTGTCAATAGATGTAGGTAATTCCTTCAACTCCGTGCACCATGACAAATCCAATGATTGAAGGGTAGTCAATTTGTCAATAGATGTAGGTAACTCCTTTAACTCCGAGCACCCTAACAAATCCAATGATTGAAAGGCACTCGATTTGTCAATAGATGTAGCTAACTCGTTCATCCCCAAGCATTCTGGTAAATACAACCATTGAAGGGCAGTCAATTTGTCAATAGATGTAGGTAACTCCTTCAACTCCATGCACCATGACAAATCCAATGTTTGAAGGGCAGTCAATTTGTCAATAGATGTAGGTAACTCCTTCAATTCCGAGCACCTTGACAAATCCAATGATTGAAGGGCAGTCAATTTGTCAATAGATGTAGGTAACTCCTTCAACTCCGAGCACCCTGACAAATCCAACTTTTCAAGGCTAGTCAATTTGTCAATAGATGTAGGTAACTCCTTTAATTGCGAACACCCGGACAAATTCAATGATTGAAGGGCAGTCAATTTGTCAATAGATGTAGGTAACTCCAACTCCATGCACCACGACAAATTCAATGATTGAAGGGCAGTCAATTTGTCAATAGATGTAGGTAACTCCCTCAATTGCGAGCACCCTGACAAATTCAATGATTCAAGCACAGTCAATTTGTTAATAGATGTAGCTAACTCCTTCAACTTCGTGCACCATGACAAATCCAATGATTGAAGGGCAGTCAATTTGTTAATAGATGTAGGTAACTCCTTCAATTCCGAGCACCCTGACAAATCCAACTTTTCAAGGCTAGTCAATTTGTTAATAGATGTAGGTAACTCCTTCAACTCCAAGCACTGTGACAAATTCAATGATTGAAGGGCAGTCAATTTGTCAATAGATGTGGCTAACTCCTTCAATTCCGAGCACCCTGACAAATTCAATGATTGAAGGGCAATCAATTTGTCAAAAGATGTAGGTAATTCCTTTAACTCCATGCACCATGACAAATCCAAGGATTGAAGGGCAATCAATTTGTCAATAGATGTAAGTAACTCCTTCAACTTTGAGCACCCTGATAAATTCAACGATTGAAGGGCAGTCAATTTGTCAATAGATGTAGGTAACTCCTTCAACTTCGAGCACCCAGACAAATCCAACTTTTCAAGGCTAGTCAGTTTGTCAATAGATGTAGGTAACTCCTTCAACTCCAAGCACCCTGACAAATTCAATGATTGAAGGGTAGTCAATTTGTCAATAGATGTAGGCAACTCCTTCAATTGCGAGCACCCGGACAAATTCAATGATTGAAGGGCAGTCAATTTGTTAATAGATGTAGGTAACTCCTTCAACTCCGTGCACCGTGACAAATTCAATGATTGAAGGGCAGTCAATTTGTTAATAAATGTAGGTAACTCCCTCAACTTCGTGCACCATGACAAATTCAATGATTGAAGGGCAGTCAATTTGTTAATAGATGTAGGTAATTCCTTCAACTCCGAGCATTGTGACAAATCCAACTCTTCAAGGCCAATGAATTTGTCAATAGATGTAGGTAACTCCTTCAATTTCGTGCACCATGACAAATCCAATGATTGAAGGGCAGTCAATTTGTCAATAGATGTAGGTAACTCCTTCAACTCCGAGCAACATGACAAATCCAACTTTTCAAGGTTAGTCAATTTGCCAATAGATGTAGGTAACTCCTTCAATTGCGAGCACGCGGACAAATTCAATGATTGAAGGGCAGTCAATTTGTCAATAGATGTAGGTAACTCCTTCAACTTCGAGCACTTTAACAAATCTAACCACTGAAGGGCAGTCAATTTGTCAATAGATGTAGGTAACTCCTTCAACTTCGTGCACCATGACAAATCCAATGATTGAAGGACAATCAATTTGTCAATAGATGTAGGTAACTCCTTCAACTTCGTGCAGCATGACAAATCCAATGATTGAAGGGCAATCAATTTGTCAATAGATGTAGGTAACTTCTTCAACTCTGAGCAGTGTGATAAATTCAACGATTGAAGGGTAGTCAATTTGTCAATAGATGTGGGTAACTGCTTCAACTGCAGGCAATTTGACAAATCCAGCTCTCGAAGCATAATTAATTTGTTAATAGATGTAGGTAGTATTTTTAAGTTGATGTTGTTTGATAAATCGAGCACACGCAAGTTGGGACAATGACCAAAATTGAATGGTATGTTTGTAATTTCGGTTTCTTGCCAATGTATCCATCGTAATTCATATACATATTGGTCGTGTAGGAAACCTTTCACGATGTTTGATGAAACTTGAGCCATGTCAAACAACCTTAATTTGGGAAGGTGTACATTCTTGAAAATCCTTGAAACCAATTTTTCATTTCCTTCCAATGATAAACCTTGTAGTCTTGAAGCCACCTATCACATGAAAAATTACAACATATGGGTTAATAGATATAACTTTTAAATTATGCAATAAATTTAATGTGTTTTTATAATATACTAATTTTAAATTAAAAATAAAAAAATAAAAAATAATTTGAGGTAGTGATGATAACCTTTTGTTCATGCAAAATTTGTAAATTTGTTTCAGGATCCCATATTCGATTTTTTTCCTCTTGTATTGCAAATTTTCGACCCATATCTCACAATTGATCATGCATAATTAAATTTCCATCTTTGTTGACTTTTACAAGAGATCTATCTTTTAAGTTTTGCAATTCAAGTGTCGAAGATTCAGAATCCCATATTCGAAGGGCTATAATTTCTTTCAAACCACCAAAATAACAAGCAATATCCAAAAACATATCCTTTTCTGGTTGGTTCAAATCTATGTAAGAAATCTCCAAGCTTTGCCAAAGTATATCCTCTATACCCCCATCCAAAGTTTTCCCCGTTTGTAACTTTTTCAAGGCTCCTTTCCAAATTTGCAATCTTGTTTGGATATCGTAGCTTTGTTTCTTGTGCAAAAAACCACCCATGACTTCAAGGCTTAAAGGAAGACCAACACATGCCTCCACAATCTCCTCAACAATGTTTTCAAAACCTTTTTCCACTTGTTTTGTATTGTGAAATGCATGCGATAGAAAAAGTTTTGTTGCTTGTTTTTTGTTAAGATATGGCATTTGAAATCTTCCATTTGGATCTAAATGACCCTCCAAGACTCCCCAATTTCGACAAGTCACAATTACATTGCTTTGTCTATTTTTTCCTTGGAAAACAAGAATTTTTGATAAATCATTGATAAGCTTTTCATCAACATCATCAATGACCACTAACACTTTCTTGGAAATCATGGTCTCCTCAATACGCTTAAGATCATCACCATTCACAACTTCCACATTAATTTTTTTTCGGCCACACAAATCTTGTAGAAGTTGTTTCTTCAAATCTTCAATATTTTTTTATTTCACTTTCTCCAAAAAACTAGATTTATCATATTGCTCATGGAACAAATGGTATATCTTTGCGCTCAAAGTTGTCTTTCCAATACCCCCCATTCCAACCAAACCAATGATAGATACCTTTTGTAATAATTTATAAGTATCATTTGCTTGTTCTTCTAAGCTCACTTCCCATGATGGTAGCAATGGAAGTTGTCGTGGATTCTGTTGTGATTCATGCAAATCTTATATCAATATTTTGATTGAAAGAAATATATGCCATATAATAATTATTTTAAATACATTAAGCCAAAAAAATATGTTTTGTTAAAAATATATAAATTATAAAAGTCCCATGCTATTACATCATATGTTTTGATGACAATTTAAAATCTTATCAACTTTATATATTTGAAGTGAACACAAATCAATGTTATGAATTAATAAAAGAAATTAGATTAAGTTTTTGTCACCTATATGTTTAATGTTAGATCTTACAAAAGTGTTATGAACATAGCTTCCCAGGGTTGTCATGGCATTATTAAGTCTGTCACAACATGACACATCATTTTGAACATTGACACACCCTAATGTTACATCAAAATAGGGTCAACTTAGGTCAACTTAGGGTTAATTTTAATCAACACCTTGTTAAGGTTGTCAAGACCAAGGGTTTAATGGGGAAAAAAAACCTATGACAAGTGAAACAATGACCAAAAATGGGAAATATTCAAGTGATCGAAAATGAAAAAAATTTATGCAACCAATTTTTTTTGGTTATTCTTTTTTTTACTTCTTCTAGGTGACCAAAAGAATTTCAGTCGCTAAATCAATGGTGAGGATCAACCTTGCCATTGATTGGATGATTGAAAATTAGTTAGTGACAATTTAAAGAAAAAATTTAATCATTTGGTGATTAAAAGTTTAGTTGAGTGACCCAAAAAAAAACATTTGGTTGTTGGGCAATTGAAATTCAATAAATAATGATAGGAGAAATTTCAATCACTTTTTTCTAGTTGTTATTAATTGATTTTTGGTTGCTAAAGAATTGGCAACCATTTTTTTTTAATAATTTTTTTCGTCTTTCATCAACCAATTTTGATTGTCTAATCAACAACGGGGTTGATTTCCACCATTGGTTTTACAATTGAGATTTTTCGGTCCCAAAACAAAAATGATTAACTAATTTCGATTGCTCATCTAATTTTTTGATCATTTGATTCTTTTGGTATCAATTATCGTTTCAATCATAATTTTTGGGGATGGGCATATTACCTTTTCTTGAAAAACATTGGGCATTCGATTCGATAGGTGTGTCAAAATCTCATGTGGATATGACACTTGATGCAAAATCAAAGTGTCATGTGCATTATGACAACTTAAAAATTCCTTTAAATTTCCTCTTCATATAATGACTAACTAAAACTTTTGCATTGAAATTGATGTCTCACCTTTAAACAAATCTTTAAACAATCCACCAATTTTGAGTAACTTATGTGCTCCCTTGTAGGTGGCTTGCAAATAGTCAAATGGTTTGCGTCTTCAATTTTGTAATAATTGTTACCAGATGATCGTTGGGCTGATGCAGATGGAACGAGAATTTCCTGCACATAGTTTAATGAGAATTGAAAATCAAATACAAGCTAGACATATTTTCATTGATTTTTTATAAAAAAAATTCAACATAATTTTTCTTCAATTAAAAAAAATGTTATGAAAAGCTTAAAACATAAAGACATACACACCAATTTCAAGCACATTTATTTGATCACATTCAATTCATCACATTTTTACACAAGGCTTGTGCAAAGATCTAAAAGATAAAATTGTAAAAAAATTGAATTTCTACAAAAATATCAATTTGCATATTTATTGAAGGTCATTATATTGAAAAATTACCTCATATTTGTTAATGGGTTGTCCTTCAACAAAAGCATAAATGTTAAGATTTTCTTTGGCTCGATCAAATTCCATTGAAAGTTGTTCCATTTTTGGATCTAAAAATTGAACATTCTTAAGTAAGTTTTGTTGTGTTATTGAGAAGGTCTTGTTCAAAAAACCCATTTCTTGGCATATTCGTGCAAAATACGTTGAAAATGTTTTTGTCCCACCTTCATGTGGAGCACCATAAAAAATTACCCCAGTAAGGTTATCATAAAAATCCTTGGATCTTGCATTCCTCACTAAATCCATATCATTTGATGTTTTTTGATTCATGTATCTTTTGATCTCCACCACTAAACTTTTGATGATCAAGCCACCAAAGCTATGACCAACCAATACAATTGGAGCACACCAAAGGTTTTTATAGCTGTAGATGCAAACAATATTTATAATTAGATTATGTTTCAATGTCATTCTTGTATTTAAACTCATTTGTGGCATAATGTAAGGATATTCAAATCTCATAAAAGGTTTTAAATGAAATATAGTTAAGTATGTGTTATTAATATTTTCCATTAAAATGTTATCCCAATTTAAAAGAGATTTTTGTAACCTTGATAACTACTATAAATACATTAATAATGAAAAAATTATGAAACTTGAAATCCATTGAAGTATGGAAGGTTATGTTAAACACATGTTTAAACACACAAAACTTTCAAATATTAGAGTTGGGAAGAACATTGTTTCACCTTTGATTCACCACCAAACTTTGTACAAGGTTCTTCCCAATATCTGTTACATCATCATTGACCCCATAAATATTGGCATCATATGAAAGAGAAAGGATTTGGACATTTTCTCCCATGTCTTCAACCAACCACTCGTTTATCCAAAATGTAGGACGTTCCTCTCCATTGATGTGGGTAATTGATGTCCATGTTTCTTTCCATGCCTTGGCAATGTCCTTTCTAGAAACAATGCCGTGAAAAAAAATGATGACCAATTCCGGGTGTGTTAAAATGGGATTCGGATACACAATATGAACCGGATTTATCTGCAATTGATAAGATGATCAATACAACACAAATTGTAAAACATATCAACTTCTCTTTCATAGCTTTCAACCCTAAAACAATTCATCCATTTAGATAAAAATAACATCCTACTTTCTAAATGAAATTTTTTTTGTGGTAAAATCAAACTCACAATATTTTATGCATATGATACATTTTCATGTTCATAAAAACTCATCGGCATAATTAAAAGCATCATAAGAAGAAATTTAGAAAGAAATAAATCTTGCAAACATCCAAAAAAATTTAAGGTCATAAAGGGTCCAAAATAATTACCTTTGGGTTTTCCAAATGAAACATTTTCATTCAAGAAATTTCATATTATTAAAAAAGGTTAACAAATTGAGTTCAACTTGAATCCAAACACAAGGGGAAAAAAAGACATCACTAAAAACTTTAAAAAATTGAAAATAATAATGAAAGATGGAAAATTAAAATTAAGAGCTAAATGACTCAAGGAAGAAGTTCACACATTCAATTGTTTTCAACATGATTTTAATAATGACCAAAGCCATTTATGTATTGGATATATATTGAATTATTTTATTGTAACAAAAGGGAGAAGGAAAAGTGAAACCAAAGTAAGTGGAATTTGAAGGTGCAACAAGGTCATCAAAACTGACCTCTTGTATGTGGTCAGGTTCAGGTTCCATAGTTATTTCCGATTGATGATGAGATGGCTTGCCACTTGTTTTTGTCCCTGGTGAAGAAGGTTCCTGGGGAACATGTTTTACCATTATGTCACTGGCATCTCGGGTGCCTTGGAAGGGCATCTTGACTGGCCACTTCCAGGATGGCCACTTCCATAAGACTTGATCGACTTCTCTGGAACCTTGGGGCTCTATTGTCCAACAGCAGATCAACCGAAGCACAAAACGGCCGAAAACCCCAAACTAGAAGACAGAAGAAGACTCAAGGATCAGTGTGATCAGTAGTAAATCTCTCTCACATTTTCAATCACTACATGTTTATGTTAAATACCAGCGGTACTAACTTACTCAGTATTAAGTAGATACCCACTACCTCCCCACCAATTTTATCAATTCCAAAAAGTCGGATATTCACCACTTCAGTTGCCAAGTTTTTATCAGTGTTGGCCCCCTTGGGCAGTTATTTGATTTTGTTGATGAACTTCTGTTCTGATTTCTTTAATTTTAGAAATCAAAGAACATCCTATTCTGGTTTTTTTAAACCCCTGAAAGAACTTGCAATTTTAATGAAACAACCAGTTAATCCCAGTCATTTTGTAGAACGTTATTTGATCAGTTTTTAATTTTATTGAAATTCACACATATATATCAGTTTTGAGTCTTTGATTGCTTAAGAACCATGGTTATATATCTGAACACGTTCTTTAATTTTTGAGAATCACAATTCTGAAATTGAAAACCTGAAACCGAGGGGGGTTTGGTGATACCCACCCTACACTGATTTCTACCAGCATTGGATAGTTCTCATGTTTTGAAAGCTGGGATTGACAAGGATAAGATATATGTGTGCCCTTGATTGATGGCTCTCAAAATCAAAGAACTTACTAAACTGTTTGGTTTGTTGCCAGTTCTTTCATGAAAACCAACAGTTTTTTTTTATTAAAAAAAAACCTGGAACCAAAAGGGTCTGTGATGCTGGAAGTATTGAAGAACTAGAACCAGAGGTTCCGTGATTCTAAAAAATTTCAAGAACCCAGAACTAAAGGTTCTTTGATTTCTAACAGTTAAAGAACCCAGAACTGAAGGTTCTATGATTTCTAATAGTTAAAAAACCCAGAACACAATTCTTCACAAAATCAAAAGAACTGCCCAACAGTGGTTTCTACCAGTGTACAAGTTTCTTTACTCTTATGAAGAACATCTGATTCCCGCTCTCAAAAATAAAGTAGAACTGTCACAGTTCTGGTTTCAGACATAAATAGAATCAGGATTCTGGTTCTTAATGAAATTCGATTTTGGTTTTGAATATCAGATCCAATTCCGGTTTGGTTCTTAGTAGCCCGAACTGGAACTGAGGGGTGATTACTGGTTAAACTCCGAGTAACCCCCCTCGTTTCTTCAGAAACTTGTGTCTCTGTTCTGATCCCGGTTCTGGCTCCATACATAAATAGAACAGAGAACCCGATTCCAGGTCCTGTAACTAAGCGCCGGTTTCAGTTCTGAAAATCAGACCAGATTCCAGTTCGGTTCTTTCTAAGGGGAACTGGCGATTCCTACCGCCAACCGTGCAGTGCTGGTTTCTACTTTCTACCAGACAGACAACACAGTAACAAGAACCTCACGAAAACGATGGAAGTTACAGACGAAGCCACGAAGAAAGGGGGGACACAAAGTGCAGGAAACACCGAAATGAACCAAACAAGGAGGTCTTAGCAAGAGAAGACAGCACTAAAAGGCGATCAAAGGTTACCTCTCGTATTGGGTCAGGTTCAAGCAATATCAGCTGATGCTCTTGCTCCGAAGAGATGGGTGCCTCAATAGAACTCGGGTTATCAAGGATTGTCGAGGGATCATTGACGTTCTCCCCTCCTTTCGGTTCTTGTTCGACCATGGTTATCTCTGACTGATGAGATCTTTCGCCAATCCAGCTGATCATGTTGAATGGGGGAGGCTCTGGTGGAATCTGTTTCCCCCAAGCGTCCTTGCAGCTAGAAGGCAGGCTCTTCATGCCCAGCTCTTCATCCCTAGGGTCCGGTTCCATTTTCCAACAACTGCTGCAAAAAAATAAATATCACAATGATATTGCTCTACAACATCACACCATGCATAAGCTGCCTCTGCTCAACACAGTAGAGGTCACGAAACGTTTTCATGAAAAGAAGCTTCTGCAAACAATCACGGGCAACAGATTTCATAGTGAGCACTGGTTCTTGGCAACAATCGGAAGTGGACCGACCGAGTTTGGGGATTAAAAGGCATGCCGGTGGGAAACAGATACCTGGGAGAGTTTCGTTGGTTTTTCCTTTCGATTCCTTGAACCAGCTTTCTCGACTAACGTTTACTTCTTGCTAACAGTAGGAAGTGGACCGACCTTGCCATTAAAGCAGGCTGAGTTGCACATACAAAAAATTCGTGTAAAGTGAAAGCGATCATCAGCAAGCCAGTCCAGAATACGATTTGGCATGTGCAAAACCGTTACAGCAGCGAGCAGCTTGAGGGCAAGCCCAGATCTATAAACATGAGAACGGATGACAATTTGGGTGTGAGTGCAGTCTCCAATCTAGATTCTAACTTGACTGAAGAGGGAGGCAGATGTGTTTCCTCGTGTTGTGCAATGGTGCACGCGGTTTGTCGATAAGGAAACTTGAGGCTATTTGGAGATTTCCACGAAACCAACTATCTTCATTTCATAGAAATAGTATGGATGTGCAGTCGTCCTTTTGTCACGATGATTGCACTCCTCCCTCTGGACAATCACTGGGAAACACTCCTCTCTGATTGCAGTGCTTGGGCCAGGGTGAACCAGCACCCATGTTGTTACCTTCACCTCTTTGAGTGATGATCGAGGCCTCTTAGTGGCCATATTTAAGCCCAGAAAATGTTAGATTTGAACTCAGAGACCCTGAAATTTTAGTCTAAGCATGGGATATTTGTACAATTTAGAAATAATTTAAATGGATTTTGGGATTTTTACCATGGTGCCAACGTGGGTGCTGACTTGCTGACTCGCCCAAGGTGCCGTGCTCCATCCGCTGAATACAATGTGTCCTTCTGCTGTGAAACAGTAACTTATTGCACGGTCAAAGGCAATGTGACGATTCCAGAAATCAGAGAAAGAGAGTGGGTTCAACCTGGTACTGATAAAGCTTTTAAGTAATTTGGGTCTTTAAGATATTTTTCTCTCCCGGCAGAATGCGCCACTAATGGCCCGCTCCATGGCGTTAATTGATAGGGAACCGTTGAAAATACAGGAGGGAACACTTGAGAACGTCGCCGAATCTACCTGCCGCACAATGGGTAAAGGGGGCAGGTTTTGCAGAATTAAGAACGAAAAAAAAAGTCGAAACAGTGGGTGCAGAAGACGGTACAACAAATATTAAAAGATACGCGATCTCATGGTCGGTGATAGGCAGGATCGGCAGGGCCACAGTGAACCAGCACCCACCAGCGTGCACCATGAAGAATGAATGGTAAGTGGTTAGGAAACAAGTTTATGTTGGGTTCTAGTTGTCATGCTCGTATGCATGACCTCATACATGACGATCGAATACGGGCATGTCAATTATGCCTTTAGAGTTAATGTACCCTCTTAGGGTTAATGTACGTTATTAGATTACTGTACGTTATTTGGTGTTTTAGGGTTATGGCTTGTTTAGAGTTTTAGTTTTGTTGACGACTATATAAAAGGCTAAGCTCTTCCCTTCTCTTAACAATTTTTTAAAAATTCTTTTGTTAGGGAAAGTTTCTTTCATAGTTAGATTGGATTTCTAGATGTTCATGGCGGCTATTACATGACCATTGTTTACATACATTATGTTTTCTTTCTTTCTTTTCAATTCAATTTAATTCTAGAAAAACTTCTTTCTGTCGCTTAATGTTGAAAGTGATAGATTTTTCCTAGTTTTGAGTTTTTTGGGTTTTTTTTGCTTATTGGTTTCTTATGTTTTTGAGTTGCTGCTACTTCTTCTTTTTATGTTCTTATATTGCACCTACAATAGGAACAACAACAACCATAACTAGCAACAATGTAAGCAAGGGAGAAGGGACATCGAAAAAGCCCATGGTGGCTGTTACTGCAAGCTTTTACAAGTCTAAGTTTCCGATTTCACTCACATGCATGCTGAGTACCCACTGAGCATCTACGCACTGATCTACATCCAGATTAGTTTTCCTCCTTTTCTTTTTTTGTGCTTTAACTTCTTTGTTGCTCTAGTTCCTCGTGCAAATTTGCCGGAGGAACTTCAGATCAGTAAACATTTGGCTTTTTTCATTTTTTCAAAGATCATTTATTTATTTCCATCTCTGTCGACTCTTTACACGAATGATCAAAACAACAAGCTTCAAGATTTGTTGAAGAAACGAAGAAGATAATTTATAAAAAAAAAAACACGAAGTAGAAGAATTTTTTTTTTTTCCTTTTGTGCACGCCATTAATGTAGAGCTCGCAGATGTGGATCGTTTTGTAGCACCATCACTGTCGCAGTTGTCGTCCATTATAGTCGCAGTCCGTCATCGTCGTGGTTGTTGTCTATCATAGTCGCCATCCGTCATAATCTCAATCGCCGTCCGTCGTTATTTGTTATAGTTACAGTCTGTCGGAGTCGTTGTCCATTGTCAGCCATTGTAATCGTCGTCGCCATTCATTGTTGTTGTCGTTCGTTGAAGTTACCGTTCGTTGTAATCATTATCGCCGTTGCCATCTGGTTGTAGTTTTGTCAATGTTGCTGTTCGTAGTAGTTTCGTCAACATTGCCGTTCATCGTAATTTCGTCAACGTTGCCGTTCATCGTAGTTCCATCAATGTTGTTGTTCGTTGTAGTTCTGTCAACGTTGCCGTTCGTTGTAGTTTCATCAACGTTGCCATTCGTCATCGTTTGGTCGCAGTTTTGTTAACATTGCCATTTGTTGTTGTCCATCACAGTTCCGTATAATGTCCGTCAACTTCCATTTTACGTCCATCAATGTCCATCTGTCCGGTTTCGTCCGTTCAACACCTTTTGTCCACTGACATCCATCCATTACCATTCATCCCTATTGACGTGCCATATTCTTCGAATTATAGGTACTACGTACATACCTATCCGATACCGTATTTTCAAACAATATGTATATATTCTTCAAGATCGTATATAAGTTTTTAAAATTAATACATAAATTTGCATATTTTCGTATTAATACATACATCTATGTATTTCATATTAATACGTATATCTACGTTATTTTTGTACTAGTACATACACTTACGTAATTTTATTAATACATAAATATATAATTATTTCTTTCTCTATTTTGTCATTTAGCATTGGTGATTACAAAAATTGAAAGCTGTTTAAGGTACGTTTTTTTAAGCATTTCACATTTCAGTTTCCATTACGGTTGTACTTAATTGCATAGGTTACGTTAGAACTTTGCAGCTAGTGTTCTGTATTGCTACAAAATTTTGGGGCATGGGACAACACCATGTTTTCAAATGATGAGAGCATTATCACTTAGTTAGAGCTAAGGTATCAGGTACAAAGTAACACACAATCATTTGAGCCGATTTCTTTGAACTCACGATCTTCATAATGGTACCATCAAGTGCCTACAGCGCCACCATCATTTAGTACAACTCCTACCAGGAATTCAAGTTTAGATTACACTACATCAACGGTACATCAAAGTCCATTTGGAAGGGTTAATCAATGGGGTACACTTGCTGTCGCACCAACTTTCACACCATCACTATATATTCTGTTGTAAGCCATTACCTCTACACCCATATACACCATGGAGGTCAACAATTCCTTTGGGATAAGTAAAAAGTTTAGTAGAAGGCTAGGTACCATTTCTTTGAGGGAGTTCAAAGCAACTTTCTCAATTGTGGTTTGTGAATTAGAGGTCAAGTATGGCACTAATTACACCAAGGTGTTCACATTCAAACAACTAGCTCGTTATGTGCATTATGAGGCATTGGATGTCTATGAACAACATTTTCCAAGGATTTTTGGTGTCACCCAAATCCCTAATCCAGCTTATGCCATAGCCATTGTTATTGCCTCTCAAGCTGCACTACAAACTACCGTTACACATCATGGGACTATGCCCAATAATTTAAATCTGGTACTTACATCAATAAACCTTTCTCCTCAACAACTCATTACTACTATCACAAACATTCCTCTCACCATTGATGCGGCAACTTTTGCTGATCCAGTGGGGGAATTCTTTCTAGTTTTTTCCAGGGTGGATCGCACGACTCGCGCTAGTATCAGGAACAGGTCCTTGCCCTTGCGCCTCCACCATGATAGAACGTGGAACTCACCGCTAGCGTCACTGTCAGCGCACTGCCTCATCTCTCCATCGGTGACCTTGTGCTTCATGTACGCCTCGTACTCATTGTCGACTCTTGCGTTGAGGGCGGTGGCGGCGACGGTGTTGTGACCTTTAGCAAGAGGGACGTTGTCTTCCTCATCGTCATCGTCGAGCATCTGATCGTACATTGAAATCGACGAGCGCGCCTTCTTCCTGACCGGTGATCGAGTAGGCGGAAAGTCTTCTTCTTCATCGTCCAAGGGTGCGTACTTGATCATCGCATCCTTGAGCTTATCCTTGGCCTGCTCGATCTGGTTGCACTCAACATCAAGGCGGACAAGACGAGATTTCATGATCGGATCTAGTAACGACGCCATGACGTGGATATCATCAAGGACGAACTTGTTGTACAAGAGCGGCAACATGATGCCCTTGATTGGCTTGATCGAGTTGGAGTCTTTAGCCGTCGTCACGTTGCCATCCTCGTCCACCACATCGCTCAAGCCCAGCCAAAGGTGACCCAGGATCACATGGCGCCACCACACGACCTTGTGAAGAGTCGGGTGTTTGAACTTCTCGAGCGCCAGTGTCGCCTGCTGGAGGGGGCAAGGAAAGCGATCAGTTCCTTGAGGAGCGCCCGCGAAATGTCATTGAACTTGCTTAGCTTGTCCTTCATTTGCAAGAATGGCACGAGCTCGTCGTACATTTCCTCGATGCTTACAAGGCAGCGGAGTAGCAAGTTCCATCGAGTTGCATTCTCTTGCTTGAGCGTCTTGCTGAGCTGGTTCTACAGGTTCGCGCACTTGCAGTACTCGACTAGCTTCTTGCACGCATCGATTAACATGAACAGCGACAACATGTGCTTGATGTCCTTGTATCGGTAGAATGGTTTGCTCTTGTCTCCATTCTCCATCTTGGTCGTCTTGTTCATGATAGTTGTCAGCACGGTCGCCAGCTTGTGATCGAGGCAGGCAAACTAGTAGAAAGCCGACGCGATGCCATTAGTGCCACAACAGTTTAAACCGCTATCCGAGACCACGATGATCTGCTAGTACATGTCCGCCATTACCTTGAACACGACTAGACCTTTACTGAACTCCTCTAGGACCATCTCCGCCGTGTGGTTGGCTTCCTCAACAAGCTTTACGTGCAACGTGCGAGCGTACAGATTGAACATCTCATCAATGTAATGAATGGTGATGGACATGTACGAGTTCTTCTTGACCGTGTCCATCCACAAGTCGAAAGTACATGCCACGTTCAAGCCCGAGTCGAAGTGCTTCTTGAGAACGAGGGTGAACTTTTCGCAGCCGTTCCGAGCACATGAATCGACGTTACGGCTGACCGTCGTCGGGTTGGTGAGCAGCTCGTCGATTGTGATTTGGCCAGTGCTACTTGATCTGATGTCAAGCTTTGTCTGGATGAGTGCCTTGAGGCCCAACCCACTCAAAGACTCGAACAAGCGCATGTCGGTCGTGCAGTAGTCGGCCGCCACTACCGTCATCGTCTCCTTTTCTTGCTTTGTGACGATGTGCTTCTTAAAGAACACCTTCGCGGCAGCTACCTCAGAGGCGGGAACAGGACATTTGTGCTTTGAGATCGTAGTCGTGTTGGTACTGGTTTTGAAGGTATAAACTTTGTTGCAGGACTTGCAAGCAGCATAATCTAGCTTTACGTTGCTGCGATCGTAGACAATGCCGAACACTTCCCAAACACCCGACTTCTTGCCTGGCTCGTTGTTGCGAATCACGTACTCCCCCCATTGCTCTTTAGGTCATGTTCAATTCGCTGAGCCAACATCATGGCCGACATCAACTCATAGCCGCTCTTCCAAAATCCACACTCCCACCTGAATCCTGATTCCTGGACCAGTGGACCCTCCAGGCTAATGCTAGCTCGGATTGCGCCAGGCTATTAATAGCTCATCACCACAGCACAACAATGTGTTGATGAGCTATTAATAGCTATTAGCATGGCGCAATCCGAAAGCTATCACTACTGACTACTATACGATGAGTCGCCCTATAATCTGACTAACTCAGTCGTTGTAAAGCCCGGGTCCCTGGTACCCACCCATTACCCACCCATGCGTCCAAGCCCATACCCATTACCCACCCATTTACCCATGGGTATGGGTGGGTATTGGTTACCCATTGCAGGACTCTGCTATGTACCCAAATCACTGAAACATGCACACGTTGAAGTTAAAAAGGCCAGGATTTCTTTTGGGTAGAATAGTTGGATGGAGCCAATGGGAAGGCAACATCTCCCTCTTTATTTTGGGTTTTGGGGGGGGG
>Ga0209611_10000602_pt1 | contig 55549 bp, 51 predicted proteins | sample S1TSphgellanicum_3_FD_187693 | JGI IMG/M metagenome (GOLD analysis project Ga0209611, IMG submission 187693) | Host-associated microbial communities from peat moss isolated from Minnesota, USA - S1T2_Fc - Sphagnum magellanicum MG (SPAdes) (version 2) | ecosystem: Host-associated > Plants > Peat... | reverse complement strand
CTGGCCCTTACTAGTCACTGTGGCAAACGCCATGGGTTTCTCCCAGTATTCTTACGATTCGTAATATTGTAAGCGAGAAGCCGTTACTGATCCATCGGGATTTCTGGTCAATCGGGCCAAATTGGCGCCCCTGTCCGAGACCTGCTGTCGCCTTGGATGACCTACGGCGAATGTCTGGTTCGGAGCAGCTCCATGGGAAAGGTCAGTGACCGGTTGTGGCCGCTCGGCGACGTCCATCGCGAACCCGCACCGCCTGTGAAGCCTCGGTCTGCTCGGCTCTCACAAACATCGTGAACCTCAATGCCGAGTTATCGCACGGTGCCCTCGCGCTTGGAATGACCGAGGGGCAACTGAACAGCCCTGAAGTTCTTGCTTCGCCGTTAAATCCGCGTGGTTTTTGTGTGACCAGCGTTCGTCAATTGTTGAACTCCCGTCATTCGCCTTCCCAATCGAAACGCCATACCGCGATCAGCGCAAACACCACCGACCAGCCGAGCAGCACCGCCACGGGCAGGAGAGCCGCGTGGAACGGCAGCCCGCGCCAGGTCATCGCGTCGAGTCCATCGACGGCCCAGCGTGTCGGCACGAACTCGCTGACGTTCTGCAGCCACTCCGGAAACAAGAAGGCCGGCACCCAGGCACCCCCCAACATGACGAGAAGCAACGCGGCGAGTATCGACAGCCCGCGGGTCGCGCCCACGGAGCGCCCGACGCCGGCAATCATGAGCCCGGTGGTCGCGGCCAAAATCGCGAACGCGACCGCGACCGCCGCGAAGCCCACGACGCTGCCCGCGATCCGCACGCCAAAAATGAACATCGCGGCGAGATAAACCGCCGTGAAGATCAGCAAAGCGATCATGGTCGTGCCGACCACCCGGCTGCCGAGCAGCACGAACCGTGACAGCGGCGCAGCCCGCAGCCGCCGCCAAACGCCCTGCTGACGCATCAACAGCAGCGTGACGCCGGCGTCGATGCTCATGAAGAGTATGAACTGCACCGTCATGCCGGCAAAGGAGTGCGCATACGCGTTGTACTGCGGACCACTGCTCACCGCCGTATTCTTGATGGTGAACGGCACGGGCTTGGCGTCGCGTGTCACCTGCCGCATGACATGCTGCGTCAGCAGACCTTCGACGATCGGGCGCACCAGCGGTTGCGACGGGTCGTAGAGCACTTCGACCGCAGGCTTGGCGATTGCCCCCGCCAGCGCCTCGGTCGCGGCCGCGCCGAAGCCCGGCGAGAACAGGATGGCGGCGCGCAGCTTGCCGCTGCCGACCCGCTCCTGCGCCTCCTCGCGTGTCATTGACACGATCGCCAGCGATGGGTCACGCCCGAGATCGGCGACGATCGCCTTCGACAGGCCGCTCGCATCCTGGTCGACCACGGCCAGCGGCACCCGCGTCACCGGCGAGTCGTCGCCGCTACCCCCGAACAAGAAGCCGAAGAAGCCTGCGATCAGGATCGGTGTGATCACGCTCACCAGCAGCGCGCGGCGATCCCTGAGGAAGAGCGCGAGGTCCTTGCGCACCAGCGCGCGAAATGCGGTCAGGGAATTCATGTGTCGCGCAGTGAGCGGCCGGTCAGCGACAGGAAAACGTCCTCGAGATTGGCGCGCCGGCTGGTGAGTTCCAGGCAGCGGAAGCCGCGTGCCGCCAGGCGCTCGAGCACCCGCGGTGCGGCCGTGCCGAGATCGACGGCGGCTACGCTGAGCTCGAGTCCCGACAGTTCCACGCGCGTGATGCCCGCCAGGCCTTCGATCTCGGCAAGCGCTGCGGTGTCGGGCGGCGCGTCGTAGCGAAGGTTCAGCAGGTTGGGCATAGGCGCGCGCGCCAACAGTCCTTGCAGCGTATCGTCCGCGAGCACCTTCCCGTGATCGATCACCACCACCCGATCACATAGCCGCTCCACTTCCTCCATGTAGTGTGTCGTGTATACCAGCGTGCGGCCGGCGCTCGCGAGCGCCTCAATGGTCCCGAAAATGGCATTGCGGCTCTGCGGATCGACGCCGACGGTGGGCTCATCGAGCAGCAGGATCTGCGGTTCATGCAACAGTGCGCACGCGATGTTGAGCCGTCGCCGCATACCGCCGCTGAATTCCTTCGGTGGATCGAGGGCCCGGTCCGACAGGCTGGTGAGTTCGAGCACCGCGTCGATTCGCAGCGCGAGCGCGCGGCCCGCAATTCCATAGAGCGCCCCGAAGAATTCCAGGTTCATGCGGGTCGGCAGATCATCGAGCAGGGCAAGTTCCTGAGGCACCAGCCCGATGTGGCGTTTCGACGGATCCGCGCCGATGCCGAGCGTCGCGCCACCGACGCGCACCGTACCTCGATCCGGACGCATCAGGCCGGCCAACATGCTGACGGTGGTGGACTTTCCGGCGCCATTCGGCCCGAGCAGACCCAGCACGGCGCCGGGCTCCGCCGAGAACGAAATGTCCGCGACGGCGGTCAGGGCGCCGAATCGCTTTTCAAGATGCTCGGCGACCAGGCGCACGCGACGACTTCAACCTGCGATAAAGAATTGAACGAACTCTAGAATAGCCAACATCTCGCGCAATTGCTGCACGGGGCAGCAGCTGCCGCGCGCTGTTGCACTTAAGAGGTCATCTGGCAGATCACCACAGACGCATGCGCGGCCGGCAGTGCGTCGGTCCACAATCACCGCAGGACGCGATCGTGAATCAACGATGCGTGTGGACGTAAGTATCTTAGTAGGGCGCTGCCGGGTAATTGCCGGGCGCCACGAAGTCGCACACGTACATGTCCCAATCGTACGGGGGGAATGGCGAGTTCACCGTGCAGAACGTATGCCCGCAGCCTATCGAGGTCGAGGTGCGCCAAACGAGCTGCGTGTAGTGACCACACGTACCCTGCGCGCAGGTATCCGGGTAAGTAAAGTTCGCGTTCTCGCCGCCCCAGCCGGCTACGCTACCCGGTCCTGTCTGCGGAACTCCAAAATTGATGTTCTCGCCGTAGGTGTACGTATAGTTGAGGACATTCGGGTCGTGCGCCGCCATGCACTGGGCAGACCAGTTCAGCGCAACCGTCGCTGCGCCCACGTCCCATGTGAACGGTTGGAGCGGCCCACCGGGCGTCTCGGACGGCGCCGGGTTTCCGGTTCCGAAAGGTCCGTTGGCGCGCCAGTTGTTGGCCGCGGAGAGAAGGCCGCACAGATCGGCGTTCGGGCAACCATAGGGAGCCAGGAGGGCTATCTGCCAGTCGTTGGTCGGAGTGCCGGGGCTGCCGCTGCCGGTAATCGTCGTGGAGTTCATGAGCCAGATGGCGACCTGCCCGCTGCTGGTGACTTGCCGCCAGAGGATGTCGGAATGGCCGTCCCCATCGAAGTCGCCGACGCCCTGAATGCTCCAACCGTTGCCGGAACAGCTGGTATCACCACACGTCAAGCTCGAATCGCCGGGAGGGGTGCCGGGGCTGCCGCTGCCATTAATCGAGGTTCCGTTCATGAACCAGACTACGACGGCCCCGGTGGTGCCTTGCCGCCATAGGATATCGGACTTGAAGTCCCCATCGAAGTCGCCAATCCCCTGAATGCTCCAGTCAGAAGAGATGGCAGACGCCGGGCTGCCACTCCCCGAAATCACGGTGCCGCTCATGAGCCAGATGACGAGGTTGCCGGTGATACTGTCTCGCCACAGAATATCGGCTGTGCCATTGCCGTCGAAGTCGCCGATGCCCTGCACGGTCCAATTGAGGCCCGGGGTACCGACCAACCCGGCGCCGGTAATCCCAGTCCCGTTCATGAGCCAAACGACGACGTTGCCAGTGTTGCTGTCCAGCCAGAGGATATCGGCTGTGCCGTTGCCGTCGAAGTCGCCCACCCCCTGAACGCTCCAGTTGAGGCCAGGTGCGGGGAGATTGACGGCGTTCGAAATCATGCTGCCGTTCATGAGCCACATGACGATCTGGCCCGTGGTGCTGTTTTGCCAGAGGATGTCGGCCGTGCCGTTGCCGTCGAAGTCGCCTACGCCCTGAATGACCCAGCCAGGACCCGGGTTGCCGGGGCTGGCGGCACTCGAAGTGCCCGTGCCGTTCATGAACCAGATGTCGACCTGTCCGCTGCCGGTGTTCTGCCACAGGACGTCGCTGTGGCAGGCGCCGTCGAAGTTGGCCGTTACGGTTTTCGGACATACTTGGGCGAAAGACACTGCGGGCGCGCACAGCAGCGCCACGAGCAGCAGACCGGCCAGTTTCCCCCGTCGGACGAGCGCAAGCTTCAGTTGCCTCGCGGCGTCACGCATTCTTGCATGGTGCATAAATATTACTCCCCCCGGATGGACACTCGCCGCTGTCGACACTGGCCTCCGGGGTTTCTTTGCGGCGATGCAAGATTTCCCATCTCATCTTCTATTGCGCCTATTCTCTACGGAGGAGTTGCGCTTTTTTCTTGTCGATTGCAAGCAATATTTACCCAATCGACCAATCGACCAATCGACCTAGAATCTCGAAAGAGCAGTGGAAGGGCCGGAGGATTGCCGAGACGAGGCCGGGCGCGCGGATCGACGGCACAATAGACTATGAGCCTGCTCACCCATGATGCGAGGAAATGTGAAGATGACGAAGACTGAAACCTGGTGCTGTGCCGTGGCGGGGGCCGCGGCCTTGGCCGGCACGGGCGCGATGGCCGCCCCGGATCTCGGCTCCGGGGTCGACACGCAGTACTTTGACGACGGCGTGCGCGCGCAGGACGATTTCTATCGCCACGTCAATGGCAAGTGGCTGCGCGACACCGAGATCCCGGCCGACAAGGGCAACTACGGCTCATTCGTCAAGCTCAGGGACGACACGCTGGAACAGTTGCGGACCGTGATCGAGCGGCTGCCGCAGTCGAAAGAGGCCGCCGATCCGGACACGCGCAAGGTCATCGGCCTGTATGCGAGCTTCATGGACGAGACCTCCATCGAGGCGCTCGATCTCAAGCCGCTGGCCGCCGAGCTCGCCGCAATCGATGCGATCAAGAACAAGTCGCAGATTCCGGGCGTGATCGCGCACTTCGGAAGGCTCGGCGTGCGCGCACCCTATCGGCCGGAGGTGCACCAGGATGCGCGAGACGCCACCCATTACGTGGTCGATCTGGTCCAGGGCGGCCTCGGAATGCCGGATCGGGACTATTACCTGGACACGGGCGAGCGACTGACGCAAATCCGCGCCAGCTACCTGCAGCACATCGAGACGATGTTGCGGCTGGCGGCGCCCGACTCCGTGGCGGCGCAGCAGGCCGGCGACATCCTGGCGCTCGAGACGGGGCTCGCGAAAGTGCAATGGACCAAGGTCGAGAACCGCGATCCGGTCAAGACATATAATCGGCTCGAACTTAGCCAGCTTCCGGGGCTCGCGCCCGGCTATGACTGGAAGGCCTACCTCAAGGATGCCGGCATCGCCGGCAAGGTCGACTACTTGGTGGTCAGCCAGCCGAGCTACATCACCGGCTTCAATGCACTGCTCGACAGCACACCGCTGCCGGTGTGGAAATCGTACTTCCGCTGGCGGCTGCTCAGCGCGTTCGCGCCTTATCTGGGCAAACGTTTCGTCGATGAGCACTTTGCCTTCTACGGCACCTCGCTGCGCGGCATTGCGCAGAACACGCCGCGCTGGAAGCGCGGCGTGGAACTCGTCGATGACGCGATCGGCGAATCCTTGGGCAAGATCTACGTGGCGAGCTATTTCCCGCCGCAATCCAAGGCGCGCATGGACCAGCTGGTGCGCAATCTGCTCGCCACCTACCAGGCCGACATCGATACTCTGGAGTGGATGGGGCCGGAGACCAAGCAAAAGGCGCACGAGAAACTCGCGCTGTTCACCGCCAAGATCGGCTACCCGGAGAAATGGCGCGACTACAGCGCGCTGCGCATCGTTGCGGGCGATCTGGTCGGCAACGTGATGCGCGCCAATGAATTCGATTATCAGCGCAATCTGCACAAGCTGGGGCAGCCGATCGACCGTGGCGAGTGGGAGATGACGCCGCAGACGGTCAATGCCTACTACAACCCGGAGAAAAACGAGATCGTGTTCCCGGCCGCAATCCTGCAGCCGCCGTTTTTCAACGTGCTGGCGGACGATGCCGTGAACTACGGCGGGATCGGCGCGGTGATCGGCCATGAGATCAGTCACGGCTTCGATGACCAGGGCAGCCAATACGACGGCCACGGCAACTTGCTGAGTGCTCCGGGCTGGTTCACCGCGGCGGATCTGGAGCACTTCAAGGCGCGCACGCAGGCGCTGGTACAGCAGTACTCGGCCTACAGCCCGATACCGGGCTTTCCGATCAATGGCGAACTGACGTTGGGCGAGAACATCGCCGATAACTCAGGACTCGCCATTGCCTACAAAGCCTACCAGCTGTCGTTGGCCGATGCGCCGGCGCCGATCATCGACGGCCTCACCGGGACGCAGCGCTTCTTCATCGGATGGGCGCAGGTGTGGCGCTCCAAGTCACGCGACAACGATGCCATCCTGCGCATCAAGAGCGATCCGCACTCGCCGCCGGAAATTCGCGGCACGGTGCCGGAGAGGAATCAGACGTCGTTCCATGAGGCTTTCGGCATCAAGCAGGGCGATAAGATGTACCTGCCGCCGGAGCAGCGCGTGACGCTGTGGTAAAAACCGGCGACGCATCGGCCGGATGTCTGCATCAGGCACGTCGTCGCGAGGCTGTAGCGAGGCCGATATGGAGCGGCGTCCCGCCTGCCGTTTAGACGGACTTTGAGTCCAGGTTGCTACGCGCCCTTGAATTTCGGCGCGCGCTTGCCGCGAAACGCCTGCACGCCCTCGGAAAAATCCTCGGTGTCGGCGAGCTCGGCTTGCGCGTCCGCCTCGAAGGCCAGTTGTTCGGCCAGCGTGCGCGGCAGCTCCTGATTGAACACCGCCTTGATGCGCGCGAACGCCTGAGTGGGACCCGTGGCCAGGCGCTGCGCCAAAACTTGCGCCTGCTCCTGTAGCGCCGCATCGTCGACGCAGGCCCAAATCAGCCCCCAATCCACCGCATCCGCGGCCGTCAAGGCGTCGCCCAGCAGCGCGAGTCCCTTGGCCCGGGCGCTGCCCACCAGGCGCGGCAGGTGAAAGGTGCTGCCGAGGTCGGGCATGAGCCCGAGCTTCGGGGCGAACAGTTGCAGAAACGTGGCGCTGCGTGCCGCGACCACGAGGTCGCCGACCAAGGCCAGGCTCACGCCGGCGCCGGCGGCAACGCCGTTGACCGCCACCACCACGGGTACCGGGAGGTCGTACCAGGCGCTGATCATGGGGTTGAAATGTTGCCGCAATCCGGCGCCGACGTTGGCGCCGGGGCTCAAGTTCGGATCGGCGAGCAGGTCGCCGCCGAGGAGATCCGCACCGGCACAAAATGCCCGCCCCGAGGCACCGAGCACCACCGCGCGGATTGAACGATCTTCCGCGATGGCCCGGGCCGCCGCGCGCAAGTCGGTGAGCAGGGCGGTATTCAAGGCGTTCAGCCGGTCGGGCCGGTTGAGCGTGACATGGGCGATGGCGTCTCGCCGCTCGAACAACAAAGTGTCAAATTGCATGAGGAATTCCCATGGTGGTTGCGGGCTCCGGCGCCGCAGGCGGATCGCCGTGTGCGGCGCAGCGGACTACGCCATAATGAGGATCAGCCGTCAATGTATCTTAACCGTCGGAGCCGTCATGCCCATTCCCGAGATCCTGCGAGGCCGACTGCGCCTCCCGGTCATCGGCGCGCCGATGTTCATCGTATCCACGCCGCGCCTGGTGTTGGCGCAGTGCAAGGCCGGCATCGTCGGCTCCTTTCCGGCCCTGAACGCTCGCCCCGCGGCGCAGCTCGACGACTGGCTGGCGGAAATCACCTCGGAACTCGCGTCATTCTCGCGCGCGAATCCCACGTTGAAGGTCGCCCCGTTCGCCGTCAATCAGATCGTGCACAGCAGCAACGATCGCCTGGAGCGGGATGTCGAACTCTGCGTGAAGCACCGTGTGCCCATCATCATCACGAGTCTGCGCCCGCCGGCGGAGGTGGTTGCCGCGGTCCATGGGTATGGCGGCGTGGTGTTCCACGACGTCATCAACTTGCGCCACGCGGAGAAGGCGGCGGCGCAAGGGGTGGACGGCATCATCGCGGTGTGCGCCGGCGCGGGAGGCCATGCGGGCGTGCTGAGTCCGTTCGCGCTGATCAAACAGATTCGCGAGGTCTATCCGGGCACCCTCATTTTGTCGGGCGCGATGAGCACCGGCGCCGACGTGCTCGCGGCCTGCGCGCTGGGCGCGGACCTTGCCTACCTCGGCACGCGCTTCATCGCCACGCAGGAGGCCAATGCCGGCGCCGAGTACCAGCAAATGCTCGTCGACAGCCGCGCCGAGGACATCGTCTACACCAACTTGTTCAGCGGCGTCGCGGGCAATTACCTGCGCGGCAGCGTCGCGCGCGCCGGACTCGATCCGGACCGGCTGCCGCAGGCCGACAAGACCAAGATGAATTTCGGCAGCGGCGGAACTTCGGAACTGAAGGCCTGGCGCGACATCTGGAGCGCCGGGCAAAGCGTCAGCGGCATCCACGATGTCCCCAAGGTCGATGCGCTGGTGAGCGCCATGGCCGCTGAGTACGAAGCGGCGCGGGCGAGACTTTGAAACAATCGGCGTCACACCACTCGAGGCGTTCTATTTGCGTCTGAGCGCCGATCAGCTGCCCGCTGCACTCGACCGAGGCCTGGCGCCCGTGTACCTGATTTCCGGGGATGAACCGTTGTTGGTGGGCGAGGCCGCGGACGGCATTCGCGCGGCGGCGCGGCGCGCGGGGTACGCTGACCGCAGCGTGTTTTTCGTCGAGCGCGGGTTCGCCTGGGACGAATTGCGGCAGGCGAGCCAGTCACTGTCGCTGTTTGCAGAAAAGCGGCTGCTCGAGCTGCGGATGCCGAGCGGCAAGCCGGACAAGGGCGCTCCGCTGTTGGCGGAACTCGCGGAGCGCCCGCCGCCCGATGTCGTGTGCCTGGTGCTCACCGACAAGCTCGACCAGCGGACCAGCGAGACACCCTGGGTGCGGGCCTTCGAACGGCACGGCGTCTGGGTGCCGATCCGCGCGGTGGACACGGCGGCGCTGCCGGGCTGGCTGCGTGCCCGGGCCCGGCAATTGGCCGTGGAAATCGAGCCGGCCGCGGTGCAGTTGATCGTCGACCGCACGGAGGGCAACTTGCTCGCCGCCCAACAGGAACTCGAGAAGTTGAGTCTGCTGGCCGACGGCGCTCCCATCAGCGCGGATTTGGTGTTGCGTTCGGTCGGCAACAGCGCGCGCTACGATGTGTTCCAGCTCGCGCAAGCGGCGGCGGCGGGTGACGCCGCGCGCGCGCTGCGGGTGTTGCTCGGCCTCAAGAGCGAAGGCGCGGAACCGACGCTGATTTTATGGGCGCTGGTGCGCGAGCTGCGAGGGTTGTGGCAGGCGCGGGAACGCGGCCGGCTGCGCAGCCGGGTTCCCGGCAGCGGCTGGAATCTGGCGGCGCCACCCGCCCCGGCGGCGCTCGCGAGGCTGGGCAGGCTGCCGCTCGCCTCCTTGCTCGAACAGGCCAGCCACACGGATCGAATCATCAAGGGACTCGCGCCGGGCGATGAGTGGAGCGCGCTCCTGGGCCTCACCGGCGGGCTCGCCGGCGCTTTGCAAGCGCGCACGGATTCAGGCAGGGTAGTGGCATGAATCCGATGGGCATTTTCGGTGGCACCTTCGATCCGATTCACTATGCGCATTTGCGTACCGCGTTCGAGCTGCAGCAGGCGCTGCGCCTGAAGGAGATCCGGTTTCTGCCCGCCGGCAATCCGCCGCACCGGGATCAACCGTTGGCCGACGCGCAGCTGCGGCTGCAGATGGTGCAGCTGGCGACCGCCGGTCAGCCTGGATTCGTGGTCGACGATCGCGAAGTGCGCAAGGCGGGTCCGTCCTATTCGGTCGAGACGCTGGCCGAGCTGCGCCACGAATATCCGGACCGCAGCCTGTGCTTGATCGTCGGCATGGATGCCTTCCTGAGCCTGCCGAAGTGGCATCAGTGGCGGGAGTTGCTGCAGCTGGCGCACTTGGTGGTGGCGCATCGCCCGGGCTGGCGCGCGCCGGGCATGGGGCCGCTCGGCGAACTGCTGGTGGATCGCGGGACCGGCCGCATCGGCGATCTGCACGACTCGCGCGCGGGCTGCATTTACATCCACGCGGTGACGCAGCTCGAGATCTCCTCCACCGAGGTGCGCCAGTTGATCGGCATGGGCCGCGATCCCCGCTTCCTCATGCCCGATGCGGTGCGTAAACTCATCCTGGATACGAACTGTTACTCAAAATCACGGACAACTTAGTGCCAATCAAGAAATCGGTTGCCGCTCCCCGGTCAGTCAAGCGCAAGGCCGCCGCTGACAAGACTCCCCCGAAACCCTCGCTCAAGACCGTCGTGATCGACGCGTTGGCCGACATGAAGGCACTGGAGGTCAAAGTTCTGGATGTGCGCGGGCTCACCGACATCGCGGACTTCATGGTGATCGCGAGCGGCACCTCCGACCGGCACGTGCGCTCGGTCGCGCAACGCGTGGTCGACAAGACCAAGGAGGCCGGCTTCCGTCCGCACGGCATCGAAGGTCAGCAGGACGGCGACTGGGTTCTCATCGACCTGAACGAAATGATCGTGCACGTCATGCTGCCGCGGGTGCGCGAATTCTACGGTCTCGAGAAACTGTGGGACATGACGGCCACGAAGCGCGCCGCGCGCGCTTGACGCCGCCGCCCGATCCAAGCGGCGAGCGGTGCGACCGGCGGGCGCGGCGCGGCGCCCCTGAAGCGAGATCCATCCCGCCATGAAGTGCCGGTTGATCGCCGCCGGCACCCGCCTGCCTGACTGGGTCAACAGCGGATTTCGCGAATACCAGAAGCGCCTGCGCGCGCCCTTGGTCCTCGAACTGCACGAGATCGCGGTCGCCGCACGCCGCGCCGGCGAGAAGCCGGATCGCGCGATCCGGCGCGAAGGGGAGGATATGCTGGCGGCCCTCGGGCGCGACGACTACGTGGTGGCGCTCGACATTGCGGCCGATGCCATGAGCACGCAGCAACTCTGTACCTGGCTCGAGCTGCGGATGCGGGAGGGCCGCCCGCTGGCGCTGCTGATCGGCGGCCCGGACGGGCTGTCCGCAGAATGCCGGGCGCGTGCCGATCAGAGCTGGTCGTTGTCGCCGCTGACATTGCCGCATGCCCTGGTGCGGGTGATCGTCGCCGAACAGATCTACCGCGCCATGAGCTTGCTCGCGGGCCATCCCTATCACCGAGCTTAGCGGTCCCAAAAGTTCGGTATCCTGGCACATGCCTGCAGAATTTTTATATCTGGCCTCGGGTTCGGCTTCGGTATCCTGAGCCAATGCCTGCAGAATTTTTATATCTGGCGTCGGGGTCGCCGCGGCGGCGCGAATTGCTGCAGCAAATCGGCGTCTCATTTCGCGTGCTCGGCACCGGCGTCGACGAAACGGCGCTGCCGGATGAAGCTCCTGCGGCCTATGTGGCGCGGCTCGCGGCGGCGAAAGCCGAAGCCGGCTGGCGCGCCGTGGCCGGCGTAGCGGTGCGGGCGGCCGATACCGCGGGCGGTGGCGCGGTGTTTGCGGCCTCTACCGCGATCCTAGCGGCCGATACCGCGGTGCTTGCTGGCGATACCGCCGCCGGAGACGCGGTGTTCAAAGCCGATACCGCCGCCGGCGTCGCGGTCCTGGCGGCCGATACTGCGATGCCGGCGGCCGATACCGCGGTGCTCGCGGCCGATACCGCGGTGGTGATCGACGGCGGTATTCTCGGCAAACCCGCCGACCGTGCGGACGGCGAGCGCATGCTGCTCCGGCTCTCCGGCCGCACGCACGAGGTGTTGACCGCCGTGGCGCTGCGCAGCGCCCACGCCTTGAACTCGAGATTGAGCCGCAGCGAAGTCACGTTTCGCCACATCGGCGAAGGCGAAGCGCGGGCCTATTGGGAGACCGGGGAGCCGGCCGACAAGGCGGGTGGCTACGCCATCCAAGGCCGGGCCGCGGTGTTCGTGGCGCACCTGCGCGGCAGCTATTCCGGCGTCATGGGTCTGCCGCTGTTCGAAACCGCCGAGCTGCTGGAGCAGGCCGGGGTGTGGCGGCGGATCTTTGGGTCCGGGCCGTGAGCACGGAAATGCTGGTCAACGACTTCGGGTCCGGACCGTGAGCACGGAAATTCTGGTCAACGAGGGCATCCACGAGGCTCGCGCCGCCGTGGTCGAGAACGGCGTGCTGCAGGAGGTGCTGCTGGAGCGGGCCAGCCGCCGCGGCTTGATCAGCAACATCTACAAGGGCCGCGTCTCGCGCGTGCTGCCGGGCATGCAGGCCGCGTTCATCGAAATCGGGCTTGAGCGCACCGCCTTCCTGCATGCGTCGGACATCGTCGATCCGCGCCATGCCGCTACCGGCATCGAGCCGCCGCGCACCGACAACATCCGTGCGCTGGTGGCCGAAGGCAATGAGATCCTGGTGCAGGTGGTGAAGGATCCGCTCGGCACCAAGGGCGCACGGCTCACGACGTACATCACGCTGCCGTCGCGCTACCTGGTCTACATGCCGCAAGGGCAGGGCGTCGGCGTTTCGGCGCGCATCGAGAACGAACGCGAGCGCGAACGCCTGCGCAGCGTCGTGCAAGCGGCCGTGGTGCCGGGCGAGAGCGCCGGCTTCATCGTGCGGACCGCCGCCGAGGATGCGGCGCCGGAAGCCGTGCAGAGCGACATGATCTACCTGCGCAAGCTGTGGGAGTTCGTGCATCAGAAGGGCCTGCGCACCCAGCCCGGCAACCTGGTGCACGCCGACCTGCCGCTGCACCTGCGCGTGCTGCGGGATTTGCTGCGCCCCGACGTCGACCGGGTGTTGATCGATCAGGCCGCCGCGCATCGCGAGATGCGCGAATTCGCCGGCACCTTCATGCCCGAGGCCCTGCCGCGGCTGGAGTTGTACAACGACGGCCGTCCGGTATTCGAATTGCATCACGTCGAGGAGGAGATACAAAAAGCCCTGGAGCGCAAGGTGCCGCTGAAGTCCGGCGGGTATCTGATGATCGATCAAACCGAGGCGATGACCACCATCGACGTCAACACGGGCGCCTTCGTCGGTCACCGGAATCTGGAAGAAACCATTTTCCGCACCAATCTCGAGGCCGCGGTGACCATTGCCCGGCAATTGCGCCTGCGCAATCTCGGCGGCATCATCATCATCGACTTCATCGACATGGAAGAGCCGGATCATCGCCGCCAGGTGATCCAGGCGCTCGAGAAATCGCTCGCCGGCGATCACGTGAAGACCAATATTTCGTCGGTCTCGCCGCTCGGCCTGGTGGAGATGACGCGCAAGCGCACGCGCGAAAGTTTGGAACATCTGCTGTGTCAACCCTGTCCTACCTGCGAGGGGCGGGGCTTCGTCAAGACGGCGGAGACCGTATGTTACGAGGTGTTCCGTGAGATCGTGCGGCAGGCGCGCCAGTTCGAGTGTCAGCAGTTGATGGTGCTTGCCCACCAGGATGTCATCGAGCGCCTGCTCGACGAGGAGTCCTCCGCGCTCGGTGAACTCGAACTGATCACGGGCAAGCCGATCCGTCTGCAGACCGAAGCGCTGTACAGCGTCGATCAATACGACGTCGTGTTGATGTAATGAGCCTGCGCAAGGCCGGGAAATTCCTGTTGTTCGGCTGCGCGGGCGTCGTCGGGCTGCTGCTCCTGTCGATGCTGGCCATCAAGCTGGCGCTCGACCGCGCGCCTGCGTACCAGGCGGAAATCAAGGAGTGGGTGCATGCCTCGACCGGCTACCACATCGCATTCGACGATGTGTCGCCGTCGTTTCGCTGGTACGGGCCGGAATTGCATTTCGTGCACCTGGAGTTGCGCTCCAAGGACGATCGGCGCGTGCTGGCCCGCGCCGCCGGCGGCCGCGTCGCCGCCGACTTCTGGCAGCTCATGCGGAGCGGCAAGCTGCTGGCCGGCCGGATCGAGCTCGACGATCCGAACGTCGTCGTCACGCGCTTGGGACCGGATAGTTTTGCGCTGGCCGCCGAGATCAAGCTGGGCGGCGGCGACGATGCCGCCCTCGAGGCGCTGACGCTCGACGATCTGCCGGCCGGCAAGCTGGTGGTGCGGCGTGCCATGGTGACCATGCAAAATTGGAACGAGTCGCTTCCCACGCTGACGCTGCGCGACGTCAACCTCGAGGTGCGCCGCGGCGAGGCCGGCCTGTCGGTGGTATTGGCCGCACAGCTGCCGACGGCGCTCGGCGGCACCTTGCATTTCAGCGGCAACGCGCGCGGCCGCGGCGGCCTGCAGAACCTCAATTGGAATGCGGCGGTGCGGGCGCTCGGGATCGATTTTCCGGGCTGGCGGCTGTTGCTGCCCGAATACTTGAGCCGGCTGGAGAGCGGCAGCGGCGCTTTTTCATTGGCAGCGGGCGGCGCCGGCCCGGTATTGGCGCACGCGGATCTGGATTTCGCGGCGCACGATGTGGTCACGCAACTCACCGACGGGCCGAGCGCGCGGTTCGAACAGATCACCGGCTCCTTGAGCCTGCGGCATGCGGGCGATCGCTGGAGCGTGACCGGCCACCGCGTGCACGCCGTGCGCTCGGTCAGCCGCGACCCCGACTCGCAGTTCGACGTCAGCTGGCGCAGCGGTGCGGCGGGTTTGCTGGATCTGCAGGCGCATGCGACCTACCTGCGCGCCGATACGTTGTTGCCGCTGGCGGGATTGCTGCCCCAAGCCGACATTCGTGACCGCCTGCAGGCCCTGGCGCCCACCGGCGAGTGGCTGGACACGGTGTTGGTGCTGGCGCGCAGCGCCGCGGGCGATCCCTTGCACCTGCAGATTCAGGCCCGGTTTCGCGACGTCGGCTTTGCGCCGGTCGGCCGGGCGCCGGGCCTGCGCGGATTGACGGGCAGCATCGCCGGCAATGAAAGCGGCGGTCACGTGATGCTCGATACGCGCGCGGCGGTATTCAAATGGCCGGCGCAATTCGCGCGGCCGGTGGACGTGGACACGCTGACGGCGACTCTGTACTGGAAGCGCAGCGACGGCGAACTGCTGGTCGCGACACCCGATTGGGCCATGGCCAACCGCGACGGCGACGTGCACGTCAAGGCGGCGTGGCGGGTGCCGGCCGACGGCTCGTCGCCCGTGCTCACGCTGGTGAGCAGCATCGAGAACGGCAATGTCGCGAACGCGGCCAACTACCTGCCGCGGGCGCAGCTCTCCGCGCCGAGCATCGCCTGGCTCGATCAGGCGTTCATCGCCGGCCACGTACCGCGGGCGGAGGTGGTGCTGCAGGGGCCGATCAAACACTTTCCGTTCCGCGACGGCAGCGGGGTGTTCGTGGCGCGCTGTGCGTTCGATGAAATGACGCTGCAATTCAGCCCGGACTGGCCGCGGGTCGAGAATCTGGCGGCCAGTGCGGAATTTCGCAACGAGGGAATGAGCGCGCATTTGATTTCCGGACGCGTGGCCGACGTGGTGGTGGCCTCGGCGGACGCCCACTTCGCGGATTTCAAGACGGGCGAGCTCGGGATTCATGTCGACGTCGGCGGCGATGCGGCCGAGGCGCTCAATTTCCTGCGCGCCACGCCGCTCGACGCGCTCGCGGAGCATGCATTCTCCAGTGTCGAAGCCAAGGGCCCGATGCAGGCCAGCGCCGACCTTTTTCTGCCGTTCAAGGATTTCGTGAACCGGCGTGTGACGGTGCATGGCAGCCTGGACGGGGTGACGCTCAATCGGCCGGGCTCCTCGGTGGCGGCGACGGAGGTCAGCGGCGACTTCGATCTCGACGGCGGGCACGTGGCGCGGGCCGACCTGCGCGGCCGCCTGCTCGGCGGTTCGTTCCAGATGCAGTCTCGGGCGCCCCGCACTCGGCCGGTGATCCGCACGCAACTCGAGTTTCACGGCACGCTGAGCGGCGACGCATTGGTCGCGGCGCTGGCATTGCCGTCCGGAATCGCCTTGCAGGGACAGACCGAGTGGCATGGTGTCTTGAAAATCGCCGGCGAGCCGAATCGCGAGCGCTCGTTCCGCGTGAGCAGCAGCCTCACCGGTCTCGAGATGAAGCTGCCGGCGCCGCTCGACAAGCCCGCGGACGCGCCGATGCCGTCCTGGTTCGAGATTGCCTGGCCGGCCGCCGGCGGGGCGCAGGGGCGCCTGGCGCTGGGGTCGGTGGTCAACGGCTCCTATGCCCTCGAGTCCGGCGCGGGCGCGGGGGGCATGCGGCTGGCGCATCTGGCCTTGACCTTCGGCGGCGGGGAAAGCGGCTCGAACGATGCGCAGATATTCAACGTCGGCGGATCGGTGACGCGCCTCGACCTCGCCGGCTGGCTGAAAATGATACCCGCCGACAAGAACGCGAAGCCGCTATCGGCCTATTTGCGCACCGCAACATTGCAGGTGGCTGAAGTCGACTATCTGGGCCTGGCGTTCCGCGACGTGGCCTTGACCCTGGCGGTGACGGACGCGAGCCTGCGCATCGGGGTGGGCGGCCCCAACGTTTCCGGCACCATTACCCTGCCGCGCGCCACCGATTCCCCGGAACCGTGGAATCTGGAGTTCGACCGGCTGCACTTCGACATGGCCGCCGACCGCGAGGCGCCGGCCGGCGCCGGTGGAGGGAGCAAGGGGGGCGGGGGTGATCCGCGCAGCATCCCGGCGGTCAATTTTCACGCCGCCGAACTGACCTGGGGCGAGCGCCAATTCGGCGACGTGCATGCGACCCTCGCCAAACTGGACGACGGCGTCAGCATCAAGCAGCTCACCCTCGGCAGTCCCGATCTCACGGTGAACGCCACGGGTGAATGGCGCGGCAAGGACTCCGGCCTCGGCCGTATCGAGGGCACGGCGATCAGCACGGACGTGCAGGGGGCCCTGAAACAGCTCGGTTACGTCCCCGTCATCGAGGCCAAGTCGGGGCGCGTGGATTTCGACCTGAATTGGGTGGGGGCGCCGACCGGCGAGGCGCTGGCCCTGGCGGAGGGGCATGTGCAGATAGCGCTCGACAAGGGCCAGATCGTCGGCCTCAAGCCCGGTGCCGGCCGCGTCCTCGGTCTCACCAGCGTGGCCGCGCTGCGCCGGCGATTGGGGCTCGATTTCAGCGATTTGACCGACAAAGGGCTGGCTTTCGACACCGCCCGCGGCGATTTGGACCTGCGCGACGGCAGTGCCTACACCGACAATGTCGTGGTCAAGGGGCCGGCTGCGGAAATCGGCCTGATTGGACGAGTCGGGTTGAAATCCAGGGATTACGACCAAACTGCTGTAGTGACGGGCAGTGTGGGCAATTCCCTGCCGCTGGCCGCCCTCGCGGGCGGTCCGGTGGTGGCCGGAGCTGTGCTGGTTTTCACACAGGTGTTCAAACAGCCGCTGAAAGGACTGGCGCGGGGGTATTATCGAATCACGGGCAGTTGGGATAATCCGATTGTCGAACGAATCAAGAGTGCAGACGCGGCCGCCGCGTCCGCCGAGGCGCAAAAGTAATGGGAAAAGTCGCTGCAATTCAAATGACCTCGAGTCACGTGGTCGCCGACAATCTGGCCGCCGCGGCCGGCTTGTTGCGCGAGGCCAAGGAGGCCGGTGCCGATATCGCCTGCCTGCCGGAGAACTTCAGCTTCATCGGGCTGCACGATGCCGACAAGCTGCAGGTGGCGGAACCGGACGGCGACGGCGCCGTACAGGCGTTTCTGAGCGAGACGGCGCGCAAGCTCAACTTGTGGATCCTGGCCGGCACCATCGTCATCCGCGGCGACAGCGAGCGTCGCGTGGCCAACGCCTCGCTGCTGATCGACGCCGCCGGCAAGCGGGTGGCGCGCTACGACAAGATTCATCTGTTCGACGTCACCATCCCGGGCCGCGACGAGCAGTACCGCGAGTCGACGCATGTGACCCCGGGACGCAGGCCGGTGGTTGCCGACACCCCGGTCGGCAGGCTCGGACTCTCGGTGTGCTACGACATGCGCTTTCCCGAACTCTACCGGGACCTCGTGTCCCAGGGCGCCGAATGGCTGGCAATGCCCGCAGCCTTTACCGTGCCGACCGGACGCGCGCACTGGGAGACGCTGCTGCGCGCGCGCGCCATCGAGAACCTGTGTTACGTGGTCGCGCCGGCGCAGGCGGGCACGCATACCAGCGGCCGTGAGACCTACGGCGATTCGCTGATCGTCGATTATTGGGGCCAGGTGCTGTCACGTCTCGCCAAGGGCCCCGGGGTCATCACCGCCGACCTCGACCTCGCCAAGGAAGCGGAGACTCGGGCGCGCTTTCCGGCGCTCGAAAATCGCCGACTGGGCTTGGGCCAGGCCGTGGCGGTGCCGGCATGAATGCACTCACGTCGGAATTGACCGAACCCATGTTCGAGGTGGCCGAGAGGGCCATTCTCGCGCCTTCCGGGTTGGACAAAGGCCGCCTCTCGACCGTGCTCGATGCCGTGATGAGCCGCGGCGTCGATTACGCCGATCTGTACTTCCAGCTGTCGCGCGAGGAATCGTGGTCGCTCGAGGACGGCATGGTCAAGGAGGGATCGCACAGCATCGAGCAAGGGGTGGGGGTGCGCGCCCTTTCGGGCGAGAAGACCGGCTTCGCCTACACCGACGAGGTGCTGTTGCCGGCATTGCTCGAGGCGTCCGAGGCCGCGCGGGCGATCGCGCGCAGCGGCAGCCGTGGTGCGGTGCAGGCATGGCAGCGTCCCCCGACGCATCGGCTGTACCTGCCGATCGATCCGCTCGACACCATCCGCGACGAAGACAAGGTGGCATGGTTGATGCGCATCGATGCCGATACGCGGCGCATCGATCCACGGGTCAAGCAGGTGATGGCGTCGCTCGCCGCGGTCCACGAAGTGGTGTTGATCGCGACCAGCGACGGCACGCTGACGGCGGATGTACGTCCCTTGGTGCGCGTCAACGTTTCGGTCATCGTCGAGCACAACGGCCGCCGCGAACAGGGCTATAGCGGCGGCGGTGGACGCTTCGGCCTCGACGAATTATTGCGCGGCGATGAGCCGTTCGAGCATGGCCGCGAGGCCGTGCGCCAGGCCTTGGTCAATCTCGACGCGGTGGCGGCGCCCGCCGGTTCCATGACGGTGGTATTGGGGCCGGGCTGGCCGGGAATCCTGCTGCACGAAGCCATCGGTCACGGGCTCGAGGGCGATTTCAATCGCAAAGGCACGTCGGCATTCTCGAATCGCATCGGACAGAAAGTGGCCGCGGAAGGGATCACCGTGGTGGACGACGGCACCTTGGCGCGCCGCCGAGGCTCGCTGAACGTCGACGACGAGGGCACGCCGACGCAATGCACGACACTGATCGAGAACGGTGTGCTGTGCGGCTACATCCAGGACAAGATGAACGCGCGGCTGATGGGCATGCGCGCCACCGGCAACGGGCGGCGCGAGTCGTTCGCGCACATGACGCTGCCGCGCATGACCAACACCTACATGCGCGCCGGTTCGCGCGACCCGGAGGAGATCATCGCGTCCGTACAGAACGGACTGTATGCCGTGAATTTCGGCGGCGGCCAGGTCGACATCACCTCGGGCAAATTCGTGTTCTCGGCCAGCGAGGCGTATCGCATCGAGAATGGCAAGATTGGCGCGCCCGTCAAGGGGGCGACCTTGATCGGCAACGGTCCCGACGTACTGCAGCGCGTCAGCATGGTCGGCAACGATCTCGAGCTCGACGGGGGCGTCGGAACCTGCGGCAAGGAAGGCCAATCGGTCCCGGTCGGCGTCGGGCAGCCCACGCTGCGGATCGATGCTTTGACGGTCGGCGGAACGGGCTGAGAATCCGCGCACTGCGCGCTTTGACGCCCGGCGTGACCGCTGAGAATCTCCGCGTTTTTATGCCCGGCGGGCCCGGCTGAGAATCTGCGCGTTTGCGAAGCGGCCGCGCCTTGGCGGGCGCCGCCGGCCGCCGCAATATCGACGCCCGCGGTGCTTCAAGGATGAGATCCGCCGGCTTGGATGCCGGGCCGCGGCGCGGGCGGGACGTACTCGAGGGCCGGACCGCCCGCGTTTTTTTCAGCTTTGGCAACGGTTGACTCGCGTCGCTCGCCGCTTGGGTTTGGCGCCGCATCCTGGGCATTTCTGGGCTACGGGTTTTTCGCGTCAGGGCCTTCGACGGGATTGGTCAAGCCTTCACCGGCGCGTCGACGTTCACCAGCCACGGCACGCCGAAGCGGTCGACGAGCATACCGAAGCCCGGTGACCAGAAGGTCGGCTGAAACGGCATCTTCACCGTGCCTCCGGCAGACAGCGCCGTGAAAGCGCGCTCGCCTTCCGCCGCATCGCGACAGTTGACACTCAGGTGCACGCCTTTGACGCCGCTGAAGGGCTCCATACCGCCGTCCGATCCCATCAGCATGCCGCCGCCCGGCCATTCGAGCCGGCCATGCATGACCCAATGCTCGGGAACCGGCGGCATGCCGGCGTTCGGCGGTGCCTCGCCATACTTGTTCATCATGGTCACTTTGCCACCGAGGGTCTCGGCGTAGAAGGTCAGCGCTTCTTCACAACGTCCATCGAATTGCAGGTAAGCCGTGGGACTTTGCATGGTGAACTCCTTGGAGAGTTTTTCGTTTTCCGGGTATCGCGTGGCCGCATCATTACGATGATGTCTCGCGCCGGCTATCGTAGACAATCGTCGACTTGATAACTAGGGTGTGTGCTTCACAACCCATCCGGAGCGACTCGATGAAGGCATTTGCACGCGCGGCGATACTGATGTTGGCGGCCGCGGCACCCATGCTGCCAGGAGCCTGCGCGGCGGCCGATCCAGCCGCTGCACTCGGCCTGCCGCAGGATGTGGCGCAGACCATGAATGGCATAGACGCTGAGCGGATTCGCGCGCACGTGAAGTTCCTGGCCGACGACTTGCTCGAAGGGCGCGGCACGGGCGCCCGCGGCGGCGATGTGGCGGCGAAGTACATCGCCACCCAGTTCGCGCTGGACGGCCTGAAGCCGGCCGGGGATGACGGCAGCTACCTGCAAAAAGTCGAGTTCACGGGCGTTCACACATTGCCCGCGACGACGGCCTCGCTGCAGCCCGCCGACGGCAAGGCGCTCGACCTGAAACTCGGCGACGACTATGTGGTCAGCAACGCGACACAGACGGCGGCCGTCGACATCGACGCACCGATCGTCTTCGTCGGCTACGGCATCGAGGCGCCCGAATACCACTGGAACGACTTCAAGGGCGTGGATGTGAAGGGCAAGGTCATCCTGGTCATCGTCAACGAACCACCGTCGAAGGATCCCAAGTTTTTCAAGGCCGAGGCCATGACCTACTACGGGCGTTGGACCTACAAGTTCGAAGAGGCGGCGCGCCGCGGTGCGCTCGGTGCGCTGATCATTCACCGCAGAGATCTGGCCAGCTATCCCTGGAGCGTGGTACGCAATTCGTGGAGCGGCGAGCAAGTGTATCTGAAGCAGGACAAGGATCCGAAGCTGCAAGCGGCCGCGTGGCTGCAACTCGAGGTGGCCCGGCAGCTGTTCGCAGCCGCGGGTCTGAAACTCGACGACATGATGGCGAGCGCCGGCACCCGCGCATTCAAGAGCCGGCCGCTACCCGTGCGCTTCAAAGCCCACATCGTGAGCGAGGTGCGCGATTTCGAGTCGGATAACGTACTGGGTCTCTTGCCGGGTTCCACCGCGGGCGATGCCGCGCAGGCGGTGATTTATTCCGCGCATTACGACCACCTCGGGATCGACCCCACCTTGAGCGGCGACAAGATCTATAACGGCGCGGTCGACAACGGCACCGGAGTGGGGATTTTATTGGAATTGGCGCATGCCTTCAGCGCCTCGGCGGCCCGGCCGCCGCACCCGGTGCTGTTCGCCTCGGTGACCGCCGAGGAGAAGGGGCTGTTGGGTTCCAAGTATCTGGGCCAGCATTTGCCGATCCCTGCCGCGCACGTTGCGCTCGATTTGAATTTCGACGCCATCAAGCCGATCGGCAGCCCCGAGTCGGTGAATGTGGCGGGCGCCGAGCGCACGTCGTTCTTTCCCACGGTCGAACGCACGGCGCAGGCATTTGGTTTCGCCATCCAGCCGGATCCAGAACCGGGTGCCGGCCACTATTATCGCTCGGACCATTTCAGTCTGGCGCGCGCCGGCGTGCCCGGATTTTCCATCAACACCGGCCTCAAGTTTGCGGGCCATCCCGACGAATGGGGCAAGGACCAGGCCGATGACTACACCGAGCATCGCTACCACAACCCGGCCGATGAATACTCGCCGGCGATGGATTTCTCCAGCAATGCAGCGCTCGCCAAATTCGGTTTCGCGTTGGGATGGCAGGCGCTGCTCGCGAAGGACACGGTGAGCTGGCTGCCGGGCGATGAATTCGAGGCCATCCGCACACACGGCGGTAATGCCTCGAGTCAGTGATCCGTGCGACCTATCCGTGAGACAAGAAGGCTGGCCACCCAGATTGCTAGGATGTCGTTACCAAGCAAGATCCACAACCAAGTATCCGTGAGACATATTGTAGTGAGCAGATGACCCAAGTCCGGCACGCTGTTAAAGCGTGCGGCGCATCCCATCGGCGCGCCCACGAGACCCGTAGTCTCGTAGATTGTCCGATCACGATGCAGCAGTACGGAGTCTTCATGGCCGACGATTCACCGACGGGTCAGTATCAAAGTCTTCTGCCCCACGATCTGTTGTCGGAAGCCAAGCGGGTTCCACGAACGCCCGCCGATCCGTTGCATGTCGAGGGATGGCGCGCCTCTTGGTGGTCGCGTGTTTCGGAGCTGCTGGTCGGCAAGGACTGACGCAGGGCCGGCGCGCCAGGGCAGAGATAGTGTTCCCCGGATGCGTCAATTAAGATGCTGCCTTTGACGCTTTCCACCGAGGAATGAAATGGAATTCAAAAGCGGCCGATGGATTGGTGGCGCCGCAACCGTTGCGGCTCTCTTAGGTGTGATCCAACTTTTCAGGATCATGTCATTGTCGATATCCCAATCGGCAACTTTTACGGTTCTTTTTGCCGGCGGTTTTTGCGGTTTTCAGCGGCTCTGGGCTTTCCTCGCAGAAATGCTCGTCATCGCAATCAAGCGCCCCCCGCCGGAGCGTAAATGCGCGGGTTGAGTTTATCTTGTAGTCCGCCGGAAGACTTGGCGGTGAGCAGTCGATAGAGCCTTGGCTTGAGAAAGCATCGACCCTGCTAGATGCCAGCTACAAGAAGATTGATCCGCCCAGCAAGTCTCTTTCACTCGCTATCTCCCCCGACGGCGGTAGGATAGCGGTTGCGACCGACCGCGGGGTGCGCGTCTATTCAATATGACGGAAGTGACCGTGAACGGTCGAAAACTGATTTACGGTGCTTTTTTGTCGATGGACCCGGTTCGCCATCCGCCAGGCATCCATATTCTCCCCAGCGAAAGCTGGCCTGTGAGATTGACGGGTGGCGGATCTGCCCAGTTGAATGTTTGGTACGACGTTGCCGATGAACGAGTGACCGAGTTTCATTGCGCCGGCCTCGGCTGAAAACGCCTGGATTCTTTTCCATCTTGGACCGTTTGAGGGGGCGTAGAATTTGATTTTACGGTGGTCTGATGTGAGTCCAATAGCATGGCGCTCGGCGACGTCGTAATCCGGACAGCCAGTCTCGATGACGCCCCGATGCTCGCGAGCATGCACGTGGCGTCGTGGCGAGAGACATACGTCGGCATCCTGCCTCACGGCATGTTGGCGGTACTCTCGGTCGAAAGCCGCGCAGCGATGTGGGAGCAGGTGATGCGCCAGCCGCCATCCCCCGGTTCTACGGTCGTCCATCTCGCAGAGCTTGATGGGGAACTCATTGGGTTTGGGGCGTGCGGCGCACAACGCGCTGAAAATTTGAAGGCGAAGGGATTCTCCGGCGAAATTAGTGCGCTTTACGTTTTACAGGGCTTTCAAAGAAAAGGGATTGGGGCGCGGTTGCTGCGCACGATGGCTTCGGATTTACTGAACCGTACCTTCACCGCCGCCAGCTTATGGGTTCTCATAGCCAATGACGTTGCCCGAAGGTTCTACGAACGGCATGGTGCGCGGGTAATCGGCGAGCGCGAGGACATCCGCGACGGTGCCGTCCTACTCGAACTCGCATATGGATGGGCCGATTTAACGCAGCTGAGTAATGGACCTTAAGATTCGGAAAGTATAAGTAAAGTCCGGCGGTTATAGCCGCCGGATGGCATTATCATGCGCATAGAGGTAGAGAACCCATGCGCTTGGCCCGCCCTGTTTATGAAAGCCTGCCCTATGCCTATATGGCGATCGGCGGGCTCGCGATATTCGTTTGCTACATGGACCCAGTCGGTCCCGGCGCACTCATCGCCCTGATCCTCGGCGTGTGTCTCGAGACGGCGGCGTTGACGCTGCTGTTGCGGCGCCAGGATTACCGCGAGTTGAGCCGCGAATACTCCGGCGAGACCATCGACTTGCCGTCGAACCTGCGCAGCTAGCGCAGCAGTTCGTCAGGAGTTCTCGTCCGCTTGCGCCTCGGCCGTTTCGCCGGCCCCTCGCGGCCGCGGTGAGCGCTCGTCGATGTACATGATTTCATGCTGACCGATGTGCACCACGTCGCCGTCGTTTAGATTGTGGCGCCGCACGCGCTTCGACTTCACATAGATACCGTTGGTGCTGTTCAGATCCTCGATGAGGCAGGAATCGGCTTGCGTGATGATCTGGCAGTGATGCCGGCTGATGAATTTGCTATCGATCTGCAGGTCATTGTCCCCGGTTCGGCCGATGACCAGGCGACCCGGCTTGAGTTCGCGTTCCATGACGGTCTTGCCGTCGCTCGCCAACAGGATTCGACCGACCGTCGTCGAAACCGCCGGCTGGACCGGTAGATCGGCCGCCAAGCCCGGCTGATCTGGCTGTAGATCGTCCCTGAGTACACCCCCCCGATCGGTTTCCGCGGAAACGCCCCGTGAACCGGCAGGCGGCGTCACCGAAGTCTCGACGAATTGTTCGTCGTCCACGGACTCCTGGTAGTCTGCGCCCGGCGTGTGGCTGCGAAGACTGCTCTGGGTCCGATAGCTGCCGTGGATGCGGTGGGTGCCATGGGCGCGATGCGGGCTGTGGGCGTATTCCACCCAGCGCAGTTCCTGAATCGCGGCATTCAGGTCCTCCGCGGTGACCGTGTCGCTGTCGCGCCCGAAAGCGGCCATCAGACAGGTATCGCACAGGGTATTGATCAGACGCGGGACTCCGCCCGTGTATCGGTAGATCGTCGGGTAGAGATTGGCGGCGAAAATTCTTCGTCCTTGGGAGCCGGCGACTTCCAGACGGTGATCGATGTACGCCGTGGTCTCCGCCTCGGTGAGCGCGGCAAGGTGGAAGCGCAGGCGCACGCGTTGTGCGAGCTGCGTGAGCTCCTGCGAATTCAACTTGTCGTTGAGTTCGGGCTGTCCGGCGAGAATGATACGAAGCGCCTTTTCCTTGGTGGTTTCGATCCCCGACAGCATGCGTACTTCCTCGAGCACGCGCTGACTCAGGTTCTGTGCCTCATCGACGATCAGCAGCACTTTGCGGCCGGCGAGGTGCTGCTCGACCAGAAACTGATTCAAGGTGGCCAGCACTTCCGGCTTCTTCATGTTGAAGGGGGAGAAGCCGAACTGCACCAACACGGTTTGCAGAAAAGCCGTCGGCGACAGTTGGGTCTGATTCACCTGCGCGACCACGGCGTCGGTCTGCAACTCGCGCAAAAAAGTCTCGATCAAGGTGGTCTTGCCGGCGCCGATTTCTCCGGTGATCACCACGAAACCGTCGGTGAACCAGATGGTCGACTCCATGTACGCTTTGGCGCGCGCATGCTGCTTGCTGAGGTAGAGGAACTGCGGGTCCGGACTCAAACGGAACGGCAATTCATGAAGTTTGAACAATTCAAGGTACATGGCTTGCGCGAATTCTACGGGATCAGGTCCATTGAATCGATTTTAGGGCATTCGCCAGCGCGAAATTGCGCGCCGCAGCGCGATTTCTGACGATGGTGCAGTGGCCGAGCTTGCGCCCGGGCCGTGGTTCCTTGCCATAATCGTGGAAAGCGAGGCCCTCCATGGCCAGAAGCCGCCCGCGGTCCGGCATGTTGCCCAAAAAATTGATCATGGCGGTATGGCCCAAGGGGCGGGTGCTGCCGAGCGGCAGATCGCAAATGGCCCGCAGGTGGTTCTCGAACTGGCTGGTTACGCAGCCCTCGATGGTCCAGTGCCCGGAGTTGTGCACCCGCGGCGCCATTTCGTTGGCAATCAAGCGGCCGCCGACGACGAAAAACTCCACCGCCAGCACTCCGACATACGACATCGCCCGCATCAGCCGGTGCAGGTAGGTCCGGGCGCGGAGCTCCAGGCGGGCATTGGCGAAGGGGGCGATGCTGTAGTGCAAAATTCCGCCGCCATGCGTGTTGGCGGACAGCGGGTAGTGCACGATTTGACCCGATGCCGAGCGCGCGCCGACGATCGACACCTCGCGCGAGAATTGCTGGTACTTCTCGTAGATCAAACCGTCGCCGCCGAGCATCGCCCAGGCGGGATCGATATCTTCCGGCCCGCGCAGCACGAATTGGCCTTTGCCGTCGTAGCCCAACCGCCGGGTTTTCAGCACGCCGGGCAGCCCCAGCTTGCGGGTGGCGCGAATCAACTGTTCCCGGTCGTCGATCGGTGCATGCGCGGCCACCGGAATCCGCAACCGGGAAAAGAGAGCCTTTTCCGCCAGGCGGTCCTGCGACACTTCGAGAGCTGCCCGGGGCGGGCGGATCTTGGTCAGCCGTTCGAGCGGAGCGAGTGCGCTGCCCGAGATGTTCTCCCAGTCGAACGTCACGACCTCGCTGCGTTCCGCCAGCGCCGCGAGCAGCACCGGGTCCTCCAACTCGCCGGTGAGTATCGGCGCCACTTGCGCCGCCGGCGCGCCGGCGCTGCGATCGAGAAACACACAGTGGATGCCGAGCGGATAGCCGGCGAGCGCCAGCATGCGCCCCAGCTGGCCGGCACCGACGATGCCCACGCGAGTCAGCATCAAGAAATACGGGGATCCGGCTTGGCGAGCACCGCCGCGGTTTGAGCCTGACGAAAATCTTCCAGGGCGCGGCGGATCCCGTCGTCGTCATTGGCGAGAATCGCGGCCGCGAACAGTGCCGCGTTCTTGGCACCGGCCGCGCCGATGGCAAAGGTGGCGACCGGGATGCCTGCCGGCATTTGCGCAATCGAGAGCAGCGAATCGATGCCGTTCAAGGCTTGGGAGAGCACCGGCACACCGAGGACGGGTAGCGACGTCTTCGCGGCGGTCATCCCCGGCAAGTGTGCGGCGCCGCCCGCGCCGGCAATGATGGCCTTGAGACCGCGCTGGCGCGCGCCGGCCGCGTACTCGAACAACAGATCGGGGGTGCGATGCGCCGACACCACGCGAACCTCATGGGGTATCTTCAGGGTTTCCAAGATATGCACGGCGCCTTGCATCGTTTCCCAGTCGGAAGCCGATCCCATGATGATTCCGACCAGGGCTTGCATGGCGCGACGACGCCTACCCGAGCAACTGACGCAGGAACGCAAACAGCTCGCGCGCAGCCACCGGCGAGCGCTGCTCGACACGCTCTTTCTCCGCCTTCTCCAGCAGCCTCGCCAATTGAGCCCGGTCCGCGTGCGGATACTCCTGCAACAGCTCGTCGATGCCGGAGGCGGGTTCGGACAACAGCCGGTCGCGCCAGCGCTCGATTTGCTGGAAATGCCGGATCTCCAGGTCATGGCGCTGTTTACGCTCCTCGAGCTTGGCGAGGACCGGCTGCGGATCGATATCGCGCATCAGCTTGCCTATATACTGACGCTGGCGGATCTGCGCCCCGTGCGACGGCAAGCGTCGCAGGTCCCGCAGTGCAACGAACAGGTTATCCGGTAATTCGAGCGCCTTGATCTCCTGATCCGGAAGCGCCGAGAGCTTCACGCCGAGCTCCTGCAGCGACGCCGCCTCGCGCTTGCGGGCGCTTTTGCTGAGGCGCTGCTCCTCGGTTTCGCCGGAAGCGGCGCTGTCGTTGTCGCTCGTCATATCGCCCATGCTATCACCGAGCCCGGTAGAATCCAGGCTCGGAGTGCTAAAGCCCATGTTTTGGAGGTGCCGATGGCCGTTTCTGACAATGCCGTTTCTGACAATCCGGTGCGCCTGGCCCAGGAGGACCTGGGATACATCATCGAGCGTGCCCTCGAGGAGGCCCGTGCGCGCGGCGCTTCGCAGGCGGAGGCGGCCGTCAGCCAGGATACGGGGCTGTCGGTGGGCGTGCGGCTCGGCGAGGTCGAAACCCTGGAACAGCAGCGCGATCGCAGCATGGGAGTCACCGTGTACTTCGGCCGCCGCAAGGGCTCGGCCAGCACCGCTGACTTCTCCATGGACGCGGTCCGCGCCACGGTGGCCAAGGCCTGCAGCATCGCCCGATTCACGGCGGAAGACGCCTGTTCCGGCCTCGCGGACGCGGCGCTCATGGCGCGAACGCCCGAGGACCTGGATTTGTCGCATCCCTGGAGTGTGAGCGCGGAGCGCGCGATCGAAATCGCCAAATGCTGCGAGGCGGCGGCGCTGGGATTCGATCCGCGAATCAACAACTCCGAGGGCGCATCGCTCGGCACACACCAGGGCTTGCATGTGTACGGCAATACCCATGGCTTTCTCGGAGGATATCCCACCACGTCGCACTCGTTGAGTTGCGTGGTGCTCGCCGGCGCCGGAGACGACATGCAGCGCGACTACTGGTACAGCAGTTCGCGCGATTGGCGTGAATTGGAGCAGGCAGAGGCCATCGGCCGCGAGAGCGCGCGCCGCACGATCGCCCGCATGGGTCCCCGCAAACTGAGCACGCGGCGCGCGCCGGTGCTGTTCGTGCCGGAGGTCGCGCGCGGACTGATCGGCAATTTCACCGCCGCGATCCGCGGCAGCAGTCAGTACCGGCAATCCTCGTTTCTGCTGGATTCCGTCGGTCAGCAGATATTCCCGGCGGGCTTCTCGATCGCCGAGCGGCCGCACCTCCACAAGGCCATGGGCAGTGCTCCCTTCGACGATGAAGGTGTTGCCACGCACGACCGGGAACTCGTCGCCGACGGGATCCTCACCGGCTACATCCTGTCGAGCTACTCGGCGCGCAAGCTGGGACTCACGACGACCGGCAACGCCGGCGGACCGCACAACCTGATCGTCGCGCCGACGCTCGCCGGCGGTGCGCAGGCCATGCTCGCGAGGCTCGGCACCGGACTCATGGTGACCGAACTCATGGGTCAGGGCGTCAATATGGTCACCGGCGACTACTCGCGCGGCGCCGCGGGTTTCTGGGTCGAGGGCGGCGTGGTCCAGTACCCGGTGGCAGAGATCACCATCGCCGGTAATTTGCGCGAAATGCTGCGCAGCATAGAAGCCGTGGGCGACGACGTCGACGTGCGCGGCGGCACGCGCGTGGGGTCGATCCTGCTACGCGAAATGACCATCGCCGGTGAGTGATCCGCGCGTTATCAGGTCCTTGAGCGAGCGGCTGCCGAGACGATCGCGCAGCGCGGATTCGACGCCGCGCATCAGCTGCGCCGCTTCGTTGACAGGCTGAATCTCCATCGCCAGCCCGCCGGTTTGGGTGCGTACCGCCTGCAGAATGTCCGCGAGCAGGATACCCGCGAGATCGCGGCCCGGCAGGAAGTGTTCCTGTTCGGTGGCGACGATCAGGCCGGCGCGCTCGAGGCGGGCGAGCACCGGCGCCAGTGCGATGCCGGGAAGGTCGAGCCTGGCGGCGAGCCCGGCCGCATTCCACGGCGTCTCTCCTTTCAGGTAATCGCTGCCGATCAGATACATGATCGACACGCCGACCAATTCGCGCTCGCTGCCGCCCAACTCGATGCTGTGCTGACCATGGCGCAGATACTGCGGAAACTGCAGATAGAAGGCGAGCTGTGCGCCGATGAGCAGAATCAGCCAGCTCAGGTAAACCCAGATCAACGTCGTCAGGACGATTGCGAAACCGGTGTAGACCGCGACCATCCGCGATGAATACAGGAGAACGGCGGTGTACACCTTGCCGACGAGAGCCCAGATGAGGCCCGCCGTCACGCCGCCGATGACGGCGGCGCGCGGCTCGATGTGGGTGTTGGGGATGAACCAGTACACGAACCCGAAGAACACCGCGACGATCAGGTATGGCAGCGCTTTGCCGGCGAAGCGCAGGATTTCCGCGAACGGCTCGACGTCGCCCAGCCACCGGGCGAGGGCGCTTTGCTCGGCCGATCCCAGCAAACCGAGGGTGACGGCGAGCAGGATGGGCCCGAGGATCATCACGCTCAAGTACTCGACCAGTCGCCGGCCGATGCTGCGCGGCCGATCGATGCGCCACACGAAGTTGAAGCTGCCTTCGATTTTGCGAATGGTCGTGATCACGGTGTACACCAGAAATCCCAAGCCGAGCGAGCCGAGCAGTTCACCGCGCATGTTGTTGACGAATTGCAAGACGATGTCCGTCAGCTGATTCGCGCCGCTGCCGAGCGGGCGGAAAAATTCCTGGAGAATAAACTTCAAATCGCCGCGCGCGCCGAGGCCCTTGAGTATGGCGAAGGTGAACACCAGCAGCGGCACCAGGGACAGCAGGGTGGTGTAGGCCAGGCTCATCGCGCGGATGTTGAGTTCGCCGCCCAGCCAGTCGCGAATCAGCGCGGCGGGATAGCGCAAAACGCGCAGCACCGCTCCCCACGGCGGCCCCATGCCACGCGATTTCTGAAACAGTCCCTCCTCGAGGCGTTGCAACCAGTTCGGCATGAGGGGGCGAGGTCAGCCGACCCTTGGGCGATTTTGCGTTGGCCAATCTCGCGCCGACCAATCCTGCATCGGCCGATCCTGCGTCGGCCAATTTCGCGTTGGGCAACTGTGCGTTGGGCAACTGTGCGTTGGGCAACTGTGCGTTGGCCAATCGCGCGCCGGACAGTAACCGGGCCTGTGGTTCACGCGGTCAGCAGCCGCAGGGCTTCGCGATAATTGTCGCTGGTTCGCGCCAGCACATCCGGCGGCAGATGCGGTGCCGGCGGCTGCTTGTTCCAATGCAGGGATTCCAGATAATCGCGCACGAACTGCTTGTCGAAGCTCGGCGGGCTGATGCCGGGCCGGTACGATGCCATCGGCCAGAACCGTGACGAGTCCGGCGTCAGGACTTCGTCGATGAGCACCAGGCGGCCGGCGTCATCGACGCCGAATTCGAACTTCGTGTCGGCGATGATGATGTTGCGCGCCCGCGCATGTTCGGCCGCGAATCGATAGATCCCCAGCGCGATGCGTTGAACTTCGGCGGCGTGTTCGCGTCCGATCAACTTGACCATGGCCGTGAAATCGATGTTTTCGTCGTGATGACCCGCGGGGGCCTTGGAGGCCGGGGTGAACAGGGGTTCCGGCAATTTGTCCGCCATCTGCAGCCCTTTCGGCAGCGCAATTCCGCACACAGCGCCCTGCTGCAGGTAGTCCTTGTAGCCGGAGCCGATCAGATAACCGCGCACCACGGCCTCGATCGGCAGGGCCTTCAGTTTTCGGACCACCATGGCGCGTCCGGCGAGCAGTGCGCGCTCGGCGAGGTCGCTGACGACATCCTCGATCCGCAGCGCGGAGAGATGGTTGGCGACCATGTGCTGCGTCTTCGCGAACCAGAACAGCGAGATTTGCGTGAGAACCTCGCCTTTGAGCGGAATCGGGTCCGGCAGCACGACGTCGAAAGCGGACAAGCGGTCGGTCGTCACGATCAGCAGATGCTGCGAATCCACCTCGTAGATGTCGCGCACCTTGCCTTGGTGGACTCTCTTGAGACTGAGACGCGACTCGAAGAGCGGTGGGGAGTGCGGATTCTGTTGCATGCGTTCGCGTCCTGCCGGCTGCTACCATTGAGTGTGATGAGTGTGAAAGGCGGGCGATTGTGGCGGGACAATGGTGGATAGGTCAACGCATGTGGCGGGACAAGGGTGTATAGGTCGAAGCATGTGGCGGGACAAGGGTGTATAGGTCGAAGCGTGTGGCGGGACAAGGGTGGATAGGTCGAAGCGTGTGGCGGGACAAGGGTGGATAGGTCAACGCGGATGGGTTTGAACGGCATCGTTTTCGGGGCGCTGATCGGCGCACTGCTCACCAGAACTTTCTGGGGGGCCGTGGTCGGCGCCATCCTGGGGCAACTGGTGCAGCAACTGTTGCAGCAGGGCTTCGGCACCGGCCAGGGATACTCCGGCGCCGGCCAGGGTTCCGCGGGTGCCGGTGTCGGCGCGGGCGCGCGGCGCGCGATCCCGATTCCCGAGGTTTTCTTTCGCACCACCTTCGAGTTGATGGGCCATGTCGCGAAGTCGGACGGCCGCGTGAGCGAGGCGGAAATCGGCGCGGCGCGGCGCCTGATGCAGGAATTGAATCTCGGGCCGCGCGAGGTCGAGCTCGCGATCGATTGTTTTCGGGCCGGCAAGGCCGCCGGCTACGATGCCGATATCGGTGTTGAGCGGCTGCGTCAGGCGTGCGGCCGGCGTCCCGACTTGTTGCGCGCCTTCATCGAGCTACAGGTGCGGGCGGCGCTGGCGGGCAGCGGCATGCCGCCGCTGGCGCGGGCGATATTGACGCGCGTGGCCGAACGGTTGGGAATGTCGGCGCTCGAATTTGCGTATCTGGAAGCCGCGCTGCGCTCGCGGCAGCGCGCGAACGGAGCGAACCGCGCGGCCGGCGGGGCCGGCGGTGGCGCGGGTGGCGCGCGGCCCGCCGCCGCCGACACGCTCGCGGAATTCTATGCGGAGCTCCAAGTGGACAAGAACACCAGTGATCAAGAAGTGACCAAGGCGTATCGGCGGCAAATGAGCCGCCACCATCCTGATAAACTGGTCGCCAACGGGTTGCCTGAGTCGATGGCGCAAGTGGCGAAGGAGAAGACGCAGCGCATCCAGGAAGCCTACGAAGGAATTCGCGCGGCGCGCGGCATGCGATGAAGGAGTGGCGATGACGATCATAATTTCACCATCGATTTTATCCGCCGATTTCGCCCGTCTGGGAGAAGAGGTGAACGCGGTGCTCTCCGCGGGCGCCGATTGGGTTCACTTCGACGTGATGGACAATCACTATGTGCCGAACCTCACGATCGGACCACTGGTGTGCGAAGCGCTGCGCAAGGCGGGCATCAAGGCGCCCATCGATGTGCATTTGATGATCTCGCCGGTGGACCCATTGGTGCAGGACTTTGCCAAAGCGGGGGCGAGCTACATCAGCTTTCACCCGGAGGCCACGTTGCACGTGGATCGCACGATCCAGCACATTCGGGATTGCGGATGCAAGCCGGGATTGGTGTTCAACCCCGCGACTCCGCTGAATTGGCTGGATTATGTGATCGACAAGATCGATCTGGTGCTGATCATGTCCGTGAACCCAGGATTCGGCGGCCAGAAATTCATCCCGGAAGCGCTGCCCAAGCTCACCGAAGCGCGCGCGCGCATCAGGGCGAGTGGACGGGACATCCGGCTGGAGATCGACGGCGGAGTCAAAGTGGACAATGCGGCCGAGATTGCGCGAGCCGGGGCGGATACGTTCGTTTCGGGATCGGCGATATTCGGCAGCGCCGATTACGCAGCCACCATCCGCGCGATGCGCGCGCAGATTGAGCGGGGACTCCGCCCCGCCTGACGCTACTCGTCTTCGTCCTCGTCGTCGTCCTCATCGTCATCGCGCGGTTCGATGCGCGAATTCTTGACTTGGGCTCCGCCGCCGCCTGCACCGGCCTTCACCGGAACGATCAACGGACGCGTCTTGACTTTGGGACGGGCGTTGAACACCACGATGGTCTTGCCGGTCGCACGCAGCAGACCCTGTTCTTCCAGCACTTTGAGCACGCGGCCCGCCATCTCGCGCGAGCAGCCGACGAGACGTGACAACTCCTGCCGGCTGACCTTGATTTGCATGCCCTCGGGATGGGTCATGGCGTCCGGCTCACCGCACAAGTCCATGATGGCGTGTGCCACGCGGCCGGTGACGTCCACGAACGCGAGATCTCCCAACTTGCGATTGGTGCGATCGAGACGGGTGGCGAGCTGTGTCGCCAGCTCGAATATCAGACCCGGGCTCTCGGCCGCGATCTGCCGGAAGCGGGGGTACGTCATTTCCGCGAGCTCGGATTGCTGGCGAGTGCGCACCCAGGCGCTGCGGGTGGGCTGTTCGTAGAACAAGCCCATTTCGCCGAAAAATTGTCCCTTGTTGAGATAAGCCAGCACCATTTCGTTGCCATCTTCGTCTTCGATCATGACTTCGACCGAACCGGAAATGATGTAGTACAAAATGTCAGGCAGATCGCCGGCGTGGATGATCACGGTCTTGGATGGGACTGTCCGAATGCGGCAGTAGCTCAAGAAACGATTGATCGCAGGGATATCGCTTAAGGCCTTTGCCCCTTCTTCCATGGTCTCTCCCAATTGCATGAACCGCTTGTTAATCGCCTGTGCTGGCGCACGTTTTATTACATAAGTACCGGAATCGCAAGCACTAACGGCTTTTGAGCTAGAGCCAGTACGAGCCGCGAGTCATGAGGCGCGAAGTCAAGCGCATCGCGGCGCCGAGCGGAAAAGGCAGCGCTTGTCCTCCCATGGAAGTCGCGTTCGCGCCATGCTCGGCCTCATCGTGGGTCATCTGGGCCAGGATAGCCACGCTGCGGTCGTCGACACCGGCGAGCTTGCTCATGTGCTCGCGCAAATGCGCTTCGACCTGCTGCTCGGTTTCGGCGACGAATCCCAAGCCCGGGCCGCGACCCAACGCCCCTGCCAGGGCACCGATCGCAAATGAACCGGCATACCACAGTGGGTTGAGCAGGCTCGCCTTACCGTCGAGTTCCCGCAGTCGCTGCTCGCACCAGGCGAGATGGTCGGTTTCCTCGCTGGCGGCGAGACGCAACGCGGCCGCCACCTCCGGATCGCGCGAGGTGAGCGCTTGGCCCTGATACAGCGCCTGGGCGGACACCTCTCCGGCATGGTTGACCCGCATTAGGCGTGCCGATTCAACGCGTTGGCGCTCCGGCAGCACCTCGTCGGGGGCGGCGTCCGGCGCCGCGCGCGATGCGTGCGCGGGAGCTGCCAAGGTATTGATTGCACGATGGATTTCGCCCAGCGCACGGTCCATAAGGCTATACTGACGGCTGCTCATACTCACACTATATTATATAGCCGTTGGGGCGACATCTCATAGGCTGGTGGGGCGAGCCTTTATGCTACCGGGCGGTCGATCGGGCGAGCCCGCAGGTCGGTGGGACGGCGGTCGGGCGAGCCGGCCTAAGGGACGGCCGGTCGGGCGATCTTAAAGGCCGATGCGGCGGCGCGGGACTGGCATCCGGGGCCGCCGTTCTGTACACTTTCGCGCCTTTCGTCAACGACCCGAAACTTCAGAGTATTGCCATGTATACCGTATTCTCAAAGCCTGCCGAAACGCGCGGTGACTGGTTTCTGGTCGATGCGGCGGGCAAGACACTGGGCCGGCTCGCTTCGCAGATCGCGCACCGCCTGAAGGGCAAGCACAAGCCGAATTATGCGCCGCATCAAGACCTTGGCGACCATATCGTGGTCATCAACGCCGGCACGGTGAAGGTCACGGGCGCGAAGCTCACCGACAAGTTCTATCATCAGCACACGGGTTATGTGGGCAATCTAAAGAGCATCGCGCTCGGCAAGCTGATCGTGGAGCACCCGGAACGGGCGCTGCAGTTCGCGGTCAAGGGAATGCTGCCGAAGGGCCCGTTGGGGCGCCGTATGTACAAGAAGCTGCATGTGTTCGGCGGCAAAGATCATCCGCATCAAGCTCAGCAGCCGAAAGCGCTGGAAATCTGAGAATTCTCGAGGACAGACCCATGGCATCGAAGACAGCCGTCAATTCCTTTTACGGTACCGGCCGGCGCAAAACGTCGAGCGCGAGGGTTTACCTGCGCAAGGGCACGGGCAAGGTATCGATCAACGGGCGCACCCTTGAAGAGTTTTTTGGCCGGGAAACCGGTCGTATGATCGTTCAGCAGCCCTTCGGCGCGGTGCAGCTGGGCGGCAATTTCGACGTGGATGCGCACGTCGAGGGCGGCGGGATCACCGGTCAGGCCGGCGCGATCCGCCACGGCATCACCCGCGCGCTGATGGCGTACGACGAGACGCTGCGCTCGCCGCTGCGCAAAGCGGGTTTCGTCACGCGCGACGCACGCGAAGTGGAGCGCAAGAAGGTCGGCCGGCGCAAGGCGCGTCGCGGCACCCAGTTCTCCAAGCGCTGATCGCGGATACACCTGCTCCATCGTGGGGGATCGTCTAGCGGTAGGACAACGGTCTCTGACACCGTTTACCTAGGTTCGAATCCTAGTCCCCCAGCCAACCTAGAGTCCCGGGTGGGTGTTTCTGCAGCAAAGCGGGTAACCATGTCGGGCGAACGAAATTCGAGTGTACGCGTGGCGCCCCTTGCGCTCGCGGCACTCGGTGTGGTGTTCGGCGACATTGGAACGAGCCCCCTGTACGCCGTGTCGTCGTGCTTCACCATCCCTGCCATTGCCGTCACGCCAATCCATGTACTCGGGATCCTGTCGCTGATCTTCTGGTCGCTGTTCCTCGTCATCACGCTCAAGTACGTGAGCGTCGTGCTGAACGCAGACAACAAGGGCGAAGGCGGCGTGTTGGCCCTGACCGCATTGGTGATCAATACGGAACGCGCAAGTCCGCGACGCAAACTGTACGGCACCCTGGGAATTCTCGGCGCATCCTTGTTCTTCGCGGACGGCGCCATCACTCCGGCCATCACGGTGCTGAGCGCCGTCGAAGGTCTGCAAGTCGGGGCGCCGACCGCGCAGATTCCCACGGTGCCCATCGCGGTTGTCGTGCTGATCGTGCTGTTCGTCATTCAACGCCACGGCACCGGATCCGTCGCCAAAGTGTTCGGCCCGGTGATGCTGGGTTGGTTCATCATCCTGGCGATCATGGGCGTGAGTTGGATCGTGCACGAGCCGCGCGTGCTCCTCGCTCTCGATCCGTCCCGCGGGTTGGCGCTCTTCGCGGAACACAAGGTGGGCGCGCTGGCCGTTCTGGCCGGCGTGTTCCTGACGGTGACCGGCGGCGAAGCGCTTTACGCGGACATGGGGCATTTCGGCAAGGCACCGATCCGCGCGGCGTGGGTATTCGTCGTCATGCCTGCGCTGATACTCAACTACTTCGGCCAAGGTGCGATGCTCATCGAGAACCCGGCTACGATCGCCAACCCGTTCTACCTGATGGCCCCCGCCTGGTCGTTGTGGCCCTTGGTGATCCTGGCGACCGCCGCTTCCGTGATCGCCTCCCAGGCGGTCATCTCGGGCGTGTTCTCGGTCACGACTCAGGCGGTGAGTCTGGGTTTGCTGCCGCGCCTGCGCGTCGAACATTCTTCGGCGGAACACGCCGGACAAATTTATGTGCCGAGCATGAATTGGCTGCTGATGGTCGCCGCAGTCGCATTGGTGATCGGCTTCGGGACCTCCGCGGCACTCGCCGGCGCCTATGGACTGGCGGTGTCGGGCGCCATGACGATCGTCACCCCGCTGACCTTGAGCCTGATCAAGTCTCGCACGGGCAGCAAGAGCCGCTGGCTGCGCACCGGTCTGTCCGTGCTGTTCGTCGTCGACATGGCCTTCCTGCTCGCCAACCTCACCAAGCTCGGGGACGGCGGCTGGCTGCCGCTGGTATCGGGACTGATCTTCTATTGGCTGATGCAGACCTGGCAGGCCGGCCGCGCCTCGGTGATGGCGCGTCTGCTGCGCGAGCAGAAGCCGGTGCGTGATTTCCTCGATGACCTGAAAAAGGATCCACCCGTCAGGGTGCCGGGGACCGCGATTTTTTTGGACCCGAAGGCGTCGGGCATCCCGAGGGCCTTGCTCAACAACATCAAGTTCAACCGCGTGATGCACGAGCGGGTGGTGCTGTTGACGGTGGTCACCCGGGAACAGCCGCGGATCGCCGCCTCGAAGCGCATGACCGTAACGCCGGTCTGCGAAGGCATCGTGCGCCTGGTGGCGCAGATCGGCTTCATGGAGAAGCCGAACATCACCGAGATCCTGCGTGAGGCGGAGGCGCACGGGCTGCCCTACGATCCTGAGAGCACGACGTACTTCCTGAGCCGCGAAGAATTGCTGCCGGGACAGCGCTCCGATCTGCCGGCGCTGCGCCGCAGGGCTTTCATGCAGATGGCGCGCGGCGCCCAGGTCATCGCCGACTACTACAATCTGCCGCCCAATCGCGTGATCGAGATCGGCACCCGTCTGGAAATCTAAGAGTGACCGAGGGGCGTCGCCACGAGGGCGGCGGCTCAGGTACGCGTGATCCAGTTGGCACCCGGCCGGAAATACAAGAGTGACTGAGAGGCGTCGCCACGAGGGCGGCCGCCCAATCGCGTGATCGAGATCGCACTCCGGAGGGAAATCTAGGTGGTCAGGGTCCGGACGCCGCCGTCGCCCGCCACGATCACCACGTCGGCGCGGCGGCGGGCGAACAGACCCACGGTGACCACGCCGGGGATTTGATCGGCGTCGGATTCGAAGCGCAGCGGATCATCGAGCAGCAGATCATGGACGTCGAGGATGGCATTGCCGTTGTCGGTGACCACGCCCTCTCGCCACACGGGCCGGCCCCCCAGCTTCACCAGCTCACGCGCCACGTACGAGCGGGCCATCGGGATCACCTCGACCGGCAGCGGGAACTTGCCGAGCACCTCGACGATCTTGGAGTCGTCGACTATGCAGACGAATCGCGCCGAGGCGGAGGCGATCACCTTCTCCCGGGTCAGCGCGGCGCCGCCGCCCTTGATCAGCACGCCATCGGCGGTCGCTTCGTCGGCGCCGTCGATATAAAGACTCAAGGGGCCGGCGGAATTGAGATCCAGTTCGCGGATGCCGATCGCGCGCAGCGCATCGGAGGTCCGGCGCGAACTCGAAACAGCGCCCGAGAGCTGGATTTTGCGGTCTTTGAGCGCTTCGATGAGCTGGTCGACCGTGGAACCGGTGCCGATGCCGAGCACCATGCCGGTCTCGATGTAAGCCAGGGCGGCTTCCGCGGCGCGGCGTTTCTTTCCCAGGGACATCGCGATTTCCTGCCTCCAAAAACAACTGTGCCCGCTTACGCGGGCACAGATGATTACTTTCGAAGGTTTACTTCTTCTTAGCTGCCTTCTTCTTCGCAACCTTCTTCTTCGCCTTCTTTGCTTTCGCTGCCATGATAGAAACTCCGTTATCGGGTTAGTCCGGGGTCCGAGTATATACACGAAATATTAATTTACAAGCAATACGTCACCCCACATCGACCACAATGTGCTAGCGATGTGATCGACCTCACTCAAGACTGAGCACGAACTCCCACTCCTTCATCGACACCGGCATCACCGAGAGACGATTCCCCCGACGCAGCAAAACAAAATTCTTGAGCGCTTTACCCGCATGCTGATTCAGCTCCTGGAGCGTGATGATGCGTGAGAATTTACGGATCAACTTCACGTCGACCACGTACCAGCGAGGTGCCTTCGAATCGGAATCGGCATCGTAGTGATGGTGCGCGGGATCGAAGGCGGTCTTGTCCGGGTAGCCGTCCTTGACGATGCCGACTATTCCGGCGATGCCGGGCACGTCGCAGCTCGAGTGATAGAAAAACGCTTGATCGCCGGTCTTTATCGAGTCCCGCAGCATGTTGCGCGCCTGAAAATTGCGCACTCCATCCCATGCGGTCGTCTGCCGGGGCGCCTTGGCAAGAGCATCGATGCTGAAGCTCTGCGGTTCCGATTTGAAGAGCCAATGGTTCACGAGATCGCTCCCTGGTAATGCCGCAGTCCCGATTCGGTCGCCAGCGAATCCAAGCTGACGTCCCAGGAATCGGCGAAATTCGTGTCGGTGCGCTGGCAATCGAATGCGAGCCCCACCAGCCGCGGTCCGCGCCAGAGATGACGCCGGCGGCGGAACTGCAACGCTCTGTCGTAGAATCCGCCGCCCATCCCGAGCCGCCGTCCCCGGGCATCCACACCCACCACGGGGATCACGATGAGGTTGAACCAACGGGGAGCGAGTGGCCGGGTCAGCATGCGAGGCACGGCGATCCCGAAAGTGCCGCGCCGTGTTTTGCACCCCAAGGGGTGGAAGCGCATGCGCCTCGCGCGCTCATTGACGATCACCGGGACGTACACACGCAGGCCGCGGCGGCGCGCCGCCGCGATCAGCGCCGCGGTGTCGGTCTCGCGATCGAAGGGCAGGTACAGCGCGATCCGATTGCCGGTCCGGAACGCGGGCAGTGCGGCGACCGCCTTGGCGGCTTGTATGGAACGGCGTCGATGGTCGGCGCCGCTCAGGGCGCGCCGCTGCGCACGCAGTTGCTTGCGCAGGGTGGTTTTCACCGATTGACCGGGAATGGAGATGGCGCCACCCGCAGATGCCGTTTTGGACCGTTGCTCCCGACCTGAGCAACAGGTGGGGCTAACTGCGGCATTTAAGGCTTTCCGCTCGGGGCGGACTTGCACAATGTTGCCAGCAAGCAATGGCCCCTGGGGTTTCAAACTTAGGGTCGAGAGGTAACCCGATCCGCATCGAACACCGCAGGCAGCGCCAAAATTAACCGTTGGAACGAGGCCGCCCTTTGCTCAGAGCTCGAGCTGGCGCCCCTTCTCCAATGCCGACTCTACGCGCTCACGCAATATACGCAAGCGTCCCCCGACTTCAGTTTCGAGATTGCTGTCACGGTTGCGGAAGCGGATCAATTCATTCGCCATGTTGAGCGCCGCGATTACCGCAATGCGATCCAGGCCCACGACTTTTCCGCTGTCGCGGATCTCGCGCATCTTGGAGTTGAGGTATTCGGCGGAATCGAGCAGGTCGGAGCGCTCCTCGATCGGGCAGGTGATGTGATACTCCTTCTCGAGTATGCGCACGCTGACCCGCGCTTGATTGTCGCTCATGCTCGTTCCACGAATTGCAGGCGCCCGATCGTGGACTCGGGCCGCACGCGCTTCTCGCTCATGCCTGTTCCATGGATTTCAAGCGCCCGATCATCGCCTCGACCCGCGCGCGCACCAATTCGTTCTTGTGCAGCAGGCTGGCGCGTTCGGCGGTCAACGTATCCTGCCGCTGGCGCAGGGCGCGATTCTCTTCCTTGATCTGGTTGACGGTCAGGATCAGGTCTTCGAGCCGCTTTTCGAGCCGCTTCAATTCCAGATCGACCGCCGTCCTTGGGTTGGGTTCGTTCATGGTATGCCCAATATAGAGCGCGGCATGGCGCAATGCAAAGGGGGCTTTGCCGGTGATCAAGCAGTATCGATAGACGGTGGCAGGGGCAATGCCAAGGGACCTTGCGGACGATTGTTGCACCATCGATGGACGCGGCCCGGCGCATGCAAAGGGGCCTTGCGGGCCGTTACTGCGCTATTATCGAGCTGATGATGATGTCGGATATCAGATTCAAGGACTTCGAGGACGTCCTCGCGACGGCCGGAAGTCTCGCGGATGCCGCCGAGGCGCACGGCTCACTGTGCGGTGCACTGTGTTCTATGGCGCCGTATAAAATGCAGGATTGGGTCAATGAGATCCTGCCCGACGGCTCGGCACTGTCCGAGGAGTCGGCGGCGATGCTGGAGCGGGTATTCAATGCAACCGCCAGCTCGTTCGGCGAGCAGGGAATGGAATTCGAACCGTTGCTGCCGGATGACGAGCAGCCCTTGAACGGCCGCGCCAATGCACTGGCGCTGTGGTGCACCGGGTTTCTGTATGGACTCGGCACCGGACATATTTCGGATCTGGAAGCCTTGAATGGTGACGTCGGCGAGATCGTCCGCGATTTCACGGAGATTTCCCGGGCCACCGGCGACGATGCCGATGCCGACGAATCGAACGAACAGGCGTATGCGGAACTCGTGGAATTCATCCGGGTCGCGGCACAGGTGGTATTCGAAGAACTGTTGCCGCTGCGGCGGCAGGTCTACCCGGCGCAGCAGCGGTTGCACTAGTGGGGCACCGACAAACGAAAGGGTCGGCAACGGACAACGTTATGCCTACACCACCGCACCACCTCTCTACTCCAGCCAATGTTGCGCCTAAGCGCCCTCGTGACGGCGCTCGTTAGTCAGAGGGGCTGCTAGTCATGGACCGCAAGGAGTTCGCGCGGCGGCGGCGGCAATTCATGCGCATCATCGGCAAGGAGGCGATCGCGATCCTGCCGGCGGCGCCGGTGCGTCATCGCAACGGCGACATCGAATACGCCTACCGCCAGGACAGCCACTTCTACTATCTGAGCGGATTCCCGGAGCCGGGTGCGGTCGCGGTACTGATGCCGGGCCGGCCTCAGGGGGAGTATCTGCTGTTCACGCGCGAGCACGACGCGCTGCGCGAGTCGTGGGACGGCGCCCGGGCGGGAACCGATGGAGCGGTGGAGCGCTATGGCGCGGATGACGCCTTCCCCATCGAGGACATCGACGAGATTCTGCCCGGCCTCATGGAAGCGCGCCCTCAGGTGTATTACTCCATGGGCGCGCACCCGGATTTCGATTCGCATGTCGTCGCCTGGGTGAACGGCCTGCGGGCCCATGCGCGGCAGGCGACCGGCGCCCCCCACGAGTTTGTTGCATTGAGGCATGTGCTCGACGACATGCGCCTGTACAAGAGCCGCGCCGAGCAGATCAGCCTGCGCCGTGCCGCGCAGATCAGCGTGGGCGCGCACCGGCGCGCCATGCGCTTTGCGCGTCCGGGACGGATGGAGTACGAGGTGATGGCGGAAGTTCTGCACGAGTTCCGCTCGCACAATGCCGATCTTTCCTATTACCCGATCGTCGGCGGAGGCCCCAATGCCTGCGTCATGCACTACCGGGACAACGACCAGCCGTTGCGCGATGGGGATCTCTTGTTGCTCGACGCGGGCTGCGAGCATGACTACTACGCCTCGGACATCACGCGCACCTTCCCGGTCGGCGGCCGGTTCACGGCGGCGCAGCGTGCGATCTACGAGGTGGTGCTGGAGGCGCAGCTGGCGGCGATCGACCGGGTGCGCTGCGGGAATCACTGGAACGATCCACACGAAGCCGCGGTGCGCGTCATCACGCAGGGTCTCGTCAAGCTTGGGTTGCTGAAGGGCAGGGTCGCCGCGCTGATCAAGGAGCAAGCCTATATGCAGTTTTTCAGTCATCGCACCGGCCACTGGCTCGGTCTCGACGTGCACGACGTCGGCGACTACAAAGTCGGCGGCGAGTGGCGCGTATTGGAAGCCGGCATGGTGTTGACCGTCGAGCCGGGAATCTACGTCCGGCCGGCGCCGCGAGTCCCGAAGGAGTTCTGGAACATCGGGGTGCGCATCGAAGACGAAGTCTTGGTGACGAACGCCGCCGCCGAGGTGTTGACGTCGGCTCTCGAGAAGACGCCGGATGCGGTTGAAGCGCTGGTGCAGGCCGCATGACGGACATCGCCATCGTGGGGGGCGGCACGGTGGACGCGAGCCCTGCCGCGGCGGCATTCGACACGCTGGTGCAGGCATGACGGACATCGCCATCGTGGGGGGCGGCATGGTGGGCGCAAGCCTCGCCGCGGCATTGGCGCCGCTCGGATTGCGCGTCGCGCTGATCGAGGCGGTTGCGCACGATTCGGCATCGCAGCCGAGTTTCGATGAGCGCACCACGGCATTGTCGAACGGCAGCCGCCGGATCCTCGAGACCCTCGGCGTCTGGAGCGATGTCGAAGCGCACGCAACGCCGATCCGCAAGATTCACATATCGGACCGCGGACACTTCGGGTTCGCGCGCATCGAGGCGGCCGAGCAGGGTCTTGCCGCCCTGGGCTACGTCGTGCCGAATCGGCGGCTCGGCGCCGCGCTATGGTCGCGCCTGCGCGCGAGCGGCGCAGTGCAGCTTCATTGTCCCGCGTCAGTGTCCCGGGTCGCGCCGGGCAGCGCGGGAGTCACGCTCGATATTCTCCACTCGGGCGGCACGGACACCATCGATGCCAAGCTGGTGGTGGCGGCCGACGGCGTGCACTCCGTGGTGCGCGCTGCGTTCGGCGTGGATGCCGAGACTCGCGACTACGGGCAGACCGCCGTGATCACCACGGTGCTGCCGCAACGCTTTCACGAGAACGTGGCCTACGAGCGATTCACCGACGACGGACCTCTCGCCCTGCTGCCGCTCGAGGGGGGCCGCTGCACCCTGGTGCTCACCTTGGGCCACGAGCGGGCACAGGCCGCCGTGGCGTGGTCGGACCAGGAATTTCTGGCCGAGGTGCAGGGCAGATTCGGGTTTCGTCTCGGGCGATTTCTGCAAGCCGGGCGCCGCGTGCCGTATCCACTGTCGTTGACCCGTGCCACGCGCACCAGCGCCGGACGATGCGTCATGATCGGCAACGCCGCGCAGGGCCTGCACCCGGTCGCCGGCATGGGTTTCAATCTGGGATTGCGCGATGTTGCGTGTCTTGCCGAGTTGATCGCCGAGCGCCGCCATGCCGCTCCCTTCGATGTGGGCGGCCCGGACTTGCTGGCCGACTACGATGCCTGGCGCGTCGCGGACCGCGGCGGCGTGATTGCCTTCACCGACGGCCTGGTGCGGCTGTTCGCCAACCCGTCCGAGATCGTGCGCGGATTTCGCAATGCGGGGCTGCTGGCTTTCGACCTGCTGCCGCCGGCGAAGGCCGCGCTATCGCGCCTCAGCACGGGCGGCGGCAACGGCGCGCGCGTGCCGAAGCTGGCGCGCGGCGTGGTGCTGCGATGAGCGCAGCGGCGGGTGGTTCGGACATGATCGTGCGCGGCGGCAGCGGGCCGCGTGTCCCGAAGCCGGCGCGCGATGGGATGCAGCGATGAGTGGAGCGGCGCGCGATTTCGACATCGTTATCGTCGGCGCCGGCATCATCGGCACGGTGATGGCCAGTCTGCTGGTGGCGCGCAAGGTCGCACTCCCGGGACGCGTCGCCATCGTTGCCGGGCGCTTCGCCGCCGCGCCGCCGCCGGCGGACTGGGATGTGCGGGTGTTCGCGCTCAGCCGAGCATCGGAGCGCCTGCTCCGGCTCTGCGGCGTGTGGGATGCGCTGCCGGCAGATCGCGTGTCGGCGTATGAACGCATGTGCGTGTGGGATGCCTCAGGTGAACCGCTCGGCAAGGGCTCGCTGTGCTTCGACAGCGCCGAGATGGGCGAACCCAACCTGGGGTTCATCGTCGAGGGCAGGGCGTTGCAATGGCAGTGCTTGCTGGCGGCGCGCAGTGCGGGCGCCGTGCTGCTGGAGGCGGAGCTCTCGTCCCTCGTGGCCGGCGATGCGGATGTCGCCATCCGCTTGGGCGACGGTCGAACGCTGCGCAGCCAGCTGCTGATCGGGGCCGATGGTCCGGAATCCACGACCCGTAGACTGCTCGGCATCGAAACCGCCGGACACGCCTACCAGCAAGATGCGCTGGTGGCGCACGTGGAGACACAGAAGCCGCACGGCAACACCGCGTGGCAGCGATTTCTGGATACCGGTCCCGTGGCTTTCCTGCCGATGCCGGACGGCCGCTCATCCATCGTGTGGAGCGCGACGTTGGCGGAAGCGGAGCGCCTGCGCGCCCTCACCCGCGAGCAGTGGGGTGCCGCACTCACCGAAGCGAGCGACGGTGTCCTCGGCGACTGCATCGCGTCGGCGCTGCCGGTGAGCTACCCGCTCAAGCTGCAATATGCCGAGCGGTACACGGGGCCGCGCGCGGTGTTGCTGGGCGATGCCGCGCACGTGGTACATCCCCTGGCCGGGCAGGGTATGAATCTGGGCTTGTTGGACTGCGCCGAACTCGCCGCCGTGCTCGCCGAGGGCGGCAGTGCGGGTTACTTCGGCGAACACAGGCTGCTGCGCCGTTATGAGCGCCGGCGCCGCAGCGAGAACCTGGTGGCCGCCGCCGGCCTGGACGGACTGGAGCGATTGTTCGCAAGCCGCAGCGCGTTGGCGGGCGGCCTGCGCCGCGCGGGATTGGACCTGGTGAACCGGGTCTCGCCGCTCAAGCGGGAATTCGCTCAACGAGCCCTGGGGTTGGCGGGCGACGTGCCCGATTTTCTCAAAGGCGATCTAGTTTCGCCGCGCAGATAAAATCGTTCTCCGACAGGCCGCCGATGGAATGGGTGGTGAACTTGACGCGGCAGTAGTCGTAGCCGACTTCCAGGTCCGGGTGATGGTCCTCGGTGTTGGCCACGTGGGCGAGCGCGTTGACGAAGCTCATGGTGCGGTAGAAGTCCTTGAATTTGAGTGCGCGCTCGAGACTCTTCGAGTTCCCGGCGAGCTTCCAGTCCGGGTGCAGCTGGGCGCGCATCGCACCGGCCTGTGCCGCAGTCAGCGGCGGCACGCCACCCTCGCAGGGGGCGCATTTTTTCTCAGCGAGATTTGTCACGCCGGGGTCCTGGTGTAGGTGCGTTCGATGTAGCGCTCGACGAGTTCCTGGAACTCCTCGGCGATTCGATCGCCCTTGAGCGTCACCGTCTTTGCGCCGTCTTCGTATACCGGCGCCACCGGCGTCTCTCCGGTGCCGGGCAGGCTGATGCCGATGTTGGCATGCTTGCTCTCGCCCGGGCCGTTGACCACGCAGCCCATCACGGCGACCGACATGTCCTCGACACCGGCGTGCCGCTTGCGCCATTCCGGCATGCGGTGGCGGATGTGATTCTGGATTTTCTGCGCCAGCTCCTGGAAGTAGGTGCTGGTGGTGCGGCCGCAGCCGGGACACGCGATGACCATCGGCGTAAACGAACGCAGGCCCATGGTCTGGAGGATTTCCTGCGCGACGATCACCTCTTGGGTGCGGTCCCCGTTCGGTTCCGGCGTCAAGGACACGCGGATGGTGTCGCCGATGCCCTGCTGCAGCAGCACGCCCATCGCGGCCGTGGAGGCCACGATGCCCTTGCTGCCCATGCCTGCTTCGGTGAGCCCGAGGTGCAGCGCATAGGAGCAGCGGGCCGCCAGCTCGCGGTAAACGGCGATCAAGTCCTGAACTCCGCTGACCTTGGCGCTGATCACGATCATGTCGGCCGCCAACCCTAGGCTCTCGGCGCGTTTCGCGCTGTCCAGGGCCGAGACCACGATGGCTTCGCGCATCACGTCGATGGCCGCGAGCGGTGCCGCGAGCTTCGAGTTCTGGTCCATCATGCGGGTCAGCAGGTCTTGATCGAGGCTGCCCCAATTGACGCCGATGCGCACCGGCTTGGCGTACCTGCAGGCGGTTTCGATCATTTCCGCGAATTGCGGGTCGCGTTTGCTGCCGCGGCCGACATTACCGGGATTGATGCGCAGCTTCGCCAGCGCCTGCGCGCAGGCCGGATGGGCCTTGAGCAGCTTGTGGCCGTTGAAATGAAAATCGCCCACCAACGGCGTGCTGATGCCCATGGCATCCAGTCGGTCGCGGATATGCGGCACGGCGGCCGCGGATTCGTCGTTGTTGACCGTGACGCGTACCAGCTCGGATCCGGCACGCGCCAACGCCTTGACCTGCGCGACGGTGCCTTCGATGTCGGCAGTATCGGTGTTGGTCATGGATTGCACGACGATCGGCGATTTACCGCCGATGGTCACCGCACCAACTTTTACGCCCAGGGACGTTCTTCGGGGAAGCATCGCGCGATTATACCAGGGGTGTGCCCTTGGCCACGCGAACCACCACGGTACCCGCTATTTTGTCGTGCCAGGCCTGGTTTTCCGCGTCAAACGCAATCCAGATGAACCCCAGGCCGGCAACGATCAGGGACAGGAAACACCCCAGGGCGCGCACGATGGCCGTTTCCCAATCGACCGGCCGGCCATCCAACCGCACCACACGCAAATCGAACACGATGCCGCCGATGGTCGAGCCGCGCTGCTTCCACATCACGGCGCCATAGACGGCGAGCGCGAGCAATTCGAGATGGCTATGCAAAATACCCATCAGAGCGCCGATCAGCAGGGCATCGAGCAGCAGCGCCGCGATGCGGATCCAGAAACCCGCCCGCGGCAACGCAGCGGTGATTGGCGGCGCTGTCGACGCTGTACCGGATGGTGGGGGTGGCGGGGGCGGCGGCGAAGCCGCACCGGGCGGTGGCGGCGGGGGTGGCGGTGACGAAGCATCACCGGGCGGCGGGGGCGGCGGCGACGCCGAAGCCGCACCGGGCGGCGTGGGCGGGGGTGGCGGTGACGAAGCATCACCGGGCGGCGAAGACGGCGGTGGCATCTGGGATGGCGGCGGCGGCGTCAGTAGGGGTGGCGCGGTTGCGACAGCGGCAGCAGTGGCCGCCATGGCAGCAGCGGTGGCCGTCGCGGTCGGCGCAGGTCGGACTGTGGCGGGCCGCAGGGGATTGTCCGGGGCCGGCCCGCCGGCCGCTGGCCGCTCGCGGATGGCCAATAGCAGGGTGTAAGCGACCGCGCCCAGTCCGAGGAAGCCCAATAGCTTGTAGAGCACGAAGCCGAGCACCGGAACCAAGTAGAGGATCGTCACCAGGCCGCCGCCGATGAGCACGGCAACGGCGGGGTGACTGAGTGCGCCGGCGCCGGCACGCGGTCCGCCCGTCACTCGCCGTCCCACCCAGGCGAGCATGACCGCTTTACCGAACAATCCGGCGCACAGCAACCCGACCACGACGAACGGTGCGGCGGCGATGCCGATCACGGTGACGCACAACAGTACGACCAGCACCGGCGTGAGCAGCATCGCGATCAGCGCCGCCGCCACGGATTGTCCGGGCCGGGTCTCGAAAGTCTGCACACAACGCGTCAAGCCGTCGCGGAACAGCAGCGCGAGGCAGACATAGAGCGCGAGAAATGCGAATGCCAGCGTCCATGCCCAACCGAGGCCGGGCGCGAGGGATAGCGGACGTCCATACAGCAGGCAGTGCTGGATCCAGTCGCGCAGCCAGCGCAGATGGACGAAAGTACCGGTAAAAATATTGCTGGTGCCGCCGTGGACGACCGCCGCGGGATCGCGTTCCACCTTGCCGCCGACAGCCACGATATCGCCGCCGATCTCAGCATGCGGTCCGAGTTCCAGATTGCCCAAAACGGCGACCGCATCGCCGTCGACCTTGCCGTCGATGTATACGTCGCCGAGAACGGCGACGGCGGAGTGCTGTACGTTTCCCGCCGCCACCCGGGTGTCGCCCAAGATCGAGACAACGTCGCGCGCCTCGCCTTCACTGCTCGAGGATCCGAAAATCGACACGACCGAGTCTGCTTTCTGGCCCTGCGGTAGATGCGAGTCGTGGCCGATGCTCACCAGGTCGTTGCCGTGATGCCGTGAGCGCAAGCCGTGCGAGCGATGCTCATCAGGCAGATCGCGCCACTCCGACGATTGTGAATCGTAGTCGCCGGCCGCAGATACCGCAGAGGCCGCGGAGGCCGCAGATGCCGCAGTATCGGCACGAGCTCCGGAGATCAGCAGCAGGCCCGACAGCGGCAGGACAGCCAGGAAACTAAAGCGTTGCCAAACGGAAAACCTGTTCATCTTACACCTGACGTTGAGTGAAGCGAGAGCGAGCGGTACGGCACGGCTAAACACCGGTCTCGGATTGAAGGGAGAGCAAGCGGTACGGCACGGCTAAACGCCTGGCCTTGAGGGGGAGCGAGCGGTTCAGCATGGCTAAGCACCGCTCCTCGGTTGAAGGTAGAGCGTGCGGTACACGACGGCGCCCAGACCGAACAGGACCCCGTACAGCACTGCGCACAGAACGATGAGGTCGTAAACCCAGGACGGCGGGGCGTATCGAGCGACGAGTGCGGCGAGATCGGCCGCGGTCGTCACGATCGCCAGAGCCTGGTGCGTCAAGGGCAGGGAGCCGATTTCGTCGAGCGCCGCGATGCCGCCGATCAACGCCACTCCGACCAGCGCCGCGCACAGCAGCAGAAACGCGGCGCGCGCGCTCCGGGGCCAGTGGCCGAAGCTGCGGCGCCACCAGGGCAGCGCGGCGCGGCGCTCGAGTTCGGCCAGCACCTTCGACTGCAGCGTCGCCGGCGCGCGGCGCAGCGGCAGTTCCTTCAAGGCTTGGTCGAGCAGCCGCTCGAGTGCCTCTTGGGAGTCGTTCTGATTCATGGGCGCGCGCCTTGCAGAGGGTTCATAGGCCCGAGCCTTTCAAGAGCGGCAACAAGGCCAGGCGGGCGCGCCGGATGTCGGTCTTGATCTTCGAGAGCGATGCGTGAAGCTTGGCGGCGATCTCTTCATAGGAGAGCTCTTCGAAGTGATACAGCACCAGAGCGAGGCGCTGCTGCTCGGGCAGCCTGGCGATGGCGCTCTCGATCAGACGCTGTTGCTGAAGCGCGCTCAAGTCGGCGAGCAGCGTATCCGGCTGCGGCTCGGCGAGCTCGGCGGGCTCGAACTCCGGCGCCGTGGCAGGCGCCAGTTCCGAGAACAGCCGCCACCGGCTGCGATGCCGGGTCAGGTAATTGAGCGTCAGGTTGGTCGTCACGGTTTTCAACCAGCCGCCCGCGGTTGCGCTCAAGTGCAGGCCGTCGAAATGCTCGTACGCCTTCAAGAAGACCTCTTGAGAGATGTCCTCCGCTTGTTTTTCGTTCCCGCACAGGCGCGAGGCGGTGGAGAAAACCATATCTTGATAGGCACGCATGAAAGTCGTGAACTCGTTGGAGCGGGTCAGCCCGGGGGGTGGATGTGGCACGGCAGTGTGTTCGTTTAAACCCAGAACACGGCTGGGCCTGAAAAGTTGCAAGCGGCGCTCGGCGTGGCGGCGCGGGGCTCTGCCTGGCTACGGGTCATGCTGAAGATACTGCTGGGTGCGCACGCGCGGGTGTTCTTGCTGGTTGCGACTATGGAAGCGGGCGGCGGCGCGGGGCTCTGCTAGGCTATCGGTCATGCTGAAGATATTGCAAGGCGCGCACCCGATTGTGTTGTTGCTGGTGGCGACCACGCTGGAAGCGAGCGGCGACGCGGTGGTCCGGATGGCGCTCCACAGTCACGCCGGCAGCGCGCGCGGCGCGCTGTTTCTGGCCGGCGCGCTGCTGCTGTTCGGCTATGGCGTGTTCCTCAACCTCGCGCCGCTGGACTTCGGCCGCGTGATCGGCCTCTACCTGGGCACACTGTTCGTGGTGTGGCAGCTGATCAATTTCCTGGCTTTCCGCACCGTGCCGACGCTACCGACCCTGGTCGGTGGTGCGTTGGTGGTCGCGGGCGGCGTGGTGATCACGTACTGGAAACCCGCCTGATTTTTCGACCGGCAACGCTGGCGGCGAACCATTCCACCAATAGGTAATAGGGGGGAGTCGACCGGCACCGGAAACGCCGGCAGCGAAGCATCGGACCGATAGGTAACAGGGGCGGCCCGGCGTTACCTGGTGGTACGGAGTCGCAGTGGCGGGATTTGCGCTGCATTCCGGTTCTTATGAGTTGAGACACGTGCGCGAGATTTTCTTGGCACCGCCCTCAACCGCCTAAGCATCAGGAGTACGCGATGACACGTTACATTGCAGCTCATGCCGAGCCCGAAACTGGAAGACAGGTAGACCCGTTCCTCATTCACCGACTGCTTGCGCGATACCTGGCATCGATGCGCCGGCGAGCTCGTGCGATCGGCTGCGCGATGGCCTCGCTGGGATTCCTGGCCGCGCCCGTCCAGGCAGCAGGGCCTCCGTTAATCGCGGGTGCCACCGTGGACTACACGCACCGGACGCTGACGATCAGCGGCCAGAATTTCGGCAGTAATCCGCAGATCACGGTGGATTCGTTGCCTTTCCCCACGGTCAGCTCGTCGAGCGGAGAAATCGTGGGAAATTTCCCGGCGCTGAAGCCACCATCGAGTTTTGCGCCCGGAACATATTTCTTGACGCTGCAATTCAGGAATCAACAGCCGGCGATTTTCGGTATCGACATCGGAGCCAACGGTCCGGCCGGAGCGATTGGGCCTCAGGGAGCGGCGGGTCCGAGAGGGCCGACGGGGGCTGCCGGGCCCGCCGGCCCGGCAGGACCCACGGGAGCGACCGGCGCAACGGGACCCGTCGGACCAGCGGGAGCCGCGGGTGCCATCGGACCGGCAGGACCTGCGGGGCCGACCGGCCCTACGGGCCCGAGCGGGCCTGCAGGACTTCCCGGAGCCGCGGGTGCCGGACTACCTTCCGCAGCCAACTGCGGTCAGACGGTGAATGGTGTAGCCGTCGTCGTGGACGTCGCGGAGTATTACGGCGGTGCTTGGACTTGCCGCTCGGCGTTGCCACGCTTCGTGGATAACGGTGACGGCACGGTGACGGACAATTGGACCGGGTTGATGTGGGAGAAGAAGACGGGGACCCCCAACGGCGCGAGCACGGGCAGCGTCGACGATGTGAACAACACGTACGCCTGGAGCGCGTCGGGCAGCGCTGCGGACGGCACGCTGTTCAGCGTCTTTCTGGCCGGCCTCAACGGCGGGGACTACTACAGCCCTGCGGCCGGACAGTTGATCAATATCTTCACTCCGCCGCCCCAAGATTCTCGCCCTTCGGGCCAACCGGGCACGTGTCTTGCCAATCATTGCGACTGGCGGATTCCAACCATAGGAGAGCTGATATCGATCTTAGACTTCAACGCGACTGGCTGCGCTTTTCCGCCGGGGGGAGGCGCGTGCATCGACCCCACCTTCGGGCCGACGCTGCCGGCTGAAACGTGGGCATCCAGTACCGTGACGGGCAGTCCGCAGGTTGCGTGGAATGTCACCTTCTACGTCGGTTTCCTCGAGACCTACCAGAAGAGCGACCCTTTTTATGCGCGCGCCGTTCGTACTGCCCGGTGAAATATCGGGCAAACTCCCGCCCAGGGCTCGATCCCGCCGAATCGTGTATCATGGCGGCATCGCGATAAGAGCTGTCTGGAGAGAGTCCTTTCGATAGGACCGCCGAAGGCGCAACCGCCCGGAAACGCTCAGGCACATGAACGGCAGACTCTCGCGATCTCTGGAGAGCGATCGCTTGCGTTTGAGCGATCCACCGAAGGGGAGCCGCGCTGCACCAGCGCGCGATCTCTCAGGTCGTCAGGACAGAGGGGCAGCGGCACGCGAGTGCTGATGTCTCATGTTGGGCGGCGGGAGATGCGATGGCTCTGCGAACTGCGCTGTACGACACCCACCTCCGGCAGGGTGCCAAAATCATCGATTTCGGCGGCTGGGACATGCCGCTGCACTATGGCTCGCAGATCGAGGAACACCATGCGGTGCGCCGCGATGCCGGCATGTTCGACGTATCGCACATGGGTGTCGTCGACCTCGAGGGCGCGCAGGCGCGCGAGTTCCTGCGCCACCTGCTGGCCAATGACGTGGGTCGGCTCACGATCCCCGGCAAGGCGCTGTATTCCTGCATGTTGCTGCCCGGCGGGGGTGTGCTCGACGATCTGATCGTCTACTTTGTGGGCGAGGGGAAATACCGCCTGGTGGTGAACGCCTCCACCCGCGACAAGGACCTCGAGTGGATTCGCCGCCATGCGCGGGCCTTCGACGTCGGCGTGGCCGAGCGGCCGGACCTCGCGATGATTGCGATCCAGGGACCGCAGGCGCGCGCGAGGACAGTGGCGGCGTTGGCCGCGGCCGGCTTCCCCGCGGCGGATTGCGACGCCGCGCTGGCTCTCGCGCCGTTTCAGGGTGGCGCGTTCGGCGCCCCCCCGGCTCTCGCGCCGTTGCATGGCGCTGGGTCCGGCGCCGCCCCGGTTCTCGCGCCTTTTCAGGGTGGTGCGTTCGGCGCTTGGTTCATCGCGCGCACCGGCTACACCGGCGAGGATGGGTTTGAGGTCATGCTGCCGACGGCCGCGGCCGCGGAGTTCTGGCAGGCATTGCATGCGCAAGGGGTCCACGCCGCGGGCTTGGGGGCGCGAGATACCTTGCGGCTCGAGGCCGGCATGGCGCTGTACGGCAACGACATGGACGAGAGTCATCACCCGCTGGAATCGGGACTCGCGTGGACCGTGGCGTTCGAACCCGCCGCGCGCGATTTCATCGGACGGGCGGCGCTCGAGGAGCTGCGGCGCACGCCGCATCCGCGTCAGGTGGGTCTGGTGCTCGATGAGCGCGGCGTGCTGCGCAGCCATCAGCGGATCGAGCCTGCGGGCGAAGTGACCAGCGGAACATTTTCTCCGACCTTGCATCGGTCCATCGCGCTGGCGCGGGTGCCGCCTACGGCGGTGTCGCCGGTGCAGGTCGAAATACGCGGCAAGCTGCACGAGGCGCACATCGTCAAGCCACCCTTCGTGCGCCACGGCCGGTCTTTGATCTGAGTTTCAACGAGAATCCATGAAACTTCCAAGCGATCTGCGCCACGGCCGGTCTTTGATCTTAAGCTTCAACGGAGAATCCATGAGCAACATTCCAAGCGATCTGCGCTACAGCAAGAGCCATGAGTGGGTACGCACCCTCTCCGACGGTACGGTCGAGGTGGGCATTTCGGAGCACGCGCAAAGCGCGCTCGGCGATCTGGTGTTCGTCGAAGTACCGGCGGCCGGCCGCGTGCTGAAGGCCGGAGAGGCCTGCGCGGTGGTCGAATCGGTGAAGGCGGCCTCCGATGTGTACAGTCCGGTGGGCGGCAAGGTCACGGCCGGCAATGAGGCGCTCGCGTCTCAGCCCGAGCTCGTGAATCAGGATCCGTATGGGGCGGGATGGCTTTTCAAAGTGCAGGCGACCGTCCCCGGCGACGCGGCGCTGATGAGCGCCGCCGAGTACGCAACTTACCTGGCGGAAGCCGGGTGACCCTCGGCGTCATGGCATCCATCACTCACACCGCCGGGTAACTCACGTCATGCCAATCATTCCTCACACCGCCGGGTAACTCACGTCATGGCATACATTCCTCACACCGACGCCGACGTCGCCGCCATGTTGCAGGTGATCGGCGTGACGTCGACCGACGAGCTGTTCGAAGAAATACCCGCCGAACTGCGCGCCGGCGCCCTGGCGCTGCCGCCGGCCATCGGCGAAATGCAGGTCGCGCGACTGTTGGCCGAGCGCGCGGCGCAGGACGGGCGGCCGTTGAATTTCATCGGCGCCGGGGCCTACGAACACCATATCCCGGCGCCGGTCTGGGCGATTGCGACGCGCGGCGAATTCTACTCCGCGTACACGCCGTACCAGGCGGAGGCGAGCCAGGGCACGCTGCAGCTGATATACGAATTTCAATCGATGATCTGCGCGTTGACGGGCATGGAGGTCGCGAATGCGTCGCTGTACGACGGTGCCTCGGCGCTGGCCGAAGCCTGCCTGATGGCGGTGCGCGCCAATCGGACCGCGAACTCGCGGCGCATATTGCTGCCGCGCGCCGTGAATCCCACCTATGCGCAGGTGTCGCTGGCGATCGCGGGCAATCAGGACGTCACGTTCGAGAGCGTCGACTTCGATCGCGCGTCGGGGTGTACCTTGGAGAGTTCGCTGCAGCGATTCTCGGGGGAGGAGATTGCCGCGCTGGTGATACAACAGCCGAATTTTTTCGGCAACCTCGAGGATGTCGATGCCCTCACCGATTGGGCGCACCGGAACAAGATCCTGGTGATCGCGGTGGTGAACCCGATCTCGCTGGCGCTGCTCAAGCCCCCCGCGCAATGGGGAACCGGCGCCGGCGGCGCGCAGGGCGCGGACATCGTGGTGGGCGAGGGACAGCCGCTCGGCGTGCCGTTGGCGTCGGGAGGACCGTACTT
>Ga0209611_10000601_pt1 | contig 55556 bp, 37 predicted proteins | sample S1TSphgellanicum_3_FD_187693 | JGI IMG/M metagenome (GOLD analysis project Ga0209611, IMG submission 187693) | Host-associated microbial communities from peat moss isolated from Minnesota, USA - S1T2_Fc - Sphagnum magellanicum MG (SPAdes) (version 2) | ecosystem: Host-associated > Plants > Peat... | reverse complement strand
ATCCAATAACTTGGAAATGAAAAAAGGTTGAATTATGAAAATATAAACAAAAAAAAAAGAAATAACAAGAGACAAATGCATACTTTTAGGAATAAAAGATGTTAACGTTCCACCAAAGTTTGTAGTCCCAATTGAAAATGCAACCCTAAAAGATCACAACTCATACAAAAGTGGGTTAGAAAATATTAAACTTTAACAACTATGGAACATATGGAAACAAAGCAGATTTATAATTATGGTATAGATCTAAACAAGTGAGAAGATAAAAAATCAATACAATGAACAACGTTTAGAGTATAAACCTTAGGCTTTGAAATATATGAACCAAATTCCTATACACTAAATCATAAAGCATAACCCTAAAAATCCAAATGATATTTTGCCATAAGCCTTACTACAACCCTAACTATACAAACCATAACAAAAAAAAGTCCAAATGTATGCCCTAAATGCCTTAAACCCAAATAACTTTACAAACTATACAAATTATATAATGCAAAATAAACAAACTTAAAAGAACATAGGAAAAAATTTAAAAATCAAAATTTAAAGGTTTAAAAAATAAATATTTATTGACCGGAAGAAATACTTTAATAACCATCAAATAAGTACAAAACCAAAAGAGAAGATATGTTTTTTACCTTTGTGTGATCTCTCCAACCTAATTTTTTCCATTATCTTTGAAGAAGATATAGAATGCAATTGTATTATTTCACATATGTGTAAACCTTAAAATTTCCCCCCCAAATTTAACCTACTTTAGGTTAATTACTATACATTAATTAATTTATGTGTCCCAACCCTAAACTTAAACCATAATCCAATAGTACATTCTTATAATAATTACATGAAAAGATGTATTGTAATGTCCATTCAATAATAAATTAGGTGAACAAAATTTAATAAAATATGCATAAACTAAACCAAAATGGCTGCAATTATGGCATTGTTTCCACTATAATTTTTTTTTAATATTTACATATGGGAACCTATGTTCATCATCCATAAACTAGGGCGAACCTTAATAAATTGATAGGTAGGATTGACAAGGGGGGATGAAAAAAATGAGTTGGTAGTTAATTAGGTATTTGGCTATGAAAAAAACATAAATAGATAGGTAGTTAGGTAGATAGGCAAGTTAGTAGGGTATGTAATTAATAAGGTAGCTAGGTTAGCAGGGTAGGTGGTTAGTACAGTAGCTAGGTCGCTAGGTCAATAGCATAACTAGTTATTAGTGTAGCTCAATAGGGGATAACAAATAAGGTACGAAGGTTGGTGCAGGACTTGGGAGATAGGAAAGTGAGCAGGGTGGCAGGTCAGGTCCAGGGGAAAAATGGCCAAGAACCCAAAAAAAATAAAAAAAATACAGTGGTCAGCAGCAAAAAGAAATGAACTGTGATGAACCCCATCTGGCGCCAAATGAAAAAATGCACCCCATCCAGTGGACAGAACGGCCAACTGGTGCATTGGTGGCTGCTGGTTCACTCTGTCCAGGGCAGGTGACTGGGTGCCACTTTAAAGGAAATGGATTCTCTAATAGACTAGTTGGGTGCCTTCCTTTTATCATGCAATGTAAGTGTTCGTACATGCAGAATACATGTCCCAGTACAAAGGATTCTTACACAAGTACTGCAGGAAATTACGGTTTTGTGCTTTCCTTGTACTTCTGTAAGAGCCTGCTATGCCATCGAATCAATCAATCATAGCAAGATTGATACCAAAAGGAAAGCTAAAAATCCAATAAAAGCCCATGCCTGGAACAATCACACTGAAGACAAAACGGAAGGCCAAAGAAAGGCCAAAAACGATGCGCCGCCTGCAAGAAGCAAAGAATGGAGATACCAGCTAAGCCCCTCAGAACAGGGTACCCCCACCTAGTTGAGGCTCATGTTCAGCTCCTGCCTCAGGCAAGGGGCGCATATTTCAGGAATATCCTGTTCCACAGGCTTTACCTGAAGGTAATTGTAATCATCTTCACCTGGCCCCTACCAACTAAGAACCTTACCCGCATCCCACAAACAAGTTTATTCTCCGGTTCCTCCCTAGAAATTGGCAGTGTGGTGTCACCCTATCGGCGGAGAGGTCTCAGGTTACAACTTGTATCTGCTGCATATTGGCTCAGCCAGACAGGCGAAGGTGGTTATGCAAACAGTGACAACAGCATTCAACCCAGACGTCCAAGTAGTTATCAGTTACGAGCGAGTGAATTCCCATCCATTGAGTCACCAATTATGTTCCGTAACACAGCTGGACCAGCCCCGTTACTGGAAAAAAAACTCAACACTCCAATTGCTTGTTCTTTTCTGGTAAACGGGCTGCTCATGCCGGTTACAGAGTCTGTTTACTGTTGTCTTTTTATTGTTTACAGAGTCATTAACTTATTTTGCAAGGATCCAGTTAACAATAAAGCAAATCAACAACAAAGCTAGTTTTATGATGAAATATGTTGTGGAAATTATTGAATCCTTATTTGTTAATTTGCTTTATTATTGTCAAGTCGTTTTAATGGGACCTTATCCTATCCTTATCCGGTCTGGATATGGATAGCCACAATTGGGAGGATTTGGGACCTTATCCAAATTGGAAAGGATTTATCCATAGTAAAGTTAACCCCAATTTGTCCCAACCTTTATCCATGCACCACCTTATCAAGTATTCACACCACTTTGAAACATATGTGTATGAGTTTCAACACCCACCATGTAGGGTGTGGAGACCCTATATTCCGGACAGTAATAAATATTCAAATTATGATAAAACACATATATGTATTTTACTTTATGTAGGCATATATATATTTCCTTATGTTAAAGTGAAGAAGAGTTCATTTACATTTTTTTGGGTATTTTTTTGGAATTTTTTTTTCAAAAAAAAGGGAATTCTTTTCCCAAAATACATTTCACTACATGAAAAAAAAATTGCCACAAAATAATAGCTGCTTCCAAGTTGAGGAATTAGAATGGTCAATTGTTTCTTCTTAGCTCAGCCAAAGATCTGGTGTTTCAAATTTTAGATCCAATGGTGCAATGAATGTAGAATCCAATGTCCTCATTTTTTGGTGGAAAGATGTCTAAATTCAATAAGTAAATCTTTCAATACAAGTAATCGTGTGGTTGAGTACAATTATAAAATCTCTCACAACTAAGACTTTCATGGAATCCATCTAAGAGTACTTTGAATGCTCATGTTGTCTGAAGTTAAAATCAATATGAACACAATGTCTTAAAATGAAGATTATAAGGTGAACAAGTAGACTTGTGAAATTAAAGGTTCAAAACACGAGGGATAAATGCATAGAATTCCTTGGCAATCAATCAAATTGTCAAACAAAGTTTTGTTCAAATTGATCTTTGCAAATGGGAATGATAAAAGGGTTGCAACACCACATCCCAAATGCTATTTGAAATATTTATGATTTGCCACCAAGGATATTCCTCAACCAAGGGTAAAAAATTTCCACTATTTAAGAATAATAAAAATATATAATTTATAAATTATAGTTCAATTCTCAATAAAAAGTCAATGGACTTTACACCCATATGCTAGAGCCTAAACCATTCTTCCACACCCCAAATTGAGACAATTGTAATTTGTGAATGGTAAATGTCAGTTTTCAATTCCCTAAAGATATTTGAAGTACAATTTCCCAAATTTTGAAAAGAAACAAGAATGCAAGACTTTTGGTTTCTCTTTTATATTCCCCATGGCCCATACCATTTGGGCCGCCTGGATACCCTCCATTTTGTTCCTTGCCCCCCAATTTCAAGTTCCCAAGTCTAGAGTCCAACTCTCCATTGGAATTTGAAGTACAATTTCCCACTTTAAAAAGAACAAGAACCCAAGACCTTTGGTTCCTAGTTAATATTCTCCACACCATTGAGGATAATGTCCAAGGAGCATGGTGTTCCCCAAGTAAGCGCCCACCCAAGATGGAGCCAAGGGAAACTTACTTCAGGAATGCCCCACTCCAAGAGTGTTATTGAGTGTTAAAAACCTGTCCATTTTATATATACATATTTTTAGTTTTTAATTTTTTAAATATTTTATTTTATTTTAAGAAAATTCCTTTGAGACCCACCACAGGGGTAAAAAGAAAAAAAAAATGCAAGATGTTTTTTCGAAAAAAAAAAGCTTGGTCCTTGGAAGAGAAGAGGGCATTTTGCTTTTCAAAACACCCACCTCTTGGCACAGATAAGATTGATATCAAGGACACAATTCATAGTCTTTGCAAACCCATTACCATTTAGCATTGCAATATAAGATGTCAAAAATTAAATGTATCATAATTACACTAAATTGTTTTGTAACTTTGAAATGTATTTTTTTCTCATTTTTTGTTCAAATGAAATAACTGAAAATTCATGCTTCAATTTTTTCAAAAGTCTACACATGTATAATAAATAAATGTATCAAATCATTTATGAAAAAAAACATTTGAATGTCATTGTTTAATAACAACTCAAAACACAATTTTTCACAAACAAAATCATTTCATGACATGATTTGTAAATATATCATATTTTAATGAACTTTGAAAATTTCATCTTATTTATGAAAGATGTAAATAAAAGGGCTTCCCCACATTTGAACCATTTATTTCAATTAATAATAAAATTTTACTAAATTCTTGAACATTAAATTACAAAGTTGAAATTATATTATGTCTCAATAATATAAAATATTATAATTTATTATATTTATTATATTTATAAACTATTACATGTTGATTATGAATTGTAATATAATATATCAACATATAATAACATTATGTCAAAACCTTTCAATGTTCTATAGTGTATTACATATACAAAATCATTGAATTGTGAAGAAATGTATTATATGATATAATATATAATATACATTTATTTAATATTAAAAATAATTTCTTAAAATTTTACATAATGAAAATTGGATTTTCATCTTGTTTTATTTCTTGAATATTTTATCAAGTGAAAGCCCAAAATAAATTATACCAAATTGTCTAAATTACATATATAATATTTTTAATTCAATTTAATTTGGTTTGAACAATCATGTAATATGTCATATTGTAACTAAATGATACATTAAAAGGTTATAATAAATAATAAATAATCTAACACATTCAAAATGAAATATATTATTTAATGACCAATTATAAATTTTTATGCAAGATTGAAATAATAGTTTTAATAATAAAAGAAAACCTTTGTGAAGTATTTTGATTATAATCGGACATGCCAATTATATAGTGATTCAAGTTTATCTTGAATTGAAATGAAAAAAAGGTACATTGATGATTCAATTCATTTTTAAGGTCTTCTAGTGATTTGGGTTAGTGAAATAGACCCACCTTTTGTAGTAATGAATGAATTAAAATAATCATTAGTAAAGCCCATTATTTTTAATACAAATTATTTACAACAATGCAATTATTAAGTCATCAACCACCTTCCTTTGCAAATCATGGGTTGCATTTTAACTTTGATGTTCAAATTGTGGGAAAAATCATGGAGTTCATCAATTCAAGGTTGAATATCATGGTTGAGAAACATTTGCTTGCAACTTGTTTTGGTAAATTTGAGATGGATAAAATTTCCACATGGAATGATATGAAATTCATGATTTGAATGAAAGAGTTACATGGATAAATAAAGACCATGAACTCAAGATTGAAACTGAGCACATGGATGGAATTGGATCATATGGTTGAACACCATTAAATGAATGAAATTGACTTGACATGGGTGATATGAATGACATGGATGTATTTTAACAATATGGATGAAATTTGACATGGTATGGATGATGATTTCATGGATGAAAATAAAATGATGGATGAAATTAACATAGATAATTTTAATGGTTGCGTGGATCAAATTCAACCATATTGAGATGATGGTCAAACTAATCTATGTAGTTTCATTTAATTTTGTGTCAAGTTAAATTCCTCCGTATCACCAAATGCATCGATGTGGTCAAATCATCCATGATAAATTGAATTTCATCCATGTGACCTTTCTTTCCATGGACCCTTATTACTTTCATTTAGCTAAAGTTTAAGGGAATCTATTCCTTGTACATTTATGGAACATGTGAAATAAAGGGATTTTTTGGTATGTTATGAAATGATAATATATCCAATTTTTTTTATTAAAATTAAAAATATTCTAAAATAATTTAAGATATATTCTCATAATCATATTCTAAACAACTTATTTATATTTAAATAAATTATACAGCTTTTTTTTTTCCTAATAAGTTTCACCCTAAGCTTTTTTAGACACGATTTGGAAAAAAATGGAAGTAATTCCCTTGGGCTAAAGTACTGCATGCATAAAACTGATTTTCATGATTGCACTTGCCATTGTTACAAATTTTAGGTAATGGAATTACTGAAGTTGTAAAAAGAATGAAAGTTAGGTTAGGTATGGTGAGCCTGAGCATGTAGCAAGTCAGCATGCAAGCCAACATATAGAGAGATAACATGCGAAAATGTCACAACTCGTTATGTAGTAAGAAGGTGTGCAAATCAACATGGGAAAGAAAGCATACCCATTTAGAGCAAAGTAACAATAGCATGGCATGCATAGGAATTTGACCTTTAACAAGTCAATGATCTACGAAGTGGACAATGGTAATTAGTTATAGAAGTAATTAGAGTTTGCTATGAGTAGTTGTGCTATGGTTAGGAAGCTTAATGGCTCTGGTCAGCTAGGTACATGGTAATTAGTCTGGTAGGAAGGATCAAGATTCAAGAACCCAAAAATTTATGTTTTTGTGGGAAATGCACATACCAAAAAAACAAAAACTAATATAAATCATCTAAATGTTATAAATTTCATCCATATAGTACAATTTTCCATATCACTATTGTCATTCTTATGCACCTGGTTTTGTCCTTAGTGTCAATTTATTGGTATTGAGGATCATTCTCATCCATGTCAAATTTTATCTTGCATTGATCTACGTGGTCAAATTCAAGCATAAACACAAATGCATTTATTATCATGTTTCTTCCATTGGGCAATATTTCATGTGTGATCAATTTCATCCATGACCATAGTTCTATGAATTTGGTAGAATTTGATAACATGAATGATTGGACTATATGGATGGAATTGGACCATATCGCTGTATCTACATCACACAAATAAAATCTACAACATGGTTGATAGTAATGCTCAAATAGTAATGCTCAAAGGGGTGAAACTTGGAAATATGGATAAAATTGACAACATACATGACATGAGAAACATAAAAAATTGTGACTGCATGAACGACACTAATGCAACATATCATGTTGATTACACAAATGTTACTAGCCATGTGGATGATATTCAACCAAATGGATGATGGTTAATATTCCAAGGACATGAATGTAATATCCATATCATCAATTTCATGATCCATGTGCTTTAAAGCATTCTTGCTACTTGGTGAATTTCATCCATGTGATATTTTTCATCATCCATGTTAGTATCTTCATCCATGAACCTAGTTTCACCCATTTGTGTGGACTACATGCTCTGATTTGCCATGTGTCATTAATTTCAACCCTATGTAGTCAAGTCCATCCTTGCATGGTCATACTGAGGATCATTCTCATCCATCTTAAATCTCATCCCTATGACCAATTGCATCTATGTAGTCGATTTCATGAATGAATGCAATTTCATTTATCATCACATTTTCTTCATAGAGTTGGTTTTATTCGTATAGCCACTTAGGAGCAATACATTTCATCAATTCAAACATAGGTTTGTTCATGCAAGGTACACTTCAATTGTATTATAATTTGCCCTTGCCACATTCCCCCTTTTCCAAAACAACACGGCCTGTGCCCTTGAGCACATATTGGAACATAGTACCCTACCTACCATTGATGTTCAAGAGAAAATTAATTCGGTAAAGGTCAAGCAAATATTTTTTCATTTCTTTTCATTAGGAGGAAAACCTTAAGACCCACCGTGTCTGGGTCGATGTAGACTTGCTGGGTTTGATTCCTAAACCCAGACTGGGCCAAAAACCTAGGAACAAGATAACATTGGTTGCTACAACATATCCACGAATCTACTTGAAATACTTCTTTTTTACCTCCAAGGATGTTCCTCCACCATGCTTAAAATTTTGTACACAAATTTATAATCCTTAAAAAACAATTACAATCCTTTTTAAAGCTTTCAAATTGTTTGTTCACGAATTACTTTGAATGGTATTGGAGAATTTCAGTACATGGTGAATGGACTTCAGAAGCAATATGCTAGAGCCTTACCGAGTTGTCCCTCACCCACAAATTGCCACAATTCTAAATAGAGAATGTTGAATCTCAACTCCCCATAGGTATTGTTTGAAGTGCAATCTGCCAATTTAAAAATAACCAAAATGCAATACTTTTGGTTCCTTTTTTTCATATTCTCTACACTGTGCGGGTCGCTCTTGAGACCTTCCATTTCGTCTCCCCCACCACTCCCGGCCCACTTGGGCCTACTTGGGGTAGGTCCGGAACACAAACCTTTTGTATTTTGTCCACAATATCTGGGCGTGTGGTACCCTGATTTACTGGCCCTGGAGATACCCACAGATCCCACCAGTGTTGGGCGGTTCTCGACTTTTATGAAGACCCTCCGGTATGGGTTTGAAAAAAAAATATTAGAATGGTTCCAGTTCCATCAAAAACTGGAAACCCAGGTCTGGTTCTGGTTTGGTTCTTGAGTAAACAATAATACATGTTGTGGTTCTGGTTCTGAAAATCAGACCTGGTTCTGAGTAACCTGGTCTGAAGTCGATGGTTAACTACTGATTAACCCCAGGTTCGAGACTTTTGTTTTGGCCAAAACTTCTGGTTCCAGAATCGGATCCAGTTTTAGACCTGGTTCCAGTTCCCAGTTCCAAAAATCAGACCCCCATTCCAGTTTGATTTTTACTAACTGAAACCAAAACTGACAGTTCTCACAACTCCAACTGGCTAACTGCCCAACACTAACCCCCATCCCCCCTGGGTCCCCACCCTTTAGGGCCAGGCCCCATTCCGAGATAGGGTAAAATAGGGGAAGTTAGTAATTCATTTTCTAGTTAATATGAAAATAAACCAAACATGTTTGCATAAATTACACAATGAAATCCAGAAATGAAAATAACACACATGCAATTTCCAATGAAAATAACATAAATGAAATAAGTTACATAGATGAAGGAAGACTATGAACTTGACTACATTTTATAACATGGATGGAATTGGATTATATGGTTGAATTTCATTACATGGATAAAATTGACAATATTGATGAAATGAATTACATGATCATGTGAAAGAAAAGTATTGTTATTCGTGAAATTTGTTTATGTTTTTTTAGTATGTTGACATTTCACATGAATATGAATCTATGTCATGTGATAGTAATGAAAGTTCTTATAGTCTTTTATAATTTTATTTTATTTCATATATAATTATGATCTAGTGTCCATCAACTTTTTCAATCCTCTCCTTTTACTAAGTCCAAGTTTTGTTATTTCTTACTATTTTGATAAATTGAAGCCTTTACAAGTTATACTAGGTGATCACCAGGTAATCCTATCAAACATATGAAAATTGTTTTCAAATGTCCAAATTTTGAAATTACAAGTTTTAGTCTTCTTCTTTTACTAAGTTTAAATTGTGTTATTTTTTAATGTTTTGATGAATTGAAGCTTTTATAAGTTTTATTAGGTGGTCACCAAGTAATTCCATCAAACGTATGAAAATTATTTTTAAATGTCCAAATTTCAAGGTTGCAAGTTTTAATCATTTTCTTTTATTAACTCCACATTGTGTTATCTTTTAATGTTTTGATGAATTGAAGCTTTTACAAGTTCTACCAAATGGCCACCAAGTAATCCCATCGAATGTATGAAAATTGCTTCCAAATGTCCAAATTTTAAAGTGCAAATTTTTGGTCATTAATTCTGTATTTGGTTTCCTTTTGCAAATTCTAAATATTTATGTTAGATTAGGATTGTATATTGATGATTTTTTTGTTATATATGTGATATGTTGTGGTAGGCATAAACATATACACTTCAAATCTTTAAACTTATCCAAATGTAGCACATAAGATTAAAGGGAATATAAAAAATGACAAGAATTTTGCCATTTTTATTCAAAATTGTTTGAATCTGGTGACCACCAAGTGGCCTTCTTTACATTCACCATGTTGGGTTCAATCCAAAATTAACAATTTAGTCCCAAATTAATTAAATACATGTTCTATACCTGACCATTTAATTTTAATATATAGAAACTTTCATGATTCAACCCAATCAAATATATATATATATACTCAAAATATGAACATGTTTCAAATCAAGAGTTGAACTTTGTCAAATAAAAAGGTCAAAAAATCATTAAAAAATGCATAAAATTTCCTTAACAATCAATCTTAATGTCAAACAAGTTTTTTCAAAGTAATTTTTATACATGGGAAATGAAAAGGGTTGCAAGACCACATTCCCAAATCTATTTGAATATCTATTTTTTCACCAAAAATGCTGGTCCAAAAAAATTTTAATTTCATAAACTTGGTTATTCTTGAATTTTTGGAAATATAATATGATAAAATGTATTGTTCAATTTAGAATAAATTACAACCATAAATGCACTTCTCGAGCACCATGCTAAAAAAACTTGACCTTCCCAACCCACATTGAAGCAATAATTAATAAATGTTGATTTTCAACTCCCTTAAAACTTTTTGAATGGAAATGTGTTCATTGAGAAGAATGAGAATCTAAGAATTTTCATCCTACTACCCTAGGCTACAATATATGTGTATATATTTTCACACGATGTAATGCACATGATTATGATGTTGCTTGAATTATGGTGATGAGTTGAAAATACTTTTTCTTTTGACATTTTATGACCATTCATTGCACTAATTACTTAAAAAAAACCTTTTAGTATCTTATATGATTGAAAACAATTTAAATTTCATTACCATTTTCCATTACAAGAATGCCTTGAATGTCTTACTAAAGGTTGGTTAAGGATTAACTTTTTAAAAGTTTAATTTCACTTATTAGGAAGTTTTTAAAAGCAAACTATTGAATGGGTAATTGTATTTTTCCACTTGCCAACATGCCAAAATGAACAAACATTTGAAAATTGATTCGATTATGTTGATGTGTCAAATGAAGGTGGCTTGTTGTGACTTATATATTTGCAAACATTCAAAAGCCAAAATTGGCTTTCAATTTAAAAATGTTCTTGCTTTTCAAATTTTTATTTATTTTTCCATTGGATGTGGATATAGAGGTGACAAGGTCTTGTTTGAACTTTTGAAGTGATGCCATGCTTAATATTTATAGATTAAATAATATAATGAAATAAACAACCAATTAGATAAATGATATAGTGATGTGGATAGTCAATGCATGGGAAGTTATGATGAAACTTGTTTAAAAAACCTAAGACAAAAATTTATTTTGTTGATAATATAACCTTTGTATTGGAAGTTAGCAAAAATGTTACATAAATCCTTCAATTCAAACATTATTGCAACCTCTATATTTGGTGACCAACACTAACACCATTTGCTTGTAATGACAACACATACGAATAGATAGTAATGACCATTGTCACTTGAAAACACATGTGAAAGCTTTGACATCCATGTCATCAATAAATTTTTATATAGTAAATGAATAAGAACTAAGAGAATTCAAGGTGGTAAGAAAATTAAAGTTTGAGTAGATTGGCCGATGATCAGACAATTAAGCACTCAGGGTAGACTGGATCCAAGGGGAGGGTTCTATTGTTTTTGGTGTCCAAACAAAACTTGAACCTCTCTTCTTGGCACATCTGACACACTAACGATCATCGAAAATGAATTAGCAATGAGAAAATTACAACCCCCCGAAGTAAAGGGGATCGAGAACTCAAAAAAACAAACCACTGAACATTACAAAGGCCGAGTCTTGAACACCCAAAAAAACTTTCTTGTATGTTACTCTATTGCTATTAGAGTTCGAAGATGATTTGAAGAACTTCAGGTGGCACTCCTACAAAACTTTAAATCATTTAAAATGAATAATAAATAAAAAAGTTATTAGGTTTGAAAATAAGAGGGGTCCAAAGAAAAAAAAAGAAAAGAAAAAAAAAGGTGTTTTGTAAGTTGAAAAGTTTTTTCTTATTATTATTATTATTATTATTTTATTGCTCCTTTTCATTTGCATTTCAAAGATGACTTCTAGAACTTGACATAGCACTCCCATAACATTTTAAATTGCTCAAAATGAAACACATATGATGAAGATATAAATAAATGTTTGGTCATAGGCAAGTAATCCACGATGAGCCGATCTACCCTAGAAGAGTGAGTCATTTTGCTCATGTGCGAATAATTTTCCAAAAAAAGGCTTTGTTCAACCCCAAATGTTGATCTAGAACCACTTTGCAAAACCCAAAATAAATGATCCAGAAAATGACATTGAATGATTGAAAGAGACATTTTGCTCCTGTGAAAATAATGATTTAGAGAAGGACGTTGAGAGGGGTGAATCTTGGGGATACAATGGTTTTTCACTGCCATTAAATGATTGAAAGAGTGACTTTGCTCATGTGAAAATAATGATTTAGAGAAGGACGTTGAGAGGGGTGAATCTTGGGTATACAGTGGTTTTTCAGAGATGTTGTTGGAATTTCCTTCATTGGATGCCCATTGGATTCATTTTTGAAAATTTATCAAAATATGCTTGGTCCCATGGGATATCCAATTGGTGTGAGAAATTTTTAAGGTTTCATTACTCTCCTAGGTAAGTAGCCTACGTATATAAATACCCTAGGTGATACAACGTAACCTAAGTAAATGGGTAGGTAAGTAGGTAGGACTTAGGAGTGATTGCACACTATACAATTTGTGGAACTTATGGAATACCTCCAAAGTGAGGGTGAAATTCCCAATCAGAGGATGAGAGACAGGGCACATGACTGGGTACCACTTAAGGATATGGATTCTCTAATAGTTGGGTGTTTTTTTATCATGCAATGTACGCATTTGTACGTGCACAATTCATGTCCCAGTATGAAGGATTCTTCCACAAGTACAGCAACAAATTATGGTTTTGTGCTGTCTTTGTACATAAGTAAGAACGTGCAATGGAATCGAATCAATCATCACCATCAACTTTTGCTGAATTCGGCTGTTGAGCTTGACAACAGGTCAAGCCACTTGGAACAGGGCACCCCACAAGTTGAGGCTCATGCTCGGCTCCTGCCTCAGGCAAAGGCCGCATATTTCAGGAATACCCTGTTCCACAGGCTTTACCTGAAGGTAATTGCAATTACCTGCCCCACATCCCACAAAACAAGTTTATTCTCCTTAACCAATTTTCCAAGGATCCAATTAATAATACAGAAAATTAACAATAAGGGTTCAATAATTTTCACAATATATTTCATCATAAAAAACTAGCCTTCTTGTTAATCTGCTTTATTATTGTCAAGTTGTTTTAATGGGACCTTATCCTATCCTTATCCGGTCTCGATAAGGATAGGCACAATTGAGTGAATTTCGGACCTTAGCCAAATTGGAAAGGATTTATCTATAATAAATTTACCTCTATTTGTCCCAACCTTTATCCATGCACCATCTTATGAAATATTCATACCACTTTAAAGCATATGTGTATGATTTTCAACACCCACTATGTAGGATGCCAAGATCTCGAGACCATATATTCCGGATAGTGATAAATATTCAAATTATAATAAAACACATGTATGTATTTTACTTTATGCAGGCATATGATATTCCTTATGTTAAAGCAGTTTTTAAATTTTAAAAAGAAAATTGGGTGATGTTGCTCAAGTGGCGATCATCAATAAGTATGTTTAGCCAATTTTGGCGATATTCAACATATGAAAGTAGAAAACCTTAAGGACCCTTCATACTGTGGCAGTTTTTGGTGAATATTTTCTTTTCCGATTCTTTTTTCAAAAAAAAGGAATCTATGACTTAATTTTCTTTTTTCAAAATATATTTCACCAAATGGAAAAATTCACCACAAAAAAACATCACTGCATCCAAGTTGAAGAATTAAGAAAAATAAAACTCGAAACTACTTATCCACCATTTAATGGTCTATTGTTTCTTCTTAGCTTAGCCAAAGATGCGGTGTTCAAATTTTAGATCCAATGGTTGCCATGAATGTCGAGTCCAATGTCCTGATTTTTTGTTGGAAAGATGTCTAAGTTCAATAAGTAAATCATTCAATAAAAGTAATTGTGTGGTTGAGTAGAGTTATAAAATCTCTCACAACTAAGACTTTCATGGAATCCATCTAAGAAGACGTTGGATAGTCATGTTTTCTGAACTTAAAATTAATATGAACACTTTCTTAAAATGAAGATTATAAAGTGAACAATTAGACATATGAAATTAAAGGTTCAAAACACGAGGGATAAATGCACAAAATTCCTTGGCAACCAATTAGAATGTCAAACAAGGTTTTGTTAAAATTGATCTTCATAAAATGGGAATGAGAAAAGGGTTGCAACACCACCTCCCAAATTCTATTTGAAATATTCATGCTTTCCCACCAAGGATACTCCTCAACCAAGGGTTAAATTTGGCCAAAATTTGGCCACTATTTAGGGAAGTAAAAATAAAATAAATTGAAATATAGTTGAATTCTCAATAAAAAGTCAATGGACTTTACACCCATGTACTAGAGCCAAACCCATTCTTCCCCACCCCAAATTGAGACAAATGTAATTTGTAATTGGTAAATGTCAGTTTTCAATTCACTATAGATATTTGAATTACAATTTCCCAATTTTGGAAAGAAACAAGAATGCAAGACTTTTGGTTTCTCTTTCATATTCCCCAGGGCCCATACCATTTGGGCCGGCTGGATACACTCCATCTTGTCCCTTGCCCCCCAATTTCAAGCTCCGAAGTCTAGAGACCAACTCTCCATAGGCATTTGAAGTTCAATTTTCCAATTGAAAAAGAATACAAATGTAGTGATTGGCAATGACTTGTTATAGATAAGTGAATTGACTAGCATGTGATCAAATAAACATTGAATTGTATGTGTCAATGTAATTAGGTTATATTTATAGTATTTTATTATTTTTATCATAATTGTATATTATTTTATTTTTCATATTCTAACATACATATTGTATATAGTCATTGGTATCAAGGTTTAAAGTTTAAACTTTGGTCTCCAAAGAGACAATCCCTTGTCATTGCCAACCCACTACCATTTGACATTGTAATATAACATGTTAAAAATTAAATATATATCACAATTACACCAAACTGACTTTAACATGTTTTTTGTTAAAAATATTTTGTTCAAATGAAACAAATAAAAACTCATTCTTGAAGTTTTTTCAAAAGTCTACACATGTATAGTAAATAAACATATCAAATTTCAAATCATTTACAAGAAACATTGGAATGTTCTAATTTAATAACAACTCAAAACATATTTTTTCACAAACAAAATCATTTCATGACATGATTTGTAAATAAATATTTTTATAATGAACTTTTGAAAATTTTCATTTTCTATGCAAAATAGTTTATGGCTAACATAAATAAAATGTGAACAGGAGGACTTCTTCACATTTAAACCATTTATTTTAATCAATAAACATAGTTTTCTTTTAATATTAGATTATGAAGTTCAAATTATATTATGTTCCTATACTATAATATGATTCATTAAATATATTTTGAATTATATATATAGTAATTACTTGATTCTACATAATGAACATTCAATTTTCATCTTATTATATTTCTTAAATATTTTTAACAAGGGAAGGCCCAAAATAAAATATAGCACACTATCAAAATTGTATTTAAAAAATCTTAATTAAACTAATTTAAATTAAAGCCTTAAAAAAATTTACAATCCTTTTCTTAAAACTTTCAAAGTATTTGTTCATAAACTACTATGAATGGTATTTGCGAATTTCAGTAAAAGATGGATCCAATGGACTTTAGAAGCAATATGATAGAGCCTTACCAAGTTGTCCCCCTGCCCACAAATTGTCACAATTCTAAATAGAAAACGTTGAATCTCAACTCCCCGTAGGTATTATTTGAACTGCAATCTGGCAATTTAAAACAACCAAAATACAATACTTCGGTTCCTTTTTTTCATATTCTCCACACCGGGCGGGTCGCTCTTGATACCTTCTGTTTCATTTCCCCCCACTACCCCCGGCCCACTTGGCCTACTTGGGGTAGGTCCAAAACACAAACTTTTTGTATTTTGTCCGCATTATTGGGGTGCTTGGTACCCTGATTTACGGGCCCTGCAGATACGCACAGGTCTCACCAGTGTTGGGCAGTTCTTGACTTTTATGAAGAACCTCTGGTTCTGGTTTTTTTTAAAATATTTTAGAATGGTTCGAGTTCCGTCAAAAACTGGAAACCAGGTCTGGTTCGGTTCTTGAGTGACCAATAATACAGGTTCTGATTTTGGTTCTGGAAATCAAACCCAGTTCCGAGCAACCTGGTTGGTCTGAAGCTGACACTTAACTACTGATTAACCCCAGGTTTCTGAACTTTTTTTTTTTTGGGGCCCAAAATTCTGGTTCTGATTCTAGAACCATGTACGAGAATCGGATCCAGTTTTAGCCCTGGTTCCAGTTCCCAGTTCCAAAAATCAGACCCGGTTCTCGTTCGCTTTTAACTAACTGAAACGGCAACTGACAGTTCTAACCACCCCAACTGGCTAACTGCCCAACGCTAACCCCCACCCCCCCTACGTCCCCATTCTGGCCCCATTCCAGGACAGGGCAAAATAGGGGAAGTTATTAATTTATTTTCTGGTTAATAGGAAAATAAAGCAAGCATGTTTGCACAAATGACACAATGAAATCCAGAAATGAAAATAACATAAATGAAATTCATAACTCGAATGAAATGAGTTACATAGATGAAAGGATCGATGCCCAATACATGGTTGAAATCAACAACAGACTAGGTGGCATGAGTTACATAAGAAGATGTGGTTATGTGAATAACACTATTGGAATATACCATGATGATGGATTAAACACTTGGATAAAATTTGAAATTATGGATGAAATTGATTACATGGATGGAATTAAAATATTTGACGAAGTTGGATTTATCATTAATTGCATCCATGTGGTATGCTTCACCATTCATTCATGTTATTAACTTTGTCCATCTTAGTATTTGCATTCATGTCATTCATCTTCATTAATGTACATATTACAATTTCATCCATTAACACAATTTCAATCATGTCCCATGATTAATCTATTTTTATCAATTCTATCCATCATGGTTTGATTATCCAATTGTGTTATTTCACTTTTGAGTAGCATCAAGGATCTTCATGTGCACACATATTTAGGGTTAGGGGTGGGTGCAAGTGAAATATTTTGTACATATTTGTTACCTTTTTTTAAAATTTGAAAACATCAAAAATTTAATTTAATTTTTTTAAACCTTCTTTTAACATTTCAAAACAAATGAAAATTTTAGTTTTTTTTTTCATGGATATCTTTAATTTCCCTCTAGCTTTTTAAAAACAATTTATATCATATCATTTGGATTTGAAAATGTATTCCAAAAGCATCCTCAAAAATTTTGTCATTTTTTAAGGGTTAAGCATGATTTTAATTATGAAAAAAATTCACTAGCCCAAAAAAATTATATTGGAATGTTCACCACATCAATATTGAGATGTTTGAAAAGAAAATCAAATACTTGCAAAATTGTTTCAACTATTTTCAAATATTTGAACTTTACTTTTCAAATTAGCACAAACTTTAGGTTCAATTCAAATATTTGCAAGTAGTGTAAAAAAACATAATTATAACAATTTAATTTTTAAAGTTCATGCAAACAAAATTTTTAAAATAACATACCCAAAAATAATAATATTATCCTCATAAAATCATTTATTTATTAGTCCTTTTACGTAGAGACCCCAATATTTGATTGCCTACACTATTTTTTATGTATATATTATTATGCTTTCACCTAGGTACTTCGTGTTAAAATTTGACATTATTAAGCTAACACCTTAAACTTAATTTAAATTTTACACATGTCGAATAGTGGTATTATATATTTGCTTAAAATTTTAATATTAATTAAAGTCATGAGAATTGATGAGGGATTCACAATCTATCCACATGCTTGTATATATTAAGCAAACATCCATTGATGAATAAAAGCATAATCAAAGAACAAACATGTAATATTATGAAATATGAAAATCATTGAAGTAGAGACACTTGACTTTCTAAATCCTGTAAACTCCTAAATCTTTACAATGTTTGAGGTGCACATGCATATATACAAAGCACAAAAGTTTTTTAAATGCACAACTAGTATCCATTTTTTTGTTCAACAAGGAACCTAAATTCTATGAACTATAGAAATATATTTTTCTATCATAATTTGTTTGATTTTTAAATACCTACGATTATTGCATACCCTACATTAATCCTATTAGATTTTGAGATTAAACATGATCTTATAAAATCAATCAAAATATTTATTCTTAACAATCAATATACAAGATCAATGTTTTCTTTTGGTGTGAAATTTCGTCAGAAAAGAAATTTTTTTTTTGGGGTTGCAAGTTGCAACCCTTACAAAGGCTGTTTTTCAAAAAAAATTCATAAAAACAAGGGTTTTGGACTAGTTTGCCAAATTTAGAAGACTTGCTCCTACTTGAGGTTGTTAAATAGTAATAGGATTACAATTTCTATTTATTGTTTTAGATTTCATGTTGCCATTTATTATTAAATCCTTCTTGGGACATTAGCCACTATGCAACATTAGAAAATTGAAAAAAAATCATTATATGGAACCTTAGACAAGTATACTCTACAAAGGGTGAACATTTTGAAACATTCATTTTTGTTTTCGATTGCTTTTCATGATACCCAATTAGTGTCCACTAGGTATTGTGGGAAAAAGAATTAAAAAATCTGCCCAATGTTTTATGCTCAATAAATCCCTTGATTGTCGGCCTTATTGAAATCAAGCCTATGTTAGCCCCCTTATTGCAATAAAGCCTGTAGCCCCTTGGGCTTTACCATACAATTTTCATATTTAAGATTCGTCATATTAAGATGGAGCATAGTGTGAATTTATTTTATTATATATGGTTAGTGCCCAACCCCCATCCCTTCCCTCGAAAGCAAAAACAATCCCACCTTAAATTATTATTGTAGAGCATTTCCACCATAGTACCTTACTAGGCTCATCAATTACATTTTGATGAAAATTTTACAAGCAGCAACCCATTGCAACCTTGTTATTAACCAAAAAAAATTTGCCAGTCCCACGTTTTAAGGCTCCTCATCCTAATAATTATTCAACTTTTGTTCTTGTCACCAAGAGCCCAAATGCATGTCTTTCCTTAGCATGTTTCATTTCCTTGGGTGCTCGAATTCATTGATTTTTTTGGTTGTTGTGATTCACAAAGGATGGATAAAACAAAAAACAAAAAAAAACCTTCTTAGTTTTTGGTTTGCAATGTGTGGAGTGAAGGAGTTTAAGTGTCAAGCTCTCCATTTTGCAAACCACAAACCCTGGGGAACTCAGTACTTGTGTATTTTAGGAAACACTTGAAATAAACAAACATTTAAAAATTTACTATGAAATAATGACATATTTTAAGTATATTATAAATATATTTTAAAATATATTATATATATTTCAAATATATTCTCATAATGAATTATTGGAACCTTATTGACATTTAAATGATTTTAATATTTTATTTTATTTCAATAAGTTGCACGATGTATCTTTTACACATCATTTGGAATATAATGGAAATGACCTCCCCAAGGCACCAACCTAAGAATATTATTAGGAATGCTGAGCAAAGAGCATCATGACCCTCGGTGGTGGCCTCTCCATTAATTCTGGCTAGATCGAATATACCTTTGTCAACCTTGATGTTGGGACCACTCCCCCTTTCCCTTAGAACTTCAACTAAGGTTTTCCTTCCACATCATTTGTTACCAAAAGTCATTTCTTGGGAGTGTGACAATTCCTTTCAAATGATTTGACATTCAAACCCAAGCCCAAATTTGATTTACAAGACCTTGATAATTTGTAAGCTCATGTACAAAATCAAGCTCCCAATCTAATCCTAATTGTTGTGAATATGAAAACAAAGGAAATTGTTTTGGTGGGGTCGATGTTGTGTGTGCAGTGAGACACAACTGACCATCGCTCGCATTCGACCTACAAGCGAACCAACAACCTTCATTTATGAGACCACCTTTGCTGGATTGCGATAGAGATGTTCTTAGAAGCCGTAAGCACCTTTGAGAAGGAGATTGTAAATCAGCTCACTAGTCTTATTAAGCAACTAATAATTGCCTGGACTGTGCAATTAAGTATTAGTTGCTTCATCAAACTGATGATTATTAAGAAACCTACATTCTATAGTTCATGATTAGTGTATTTTTAGTGCCTAATTTTTGCACAATGGAGAAAAATAAAATAAGAATATGCTGTTAAAGATAGCTTGTTGTTTTGAAAAAAAATCAAGGAAAAAAATTCTTTTAAAAAGAAAATGTCACTACTTTTTAACACAACTTTTTATTTTGAGGCAATAATATTTGATCACTGTTCTTGGGTTTAGCGTTTACATTTGGACAATTTTTAGAAACATGTCATCAATCAATGTTAAATCTTTTTGGGGATTTTTGCCAACTGATGGTACCTACCTCAGAAAAGTGGAAAAAAAAACAACCTCATGTTCACGATCTCATTAACTAGCATCAAAGTTCCATGTGGTTACCTTGATCTAATCAAGTTCCATGGCAAGGCATTATACTCCCCGATCGAACTTCACAGGGTCAAAGGAGCACCCGCATACGTTTCGTGCACGCAAAAGACGCAATTACAGCATAACCGTGAAGAGCGCGGCCTTGACCCCGTGAAGTTACATGTGGGGGTAAAACGTCCTGCGGTTCCATGAAGTTCCAAACTTCCAAGTAGCTGCTTAAAATGACACTAAAGTCAGTGCGGGAATCCTTCCTATATTTCAGCCTCATTAATGTGAAAGAATCGGCCCAACGAGCAGGCCGGCCTGGGCGGATTCTGCCCGCTGCACACACCCCGAGTTTGCCCTGATAGGCTTGTCCAGGGAACGTTCACCTGACAGAATCCGCCCTAGGCTCTCTAGTACAAAATAGGCTCCTTCAATTGAATAGTGCACATGTTGAGGATAGAAAAGAATTGTGCCAACATCTCCTCTACACAAAAATTGAATAGGATCGGCTTTTGTTCCGCGTTAGCTAGTTGCTACCCTAGCTACATTGCATTCTACGAACCATGCATGTAACAGGTATAAATGAAATGAGAGAGTGGAGTCCATTGTCAGAAGAAGCTTTGAGGATTGCTCACTTGCCAGGTTTTGTGACATTATTGTTCTCCGCTTGCTTGCTGCAACAAGTTGCGATACGCGGATTAGAAATCTCAGCCGGCCCGCTGATCATTACTATCCCCCGAATTCGCAGGTTCTAGCTGATCCACGACGTCTTTGCAGGTTCCAGCTGAATCACGAATCATGGCTGATCAGGCGTCTGGAAGCGGCGCCAAAACTCGTGTCTATGTCATGCTTCCGGTATTCAACTAACTCTCTGAGGGCTTGGTCAATGTTAATTTAGATAACCCAATAATTGAACACTGCAAGCACAAATGATGCTCGTCCATGGATCGATTTTATACGTCTGGTCTTCGAAACCGACTGTTATGAGCTTACTACTATACACAGCCGTTAGCTAGATGTCTTGTAAATATGATCTTGTCGGCCTGAGGTGGACAGTACTGTGCCCTGAACGGCCTCGTACGTATCTTCCAGCGAGTTGGATTCCGAATCGTCGAAGTTCAAATGTTTTTACTTCCAATGCTTGTCCACTAATGTGCCGTGCTCATCTGGGCATGTCGGTTGCTCATTTAACTAAATTTCTGACGACCTTGCGATTGGTAACTTGTTGATGTTCAATGTTTTGTCTGTGACGTCGGGTAATGATTGCGCGCAGTTGAACATTGTAAATAGCCAGACTAACGGAATCAACTATGCGCAAACGGATGATGAACGCACGGGCAAGAAGTATGAAGAGTTGCCGGCAACTGCGAGGCCGTTCAGGGCTGATTTGGACTTTTTGAGAGACGCTGGAGTGGAAGGGGTGATGGTGGATTGCTGGTGGGGAATAGTTGAAGCGGAAGTTCCCGGCCAGTATAACTGGAAGGGATACGATACATTGTTCTCCATTGTTTGCGATGCAGGTCTTAACCTTCATGTAAGTTAATTTGTTACGAAAGGCTGTTCGTCAATGGGCTCATGTGAATTGTGTAATCTTTAGGGGATTTGAAGTTCTCCATGTGTAATTAGTAATGAGGAATGATGAGGTCTTTTGCCCACCTTTTGATTGGGAATACTTTGCTTTTAACCGACTAAACCTCCACTTTGTTGAAACATGGGCTAATTCCTCTGTTTTCGGGGCCCTTAATTTCGGAGTAATCTGCTATGGGTATGTGGTTAATCAGGTGGTGATGTCATTCCACGCGTGTGTGGATACAAGTGTGAATATTCCTCTACCTAACTGGGTGAGAAGGATTGGAAAGACAGAAGACCTCTTCTACAAAGATGCGTATGGCAACGCCTGCACTGAGTACTTGTCATGGGCTGTAGACCAAGAACTTGTGCTGAAAGATCGATACGGTAACCCAGTGTCTCCACTACAGGTAATCAATTAATTAAAATGAACTTTGTTTTGGGTTGAGCTTCTGCATACTTAATGGAGCACATATTTGTGAACAAGACCACTAGGCGAATCAAGGTTCCTTAAACTTCTAGATTGATCCAGTCTACATTATATGGTCTAAAGAATGAGGATGTTGAGATGTTGCTTGGCAGGTGTATGAAAACTTCATGTCAAAATTCACAGAAAGTATGGCTGAATATTTAAAAAAATCAGATGAAGATCATGGAATCACCATGATTGAGGTTGGGCTTGGTCCCTCTGGTGAGCTGAGGTACCCTGCATACCGATTTAACTCGCCACCAATAGGTACTGGTGCGTTCCAGGTAAGTGGAATCATCCTACGTAAATCTTCTGCTACGTGTAATCAAGCTTTGTTTCAAAGAAACCACATGGAACAAGACTCCTATGTTCCAGAGGATTTGTGCAGTGTGCTGATAGTGGGCACCTCTTGTCAATGCGTGTACAATTGGAACACAAAAATGTTGCAGCAATTCCCATCCTTTCACTACTACTTGTGTTTTGCACTAGATTTATGGGAAGGTTACAAATGGTTGTATCCCATGGCACTCTGTTGTCTGCAGCATCTGGGTCAATGTCATGAAAGTTTTTAGGCAGAATCTATGTCCAACAACGTATACATTTTCCAGGTCAACTAAGTATGCATCTGACCTATTTAGCAGTAAAATTTCAGTAACTGTCAATGAACACAGCTTGCATCACTCTGATTGTGAACACCCTTCCTCTACCCAGTTAACCACATATGGAAATCGGTGAGTACCATGGTCCCAGTAAGTAGGTACATGTGGATGGTTGGTGCCAATGTTGGGCACTTACCTGGTTTGAAAGGTTAGAATCAGCAGTTTGGTTCTGGAACCAGTAAATATCGAACTGGAATTAAGTTCCAAAACCAGACCCAGATTTTATATTTTGGAAGAACTGGACCCAGAATCAAATTCCCGGTTCCATTTATGTGTGAAACTGAAACCAAAATTGGAACCCAGATTTTTGAGAAAAAAAGACTAGAACCAGGGGCAACTGGCAGCTAACCCTTTGTTCCAGTCCAGGTTGCAGCTGGAACCGGACTGGAACTGGGTCTGATTTTCACAAGCAGAACTAGAACTGAAACCAGAATCGCTTTGGGGGAAGAACCAGACCTGGAACCAGACTTTTAGTTCCATTTATGTGTAGAACAAGAACTGGAACCTTAGGTTCTTCATAAAAGTAAAGAACTGCTCAACACTGGTTGGTACATTGTTAACCATTTTGGTTTTAGATGTGAGATAGGAATAAATGAAAAATTGTTTCCTGCCAACACACCATCCATCCTACATGGTGCCTTGGTCGGTTGCTGGTTCACTCTGGCTAAAATATTGCACTTTTCAAATTATGTGTGTGCACGGGGCATGATTGTGAGCAGTGTTACGATAAGTATATGACGAAGAGTTGGGAGAATGAAGCGGAGGAGCAAGGATTTACAATACCATGCCGCGTGGGGCCTCAAACTGCGGGGAGTTATAAGTCAACGCCAGATCAAACACAGTTTTTCCAAGACCAAGACCAAACAAAGCCAGGTTTGACCAGTGGCATATGCTACTGGGACAATTATGGAAAAGCTTTTCTTACCTGGTACTCCAAAAATCTGGTTGATCATGGGAAGAGAGTATTGCAAATAGCCAAGGAAATCTTCATGGAAAAGAATGTCGATATTGCTGCCAAGGTGAGATGCCATGGAGAAATTGGGTTAAAACTATTCCTGGGTGACTTCTCAAAATAAAGTGGCAGAAAAGTTCACTCTTTGCAGATCACATATTTGCATAAAACAACCATGTAGGGATGACAAAGCTGATGCATTTCTTATCTCATTCTATTGGCCCCTGTCACATGTAACTTATCAGCCAAAGTGACTAGTTATCTAGGAATCCAATTGCGACTCTCAAACTCCCTTGTACATTGAGGAGGGTTGTCGTTTGAACACCTTGCTCATAAATTCTTGTCTAGTATCATGGTTAAACGATGAGGAACTGAGTGTTTGACGGACTGGGGTACTCCAAAACCTGATGAGATAGCAAGGAATCAAAGATTGACAACTGCACACATTCAGAAGTGTAGGTTGATAATCGTTGGGTCTGATTCATGGTGTCATTGTTGCAATTGAACATTTTCAATGCAGGTTCCAGGGATTCATTGGTACTGTGGTACAGAAAACCATGCAGCAGAGGCAACAGCAGGGCTCTTCGCAGGCGATCCCCAAAACACCCTTTCTGTGTACGAGTCCATAGCTCAAACGCTTGAAAGCCTGAAAGCCACCTTCATTTTCACATGTGCAGAAATGAAAAATGATCCTAATATTGCAACCGACAGACCTCAAGAACTTGTCGAGCAGGTACATGTGTGCTTTAAATGATCCATAGCCTTGACATGATATGGTAGAACAGACATAAACATTGGGCTCTGTGAACTGATTGGAGAAACATGGAGAGTAGTTAGTATCTTGGCACTACAGTTGTAAACCATAAGAAGTGGGCTGCCCAGAAAAAATAAATTAAACTTGAGTTAAAACCTACATGAAATTGCACCTGAGAATGTGAAGCACCCAATTTGGCTGACCCAATCTCCAAGAACATACGACCAAGAAAAGAGCAGCTTCTATTTCTCAAGCCAATCCGGGGAATGGGATGAATACTATCTGGGGGGGATTCACCTGCTGATGACAAGTGTTTGATATCATGGAAGTTCAAATTATGGTGTGTAGGTGCTGGGAGTGGCCCAACAAATGGAGGTCTCTAGAGCTTGTGAGAATGCATCGCCAATAGCTACAAAGAACTCATCGGCAGTGCAGGAGTTTCAATCGTATAACCGGATCATCAGAGTCGCAATTGATTACAATATATCTTACTTCACCTACTTGAGACTTGCTCCAGAACTCATGACGGACACAACACGCTTTAAACTATTCAAAAAGTTTGTCCAAGGGATGAATGGTACGTGAGAGTTGTCAAAGGGTTCAAGTTAAGAAAGAATTAGGCAACTGCAGATGAGGGTTTTGATGATTTCTTTGCTTTCATCTATTTGGGAATTTGACTGCGTCTTGAAAGACAAGGAAGACAGTTCTTGTCCCGCATCCCTTGATGCTTAAGATAGAACGCATAAGGTAAGGAATTTTCCAAGGATCTTTCTAAGTTTGAGAGCCCAGCTCAGGGCGGTAGCATGAGGCTAGACCCAAAAACCAAACCCAGGAAGATACAGTTCAAAAAAGTTCCTTACTTACCAAAATGAAAGGTTCTTTGAAAATCAAATTGATATCGTTGGTGAACAGAACGTTTGTTTTTTTAGAAGGGAAATTCTGTGAGGGAAGGTGACTAAAAACAAATGGAGAAATTTGTTTTTTGAAGTTCTTTATATGTTATGGATGGAACTGATTGAGTTGATGGATGTCAATTTGTGCAGCACACACTCTCATCGAATCCCCGCAATAAGCCTCTCCCTCCGGAGCACAGGGGCCATGATCGGACATCAAACCCCTCCAAGAAAGTAATACTGTGAAGGATACTTCAACTTCCATGCCATGAAATCTAAACTACAAGATTATGCCTTGGTTGCAGCTACATGATCTGCTCACTCTCCAACCAATACATAATGTGTATGTACATGTAACTCAATGTACTTGTATGTGTCAAAATTATATAATATATATGTAGTTTAAAACACTAGTGGGAAATAATACATACAATCAAGTGCCTGTAGTTCTAATATTTGATATGTAAAGTTGCGACCTCTAATAGCTATAGACATGTCAAAGCACACTTAATTATATGGGACCCCTTTTGTGTGTCATTATATTTTTTTTTTTCAATGGTGCAAAATATTTAAATTTCAATAATGTCATTAATAAGAAGGATTTTTTAATTGGTTTTGAATAGTAACCCTTTATATAGGAAAAATTGGTCTTAATTACAACAAAACGCTCGGTTTTAATAGGAATTCCAAAAAAAAAATCAATTCAAAAGGAATTTTTAAACATTTGCTATGAATAAGTCTTTTTTCTAACAATAAGGGTTTTTACTATAAGTGACACACCCTAAGTGCGTCCCAAGGTATTGGGAATAAACCCTACAAGCGACAATAGTGAAAAGAAGTGAAAAAAGAAGGAAAAATTGGGGGTACATTTTTTAGCTCTTCACATTAAGGAAAGAAGGGTGCCTAGAAGATTCAAAATGGGATTACAACAATGTAAAAATCATGAACAATTCATAGACAAATCACTAGCACAAGCCAAACAATCAAATGGTTAATGCAAATGAAGTCGACTTTGGATCACAAACTTGCTTTGGACTCATTACATTCACATGGCCCAAACTTGGAAGGAGGCAAATATCTTCCTTCTTATAATATATATTATATTGTAATTGCGATGGAGGTTACATCAAAATGGCCAAAATTCCAAGGATTCCCAAGTTATGAATCCCACAATTTTGGGAGTTCATAACTTTTTCATATGAACTTTGATTGAGGAGGTTGAAACTAAAAAGTTGTAGCCCTCAATGAGATATTGCCAACACCATATTGTATGCTTCAATCAAAGGTCATTTCCACTTATTTCCTTTTTTTTAATAATCGAGAGTCAAATTGTCAATTTAACTCATGGTCCTTCTTTTGACCATATAACTTACACTTCAAATTTCCCAATGAAAAATGCAAGCTAAATTACAATATTTACATTTCAAGAGCTTTCAAATTATGGTATAAAAAACTCCCAATTTGCACAAGATTTGCCACCTATATATATTTTTGTCTCAACTCTTTAAAACTTCAAGTCCCAAATGATTCCCACTTATGAATGTTTGGGACTACACCAAATGCAATGTACATCAATAGGCATTAAGACATTTCATGAAAAAAAACCATGTTATGTAAACCTTGCATCCAATGGAAACAACATAAAAGAAAATTTCCCAAAAATTGAGTTCATTGAATTACAAAGCTTCTTGAACTTGTACATTTTGACAATTTTTTTGGTGCATTACAAATAAGAACAAATTGAAGATGCACATATTTCATTACATTTATAAACAACTTTTCAAGATATTGTTAAATTTATTTCATGAGACATAAATTTGAAACATTTGATAAAAATTCCCACTATGTACAATAGTTTTGTAAAAAAATAAACCAATCTTAATATTAAGACTTTTAGATTTGACCATGGAAATGAGTATAAATTTGATGAGTTCAATCTTTTTTATCAAAAGGAAATCATAAAAAAGGAGTTTACAACTTCCAATACACCCTAACAAAATGGTGTATTAAAAGGAAAAATAAAACTCTAATCAAGGTTGTTTTACCTATGTTATCATATGTTAAGGTACCTAAGGTGTTTTGGAGGGATGCACCTTTAACAAAAAAAATTAACAAAACAAAAGTCCAAAAAATGTTGTAACTAAAAATAAAACTCCTTATGAACTATGATATGGAAAATAACCAAATGTGTCATGCCTAAAAAGTTTTGGGTGTAAAAAACATTTCTTGCTCATAGGGAGGAAAAAAAGAGTTGAATTCACATTTTCATGAATGAATTTTTCTTGGGTATAGTCAAGAATCTAAGGCTTATCATCTTATGATAGAATTATAGTTATATCTAGAAATGTTATCTTTCACAAAAACTTTGACAATTGTCAAGAAAACAAACACTTATAGGAAAAGGAAGAAGAAAGAAAGGAATTGTTATTTTGTGTTAATTAAACACCCCAACAATATAAGGCCAATAATGACCTATTTCAATTCCAAGTCAAAATATTCCAACAACACAAATCCAAAATGTTGCATTACCTCCAAATGGGTGGGCTCTATAAATTCAAACCAATAATTAATTGCACAAGTGTGAGAATACCACAACATTTGGTCAACTCTTTCAAAATAACCTCATTGAAAACTTCTCACAACTTTCAATTAATTCCAATGATAGAAAAAACTTGCCTAATGAACATGTAACTTCACATAATATGATAGTACATGAGAAATTTCATTTACAACAAAGTCCACATAGTTCTTCTCGACATGAAAAAAACAAATTCAACTTACAAAAAAACAAATAGAGTCCATAGAAGGAAAAAACCACAAATTAAGAAACTTCATGTAAAGAAGTTTATCAAGCTAATTTAGCAAATATATCTTTTTAAAAAACTCTTCACATAATAAAAGAAGCCTTATAAAAATCTAATGTTAAAGAAAGCAAAATGCCATCAATGCTGAATTATTTACAAAAGAATAACACAAGTGGAAGTTCATGACCCTTTTCCCTTCCAATAGAACCCCAATTAGCTCTGAATGGGTTTTCAAGATTAAAACTAATGATGCTAAACCAATTGATAAATGTACAAGGCTAGGCTAGTGAAAAGGGAATTTTTGTAAGTGCAAGGAGTTGACTAAATAGAAAACACTTCCTTCCATGGTTAAATTAAATTCCATTAATGTGTTAATCACACTAACCATACAACATAATCTAGAAATGCATTGAAACTAGATGTTAAAACTATAATGATTTTAAATGGCTACTAGGTGAAAACATAATCGTAAGAGTCACAAAGTGTATGGACACTACTTTAAAACTATACCCTTACATTTTTGAAAAATCACAAAATAAACACAATAATTGGAATTGCCATTTTCTTTTGGAATAGGTTCCATTACTTGCAAAAATTTCAATCTAAAAAATTTGATTCAAATTTATGATGTTTCAAAAGTCCTTTTGTATGATTTGAGAACTCAAAACAATTGTGTGGACAAGTGCTTTGTTTTTTGTTAATTTTTTTTCTTTGATAAATGTCCACCAATCAATCTAAAAATTAGTGAAATTTTTGTTGTTAATACATAAAAAAGAAAAATAGGCTCAAAGTTTATGAAGTTATTATTTATATGTGCAATGTAATTTTATTTGATCTTATATTTGGTTTAGAAAAACTTTTAACCTTTGATGTCCTAAATTTTGAAAATGTTTTTTCACAAAGGCTATTCATTTTTATGTGAAAAGAACATGGATTGAAACAGTTGGGCTTTGAAATTATTCAATGAACTTAACCTGAAGTGAAAATCCCAAATACCACTTAAAAATAAAACATGTGAAAATTCAATAACACTTCATTTTTATAAAAAAATTAATTCAATTCAATTTTGTTTCTACATCAAATATGACAATTAACATTTTGATAAAGCTTTTACCAAGAGACAAACACATCAAATGGATTAAAAACTTAAAAATTTGTTTGATTCCAAAAGTGAAACAAACTTTTCAACATCAAACTTTCATGATATGATTACATGGAAAACAACATTACTCTTCTTAATTGGGAATGGTTTTTGTGAGTGCATTCATTACATTACAAGATATTCTTCATTTGGTCTCTTTCCACCTACCAATGTTTTATGTCAAACTAAAATTGAAATGAAAAACCAAATGAACCAAGTTATCAAAAAAATATAGAAAAAGAAAAACACCAACACAAATTAATAATATTTGGTCATCTTGTAACTACCAAAACAACATAATTATAATTATGCATGATTAACGAATATTTGAAGATCAATGCATGGTTGGGTGAACCAATTTGCCACAAAACCAAAATTCCTATTTACTCAAAAAAATGGTCAAATTTTGGAAATTACAACTAGTTTACGCTAGTTTACATTGATTTCTTCCATATTTTTTCCATGTCATTAATGGCACATCTAGAGTTTTTATTTTTAGAAATATTAGATAAGCAAAAAAATCATAAAATATTTCTTCCTCCAATACAATATGGACTTATGAAGAAATCCTATTGATTAGCCCATTCAAAAGTCCATAAATATAGTTTTAATGAAGCACTCCCAAGTTCCTAGGTAGACCCAATTTGGGTCTAAATTACTCAACAGTAGAATTGTGAAGGACTCAGGGCACACTCCTAACTCTCAACACTAAAAGGGGTAGAGGGGTGTGCTGAAGCTCCGGGATGGGACTAAGAAGAGTGACAAGCTTTACTTACTTACTCGAACTTGCATCAAACCGACCAACAAGTTGGTTAGTTCACATTTTGGGGCACCCTTGGTGCTAGGACAAGCCACGGGAAACTCTGGACTCACATGACTCACCACGACCCAGATTCAGAAAAAGCCACCACCTTCCCCTATATAGTATACTTTGTGCTTCTCCAGGGCACTCACATCCGAATGGCTTTTTGTCCCAGGACTCCCAAGGAGAAGTCCCAAAACTGTCACAATTTGAACTCTCGGGACTTTGCAAGGTCATAACTCTTTGTTAAGACCTCTGATTGGGATGAGGTTTAAAGCAAACTTGTAGCCCTCCTCGAGAGCTTTCCAATGGTGTATTACACTCCACCTACACGCATTAGGCTTGGGTCGATTCCCGACTTTTAGTGGTTGGGAGTCAAACTAGCAGTTTAACTCCCGGCCTTTTTTTTTGTCATAACTTGTGCTACAAATGTCCAAATGGCCCATGCAAGCCCATTTTTGACATTTACACTTTGCTAGGTTTCCAATGATATAAATAAGACGCTAATGCGAGACTCCCAAGTCCCTGGGAATGTGAGTTTCACCCTCACACTTTCTCAAAGTAGGGTTGCGACATTTAAAATTCAACTCATTATTTTTTTTTTTCCTATTTTTTTTTGATATGATATTATACTAATTCCAAGTCCTTAACACACACTCCATTAGTCAATAGACCAAAGCATAGTCCACATAAAAATGGAAATCAAAGGTGTTGTCCATGAATTTTGAGTTCAAAAGTCCATGGCTTTTACAATTTTTTTAAATTTGTAAAATTATTTTGTGCATCATGTAAATATTCAAGTTAAGATTTTTAAACCAAATCCATTTTAATAAATTTAAAAACTTATAAAGCGACATGGACATTACAATGGCAACCACAAGGCATAATTGGATGGTGTGACACCCAAATTGGTCCACCCAACCATGCATTGACCCTTGAGAAATTTCATGCTTTAAAATTGTATTCAAATTTTTAAAAAGAGAAAGAGAGGTACAAAAGAATGCTTCAAAAAACACAAACAAGAGCTACAAATCCTAAGCTTAGTGTAGATACTAATTCAAGATGAATGAAGAAATTGCAAATGAAAAATTATTAGTGAGAGTGTCAGAATTATAATATATATATATGTATGTAATTCAATACACTAGTAGGAGACAATACATACAACTATGCCTACAAATGTAGTTACCTTTGATATGTACAATTGTGACCTTTCATTTTATAATCATTATCTTTGAGGTTTATGGATGATTCTTGAAATAATATATATGATGTTAATTTTATCAATACAAAACAAAACACTTTAAAACATTAAGCATTGTCCCTCTTATTATGGAAACAATTAAAAGTCTACTAAATAGTTTTCATGCTAGATCATCTAATTCAAATATAAGTCATTTCTACTTTCAAGGTTGGACTTGGAGAATGTTTAGTAGAGTTAAGTTGTAACTTGTCCTTCTTTGAACTTACATAGACAATAATGTTTTTAATTGTTGCATGTGTGCCCCCTCGCATGGAGATATCCATGTTTTTTTGTGTCAAATTTATACATGATAATTTTCAATAAATACATGGTATGTAGTATGTTATAAGGGAGGGGGCAAGTATGGTGGTATGGTGTCTACTTTAACAAACTTAGCCACAAAATTAATCCCACACAAAAAATTCCAATACATGTTTTGTAACCTAAATCTATGAATAAATACACCCTACACTTGGTAAACTTTGTAGCATTTTCATAGGTTATCAAAATCAAAATTGCTCATATTCACATTTTACAATGAAAGTATTCCATGTCCTTTTCAAGCATTTTATCAAGCTTTCCTCTAGGTGGGCCTAGGGTGAACCAACACTTACACTAAGATTTTCACCTTATTGAGTGAGGCCTTTTAAAGGCCATATTAAACCAAAGAAATGTTAAATTCAAACTTAGCGACTCTAATTCAATCAAAGCATGGGATAATCATTATTATATGGGATAACTAGAAGTAATTTAAATGGATTTTGGGGTTTTTACCAATGTTGTGCGGGTATAATTTTTACCAAAATACACCCACCAAGTATGGATAGGCTATATTGTATATCCTTAACCTAATTTTTAAAAATAAATACATCTTAATGAGGTGCATATCCTAGGATATGTAAATCTGAAAATTTATAACCTATTCAAATCCTTGCATATATTGTTAAAATACCTTTGCCCAAAATCAAATATGTTTTGGCATCTGGGGAAAAAAAAAATTAAAACTTTAAACCCTAACTACTACACCATATGGACTACTACTCTTATGTGTTACTAATTAGATCATTGTTGTCTCACAACAACATTTTTTTTCCCCAACTTCTATTGTTAATGTTGCTTTGAAGCTTGCATAGATTAACAAAGAGCTTCACTTCACAACGCAAATATTTATGATTAAGAGGCCAAAAAAATCTTCCATTGTTGTCCAAGACGAAGGAAAAGGCCAGAAAAACACTTGAATAATTATCTCATGCTAAAGGTTAAAGTTATTTTTTTAAAGCTATTAGGTTTTGGGGGCACTAAACAATCACCTTTTCGTGTGGAAAGTTTTATTCTGTTCTTTTTCTTTATGTTTATCTTCTGTTTTCTTCTTATGATTTGTTTAAATTGATTTTATTTTATTGTTAGGGGGTATTTGTTGTGCATTGTGAAGAAGAGAATTGTATAATGGATTCAAAAGTTTCGTCCACTTCAAAGAGAAGTTTGTGCAATAGAGGGCAAAAAATTCGTTTTTTTGGCCTTTTTGTGGACCCTTACTTTTTTTCCCCATTTGTATCAAATAAACTACAATGTGTTTTTCTTTCCTTTGTGAGCCCATGTGACTTTTATCCCTTTGTTCTACATTTATTTTCTTCCATCCAAGGCCAATGGGAGAAAAAATCTCATCATTTATTTTTTTTTGAATGGCTTTATGTAGCATGAAAACAAAAATATAATTTTGTGTTGTGTTTTCTGCCCACATCAACTTCTATGTGATATTACATTATTTGAAAGGATTTTTTTGTTGTCCTTGTAAGTTAGAAACAAAAATTGTGATAGGAGATTTTATTAGATCCTTTACAACAATGAAATCTCATACAAAGGAGGTTTAACATAACATCAATTTTATTCATACATCATATGTCAATTGAATATTATTCTTATTAATGTTAGTCTTGTTGTTCTCTATGGTTTTTTTTGGCCTCTTTGTGAACCCATAGTTCTTTTCACCATTTTTGTCAAATAAACTACATGTCATTTAACATTTGGATTTTACATGCATATGTTGTTTTTCCCTCGTGGGCACTAGTCCACATGACTTTTGTCCCTTTGTTCTACATCACTTTTCTTCCATCTAGTGCTAATGGGGGAAAAAACTCATCATTTTATTTTATTTTAATGGTTCTATGTAGCATGGAAACAAGAATTTATCTTTGTGTTGTATTTATTGTCCACATGGGCTTCTAATATGTGATCAAACCATTATTTGAAAGAATGTTTTTTGCTATTTTTGTAAATTAAAAACAAAAACTATGGTAAGAGTTTTTTTCAGATCTTTCACAATGGTGAAACCCCATACAATGGAAGTAATATAACATAAACCCTATTCAAATTCAGATGTCAATTAAATCATATTCATATTGATGTCAATCTTGTGTTCTTTGTTGGCTATTATCTTGTTAGAGCCTAAACAATATACATATATGAACCATGATTTTTTATGCATTAACAATTAACTACACATTATGTAATAGGTGGATGGAAAAGGTAAATGTAATTTTCTTATTACTATGATAAGTTTTATCCATGGGATGTGCAAAATGCACGGTTAATGTAACAATTCATTATTTATTGTACCATATGGAAACAATAACAAGTTAAATCGTTAGCAACATATCAAAGCAAAATTTTTGGTCAACAACATGAATTCAAGTTAGTAGCAACTCAAGTCAACAACTTCAACAACAAATCAACAATTATAACTCCTAATAGTAGGTGAATAGCAACTTAGTTCAACAACTGCAACAACAAACCAACATGTATATATAATAACCAATAGTAGGTTAGTAGTTAGTTTTATAACAATAGTAACAATTGGTTCTATAATAATAACATTTCGTTATATTACAACAATAACTAATTTATAATAATAACAACTAATTTATTGTTTTTTTTAAAAATGTGGAATTATTTTTTTTAGTATGTGATCTTGTGTTGTTCATGGTGGATTGACATGTGTAAAGAATTTTGGATTAAAATTGTGAGAGCCTCAATGGCAAATAGATTCAACATTTTCACCATTGTAAAACAACTACATTTAAGTTTTAAGCTATGAGTTAGAAGCTGAAAAAGTTCAACTTGTTGTTGAAACCTAACCTCAAGAGGGTGATGCGCCTTAACTAATAACTATTATTGTTTTTTCATCAACTGGCAAATCTGGTATAATAAGAAACATTCATGAGTTGGGTCAAATGTAAGTTGAACAACTAGCTACATTGCGACAACTAGCAAAATTTTGGGATCTACGGGATTAAAGATCTACTCCTTGGGCTTTCTATAAACCAAATGTTGATGAACCTGTATTGCTCGAAATATAATAGGTTTTTCATTGTATTATGTGTCATTTAGTTCCTTTGGGTGCTCATCTATTGGGGTCCAAAACTAGATATTGGAAGGGATTGATCTCTTATAAAACTAAAAATGAAGAAACATTGTGAAGGTGAACATTCTAGTATTTGGAAAGTTTATGTTAATGAAATTTCATTTTGACAATCTGCTAAAACAAATCCTTGTAAAAATGGTAAATCTCAGTTCCATTTCTACATTTTTTGATAGCACCACATCTTACAAAAAATCACAAGAAGAACAAAAAAATTTCAAGGTAAAAACATAGTCAAAGGAGCCACCCAAGTGAGTGGACAATGGACCCTCGTTAAAATTACATTTTTGTATATTTGAAAGATCACATGGGAAACATAATAGTTTGGATTGTCATAATTTTTTTGGGAATATTTTTCATTAATTGCAAAGTTTATATGCTCAAATCTTGACACAAATAAAAAATGTTTTTGCATGTTCAAAGCATTCAAACCTTGAGAATGGACAATCCTTTTTTTTTTTCAAACATCCATTTTTTTTACCAAATGTGCACCATTCTTCTAAAAATTGGAAAGGATCCTAACATTGATGTTTAGAAAGGCAAAAAGACTTGAACTAATGAAAATTGTTTTTATAACCAATTTGAGCACATTTGGTTCAAACGTGTTTTTGACCTTAAAAATTATGGATTTTGAAAATGCGACCGTAACAAAAGTTGTTCATATTTATGTGATAAGGGCGTGAATGCATAATATATATGATATAAAATCAATTTTTAGTCAAAATGTATTTATATCTAACATGTAGTGTTAAACTGGATATCCAACATATAAAATTTTAAGTTATAAACCAACGTAGAAATGATGTGTCATGTGCAGTCCTTAGAAAAGGACTTTTACTTTAACACCCATGGGTCCTTTGACCATGTTTTCACCCTTCATTGATGATCTTGTGTTGCTTGTTGTGAAGGGCTTACTACTTTTAAACATGGTTGAAAGCATATGGATGAAGTGATTTGGTTTGGGAAAGGACCCATAGGTGGTGTTTACATCCCATAGAACCTTAATTGAATATATATTACCTTCTATGATGAAATGCACACTTCAGAAGTTAGTTTTCCCTTTTGTCAATGTTACAATTTCTATGACTGCAACATTTAACTTATGGATGAACAAAGGTGCATTCAATACATTTGCCTTTGTCATTAATTTATTGACTTTGGATTGGGAACCAAAACTTGTAACAATTGGTTTATTTGAAGCAAAAAGGACTTCTAAAGTTAATCTTGCTCATCAATTGCAAGTTCTATTTTAGGAGTACAAACTTACTAACAAGATCATTTGCTATGCAAAATATGAAGGCACAAACCTATCTACAATGACCAATGTTCTTAAATAGATTAGTACTTATGAAAAATTGGCAATGCAAGCACCATTTGAAGGTGTTTGTTTTAGTCATGCCCTTTCTAAGGCTTGCCAATATGTGACTTCTAATGAAAAAGTAAATTCTAGTCTACAACTAGTGAGCGTCAAAATTGCACAATCTTCAATTCAATCTTGTAGAACATACCCAAAAAAATTTGGCAAAAGAAAGGTAGAATGGACAAAAGCTTGTCTAGTCATAGGTTTGCAACCACAGAATTTAAACACACCAATGAAAACAAGGTTTGTTTCCAAAGTGGCAATGTTCCAACAAGCCTTTGAATTTAAGGAGCCTTACTATTCATGTTTATTACAAGCAACAAATGTTGGCTTTGTAAGGCAGAATTCCAATAACATAAATTTCGATAATTGTTGAAATCATTACATCAACCTTGGCCCTAGTTGTATCAAGTTGTGTGTTCAATCAACGTCATGGTTATTAGCTAATTAATGGTGCACTTGCAAATGCAATCAATTTTGATGTCAAATTGACATAGGAAAGGCTTCAACTAAAACTCCAAATGAATTTTATCCCTGCATTTCAATTTGATGCAAAATTGTTCTTGTTAGCAAATAGGATGCGATTAGAAATCAATCATGTGCTTGTTCCATTTTTAGATTGTTTGCATGAGTTTGATCCAAAAAATGCACACATGATGTTGGCTTTAATGTTTGACCCCAAATTCAAAGATTTATATATTATGAACAATTAAGTGGGAAAAGATATAATGGCCATAATTAGCAACAAAACATGACTTTGAAACCCTAATTCCCTTTCTATGTTCAATTTATCGAAAAGTGAATGTTTTTGCAAAGTGAATAGAAATGTTTATCACGCTAAAATGACTGTTAGTTGTGTTTGGTGCACAACTATTTCCAAATAATATTGCCATTGAGGATGAATTAAGTTTCTACATTCACAATTGTTGGTTTATGCATTCAAAATGAAAAATGTTTGGTTTTCAAATTTTAATTTTAAAAAATTTCATTCATAATTTCATGTTTTTATTTTTTGAAATCTAGTTTTTTCATCTACAATTCACAATTTGTAATCATTTTAAATTTATAACATATATTATTTAATGGATAAATAGATAGTTTAATGGCTCATTTTAAACAGATACAACTTTCACAAAAATCACAAGGAAATTTTTACAAATGATCCATATGGATATGGTTTCAATTCCTAAAGTTTTCATTAGTGTAACCTTTGACTATTTTAGTTTTAGTCACTTATGAAACCTTTTAAAACTAAATCAAAACCCATGTTGAAAAATATTGATATTAGCTGGTATGGTGAATTCATTTTGAAAATCCTAAAAGAAAAACCCATAAAGTCCATAAGAATAAAAACCCATTTAGGTATTCCAATTATGTACCCATGGGGCACAAAAAGTTTGAGAAACAAAAATAAAATGCATTTCAAAAGGATTTTTAAAAACATGGTCCAATTTTGACCCTTCAAAAGTTCATAACCACCATTTGGTTAAGGTTTCACAAAATAAAATTTCACAATTATCTTTATGATTTAGTTTTTCTACCCATGTTTAATCACAATAAACAATTTGGAGTGAAATTCAATATGAATTCTTAAATTTTTTAACAATCCAGTCAACTAACCAATCCAAAAAACAATTTCAAAAGTTCATTATTTATAAGGAATGCATTACTTTAAAAAAATAATTGTGCAAATGTCTTCATAATCAAGTTGTTAATTTAGAATGAGTCATCATTTAATGTATTTAAAATTAATTCATTCACCATAAGCATTTAAACACAAAATACTTATAGGAATCAAGCTTTTGATGCAAAAAATGAACCACTTTACATTACATTTACCCTAATTCATGTGTGATGCACATAACAATAAATGAATAATGAAATAACTATTTGTGTTTTTGATTGTAGGTGAAAAAAAAACTCTTTTGTTTTTGGATCTACAATTGGAAACAAAGTCTTGCACAAAAATACACTAAAGTGGTGGAAGGTTCATGAAATGCAATTTCCTATTGTTGAATCTTTGGCTTGTCAAATTTTGGGTATTGTGGGAAGTCAAATTGGATTGAAAAATATTTTCTCCATTGTTGGGATTCTAATAGGATTATGCAAATGCTAGCTTGGAACCCAAAACTTAAATCTTGTGTTGATTTCCAAAAATTAAACAAATGATCACAATTTGGGTGCGAATCATTTATAGCTAAATCCTTTGATAACTTTGGGGCTCTTGAAACAGATTTGGTGGAGCAAATTGAGGAGGAGTTTGAAGACCAACTAGCTACCTATGTTAAGCTTGATGATTCAACTAATTTTGATTTTGAAATTTGCAAATTTGGTAAGGCAAATTTGGTATGCGAAGTAAATGGTAGATTACATGATGTAAGGTGCAATTTTGGTAAGGTAGATTGTTGTTTAATTTGTCTTATCAACATTTGTTATAATTAGGTTGTTTTATTAACCATAACCCAATGTAGGCCTTAGGACATGACGGTATTGTGGGGAAGCTAATTAAATATATTGTTCATGTTTGTTAAAGGGAATTTGAATTTGTTCATGAGAAAGTTGTTGGATTGAAATCCAAATGGTGTTTCTTGAATTAGGTTCCTTGGGCATTATGTGTATCCATATGGGGATTGAGGCTGGTTAGTTGGGCATTTTGAGTATGTGTATGTAAGAAGGGAAAGGTGCATTGTGTTCCTGGAATTTCAAAGTGGAAGATGTGGAATTAACATATTATGAACATGGTGATTATATTTTGAACATAGAATGCATATCTTATCCATAAAGGTCTCATAGTATTTTCATTTTGTGTGTATGTTTAGCATTAGACTATTGAGTTCATTCTTTTAATTGATCCTTGCATTTTGACATAATGATTTAGGCATTACATCCCAATGAATTTGAGCCTTTGAAAACTATTTTAGCATGGACAATTTCTTTTATTTTTAATTAATTGAATAAAAAGATACATACTCATTTATTACCCCAACCATGGGTATATGATAGAGGGTATCCATACAAGTCCTACCCATATATCAGAAACCATAAATTTTTTATACCTGGTCCCTAACCTAATGAAGGGAAAAAAATGTTAATGTATCCTTACCCTCTAGATAAATAAATTGAATTTTTTTTAATATCCTTACCCTTGGATATATCAAAAACAATATATCCACACAACACTGGTTTTTACCATGGTTGCAGTGTAGGTGCTGGTTCACCCAAGGCCCGTAGGTGGGACAGGCAGCCATATGCTGATCCCAGGTTTGGTGCAGTGAGATCCACTTGTAATGTGAATTGAGGGTAGAGAACATGATTCAGATGGGAAGCAAGGAGTGAAACTGTTACTCTTGGACCAAGGAACTCCATTGGTCCAAGAGTAACCATCCTTTGTAGAAGTTCCAGGCCCATTTTTTTCTTATCACCAAAATGGTGAAATTTTGCAAAATAAAAATAAAAATACTGCTACCTACCAACCTCATTGTGTTGCCATACTGGGCTTGTTTCATAGGACGTTAAAGTCAAGCTTGGCTTTTCAGGCTGTTTTTTGGACCCTTGAATTGTGCCCAATCTGCTTGAGTGGCTGATTTGGCCTACTCAGACGGATCTAGCCTGGGTGGTGGCTGAATTGACCAGCTAGGCCAATTCTATACAAATGCCTACATTTATTTGGATTCACTACCTTAACACTAGAGAGTGAGATCACTAGGGCCAATTCCAACTCCTATTGTTCCCATAGGCACCCATAGACTTGCTAGGAGCCAGAAGCGGCCCTAGATGGCCTGCTCTTTAGTACAGTTAAAGCTGGGAGAACGCCCTGAATGTCAATGCCTTCGCCCATGGAAAGTTGGTAGAAACCGGAATTGGCCCTAGCTGGCTGGATCTCTAGAAGGTTTAAAAGCCAGGAGAACTCCCAGAATATCAATGGACTCACACAAGGACTTGCTTGGAGCCAGAAGCTGCCCTAGCTGGACCACTCTCTAGCACGGTTCAAGCTAGGAAAACTCCCTGATTGAATCAGTGCCTTGCCTGCTTGAATAATTTGTGCTTTGCCATATGTCTTGGAGAAACCATGGACCAAGACCAGTTGTAGTTGTTTAAATTGTCCACTTTTCAACAGCTGCCAAGTCTCTGCTAAGTTGCAACAGCAAATCCTGGTTGCTCAGGTCACCACTTAGACAAGGTGCAGACTCCAGACCAATGTTGGCCGGTTATTGAGTTCTGAACCGGTTATCAGAGCTCGGTTATCAGGTAGGTTATTAATAACCTACTAGCCGGTTTTTTTTTTTAATCACCAGTTAATAAACTAATCACCCTGTATTGAATTTTCAAAATCTAATAACCTCCTTGGATTTGACTTAGTTATCATCTAGGTAGGTTATGGAACCCTAAAACACTAAACATTTTTATGATTAAAAACCAAAATAGCAAAAAATAATTTTAATTTTAATTTTGTAAAAAACCTTATAATCAACAAGATAACCAATGATTATCAACTGGTTATTTAATAACCTACCCTTAATATGCCTAACATATATATGTTTATCATCCAAAAATATTGATATCCTAGTAACCAGCACCCATTTTTTGGATATGATAACCTAACTGGCACCCAATTTTATTAAATTTAAAAAACAAGAAAACCTACCCGGCAGTTATGAAAAAAAAAAAATCAATAACAGGCCAACACTGGTGCAGACAAGGAGGGAGTTGTTTAATCACAGGGAAGGCGGTGCATGCAACACCAGTAGTACAAATTGGTAACCCAAATGCACACCATGTGGCTCCACCTCTGGTATCAAAAGTGTACAATTTAGGCATAGCCACTTGCCATAAGATATGCAGAGGAGCTTCTGATTTTCTCCCTCGTCTTCTCTCACCACAGGTCTTCATATAGCCGAATAGTCGCTCTGCCCTGACATTCTACCTTTTTAAAGAAGCTGATCAAAGTTAGCAATACAAAGTGAGCAAGAATATACTACAAGTGAGTCTGTATTTTTGGTGTCCAGAAGCTTGCCGGAAGTGCCACTAAAAGGAGTGCCAGAATGTCAGGACCCAATATGAATGACCAAGCCATGCAACGGATCCTCAACAAGGAAGGGGTAGAGAAGGGAACTCCCTCTCTGCAAAAGACACCCAGAGAGAAGTTGGACAAAGCCAGCAGACCTTGTAAAAGTGGACCAGGTATCATATTTGACTCACACCCATCAACTACATGATATTATTGCTCGCTTTTCATGAAGCCACCATCAGGCTGATTTGGTTCCATCTCTTTCAGGTCATGTTGAACAATGTCTGTTAGACACACACCCATCTTCTTCTTACTTCAGAATCCAAGTTCATTTTCAGAGAAGATTTGATCCTGTCCAATAATTGGTTCCTACTCTGGTGATATTAGGGTTAATTATATTACTGCCTATTAGACTCTAAATCTGATTCAAAACTTGACAGTTCTAATGCAAAGCAAATGGGGAGGGAAACATATTATTGCAGGGCATGCAGAGCAGACAAAGCCATTCTACTCCAAGGATCTTGATCAAGTGCAGAAATTCACACCATCTAGCCAAGATGATCTGTGAATTGTAGTTGAAGAGATTTGTTGTTGGTTTTGGAAGCTGATCCATTGTGGGCTGTGCTTAACAGTCTCCTCTGCAAGATGAAGAAGAAGTTGGCACAAATGAATATACCCCACTAGTATTGACTACTTTGTGTACCCATGTTGGCTTCTTGTGAGCTCATCCTAATTTCAGTATGATGCTCCATAGTTCTAAAACACTTTATTGGAACTGTGTTTATTGGTAAATTTGATGACCTTGGGTTTTTTTGTTTATTCTCTTTGGATGTGAGATTTGGTGCAAGCTCAAAAGATAAAATCAGTGTTTTGATAGGATTTATAATCCAGTGAGTGTTGCTGTTAAAAATCTCTGCAATTTTGTCTCTATATGATGTTCTACATTCCACAAAACTTTGCAATCTGTAGTACCATGTAAGAAAGCCACGACACAATGCCATTTGCTTAATGTGGGATAAACATGTGAGGACCATCAAAATCATCTTCCTCTGCACGAAAGATAATCATATTCTTGTGCACATCTATTCTTTGTCTGATTGGGAAACAAATGATTGTACACCATGTTGGTTGTGATAAACATTACTGCGTGCCCAAATAGGAGGTATGAGTGGAGCTACTCCTAACAAGTAAAGAATTTTATAGTTCATTGCTATCAAAACATGTGAACAAAAACTCTTTAAATCATCTTAAATCACATGGGAAAAATTTCTAAGTGTATTTGGAGTGCACTTCATATTCGTGTATGCCAGGGTCCTTTAGAAAAGAGGACAGATCTTATGCCTATTGTTTGGGAGTGGGAGTGACCTTACACCTATAGACAAATACTTACTTTTACTTGATCATGACAAGAATGAAGAAGAATACAAATTCTGTGATCAGGAAACCTTTGCAAGTGTTCTCTTGATTAGAGAGTTTTAATTATTACATATTGTTGCAATTTGAAAGAATACATGAACTGATACTTTTAATATTGTGAGTAATTTTCTTAACCTTTGAAAATGGAAGATTTGTTGGTATTTGGTGCCATAGTACCTTTTCAGGTTTGGCAATTGGGTGTTGAATAATTATTTTATTTTTCAAAAATTCAACATTTTCAAATATAATTTAATTATTTTCGAACCTGAAAAGGTCTTAGGGTAGTTTCTTTGCAGAAGGAGGCTTGGAAGTTTCTATATTCAACTACTTTTGCCTTATGACAAAAATTATGAATGTAATTCTATTGAACAAATATTGCCTTTCAGAACCCTTCACTTCAGTGTTTTTTGTTTTTCCAATTTTCTCATGTTGCTCCAAAAGTGCCAATCAGTCACAAGAGGATTTAGCCAAATGTGACAATTTCAAAAGAAAGCTTGAAATATGCCCAAATCCTTGAAAAATCTTGGCAATTTCATAATGTTCTTCCTTGAAATGTGATGATGTTTTTGAATGTTTTTCAAAAAGTTCCCTCTCAAATCCTTGAAAAATCTTGGCAATTTTATAATGTTCTTCCTTGAAATGTGACGATTTTTTTGAATTTTTTTCAAAAAGTTCCCTGGTCCATGTTGCTCAGGAATCTTCTTTTTAAGCAAAATGGCAAAAATTCACCACAAAAAAATAATAAAAAATCACTGCTCCTCTTGTCCTCCTTAAAACTTTTTGAATAATATCTCTAGATGGTCAAATGCACCAATTTCATTTTTTGAGATGTTGACTCTCCTTGTTATAGGTTACAGTCATTTCGTAAAGAACGGCCTACTTTCATCTTCCCGAAAAGAAAAGAAAATTAAAAAAATTGCACCATCAATAAATAATAAGAACTTGGTACCCATATTTCTAGAAGCAACTTCGCATAAAATATGGTTTTCAGACCTGTGCTAATAGCCACCCCAAAGTTCCAGTGATTTTTTTTTGGTGGCAAAATTCTAGTCTGTCAAAAATATTTTTAAAGGAATATTATGTTACAAATTCCCAAATTTATTATTTTTAAATCCCTAATTAACAAAAAAAAAATCTAAAAACTTGCCAAAAAAAATGGCCACAACTGCCTACGACATGAAAGGGTGCTTAAGAATATCGTCAAATTTGGCTAAATATTCTTATGGATGATCGCGACTTGAGCAACATCACAAAATTGATGAAGCCCCAAACAACCAAATTAGGATACGTTAAAGTGGAACCAAACCCAAGATCCGCTTATTTTCAGGTCGGGTTCGTTTCACCCGGGCCTCCAAAACTCGTCTCTCTCGCGTAAGTGGACCTTCCGGCACTGCGAACGCAAACCTTCCTAGGGTTTGGCGCTCGTTCTGGCGCTCCCTCTGCTTCGCTGAGCTTTCCCTCCGCACAAGACCAATACATACATACGCGCGGAAGGAGAGGCCATTGCGCGAGCGTACGCGGTTGTTATTGTGAGACCTGCAAACTGTTTTTTGTGCTTGCGGGGGTGAGGAGAGCTGCAATGCAGGCGGAGCTGTCAGTGGCCTCCGCAGGAGGAGAAGACCAAGAAGTATATCAGGAAGGTCTGCATCCGGAGGAGAATGGTGGTGATGGTGCGGCTATTATGGCTGCTTCTTCTCCAGGCGAGTTAGGTAGCGCGATGATGCTAGGAGGCGTTGTGGACAACACTGTGCCATTAAGCGCCCTTTACCCCGCGCCGTTGGCCAGGCATGAAGAAGTGGTGGCCAGCAAGGAGCTCTTCTTGGACACTCTCGACAAATTCCACACCGCTCTTGGCACCAAACTGCTCATGTAAGTTATCTTTTCTCCTGCAGAGAATTTTTTTAGAAACTCTATGGAGCGTGATCAATTGGCCGTCTTTTCTCTGTATCCCAATACTCCAAACCTTGTCCCTCCCCTATGGGCGCATCTACTACATTCTGTTCCAGTTGTTGGCAAGAGTGAGACGTCAGAATGTGCCATAATACCAGGGTGCATTGTGCTTAGGTGAAAAAACCTACCAAGCAGAGAGTCAGCATCTCTTTCCTGGTTTAGGGTTCATGTTTTAGGGTTACGGATGGTGGCATGTTTTCTTGTATAGTTATGTGCTCCTCAACCTAGACATTTTCAGGCTCTTCCAGTGTTACAACTTGCTTATGTTACATGACCTGAAAGCTTAAAGATGACATTTCTGATTGGAAGCCAGTCTCTCTCAACTGGAGAATTCAAGTGGTTCTTATGTGAGTGAGACACATGTTGGTGTGAGTGAACTAGAAAATGCTCTGGTGTAGGTCTCTTAGCTGATTCCACAGTTTGTTGTGTCCAACTGCCTTGCACTTGATGAATTGAGTCCCTGTGGCAGATATCTCTTTTGCAATAGTTGCACAAGTCAGCACATTTAATTCATGTGGAATGATGAACATGTTGCTTATGATAAGTAAGACTCAATCACTGTTATATATAGTGTTGAAGTTCATTGAATGTCTCTTTCTACATCTTGACTTTGCCTGTTTTACTTGAGTCACTATTGACTGCAAATTCTGGAATAGTGCAGAAAGAAGTGGAGAAAGGGAAAGCCTCAAGAGCCTCAGAGCTTCCGAGACAGTCTTGAAGGGTGAGTATGACTCAGAAACCATGGAGATTCTACAATTAGGAATTTGGAAACTTTCTGTTATTTTCCGTCCTTATAGAATGTTGCACTCAGTGCTCCATTTGTGTTGTTGCATGTGTGTAGTGGCCTTTTGTTGGTTGGAGACTTACATAGTGGTTTATAGTGATGAAAGAGGAATGATGATAACTGCATGACTGGCCTGCAAGTTTTGTGTTCACAGAGGCGTCCAATGCCCATTGTTTTGTATTTCCATTTGTTGGGGAGGTGCATAACATTCCATAAGCCAATCAGTCAGTTTATGTCCTAAAGATAGGCTTTATGCTTAATGGTGTTATGGTCATTCTGCTATCTGCAGATACTCAAGAGACCAGTTATTGCATTCAGCAATCTCTTTTTCTTGTGTCTCCTGTGATTATAGGTTGGGGTGATGTGCTCTTTATGGGTGGTGCAGGATACCAAAAATAGGAGGCAAGCCCCTTGACTTGCACTTTCTCTATTCTGAAGTCACATCAAGGGGTGGCTCCCAGCAGGTTTTTTTTATTTAGTCTCTTCCTTCTAGGTTGGTTGATTGTGCCAGATTGCCCGTTGGTTTGCTGATATGGCTTTGCAACAGAGCAATTGTGGGGTGTTTTTGGAACATTGATCATGGTGGTGGCTAAAACCTCAGTTGTTTCACATGTTCATTTTTGAATGTGGGCTAGACATTGAGTTGTGGCTCTCATTGCAGGTAATCAAGGACAGAAAATGGAAAGAGCTTACAGCTGCCTTCAATTTTCCTCATACAACCAGCAGTGCTGCATATGTTTTGCGCAAATACTACATGGGGATCCTTCATCACTATGAACAAGTCTATTATTTTGGAACCCAGGGCCATCTGGTCCCACCTCCAAGTAAGTTAAGACTGCCTGATGGAACATACTTGCAAACAATATTTGGGACATTATAAGACAGTTGCTGTCATGGTTCAAAGTACATTAGTGAATGGTATGACAAAGATACATAGTCAGTTGCATGAGCTAAGCTGTTTTCACATTGGGAGAAATGTTCTAATACTGTTTTTGTTTTGGTTTGGAAGTTGCCTTGCCAGGACCAAGCCCCATGAGTGTGATGAAGGATCCAACGGCACATTCCCTTTCAAAAGGGGGGCTGGATGCTGGGAAACTTGTGCAGAAGAGAATTCTCCGAACTCCAACTCTATCTGAGTCCTTGGTCCTACCTCCAAGTATGTCACCATATCCATGCCCCATAATGGCAGACTATTTTATTAACATCCCTTACGAATGAGTCTCCTTTTGGCATCCTGAAATGTGATAGAAACTCAGGATAAAGATTTTCATGTTCTTATTTGCCAAAATTTGGGTAGAGTATCATATACTCATCAACAGTGGCTGTCAGGAGGTGATGAAGTCAGCGGGAGTCATGGCAGTTAGTCACTGCTGTTCATGACAGAGGTGAGGGAGGTGAGGGTCTGATACATTGTGAGTGACATTTGTGAGGTTCAAATGGCATTTTTGGTCATCATTTTACTTCTGGTTTTGCTGGAGCTAATACAATGGTTACCTTCAAGCATTGGTGTGGATTTTCACTGCAATTTCATAGATTATATTTTGTACATATGAAACAATTTCAATCAACTGCAAATTGTGCAGAAGGACATGAGGCTGGTAGGATACTCTGTTGGCAATGTGTGGATCTAGCCAGGTGCACAGGAGTCGTGCTTTGGCCCAAAAAGATGATATCTATTAACATGGTTTGATATGTTGGTTTTTGAAGCTGCCTTGCCGGGGCCAAGTCCTTTGAAGGTACAGCCACTATCAGCAGTGGGGTCTGACACAGTGAAGACTAGGAAGAGGAAACTTCTACCAATTCAAATGCTCCCAGGTCTTTTGATATCCTCTACTATTTGGTTCACGAGCTCCAGTGCTGCCTAATCTGTGATTTTATTTACCCTTGAAAAGAGGTGTTTCCAGCATGAAATCAAAACTTTTTAGTTCCTTGAGAGGGGCAATGTGAAGTTTCTGTGCAACAGTTCATGAAATTACAAGGGGAATTTGTTGTTTTGGTGTGGTAATTTGCAGCGGTAGATCCATCACTGTCAATTGGGCAAGTGGTGACAGGTGCAATTGAAGGCAAGTTTGAGCATGGCTACCTTGTTAGCATCATGATGGGCACAGAGAAGCTGAGAGGGGTGCTATATCACTTGCCACAAGGCCATAGGGGCTTGCAACATGCCAACGTGCCCAACTATGCAGGGACATTTGGTGCAGACTCACAAATGCCTAGCAGAAAGATAGCAACTGTTCAGAGCTCAGGGCGGAAACGTATAAAAAGAAAAAAAGATCCAAATGCACCACGCTCTAATCGGTCTAGCTACAATTTTTTCTTTGGGGAGCAGCACCTGAAATTGAAAGCATTGCATCCTGACAGAGAGAGAGAGCTTGGCCGCATGATAGGGGATGCCTGGAACAGGCTCACAGAGGAGGAGAAAATTGTAAGTATCTGGTTCATGTGTATTCTTGTGTATCTGGTTCATGCCTCTTGAGTGCTGCCCAACATCATAACTGAGTTGTCCTGGATCCTCCAGAAATGCAACAGAAACTCAGGATACAAGTATTTGTATAACCATTTGTACAGATTATCTGTGGAATCATTACTTTATGAGTGAGATTCATAAGGTAATGGTCGCACAGATTCTTGTCATATTATCTTTGAAGTGTAATTGTGAAATTGTTCTCCCTCTGATGGATATGTTCAGATGTCCATTGTCCCTTTTTTTCCTCTAATGCCAGGTGGGAGCCAGCAGTGTTGTCTTTTAATAATCTTTTGACAGCTACAGTGAAGACTAATTGTTCATAGGTGAACTTTCCTATTAATTGCTGGAAGAATGCAGCACTGTGTTTTCATTGAAGCTATTTTTTAACATGGTGTTAGGAGTGAGTCATCATTGATATTGGGTTTAAGGGCCAATTAGGTTTTTACTGCTGTAATGTAGAAGGGTATGGTCAGAGATGACTTTCTTCTCAGGCCTGAGACCTACTTTTGAACAAAGGAAAATTGTTGATTACTCTGCAGCCATATCAAGATCAAGCTGTGAAAGACAAGGAGAGGTTCCAGAAAGAGATGCAGGAATATCAGGAATTGCTGAAAATTAGCGATGGAGTTATACCTGCAGACTCTGTACAACCACATGAGCTGGATGTTGGGAAGGATGAAAAGCAACCAGAGGAGACCCTAGAGGACATCTGTGACCAGCAACTTGATACCATGGTGGCAAAGCTAGAAGAAACTTTTGGGACTTTGCCTCTGGAGCCACACTTGAGCTCTGCTGCTGTATCTGAACATCAGGATTCTCCTGCGCATGACTTGCCAGGGTCACCCTATGTCACTCCAGAACAGGAAAGCTTTGATGGAAATGAGGATTCAGAAGGGATTTCTGATCAGGGCGTGAATGGCTAACAGAGGCTTAGTTACTCATAGTTATTTTCCTCATACTTTTCAAACATTTCTTTTCCATCTATTTCTGGTGAGGTGAGTCTCAGAAGACCTCGGCCCCCTCTGTATGTCAGATCCTGCTGGTGTTTTCTCCCTCTGCCTCTTCATTAAACTTTGCTAGAGCTAACCAGGTGGCAGAGACACCAAGCAAACTTGGTGATCATTTTGTTTATATGGGAAATGAGTTCCCCTTCAAAGATTGTCTGCACTCCTCAAAACATGTAGAGATTTTATTTTGCAGATTAGACTTACGGGGCCCAAGGCTTTTCTCATTGGAAGATATTTGAAGATACACTGGAAAACATGCTAGATATTTTGATTGACTGTGGATATTTAAATTGATTTTCAGGTCTCTGTTGGGAGATAGCTTGAGATTGTGAATGTGCTTCTATCATCATTGTGAGTCCTGTGCAGGGAGTTTCATGTTGACTTCATGTATACAGTTGTTAGATGCAACTATTTTGTAGTGTGTCTGCCTCATGATAGAATGTAGATCTTCTACACTGCTACCTGGACCTACAGCTTTGTGCAGCATATTGTGTGAGTTATGTATGTAGTTTCCACTCCATAAAAGGATAAAATAGTTAGTTTGGTTCTGGTTGATAGTTTTGCAGGATTTGAGTGAGCATGACAAAACTTGTGCAGTTTACAATGCTGCATTCAATTGTCTCTTTCCACCTGATTTCCCTGCACAAGAAGACTGGACAAGTAGCTTAATGTATGTTGACTGTTCAAGTGGTTGTATTGTGGATGATTGCAAAAACACAAAAGAGTCAATCCTACTCTTTCTATCATTGCCTACAATTTTTGTGCACCATACATTATACAGTGTGATCGCACATCGTTCATAACTAGTACTGCACTACATGTGTACAACTGCACGCCTCCAGTGATTAAGAATGGTGTATAGCCAGAACTATGGTAGCTCAGTTGTAGGGGGATTACACATTCCTTTGCAAACTCATGCAAGACAGCCTAAACTTCATTTTGTCCTTCAACTGACAGCACTTTTTCTCACCCATTTCTTATCATATCCTTAGTACTGCAACTTGAAAGAACTGAAGGGCATATAAAGTAACACTACTATCATTAAATGGAAAAATTGTTGAGATTTATTTCTTTTTGTTTGAGTTCCTGACCTAATTCCAATTTGATTTTGAACCATCCGCTAGAATTTCTTGAGTTAGAGCCAAATTGAAGGTGCAGAAGTGCGTTTCTACAAGATGAGAGTGCAGAGAAATAAACTCCAGAGCAAAACTTTGAAGGCAACATGACAAGAATAAGTGCAACCATAACCAATACAAGTATCACTCACAAAGCCTCAGACCACCACTTTTATGATTGGGGGTGATCAGGAATTGCTATTCCAGATTTTCAAGAAGGCCTAGGGATGTGAAATACCAAAATTGGTCTGTATTGCTGTCAGATAAGAGAGGGAAGAATGGCATGAGTGATCAACAGTTACAGAGGAATCCAATTGCATCCTCTTCTAGTTGGATTCTTTGATATGACAAGAATTACTTGCACAAAAAATTCTTTTAGACTTCTGTGTGCTAGCTACACTGGCAAAGCACATTTGAAAATGCTTTTGTTGTTTGACTACTGTTGGAATCCTTGAGCTGGCTAGCTAGCTCCAGGTAGTACATACAGGAGGGCAACTCAATCTACAGTCAGTTTCACAAGGTGCCTTTGTCCGGGAATGCAGGTTATCTGTTTCTGCAAACATTCATTGTGTCTTAAAATATTCACAACATCCAAGTCTATCTCAGGTTCAGCATCAGCAACACCAGAAGCATTGAAGAAATGAGATGGAGTACTCCAGTTTGAAGAAGCAATGAAGATCCAGACACCGTCGTCTCAGCTACCAGTTGGGTGCTGCACAAAAAGGTATTTCCCAGAGATTGAAATAAGCACCCGCAATTCGCAAAACTCAAGTTAAGACTACCAACCACTAAAGCTCACAAATCATGAACAGACCCTCAATCTTTCATGTAAATCATCAGCAAAGAACATGTAATTACCTGGCTGGATATGTACAATTTCCATAACCTGCAAAATCCCATCACACCAGAACACAATTCTTTAGCCCAGTTACACACACACACACACACACACACCAAGGTAGGTAGCTAGATAGCTAGTTAGATAGATGTCTTTGGGATTCCAGTTTTGCAAGAAGACAAGTGCTTTTGTTCAGTCCTTTACCAAACCTGAAAGCCCTCTATTTGCAGTGCAAATGCAGAAATATCTCTCATAAGAATTGAGAAATCTCCATCCTCACAAATGCAAAAAACCCAGAGTTAAAATCTGAGGCGCTGCTCGAGGAGCATCAGGGGCTCTTACTTGGATCAGTAGTGGTGATGATGGCAGTGTCTGCAAAGTCACAAGATCCAGGTGTATTTGAATTCTTCTGGTAGTAGCTGTTCACAGCGTAGGAAGCATGCGAGAGCCTTGTGTTGGGCAAGTAGCATGACATTCCTGGTTGGATGAGTGAACAATCAGCTCTTCCAAGACCACATGCATAGTCAATATCTGCTTGGAGACTGCTCTCATTTACTCCCTAAACAAATCACAAAAAACCCATCAAGCAGATTACAAGTTCATGTCAGTGATTTTCTTCCACCTGGAAACTGTTGCCACAAACATTGATCAAACGCTGCACCATTCCATTGCAGTTCATGGCCAGCAGGCAATCATCAATTGACCGATCGATCTCCTGAGCATATCGATCTTCTCCATGCTTTCTTGAATGCAAACTCAATCCACAACTGAGTTCAGAAGACAGAAACAAACCAAGGATGATGAAGATCAACCATAAGCATCTTTTGTGCACTGGCAGTGAAGTTTTGCTCAGAGGAAAAAAGCTTTAAGTCTACACCCAAAACATTGAATTCCTTCCCTCACCCCAGGAGTTTTCAATTAGTTCACAAGATTCCAGAAGAACCCACCAACCCTCCTGAATCCATCCTGCACTTCCAAATCAGGTTTCAAAAGATTTCTTGGTTCAATTCCTGATGAAAGCTGCTCTCATTCAACCCTAAACCCTAAACCCGATTCCATGCATGAGATGAGAGATAAGAGATGAAGATGGGATTTGCAAGACAAGCATCATCAATCGAAAAAAGATTTCTGACCTGTTTTGCAATACACCAAGTGCGATTCACTGCTTGAGTCGATGATGGTGCCTCGAGAGTGAGTCCAGTTCCTGTCAGATCCACTGCATAAACAGGAGACATAGCAGCATCGAAGAGACCGAAGTTGCGGGCTGAGGAAGCGCCCGGCTCTTTGTCTTCGTCGAACAATTCATACAAGTAGGTGATGATCACAACTCCTGGGCGAACAGGACTGCCAGTCTTGTTCAGCACATGCTTCACAAGGTTGCTGTTGTAGGTCTGCGCATTCGAAGTCGACAAGCCTTGCTCGTTGGGATCTCCTTGTGAGGGCCACCCCGTCTCGCTCACCACAATGGTCAAATCCGTGTGGTTCAGTGCGGCGATGGCGATGTAAGTCGCATCCAGAAGCGCATCGAAGGCATTCGTGTAAAGGAACCCATTGCTGGAATCCAACACTCCCGGGTTGGGAAGAAAGAGAGCAAAGTCAAGCGTGATGATCTGCGGGTTCTGCTCGTAAGCTCTGTAAGGGTACACATTCAGCATGACGAAAGAGCCTGTTTCTGACAAGAATGTCAAGATGGGTTCTACCACTGACGTCGAGAAACTGCTGTTGAACACACCGGTAGACGGAGGAAAAGTGCTGGTCAGAAGATCAGTCGAGAATGGGGTGGAGACTTTGATCATGCTGTCCAAGCCCAAGGAGACGAGTGCAGCGTGAATGAAGCTGATGGCAGGGAGAAGAGCAGGAGACAGAACTGGATCCGAAACCAGAACGTCGTTTCCCACAGCGATGCAAGTGATGTTGCAGCTGGCTGCGTAAGGAACCACTCTGGTTTTCACCCAAGTCGTGGCCGTCACATTGCTCTCTGATATTGCTAGAACCTCGTCGTTCAGTGCTCCCACAATCAGCTGAATGTTGGAGCCTTGGAAAGCTTGCAGCACTACGGGATTTGTGTCATAAATGCGAGCTTGTGTGACTCCTTGCTGCTTCATCAGCTGCACTGCCTGAGTTGGTGTTGGCAGATTGTCTCCCAGTGTGCCATAGTTCACTCCTACTGAAGCACCTGCATCACCAGACAACCCACTTCCACTTTCTTAGTCTTCTTGAGCAGCAGCAGTGCTAGTAGGAGCAACAGGCGGAGCAGGAGAAATGCACTACTGGGAAGCATGTTTGTTCTCTCATGAAAAGCTACAAGGAGGTCATGTGAGAGCAGGAATCGGCTGCTACCTGCATTGGACACGAAAGCAAAGAAGCACACAGCCCGGAACAAAAGAAGAACATGAGCTGCTGCTGAAATTGTTGGAATAGCCATTTTTTATCAGCAAAGACAAACTCTCAAAGACACACTCTCACAGGGTTCCTCTTCTCTTCAATCCTTGCACATATGTAGCTTCACAGACTATACAGACAGTGGTAAACATACACCCAGCTCCTCATCATCTCCCCTACTCACGGGGAAACCAACAGTACGACGAAGAACGGCAAAAGACTCGGCAATCCTTCAAGAAAAGGAGATGGGTTTTCTATCTCCCATATAATATGCTTGATGATCAGAGTATGTCGAACTTAATACTACAGTCGGATTCTACAGCTCCCAGCTCTTACAACTCGGAACACAAGTGCAACAAAACAGCGGCAGCGGCTAAGCAAAAGCTCATCAAGAATCAGTTCAAAAGTTACACCCAGCAACCTAGCCTCTCGTAGCTTGGTTCTTTCAGGGGAAAAAAAATGCACCCAAATCAACAACAACCGGATTGATTTGAAAACTTCCAGCTATTAGAACTCAAAACACAAGTGTACAAACAAAATGCAGCAGCAGTGAGCAAAAAAGCTAGGACGAGGAAACAATGAAAACAATAGTAGCTCAGACTGTCTTTCTTTGCGAAAACTGCTGGCAAATGCAACAATAACAACGGTTTCAGCAATTTCCAATTCCGATTTTGCAGCAAGAGAGAAGATAAAACCAATTTAGAGATCTAACAGCAAACTACACAAGTAGTGAAGTGACAGAATTAGCAGAAAAGAGAAGAAGAAATACAAGTGCAACCGCTGCTGCAACATCACAGCCAAAGAGACTGCAAAGAGAGAGAGAGAGAGAGAGAGAGAGAGAGGGCAAACAGAGAAGCCGGGGCAGCCCTTTTTTTTTTTACTGGCGAAATGAAAAATTCGAAAATGATGTGATTTTGGAGGACTTTAATAGCCAGAAGTCAGGGAAAATTTAAGTTAATTTGCCAGATCTCAATATTTATTTGTCAGTGAGTGTGTAGCCATCAATTTAGAACGTTCATTAACGATTTGTACGTTCGTATCTGTATTATAAACAGATTTGGCTAAATCTTCCTAGGGATGATCGCCATTTTTTCTTAACTCTTCATATGTATGTTTGCCGCTTTAAGCTACATAATAAAATTCCTAAAAGAAAACAGTGCCCGGGCAGGGTAGAGGGGGAAGCACCGGCGGCGAGATGGTCGGAAATGCTGATGAGGTGTAGGCAGTGTTTTTTTGGCGCAAAATTTGGCGAAATTTCGACCTGCAAAATATGATTTCAACCTGTACAAAGGGTTTTTATGGAAAAAATGGCCCAAATTTGCCAGATTTCAAATTTTTAAAATTCCAAATTGCCAGATTTTAATGATAAGATCCAGTAGGAAGCCAAGAATACCAGAGAGATTCTGGTTTTTTTCTACTTTAAAATCCGATGAGATAGCCAAATTTGGCTAAATCATCTGATGGATGACCACCGCTTGAGCTAAATTACAAAATTGAAAAAAAAAAAAACCCTAGTGGTAGGAAGGGCAGTGGGCAGATACCAGTAAAGGACGCGAAACGACCGTTGCCGCCTAACACCAACACACATTCCCAGTTTCCCATACCATTATCCTACTTTTTAGTATAATATTATTATTTTCTCATTTGACGCCAAAAACAAAACAAATCAAACAATTTGTTTTTGTCGGCCTCCCAAAACATTGGTACCAAAAGGACAAAAATTAATATATTTTATTTTCGGTACCCCAAACACTCTGACTCTGTG
>Ga0209611_10000600_pt1 | contig 55568 bp, 47 predicted proteins | sample S1TSphgellanicum_3_FD_187693 | JGI IMG/M metagenome (GOLD analysis project Ga0209611, IMG submission 187693) | Host-associated microbial communities from peat moss isolated from Minnesota, USA - S1T2_Fc - Sphagnum magellanicum MG (SPAdes) (version 2) | ecosystem: Host-associated > Plants > Peat... | reverse complement strand
AACACCATTGCCTTCTTATTCAATGTTTGCATTGTGAAAATCCATATGTATGATAATATATACAAGCACGTAAACAATCATGCCATGTAATGATACTATCATACATGGATGTCAAATTGTTGCACAATCATTAAACCAAAACTAATACCTCTAAAAATCTCCAATATGCATATCCCATCCTTGAAAATATTTCACTAAATAACCTTGGTATCCAATGGGATTAATCTTGGTGGCCCATTACTAGTATCCACAAATAATTGTGAGCTTGGTGGTGGTAGAGTGTGTAAAGCATGATGAATATAATGATTGGTTAGCTTGCAATTTTAACAATGCGCCCCATAGCAATATGGGATCCAATGTTAAGTCCTAAATTAATAGCATCTTACCTACCATAACATCACCAATCCACTACTAGGGGGTTCATCTTGTTCATGGATGCCACCCTTTGACAACTCAAAACCATGGGGAAGGCCCAAAAATTTAGTCAACATGGTTGATTTATTTGATTTTCTAAGATACCTTTTGACAAATTTGATTAGCAAAATAACCTTATGATTGTTTCATGTTTGTCATCCAGGTTAGTAATATGTGATTTCCTTCCAAAAATTAAAGGTCGTCTTTAAAAGGTATAAAATCAATCCTCCAACCAATATGTCAGAGGATGTAGCATGTGTAATCATGATTCGGGTTCACCATTATGATATAATATGCTAGTTTGTTGGGATTAACTTATATCACAACTTCATGTTTGGGTAATCCCTAGATTTTTTTTGACTCATTTGTGCATGTTAAGATTTGGTATGGGCATTGATCATTGCCACTTTGCCCAACATCAACAACTAAACATTCAAGTTTAACAAAATTTGTTGGGTTTTGTAAATAGGCCTTTTATCAAGCCCCAATAATAACCTACAAGGCGATGGTAATTTTAAGGAAATGAAATTCAATGATTCCTAAACATTGAGTTGACCTCCTAATTTACTTTACTACAACTACTCATGTAAGAATAACAAAATTTTATATGAAGTGAATATAAACCATTCACTAGATGGTATTCCACCTTACCATTACTATTACTTCTTGGTAGTATGTGGAAGAAGTAAACAACTTAATATGAAGACATAATGACAACCAGAAGAAAGAAAATGCACATGAATGAAAGGATGGTAATTTTACCTTACAACAAAATTATTGCCAAAGGGTAGCAAAGGGTACCCCTCTCTCTAGAAAGTAAAACACCACAAAATTTAACACCTTAAGAAGTATATGACTCTCATGGGGCTTTCCTACCATATGTCTAGGTTTCCTATCGTCTATATCATGCATTTACCATCCCATCATAAATGAAAAGATACAAAAAATTAGAAAAAGGAGTCCCAAAAAATGTGCACCTTTTTTTAATTGCTAGAATGAAAAAACATATTCCCTTGTCTTCTCCGTATTTTCCACCAAAATTCAAAATAAAAATTAAAAAAAAAACTAAATAGGCGAAGGAACGGAAGAAAAAGGAAGATGAAAAAGAAGACAAGGTGGGAAAACTAAATAGTCCACCACCCAAAGAAGGGAAGAGAGTGATTAGAAAAAGAAAAAAGAAGGGAGGGGAAGAGAAACAAAAAAAATCTGACACAAGAAAATGAAATTGAAAAAAAATCCCTCTTTAAGGACTATGAAGAAAATACAAAGGAATATCCCCCACATTGGAGGGCAGGGGCAATCTTGTTCACCCTTCCCCAAGGGTGATTTGACCCTTTAATACCAATTCCCTTGAAGGCCTTCTAAAAAACTTCAACTAATTTAGTTGAAACGTTTCCTTTCCTAAAATTCTTCCTTCCTTATATAAATGACTAACCAACCTCCACCTTTAAAAAACTTTTCGTTAACTTTCCACCTACCAACATAAATACTAACTTGTGGGTGTCACCTATCAAGGGCAATAGTAATGAAAATTACTACCAATAAAAACATTTACCAAGTTGCCTTTTTAATTAAACTAACATCTAGGTTGAGATAAGACTAACCTTAGGTTAACATGGTTAATATCATCATGCCAATGCCCCTTCAATTGGAAAATTCTTCCTCGCTAGGGACAACAATTGCCCTATCAATGACTAGATGTGTTAGGAGTTCTTGAAGTTTGGAGGGTTTAGGGTTCCATTTTAAGAACTCCATTTAGGGTTCCATTTTAAGATGGAGTTTTTAAAATATGTTTAATTTGCTTCAAAAATATTGTGGGGAACTATGGTTGGAATTAGATTTTTATCCAACATGACCACTATCCTTGGTGTCCCCCTATCTTGACATAATGTGGCCGTTAAATGAAACATTGATGCCATTTGAATAATGGGAATATTAGCATTTCAATGAAAAACAATGGTGTTTGATACATCATTATTGTGATCTCCATCAAATTGCTTAGTGCCCTTGTTCCAAAAGTGGATTTAAATGTTTTTTTTTACATCATTAATATAGTACTAGAAATCAATGACCCGATAAGGTTGGAAATTACATCTATCAACATAAATGATTGTGGTAGGTGAACATGACATTGAGCCTCATCATGCATAAGATTTTATATTTCATTAACATTTCAAATTTATAACATTCACCTATTTATTTTTATTAGTGGTGTGGCCATCATTCAAACATTTCAATTAAACTTGATACCTTAACATGGTTCTAAAGGTCGAATGGGACATGAGATTTTTTAGAATATCCAACATGAGCTCATATGGGGGCAATGGGCTTGAAAATCTAATTCCACAAAAATAACATGGGTCAGTATTCAAACTGTAAAACAATGTTTTTTAATTCACCAACTTTCCTTGGAACTTGTGCATTGGATTTCACTTGTGCCACTATGTTTGTCATTAGAACTTATAGGTATGTGAATATCATTTCCATGGTAGTGGGCTGACTTGAAGTTAACATGGGCTTGGATCAACCCCTTATTGGTCACACCTTTCCTTTTTTTACCTTTTTTAAAACCTTGATTTTTCTTCGCATTGATAGCTTGTGATTGACCTTGTCATAGTTCCAAATGTAATGTGAAATAATGATTCACATCATGCCCATAAACTTTATAATGGGAACTTGATTGGCTAGGGTTGGAGGTGGTGGTTTGAATTGGATTAGGGCAATCCTTCTTTCAATGAAGCCCACCATATCTCCAACATTTTTCCTTTCCTTGTTTAGTGGAATATGATGATGACACACCACCTTGTTTCAGTTTGGTGCCTTTGGTTTTTTGTGGTGTAGATTTATTTAATTAGTCACATGATTATTGAGTTAACAACACTAAGGAATTCTTAAGGTTGCCTTTATTTAATTGAAAATCATCCCACGTTCCTCCACCATGTTCATCTTGATGCATCTCCACAATTAGGACACATTCACCAAAGGATTGTGCAGGTTGAAATAACATACATCTTACATTTGTTGTTTAAGTACCTTGTCTAAAATCCCATACCAAAATTGGATAATTTTGTTTCTATGACCCTTCATGTCATATTAATAAACCTTTTCATTTGCATGCATGCCTTTGACAAACTCTCATGTAGCTCATGTTGATATTCGTAACTATTTTTGTTCAAACCTTTTGATAATGTTTTCACAACTTTCGAAAGAATTCCATAATAAAACATAATGTTAACACAAGACCCCAATCCACTAATGGAACAATTGACACCACCACTTTTAATGCTTGTGTTGTTAGCATTTTAGTTTCCAACTCCCACTTTCACTAACCAAATTAATATTATGAGCTATTGAAGTTAAATTTAAGTTGCAACAACATGTGTTTTAAGCCCTAATTCCTTAGGGATGTTGGCCTTGTTAAAGCTCCCAACAAATTAGACTTATGGTGCATTCACATCCACCAACATATTCCATAGAGCCAAACAAACATGAGGTTCATTATGTACATAACAAATGTCATCTATTGGTCATCAATCCAATTTCATCACCATAATCAAATAATGGATTGGATATAATCATCACTTCTAAATACAACTTGCAATAACACCAACAAAGTGTTATGATCACCACCCACACCCCCACAAATTAAATATTCAAACTTATTATTAAAATTTAAGCCTATGAAATTAAGTGAACCTACAATACAAGAACAAACTAAAAAATAGCCTTATCCTTTCACAATTCTAAAATGAACTAGTTGTAACCCTTGGGATTAACTACCTAAACAAAGGCACGTAACCTATCACCCAAAAACCATGCATTGCAATATGCACAAGTGTGAAGACTGATCAATTCATGGATTACACACTTCATTGGATTGTCAAGCAAGCCACACATTTCCCCACACTCCGTACCCTATAGTGACTTATTGCAACAAAAGGAATGAACCATAAACACAACCCCAAATATCACAAAGGGGGAATGAAATTTTCATATAACATGAATTTTGATTTTTATAATTCTCACTTGAAAATTATGACATAAGTACAAAAGTTAATGGTGCAGCATTCCAGCACTTGTGGGTTATAGGAATGGGTGTTATCAGCGTAAGCACTAATATGTTGAAAATCAAACAAAAATTGGGTCCAAACACACCATTTCCCCATGCTTTTGAAAAACCCTCCAGAATTCTTTTGTCTCCAATTGAGTTTAAATCTCCCATGCATCTAGTCCTCTTCTTTAGAAACTTGATGGTGTAGATGGCATCCAATTCCAACCTTGTATGTGGGAGATATGAATTTTCAAAGAAATCCCAATAAATAAATAAATTAATTAAAAAATGCCTTTTTTCCCTTCACATCACTTCAAATCATGATGTTAAATGACATGACCTGATGTGATTCAATTATGGCACCAAATGTCCACAATCTTTTCTTAAAATAAAATAATTATTTGTGTGGTCAGTGGACCATTGTTCAACTACTAGTTGGAAAAAAAAGGATGAATTTTTACACCCAAATTATGGATGAACAATCATTTATATGGATGGATGAAAAATGATGCTAGATCATGGATTAAATGAAGCCCACTTTGATGAAAATGTTTCAAAAACGAAAAAAATGGTTATATAGGATCTGCCTAAACCACCTAAGGTAACTAGGGGCCTACTTAGAAGTTGCCTAGGTTACCTAGAGGCTACCAAGGGGCTTGAAAAACAAGTACAACACAACACATCTCAAATCTAGAAAACTAGATTGAGTCACCCTCACACAAGGATTCATATCCTATCTAAAAATTCAAATAACTAAAACTACATTGACACTGGAATGGTATTCAAAATAACTTACCCTAATTCACCTAATAATTGTAAGTAGGATGTAACCATCTAAAAGACAATAAAACTCTTGACATACACAACATTAGAAAACTGAAAAAAAAATATCACTGTAAAATATATGTCTGGTGAAATAAAAAATGGTATAAAATTAAAAATTTGCAAGCCCTTTCAAATCAGATTGTTGCTGGCTTTCTTTCTCTATATTGAAACAAAAAGTTTCACAAAAGGGAGACATCATCCCATTCTACGAAACTTTGATCAATTTATATTTAAGCCTAAACCTTTTTATTTTGAATGAATGAATGTAAGTAGTTTGAAAGAGTTGTTGCTATCACTCACTACATATTAAGTAAAGCATGGACTAAGAAATTAAGGATGTAATAGAGACAAACACAAGAAGAAGAAAAATGCAGGGGTAGCGACAGCAAGTGTCTGTCCAGTCAGTGGTTGGGGCAAGAGCAAACCATCAATGGGAGTCTTGAGGGATTTTTATAAAAAATCCTCATATTAACGAAATATTCTTTGAAGCAAGGGGTATGGTAAAAGAATGGCCGCTTTCATATTTCATAACTAGCACTCATAATTGGGGGACCCAAAAATAAAATAAAAGAGTTTTGTGCTAGACATCCTTTCAAGCATGCATACTTTTAGTATCAAAAGCTAAACTACATTTAATTTGTTGCACCTGTTAAGTGCTTGCCATAAGCAATTAGGAAACAATTTTCCTTTGGGTTCCAGTTCCCTAACTAACTGAGGTGGTTAATTAGGTTGCTTTCTTCACTACCCACCTACTAACAACTGGCAAGTAGAGTTGTTGAAAGATAGGTATGTAATTAAAACAGCCCTTCCCTATGTTTAAACCGCCTACTTACCTAGTAGTCACCTATTATCCTACCTATTTACCTATTATATATGGGACTTACTTTTTACGAAAAGGCTTACCAAGGTGAGACCCGGGATATTAACTCAGTTGAGGTGTATACACAACTGAGTTGTAATAAGGTACATCCAGTGGGGATGGTGCACAGGTGAGTGCTGCTTAACTCTGGTCTGGTCACTGTGCCAACAACCATTCCAGGCTCATTCCACCTAGCTAGTAGCCTAGATGTATCATTGTATGTATTATACTATGTACATGTACATACATGGTAGACTTCATGTAAACTCTTTCTGTTTGTTTCTCTGTCCTCCTTTCTCTCTGGTGTAATAACTGATCTCCCTTGCACCTGCATTTCCACATTACAATGATTGCAAAGCATTTGCGGTTTAGGGTTTGCAGAGTCACAGAGAGTGTGGAAGAAATCCCAATAATGAAGACAAATAGCCTATTATCATGTAATAGCCGCCAGTGGTTGTTACTTACACACCTCTTCAGTCATTCACCAATCCAGTAACAGGGTACCTTTTTTAAAAAAATTATAGATTAGTACTATATATGTACCAGTGATTATTATTTTTGGATGAATTTTTCCCCACTTGGTGAGCGACCAAAAAAATCCAGTGCAACCCATCATACAAAGGAATTTTTTGTGAAAAGAAGTGGCCAAAGTTGCCAGATTTGGAGGAATTAATTTTTAATTTTTAAACTGCCATTTCCAGCAGGTGGCCAATATATAGCAGGGGTTCTTTAAAAAAATCTACTTTCCTCTCTGAACTTTAGCCAAATTTGGTTAATGCCTCTTGTGGATGATTGCCAATGTGGCTACATCACAAAATTGAAACAAAAACAAAAAACAAAAAACAAAAACAAAAAAACAAGGGGTGTGTCACACTGTGGCCTTGCCATTTACATTAAAAAGTATCTTAAGGCAAAAGAAGAATATTATGAAAACTCAAATATTTCACCATGCAAAAACATAATCTTCAAAAAAATCCTCTAAAAGAAACCAAAATCCTTCAAGATATTATAACTCTATAACTAATCTAAAGTTTCAACACAAGCCAAAATATCAGCTTTCAAAAATCCACATATAAAAATAGACCTATTTATTACCTAGGGGCCAAAATCCCTTAAGCTACTATACTCTATAATGAATCTAAACACAATATCCTTGCCCTTGGTAGGCAATGCCCAAAAAAACCCTTGCTACATGTCTACCTGGGAATTTTTTTCCCCAGGGTTTTTGGAGGGCACTGTGCTCATCCCTCCTACAAATAGAAGAGGTACATTAAGCCTACTCTTTAAGATTGGGAGGAAAATTATGCATGCTTATATGTATAAGATCTGTCCCACTCTTTAGCAGTATGTGTAAGAACCCTCCCTCTCCTATGCAGATCTATGAGTGTTTAAAGAGAATGATATCATTTACTTCGTGCTTTATGACACTCCCCAAATTCAGGGCTGGACTCAGCTCTGGCCTCATCCTATGCACCTCATTTTGAGAATGCCCCTCATCCTAGGGCTTTACCCTATACTTTATCCGGATGCTTTTTCCAGCAATGGAGCAAGTTGAGAGTTCTAAGATTTATGCAGGAGTCAACAATCTAAAAGATCAGTTGGTTTAGTAATAGGGACAAAAAAATCATTGTAATTTATTTTTCTTTGTAGAAGCTTGAACCCATGAATGTGGGAATTTCAGTCTAAATTCCAATGCAATTGATGTTCTTGTTAGCTGCCACTTCTATGCCACTTTTCATATGTCTTCATGAGCTTGACTGGAGATTTCATGATGACAGAAATTAAATGATGAGACCCAGGAGCAGAATAATCAAGGGCACACTACATCAATTACACTTGCACCGCCATCACCACCATAGCTCATGAGTGAAGTCAGTTAATTTTCGTGTATGTGGTACCAACATGCAAAGAGCAAACTTCTGAGATGTGAAGTGAGACTGAGAAACTCACTTGGCAATAGTCTTCACAGGTGTTCATCTTGTATCGACTTTTGAACATACCAGCCTGGTCTTGGTATTGGGTACTTTCTTTTTGATATCATACCAGCCTGATCAAGGTATTGGGTACATTTAGAAAACTTTCATACCAACCAGGTCTTGGTATTGGGTACTTTTTGAAACCTTCATACCAGCCTCATTCTGGATTTGGGTCCAAGGATGATTTTTGGCTGATATGAGTCAAGTGTATATAAAGTATTGAAACTGATACAAGGCCGTTATTACTTCAAGGTGCCTGCGTGCCAGGATGCTATTGGTGCAAGGTTGATATTGCCTCAGGTCATACCAGCCTTGTAGGTTCCTACTTGATACTGGGCACAGGCCTCTCTATATACGAGACAAACATTGGTCCATTCTTATGTTAAGTCTGACCTATCTGATGAATTCTGAGGGCACCCATTCCAATAGTAGAAGCTCCTCATCAGACACTTCTGGATCTTTGATGCAGCAGCTTAAAGCTTCCAGCCCTAGATGGTGAATGGGGAGAGTACTTACTACTTACACAACCAGATCTGATTTTGAGGACCAGTCTTTGAGCTTCCACCCCTAGATGGTGAATGGGGAGAGTACTTAATACTTACACAAACAGATCTGATTTTGAGGCCCAGTCTTTGAGAGGTTGGATTGACTGGGGGCAGTACATCTCAATAAAGAAAAACTTTGGATGGTGGCTGAAGCAACTAGCCAGGGTCACAGAAGAGTCCTTTCACCTCATGTGGGCATTGGGCACTCCTTCTAGGAAGTGTGCATTACACACCTGTTGCAGAGCTGTGAGTGTTTTGGGGTAGTTAACTCATCCAAAGTACTCTGAAGTGCTGATTCCTTACAGGCCCCAAGATGATGCAACCACATTCTTGTTTCACACAGTGCTTCTGGCCTTTAATCACTTAGACAGCAATTCTGAAGACAGTATGTTTAGCAGTGAACTACTTCATCTAGATCATGGACTGTGATTTCTTTCAGCAGATTTTGTCAAAATTTTGACAAATATTTAAAACTTAAGAATATAAATGTGTTTTTTCTAATGTAAGTTTGACTAATTTTACTCTTTTTTAGGGGAAACTTCACCAAGTTTTTGATATCATAAAATTTAAGAGACACAAAAGAAAAACATGAGAAATTCATGAACCCAATCAAAGCAGCATGCTTGAAGTTGAGCTAGAGAAACTCATGAAGTGGGGAGCATCTCATCTTTATGTGCACTGTCTTTGAACCAAATCTATTGTCCACACTTTAGACACCATTGAACCTGCATCAGCTACCTAGCTGAATCTTGGGAACACCAACAGCAGATGGACTTTAGGCTCTAGCCTCTAGCTAATTCAATGGTCAAAACTGACCAAAGAAATGATAATTTACTGAAGTTCCTGGTTTGTGTGGTTCAAACGTGTTTGAACTCAACTTGGAGCTAAGATGTCCAGGGGTCAAACATTCTATTGAACCCTTACACTTAAACAACCATGTAAATGGTGCATTGGAATTGGTTGTCCCTGCCCCCAAAAAAAAAACCCCCCAAAATGAAATCTTTACTTGTTAATGGAGCCCAACTCAAATACATCATTTGATGAGAGTTCAAATAATTCTCACCATGTCATCATACTCCTAACATAACTTGGATCCCTTAACACTGGTAACCAATTTGACCACCAAGACTCTACCTATATCAACCATCTCGTCAACCATCTCAACTGAATGCTAACCTTGGGTTTAGTTATAATTGTCTATTGTGTAAAATGGGTCTAAGTATCAGATTCTTAGGACCAGAAGATTGTCACAGACAGCGGGTTGCAAAGACTATACCAACACAAGATCTTCATGGAACCCATAAGAAGCTAGTGCTCAAACTTTGCAAATTATCCTAGCACTGATTTTCCAAGATTTTTGAGATTGCACTAGCAGTCCTGTGAATATTGCCCTTCCAATACCCACAATTTTGTTTGATGTCCTTTGTAATGGACACAAGGTTGATGAGTACATAGTCATAAGGTTAACTTAATACTGGGTTTGATCAAGTGGCAGATGATTTAGTACAATATCACGTGACCACCCCGTTGCACCCAGAGTGAATGCTATATATTGAAGTTCTTGTTACTATGATATCACATGGTGCATTATGTTTTTAGGCAAGGACCACAAATTCACTTGGGGTCTCCAACACCTTAATGCTAGAATTGGCTTGGACCTATTGAGCATAAATGGGTGATCTTCAAGCATACTTATGGAAAAAACCTAATAGGTATGAACTAACTTTTCAAAAACTTACGTATTTTGAACTTAAACCTTGAGAAGTAGGTTAATGATTTGATATTTCACTTATTTCAAAGATTTACTCTATTTGTAAGTGGTAATGCATCTCATTTTATTCCATTCTTGTGCAATTATGTTTAAGAGTAAATAAGTGTAATGTAGATGTCATGGCATGGACCTCATGCATTTTACGCCTTGCACATGCAATCCCTAGTCTAAAGCTTGCATATTGTACTATAGGGTTGCGAAGAAGAAACAATGAACCTATTATAATGCAACATCCAACACCAAGCAGGCTGCTTTTCTTGTTTTTTCCACTGAATTTGAATATTTGGTTATGTAGGATAAAAAGCTATTGAACTTGTACTTTGTGGGTTTTGTAAAAGAAAACCTGGAGTTTTTACTCCACATGGAGAAAACATTGTTAACCTTAAAAGCCTCACAATAATATATTTTACAAATAAAGCTATTTCAAACAACATAAAATCAAAGTGTTTAGTTAGCTTGTGATAAACCAACCTTCATTAGGACAAGTAAAAGTACACAAAAGTTTTATCACAAAAATTGTTCACACCTTAAGATATCTCATACACACATAAAATTGTCATTATCTTACATAACACTTTCAATACACATAATTATAAAATCATGTCCTACACAACTAACCCATATGACATAAACAAGTTCAACATGTACATACTCACAAAACCTAATAAACTCTCATCATTTTCTGATTTAATGTTCCATAATGTTATAACTATCAATTGCAAAGAATATTGTGTCTTACAAAAGGATTAGGATTATGGTTAATAGGAGTTTAAAATAACCCTAACCTCTTGTGCATATGGCATTTGCTTTTATACGTTATCATAAAACACTAAAGATAATTCCTGGTGTATTTAGAGGGTACGAATATTTGTGATTGATTTCAAAATATCCCTTTCCTTGAGCAATCTTATGCCTACTTATAGTCATCTTACACCTACTTAGCCAATAAGTAGGTATAAGATCCCTCCTCTCCTTCACCTTGTGTTTGGTGTATGCTTAAGCTCTTAATAACCTTTACCTCTTGCTTTACTATAGGTAAAGCCCATGGGGTTGCAGGGCTGGACTTGGCTATTGCATTGTCCTAAGCCCTTTAGCTTGACGATACCCTACACATGAAAAACCACATGTGAGACATAATTCTAGTGGAGGACATCAGTCTCATGTCTTGCAGAATTTGAGAAATTTGGAGGAGGCGGGAATGGCAAGCTTCCCAAAGTGTGAAAAACGGGTGTGAAAATTGCTGAGATGGCAGTTGGAAGAAACATACAAAAAGGGAGGGTATCATGGTAGGCAGGTAGGGGAAGAAGAAGGGTGGTACCATATGACAATTTGCCACACAATAACATTTGCACTTAACGATTGTTGAACCTTATTGTTATTGTTATTGGGTTATGCACTTGTGAGATCATTCATTCCCAAGCTTTGTTTTGTATCGCCAATTGCCCACTCAAAATTAGAATGTAAAATTGGTGGTTTCTTGCTGCATGCAGAGTGGGCATTGAACTAGCCAAAAAGATAGCTGTGCTCCAAAATATGTACCAAATAATTCCACTGGGGTTTTTTAATCTGTAATTGGGCTTTGATTGTTGTTTGTTTTGTGTTGTGTTCAATTTTTGGTTCTGTATTTGCACCTCAAGAAATAATTGTTTTGTTTTTGGCTGCTTGATTTGAGTGTCTCTGTGATACGCATGTTTGGCAACTTCATGAAGTTGTTTGTGAGTTTCTTTAACCCTGTCCATATACAGACAAGGGTTATAGTACTAGCCTAGAGAATATTCACAAATACACATGGTTCTTGGAATGGGCTTGTGCCTAGGAGTGAAAAAAAAAAAAGGCCCGACTGGTCAATGAGTTTGTTGTCTGGAATTGTAAGTTGTTAGGAGTTTCTCTTCAGTAAACTGATAGTTTTAAATGCAGCCTGAGCTTCAGAAAGAGTTGTTCCAGCTGTTAACATGTTGAGGCAAGCTATGGTAGTCTTGGGTGCATTTTCAAGTTTCCTGCCCATCTCCTTGTCCACTACCTATACTCCATGTGACAAGTGAAGATTTTAGTAGCTGGGAGCTTATTATTTTGACCCCCTTTTCATGGGTCCCAATGCCCTCTGCTGTGACTCCAGTTGCCATGTCTGCACTTTTGGGCACAGGATGTTGGTTCTCTCTCTCTCTCTCTCTCTTTTTGGACCTCTCTAATACCGTACCTTTCATCTCCACAGGCTTGTGGCCTATGAGATGAGACAAAAAACTTGTAACCAATGGAATTGTTTTGAATGGGCCTTGAAAGAAAGATTGTTGAAAGCAGTGCCTTGAATTGAATTGGTTGTCTTAGTGTAACCAAAAAAGAGGGGTGATCCCAAAACACACAGAATCTTCAATCATCTATTACAAACTGAAATGCTCAGTGCCAAACTCCAATTGCACTTTGATAATGAGAAAACATAGTTTTGCTAACTTAATTCTTACAACACTTTTGTCTTTGACAATAACCTAAGACTGATAACGCATTGGCACACTCTGGATCTACTCTCTTGGGCTATCATGGTCAAATGTTGTGAATTCCAAGCATTAGACTTAAAATCCTTCAATCTGTTCCTCAATCAGAACCCTGTTAATCCCTGAAACAGATTTTCACAAACAATTGCTACTCATCAGCAGACCCCTTTGAATCTTCAAATAGAACCAGGCTCCCCAGGTATAACCACTGTTTGAAGCTCCCAATAACCAGGTATTCATCCCTCCCAAAAACTACTATGGTAAACATTCAAATGTATTGAATTTGAGTATGGATCTCACAACCAACCAGCCACATGGATCCTTTGGAGCCTATCATCACTTCCACCATCAATCACTACTAACTCACTACAAAGATACATATCGTGAGCTATCCCCAGCACATCGGAAAAGATGGAGATAACCTACAATATGCAATACATTTCGGGCATTCTTCCCAAAATGCTGATCTATCCACAACAAAGAAAACATAAGCTACAACCTTACACAATACTGAAAAAAAATCAACACAAAATAGCCAGAGTGCTTAGCTTGAGGTCCAAATGCCTCATTTGTAGTTGCGTTGCCTCCACACACTCCACAATTTGCACCATTCTCTTTCATACAAAAATAAAACAACAGACATTACTCATCCCTAAACTTTCACCACTCTTAAAAACAAACTTATCATCAACATCAAAGCTTTTTCCCAAGAAGCTCTTTTATGAATGATTACATGATAAGATAAAAGACAATTTTCGGCACCATGACAATGACAACAACCATCCTTTTCACACAGTAACCCTAAAAACTTGTCATCCATATTTTTCTGTTACATTAGGACTGACAAACAGGACAGGCAGGGTTCTGGCACATCACTTGTGCTGTTTGTTAAGCCTGTCTGTACCCTGTCTGTATACCTTGTTTCTATACAGACAAGAAAAGGTTATAATATTAGTGTAAGAAAACATATAGGCAAGAAGGAAGGGTAAACTAGTATATGTGTAGAAAATACACACACAAGAAGGGTTACGATATTTTTGTGTAGAAAATATACAGATGAGAAGGATTTTTGTGTTTTAATCTAGAAAACATTACATGGACTAGGTAACCAGCCAGAGCTGCCGGGTTACTACATGTAGTAAAGCTGTGGGAGCGGTGGTCCTGCAGCTCGACTACTAGGTGTGGTCACCAGGAAGCTCCAGCCGGTTACTGGACATAACCGGTTGGTGAGGGGCTGTGAAGTGCACACTATGTTCCCTGCGAGGGGCATATTAGCAAAAAAACAACCTCTGCCATTATTTCCCATGGTAATAATGGATGCGGCTGGGTTACGGTGCATTGCCAATGGGGTGGCTTCACAGGAACATAGACACAAGTTAAGTTATGAGGGAAGCCAATGGTGTCATGAGGCACACATGGGTGATGAGTTATATGCCATGTCGAAGCACCCAATGGGAGTGCAAGGTGACCCTTGTCAACTGGTTATGTGTACCATAGTACCCATGGCAAGTTCAACATCTTAATGTCAAATAATTATTTTACTTTGAAGATTCAATTTTCAAAACTAAAATAATCTAGAATATTTCACAAGATACTTCATTTCCCTTTACAAAAGTGTGTTGTTTGAAAATATATATATTGGGAAAATTTTCAAAACACACACACACACACACACACACACACATATTTATATAATTAGTGTCCAACTTGCCAGCGTACTACGGGTATACTAGAGGGTTTGTGGAATAATAATAATAATAGGCTTACGCCTACCTACGTAGTGATGAAAAAAACCTATATGACCAATGAGATTGTTAGAATGGGAGCCTTGAATTTTTTTGAAGAGTTAACTTCAGTAAACTGGGCGTTCAGCACCAGACCAAAGCAGCAGCAGCAAGGGGGGTGGACGGGGGAGGGGGGCGAGGAGACAACAAAGAAACGAAAAGGGAGGAGAAGGGAGAGAAGGCAGAAGGAGAAGGAAGAGGAAGTCCTGAGGAGGAGGAGGAGGAGGAAGAAGAAGAAGAAGAAGGGAGGAGGACAAGAAGAAAAGTGGGTGGGAAAAACCGGGGGTAGGCCAAAACATGACTGGTTTTGTGAAGAATTTGGGATCCAAATTGGAGTTGGTGTCAAAGGCGGCGCCTTCTTCGTCGCCGGGGATGAGTAGTAGCAGCAGCAGCTCCTCCCTCGTGGTGCTGCATTTTTGGGCATCCTGGTGCGAGCCTTGCAAGGCGATGGACGTCGTGTTTGCACAGCTTGCCGCCGACACACCGCACGCGCAATTTTTTCGAGTATAATATTATTTTAAAACCATGTCTTTCTTCTTCTCCTCCGCCGTCTTCTTCTTCTTCTTCTTCTTCTTCTTCTTCTGTTGTTATGACTCGCACCATGGTGTCACATTACTTACACCGTTGTGTTACATTACTGCTGCTGTTGTTGTTGTGTGCTGTGGAATGTATTGATTTTGCTCTCACTCAATCGGACAAATATTTGAGAGAGTGTGTGTGTGTTTGTGTTTTGCAGCTCTTTGAGTAGAGTTTCTCTTGTTGGGAATCAATTGAGATTTTCATGGCGCTTAAGCAAGCATTTGTTGTAGCAGCATTATTGTCATTGAGTGAATGCTAAGAGGAAACAACCCCAAAAGAAAATTTGTCCTCTGTTGTTCCACCTTTTGAACCAGGTGGAGGCAGAGGAGCAGCTGGAGATTTCAGAGGAGTACGAGGTGACAGCAGTTCCCTTCTTTGTGTTTTTGAAGGTATGTATTTAGTAGACAGATCCTTTCTTCCTTCCTTCCTCCTTTCCTTTGAGATCCCCCTCTCTCCCTCCCTCCACCGCCCCCCAAACCAAAACTCTTCCAGCCTTCCTTCTTTTACAGAAACCTTTGTTTTCAACAACGTGGGCGTGTTGTTGTCTTCTTCTTCTTCAGGATGGCGTGGTTGTCGACAAGCTTCAGGGAGCTAACGCTCCTGAACTGGCCGACAAAGTAAGCAAGTGGTCGACTATCAATGCTGTTACAGTTCCCATGGCTGCTGCTGCTGCTGTTGCAGGACCACCCACTATCCAAGAAGACATCACAAAGCAGTCGGTGGTGCCAGCAGCTCCTCCAACACAATCTTGTTCCATTCAACAAATTGAGAAGCAGCAGAGTGAAACAGACCACAACAAGCAGCTGGCACAATTGATCAACCAGAGTCCCATCATGCTGTTCATAAAGGGAAACCCCAAAGATCCTTGCTGTCGCTTCAGTCGCAAGGTGGTAGATGTCCTGAATGCAGAAGGGGTGAAGTTTGGCAGCTTTGACGTTCTGAGTGATGATGCTGTGAGGCAGGGCTTGAAGGAGTTTTCAAACTGGCCCACATTCCCTCAGCTCTATGTGCAAGGAGAGCTCCTCGGTGGCTGTGACATTGTTTCAGAGATGCATCAAAGTGGAGAGTTGAAGGAGGTTAGTTCGATGGGCCTCTTCATCCTCCTGGGGTAGCTTTTCTTTTTTCTTTTGGTTCACAGTTTCATATCTCTGTTGACATTCTTATTCTTAGATGAGCAGCTCCATGCAAGGAAAACAGGAATTCTTGCTATTGACATTATGAACTAGCTGGGGTTTGTTCTTTCAATCTGATATGGTTTTTTTCTTTTGGATTTGAGAACTGATGAGAAACTATTATCAATTCCAAAGTGAAATCAGATTTTTTCCAAGGATGGATCTGGTTTGTTGTCTGGAAACCAGATTTTGTTGGAGAAGGGGTTGTTGCAGCTTCCAACGAAAGAAGAAGAGATAGACCACCGGCTCAAGAAGCTGATTCATTCATCACAGACAATGTTATTCATGAAGGGAACACCTGATGAACCTCGCTGTGGATTTAGCAACAAGGTGGTGAGTGCATTGAAGGAGGAAGGCGTGGAGTTCAGCAGCTTTGATATACTCACAGATGAAGAAGTCCGGCAAGGGCTGAAGATATATTCGAATTGGCCCACATACCCTCAGCTCTATCATAAGGGAGAGCTCCTTGGAGGATGTGACATTGTGTTGGAGATGAAGGAAAGTGGAGAGTTGAGGTCAACTCTGGAAGGATAAAGAGGTGAGTGTCAAATTTTCTCTAACAATTTGCAACAGGTGTTGTTCTGTGATGGACCCTTGAAAATGTCACCAAGTGTTTTAGTTACCGTTTTTCTTATTGGAGTTGTGGCCCCCAATGATGCTTGACTGGAGTGCTCATATGCAAATTTGACAAATGACAATGCTTCTTCACCTCTTGGCTGACCAGAGAGGAAGGATTGACTTGATGATGGAGATCTTTGTTGTAGAAAATGGACATCACAGAATTGAGAAGATAACTGTAATCTAAAACAAAGGAAGAAGGTCTTGGGTTTATTATGGCTGTGGGACTTGTGACCATAATACTTTCAATTTTTGTGTAGTTCTGATGTGTCACCCAACATGCGGTGTTGGGTGGGTTGCCATCAATGCATGCAGACAACCAGTTTGTTTGATTTGGCATTTGTAAGCAGCATACATCTGGAGTGCTTGGGTATTTATTTTTCCCTTTATGATCAGCTTTGTTTCAGACCCATGGTTTATCACAAAACCAAAATTTGTCAAATCTTTGGGTGGAATGCACTAGTTGGGGTTTATGACTCGTTGAGGAAAAGTGGAGTGGTAGCCAGATTGGTGCTTTTCCTTGAAACCCAAATCTTTTTGTGACACGGTGAAATGACATTAGCAACAATTGAGATAGGAGGAGAGATTTAATAACTGCAGTGATATTCAACAAGCTGAACTTCATGCACAATGCCAAACTCGTCATAATGGGCACCTTTCTACCAAATTTCAAGAAACACATTTTAATTCCTTAAAATAACACATTCCATTGAAGCCATCATTCTCCAATGCTAATAGAATCAATATAACTTCCATCAATAAATTTCAAGAAGAATTTATGAAACCCACTTCAGTATGGTAATAATAGTGATGGGACAATGACACAAATGCCACTTATTTGTTCATTTCATGTCTTTCCTCCAATACTTGTAGAAAAAACCTGACTCTGAGAATCATGGTCTATACTGGAACCATGAAGAAAACTTCTCAAATACTTTGTGTGTCACACACTCCAATGATTAAACGCAACAGCCCATCGTTGCATGTCACAACTTCACATACATGCATACATTTAAGAATTATATTACTTGTTCTTAGACACAAGCAGTCTTGTCCATATCATATTACTACAATTTGATTCAGAGATTGACTTGAATTGAAGGATGGAGAAAAAAACTTGCTCAGTATTTTGTAATGACAGTCTTTCATTGAGAAGAACAGAACATTTTCCAATTCAGAAGTGAACATTGTGAGCTCGTCATGCTTTATGATTTTGTGGTAAAGTGCATGGTTGAGAACTGCTGTTTGTTTTGATGTGGATATAGTCTTGATGAGCTTGGGGTGGACAGAAAAATTGAACAGATTGGGTTTATATGACAGGCGTTGAAAGTGTTTGTCCAAGTTCACAAATGGATGCCAGTCAAGAATTGGACCTGCTAGTGTGAGCATATGAGCCCTGAGATTGGTGCTTGAGAAGCTGCTTGCTTTGAGGTTGGAATGACAATTAATGGAGGGAGGATGAAGTGAGGGAAATCTTGTGCTGGTCTGTTCTATCTCAAAATCATTATTGTGGAAGGTGGTGTGTCTTCTGCAGAATTACTTCAAACAAAGAATACTTTTGCATTGAAGCACTTTCGTTTCTCCATAGTATGGCTGTTTTCTGATTATAATGCATTGGACTTTTGTAGTCCAAGTGATGAGAACGAGAAATTGATGCCTACTCTCTTCCTGTCTAACACTGTCCTACAAATAAATGGTGCAATGACTTTCAGCCACAAAGCAACCAACCGATTAATTTAAGTCTGAAAGAAACAAAAACTCTCTGGTTGCAAATTTCAAATTCCACAAACAGTTCTAACTTAGAGGATCCTTGTTTAATTATAGTCAAAGATTTCTAAAGCAGCAAAACAAAAGAGTCCTCAAAACGCGAAGGCAGAATTCAGAGTATGAACAAGCATTCATGAACGGAGGTGTGGAGGAGGTAAACAGTACCTGTGCTTCTTCCTGAGACTGAGGGTACGATTTATCCCATATATTTTGCCCGCTAACTAGTTATGTCCAACTATAAGAACCCCTGCGTTCCTTGACAGTTTTTATCTTTGCGCTTGGGGCAATGACGCAGTTAGTGAGGTGAATCCGAGACGCGTCAATTGCTGGTTGAAAACTATTTCCAACCCCCCTCCGGTGCTCGCAAGAGCGCCTGAGAATTTCTGGAAGGTCCGCCCTAGGCTCGGACCTCACCAACAAAACTAACTAGGAATGGGAGAAGTTCCTCTGTTTAGGGTTAGGTTGCTTTGTGTATGATTATGGATTGTATTCATTATCTGCATTTGGCGTCTTATAATCTTTTGCAGATGATAGAAATGTGAGCCTTCTAATTCACTTGCAACTATTGTAGGACAACTCACCTCTGAACCCTTATCAATGCTTTCCTCATTCCTGAACCAAGTTGTGCGATTTTTGTGTCATTGGCAGCGCAAACTGGAGAGCGCTACAAATGTTGTTTGAGCGTCAGAAGTAAAGGAGAAAAGCAGAAAACACCGGAAGAGGATGAGTGATAGTTTGCTTCAATTCTTTTGAAAAATTAGTTCTAAACCCTTGGCTAGTTTCAGCGCCATATCTTCCTCATTTTTAGTTTGTTTTGAGTGATTAAAAACCTTATAGGTGCACTAACCAGGGCTTTACAAAACTTCTTAGTATTCCAGAAGCAAAGATGTAATGATCAAATATTTTAAGCTCAAAATCCTAATCTGTTTTAATTCACCCATATCACCAAACACCGAACTACCTTCACATGAAACACATCATATCTTCCCCCATTCCTTTACCGAATTGAGCAATTTTTGTGATGTTGGAAGCGCTAGTTGGAGGGTTACAAATGTTCTTTGAGCTTCAAAAGCAGAGAAACAATATGTGAGAATTTAACCTGCTTTGAATTCTTAAGTGTTCGCTTACCAGCCTATCTATCCTACAACTACCATTTATATCAACTGTTGAATGTGGAATTGAATAAGGTTCTTGTCTTTCAGAATTTGTGTATGACCATCTCTCTCTCTCTCTCTCTCTCTCTCTCTCTCAGAGATGAGGACATATCAGGTTTCAAGAGATTATGTTTTCTTTTATTGAACCTCCATGGGTGTCAAGATTCTAGGTGTTTTGGCTTGAAAAGAATATTGAACACTCAAGGGGAGGAAGAGGAGGAAGGGAGAAAGCAAATTGGCAGCAGTGAATACACTGACATACTACTCACAGTTTGCCATGGCAATGAATGCATAGGGGAGGGAGTGCAGCTCGGTCACCTTATTCAACACCATCTTCTCAGGGTGCCTACTTGCATTTTTGCTTCAGATCATCAGTTTTCTTTCCTTTTCTTTCCTTTTCTTTGAAGTCAAAGACATGCTGGTATACACTACAAACCCTCTTGCAATAGAGAGATTATTCAAGGTGTCCAAGGATTTTGACAATTGTAGGTGTCCAAAGGATTTTGACAATTTTGACTTCCTAGACCTACAATTCTAAATATTATAAACTTGCCAGGATATGTTGCATTATCAATTTAGCCACATCCTCCTATGCTACTCTGCATCCTTGGATCATCACATCAAAGGCATGTTCAGTTCTCATAGAATAGATACAGTACAAGGGGGGGATGAATCCTTTGTGCAAAAAACTAGAAACTAGTTACACCAACCAACAATAATTACAACATCTGATAATATCAGAGACATTTCATTAGCTTCTCCAACACTTTCTCTCCAAACTTTGATGTGTCAAAAAGGCTTTCAGATTCTCTATCACTGCCCTTTTGCTACCAATCCCTTGTGTACAAACCCAGTTCATCTCTCTCACTGCATTTTTGCTACAAACCAAATGTGGGAAAAAAAACCTAGCTATTATACTGGTGCAAACTACCAAGTGTTCACAACTGGCAATGTTTAGCTGCAAACCCTCCTGGCATGAAACCCAGCTGTAACACCAAACAAAATGTTGAGATCAAAACATGTATTTGACAAATCAGATTATGCCCGACAGACCACATCCTGTTGATGTACAATATAGTCTCCAGGTTGCTATTTTGGGTTATCATGGGTTTCAACCCAATTGTTTGTTCATGTGAAGAGAGACTCCACCACTTGGCTATGAATGCTAGGCTTGCATCCCAAGGTTCAAGTCTCTGGCACCTCACTGTATGAATTAGTCCCCTCATCATAACTGAACCTGCACAGCGCAAGGAGTCATCAAACAATAAAACATCTAGGGTTGGAAGCCCATCACCCCAAGACAAATATAACTATGGTCTCCTACTTGGACCACATCTCATTGAGTGGAATACTTATGCCCTAAATGATTTCGGTGTAGGCAGATGTTGTTTTAACCTGATTACATGGAAATGAAAATTTGCCCAATATGTCAAAAGGGATCACATATTTCTCATAGATTGGTGGTGCAACTTGCAAAGTTCATCTGTCAATGTGGAATCCACCTCTACTAGTACACAAAGGTACAATTTTGTGCACATGTTCCACATAGGATCCTGGTGGAAATAGGGAAACTTCAGCTGTAAGACTACTTTCCATGATATTCACAGAACTTCTGAAGAATTACACTCTGGAACATTTAGGTTCTTGCATTAGAAACCTTATATATCCCATGACCCCACATCATAAAACAGCTCAAAGTTTTCAGTGTAAAACCAACCCACTTTGGGGAAAGAAATAGTTGCTAGAACCTTACAGAGCTAATGGATGACACTAGAATCACATGAGCATACTTCCATTTCATTCCCCAGATGCTCCACAATTCAGTGAAACTAGTATCTGATGCTTAAAATCACCAACTAAGATCAAAGGAGTTCAGAGGCTTACTAAAATATTACCATTTTCCTGATACAGCATTGCAGAAGAGCCCTGAATTTTGGTCATAGTAGTAGCCAACCTCATGGTTGTAGTAATACCTGCAAAAAGATTCAACATGCCAACAAAGATTAGGGACACCTAATCATGAAAATCAAGCTAGAGAAATGGAACACGATCAAATTCAACACTACTTAAGTATGTGTTATTGCTAACACCACTGTCCTCTTTTATTCAGCCTGGATCAAACCTTGAAGAACCACCATTTCTACATTCCTTCAATGTTAATGGAACATATGGTTGTTTCCCAAACCCAATCTACCATGGAACAAGGAGTTAAGTGCAAAACAGGACATAATAACAACATAATAGACAGCTGACTCAAATGTCCAAACAAGTCAGATAGTAATCCACAAGAATTAAGTATGGTCAGAAAGTGGGTCCTGAAAATGTATAATCTGTTTCTTAACTCACCCAGAAGTCTCATCATAGACATAACCAGAGCCTTCTGAAAACCCATTGCTTGTGGCGGCATCAGAAACACTGGGAGCACCCTGCCCTCCATTTGTTGTGGCCAAGTTTACTTCAGCACTTCCAAAAATGTCTACAGAATCATCATTATCTCCAAAAATATCAAGCTGCATTTCACCCCCGCCCCCCAGAAATATGATCCTGTGACTTAGGATAAGGCAAAATAATGTGTACTAGATTCCTGAGCCTTTGATTGCCTCAAATGTAGTGGGGTCCATCATGCAAAGGTCACATATATATTGCAGAGAAAACTCCAAAACAACACCTTGGAGGTCGCTGTTATGTTGGTTCCAGGAAAACAAGACAAATACAACAAGAATGAGCTTGGTCATAAGCTTGTGAGTGTCCCACAAAAAGTATTAGACCATCAACTCCATCATGAATGGCAGTGACTAGCTGCCATTAGTCACCACTGACTTCATCAGCTCTTGAATTTGGGTGTAGCTAACTATATAATAATCAGCTCGAAAATTTAGGCAAATATGTGCATCCTCTCTGTCCCATTCTGAAAGCAATGGAAGATTCATCCTAAATGTTGGCTAGGAACTCAAGAAACATAGCTCTCACATATAGCATAAGAGGTTCCATCCACACAATTTTTACTGGCCTGTACACTTTAGACTGAAACACATGGTTTACCAGTGCAACAATTAGTCTATCTGAATGGATGCTTTGAGACACTCAGAAGTGGACTGAAACTATAGGTTCATCTCACCATGCTCTGAGAAGTCTGCCAAATCCAAATCTGATCGTTCATTTTAACTCAAAAATCAATAAACAAATTGAGAAGAAAATAGTCAAGCTTCATGTGAGCATCTGTACCTACACTTCTTCAGGCAAATTGGTTCAATGTGATCAACACGCAATTGTCTATCGAGCTTTCATCTAAGATTTGATCCACCACCTATCACCAAATATGAGTGGATGTATGCTAGCATCAATTACTACTTCATTCAGAGAAGAAAAATCATTGTCAGGTGACTTTTTTCAAAAATTGTGTACCTGTGTACTGTTTCCATTCATTCCTCCCAAAGTTTTATCATCGTGAACACCAGAGTCATCCCCTTTTTTGGCTCGAAGAAGAGCCTCATATCCCTCTGCACAAAAACATTAAGCTAAATAACACAGCTGAGCAAACAAGTGAGACAACCCAGGCTACACTCAAATGGAGGTATTGCTGTCATAAAGGATCAAGAGACCATTGACAATGTTGTCTGCAGCCAGAAACCAGACAACACAATGTCTTTCAGTGACCACTTATGATGCTCCAGTCTGAATTTCTCAAAGAAACCATTACCCTGACACCTTCCCAAAGATGTAAGAGTTCTAAACAACAATTGAAGACTACAGAGTCAACATCACCACATTTTAGGGTGCCAGACTTTGAGAACCACACTGATACACTTGATATTTGGCTCTTAAATAAAATAAAATCACTGGGATTCTTAACTTCCATGTCCCCCTTTCAAACCATTTCCAATCACACTAAAGAAGTAGATGCAAAACAGGGTGTGATTATGAAATAACTTACCAGCCTCTCGCTGAAAAGTTTCCTTCACCTCATGATAAACATCTGCACTCATCCCATAACCCAAACATCACAAGATAGGTTATAACAATTATTCTACTTCCCATCATAGGCCACCAGAGTGCTATGATGCTAATGTTCAAAAAATAACTAATATCATAGTAATCATGCTCCTGATGTATTTTCAAGGCAATAACAGGTTCTGTGCAACATCAAAGTTGACTTTTGCATGTTATTTTGACAGTCATTGCTAAGCAACAGCAAATTCAAAGCCATTTTTTCCAGGTAAATTTCTAAGAAACAGGAGAAAGTCATGACTCATAACTGTAGTCACCATTATCCATGAGCTTTACAGAATCTTCTGTCAGCTGATCAAAAATGATCTTATTGCTGCCTGACATGCGTTCACCACGCTTTCCTTCCTTCATTGATGAGCCCTTCAACCTTCGCAATGCATGCAGGACCTGGGCAGGCAGAGCCAATTAACAGGTAAATGTCAGTCACTATAACCCTTTTATCTTCCAGAACAGCTTGGGAAAATCCGGTCCTGATCCTGCCGACTTGTATGCTCCACTTCCACTGTATGTCCATGATAACTATTGCCCATAGATTCATAGGCTTCAAAAGAGCCATCGAGTATGCTGTCGGGTGGGCCCCCTGACTAACAAACAAAATATACTCATCAGAATTGCAAACTTCTACTTACAGTGTAATTCAACCTGAATAGAATGAAGAGATGACCAGACAACAAGTTCTAGAGATGTCAAATCCCACAACATATCAGCAAACAGCAAGAAGAGGGCGCACAACCTAAAATCGATAGAGTAACCTGTGGAACAGTCTGAAAAATAACAACTGTCACACACATTCAGTGATCGTCAATAGAAACACATATGATAGTTGCTAGCTAACACAACATCTGTGCTGGCTTAATCAGCTTCCAACTGTTGGTGGAGGTCAATATCCTACATTAACCAAAATACTATATATCTTTCATAAGAATAGAGAAATCTCTGTTCTCACGATGAAGAAGAAACAGCAAGGCTAACACTTCCTCAGTAAGCCACAGAAAGAACCAAACAAGGGGAGACAAAAAACAAAACAAAAAACAAAAAAACACACATTAACCAAAATACTGAGGAGTTCCTCTCAGAGGACTGGCAATAATGTGAAGACATAGTCATGATACTGATTGGCTCAACAAAACATAAAGGAGAAACAGATGACCAAGAAAATCAAAAAGAACAAAGTGAATAGAAAGAACAAAGTAAACTAAAAGAGAACCAGACAAGGAAAGAGGAAGACAAGAGAGATATGGCATGGAGAATCTCTGGAAGATGAATAGTTGAGGATAAAAAAGCATGAGCAGTGTACCATCTCTCCAATTATCAGCATACAGAAAGTCTAATGTCATTACAAAGCCTGAAACTCCACTACACCATAGCCCTCATGACTCAAGATTCTGAATTCCACAGGAGTTATGACACATCCATCAGAAAAGTCACACAAACAGAAAAAATTATACCGTTTCTTCTGGTAGAAGGGCATCTGAAATACGACGCTTAATCCTCCAAATTTCTTCAGTTGTTAGTTCAGCATTTTCCTCTTCTGCTTTCTCTTTCTCTTTCAGTTTTCCGGCAAATCGTTTGTCAACTTCAGTGCTTTCAAACCATGCATCCTGCCAAGGAAGTCAAAAAATAGGATATAAACAATTCTCCCTCTTAGAAAGTAGAAAGATTTTTCTGAGAAGGGCATAACAATTAAGAGAGGATAAAAGAACCTACAGTATCCCTATTGGTCAGAATCAAACAACTTGAACATGCAGAAAAAATCACGGTAACATTTGAACCTTATGCTCATCATCATTTCGGTATTCGACATAGTTGCCTTCAGCATCAAAATAACCTTCTTCTCTCTCTTGATTCAAATTAAATGGTTCAATTTCAATACCATCTTCAGTTGTGTCTTCACCTCCCTGCAAACATGACATGGAAGCCGAAAGAGTATGGCATGACAAAACATATATTTCAATTGAGAAAAAAATAGTTCGGATGTGTAGGACAAAAACTAAATCAAAATGCAAGCCCAGACTTCTGGAATACAATTGAAACTCACCGCACCTTGAGCAATAGTGTTCTAAATGTGAAGTGTTGAATTGAAACAGATGAAAGTTTTAATTAAAAATGGAGCTCGCCTCTTCTTCAGCAGCTGCGACATCATCAATGACACTGGTGTCTTCAGAGCTAATAAGTTGATCTGCAAGCGCAGTGCGCCGCATTGCTCTCTCCTTAGCTGCAAGCAGTGGATTTGTGGACAACACAGTGCCCATCAATTCCTCCTCTCCTTCCACAATAGTCAACTTTCTGGCAGGCATTAGATCTCCTGAAGCCTCCTTTTTCCCCTTTGGAAAACGCACCCTTTTCGCCCTGATAGTTTGAAACACCAGAGTGATGAGATATTCTAGCATTGAGCAATAATAGTGACTAGTATATTGTTGGGACAATCAGCACAACTGTGACTCTTCCGTATAAGGGGAGTTCTTCTTCTCCTTCCCTAAAAACAGACTTCCTTAGAGCACATTCATATGACCATGCAGGGTGGAGCTACTTCTTCTACATGTTAAAACCTAGAAAGTCTCATGGAGTCTTCCATCAAATCATGAACTGTGTTTGCATGAGAGCCACAATGATAAGACATTACATTAGCGTTGAATTTGACTCCTGCAAAACAGAACTGTCAATTTTCCCAGCATTCAGATTCAAAAACCTCTGGCAACTGCAGCAATGACCTTCCTTACCCTCAACACTGCTGCCAAATTTCTTCCAATTGAAAACACAATTGGAAGAGATAAATTGCACATCCAGAAACGAAAAGACATCAACTCGCTTTCAGTTTCTAAATAGGGATTTCCTTATTGCACTATGCACTACATCGTTTTGTCACATCACCCAACATTCCAAAAAACAAGGAGACACTTCTGAGACCAGTCTGTTTGCTGACAACAGTAGTCTCAAAGCTTCTGCTGCTTACATGCGCTCTATTATGAGTGGCTTGAGATGATCTCCAGTAAGTTAGTTCGTGTACAATCTTTGTAAAATTCGCTTGCAAAAGATTTTATCGCAAAAGATTATCGAGTCAATAGCAAGAGATAGAAAAGAAACAAAGACTTTGGCTTGAAAAAAGGATTTCTTCGCAGTAGATTATCGAGTCAAGAGTAATAATAAGAGATAGAAAGAAGGAAAACTCCTCAAACCAAAATGGTCGTCGTCGTTTAGAGTCTCTATACTCTTTCCAGATATTAAAGGTGAATATGGACGCATGATGGGGATAAAAAGAAGTGCACACGAGGACGAGGACGGCAAACAAACAAGTCACAGAGGAATACAACTGTGAAAGGAAAGGCAATAGAAGAGAGACAGAGAGATGAAGGCAAATCTTGTTAAAGAAAAAAAAAGCTTACATCCGCCCTGAACTTTGAGCGCCGCCTTTGTCTCTATCCATGGTGTGGCTGTCAAGGGAAGAAGAGTAGCGGACTTCTGCCGCACCAGCAGGCGTCCTCGCGATCTGCAACGATGGAGAGAAGCAAAGCGCAGTTGCAGAAGGGGGGATGCAGGAGAAGCGCCAGTGAAGCTCTCGTGCCCTAAACCCCAAATACCCGGACCGTGTCACTCCGAAAGAAGGCCTGATACCCGGTGAGAGCCTTAGCGTTGGCCGGTTGTCGCTTTTCGACCCGGTTGTCAATAACCTCTTGGGCGGCTATTCATATTTTGATCGCCGGTTAATAACCTAACCGATCTGTGTTCAAAATCCCAAAATCTAATAACCTGCCAGGGTGAGCCAGGTAGGTTACCAATTCTAAAACACTAAACATTTTTACGATCAAAAACAGAAAAGCAGGAAAAAAATATTATTTGATTTTTTAAAAAATTAAACCCTAAAACTGGCTAATAACCAGTAGGGATAATCGATAGTTATCAATCAGTTGTTTGATAACCTACCCTTATGTATAACCAGTGATTATTATCCTCAAAGTATTGATAACCTTATCAACCTTCAAAACTTTCTTGATATTGATATTGATAACCTAATCAACACCCAAATTTTTTAGAAAAATAACCTACCTGGTGATGATGAAAAAAAATCAATAGCCCGCCAACACTGCTATCTACCTTGGCAGTGTTGACACTGATTATTATTTTCAGAAATGTTGAAATCCTCTCCACCCAACCAAATTTTCAAAAAATTAAAAGAAAATATTGAAACTTGGAGAATATTCTATTTGTCAAGATAAAAATTTCAAAATTAATTCATTATTCAACAGACATGCGTTGAAACTGCAAGGGTACCATAGTATATGATAAAATAATCATTTTGAGCTCTCCATAATCTTATAATCCTTCTCTTTGAGAAATGTTTTGGTAATCTTTTTTCCCTTGCGTTTTGACCTTATACCATGGTTTTTTTTTCCCCCTTGATTTGAAATATAAAAAAGTTGGTAAATTTTTCCAAAAAGAATTAGCAAAATTAGTCAAAATTACACTAATAAAGCAAATTTTACCCAAAAAAATCCCAATTTTTGGTTCCTATGATTAATCTAATATTTGTCCAAAGATTTTTCCCCTTATTGCTTTAGTGTGAAATTTCGCAACATGGCAACAATGAAAAATGATATGTGACTCCCCGAAATTTGGACCTCCACATGAGCATCTAATTGCCAAAATTCAAATCCTCATATTGGGGCAAGAGCCATCCTCATGATCGTTAGGTTGGATTGGTCAATCTTGTGTGTGACTAATCCTTGCCATTTGATGCCATTGTGGGATGAAGAGAAGTTGGGATGAGCTTGTTTGATGGATGAAGACCTAATGAAGAAAGGTATTATGCTGGAAATGGGAAAAAGACAAAAGAAATAACAATTGATGAAAACCTCTTCTGCTTCTTAGAGGTTGTGTGTAGCATTGTTTGCTTGTTGCAAGGATGTGATAGATCATGGAGTGGTGGAGTTGAGTTGGATGTGTTAATGTGTGACAGCTACAATGGTGGGTTATTTTTTTGTGTTTGATGGACTTTAGTGATGGTGGAAGCTCGAGGGGGAGGACAGCTCATGGAGACTACAAAGGGGCAGTGATGGAGAGGATAAAATACAAAGACATCCCCAAAGCTAAATACCAAGTTTTTAAGGCTTTTGTGAAGGTTTTGTGACTTTTGAACAAATTTAGGCATCTTGTTGTTAGTGTGTGGAGATTGTTGTAATGATTTCAATAGTATTTTGCAACACACTGGAGTCGAAATGTAGGAATCATGTAATAGCACGAATGAAAATGCATGTGTCTAAAGGACATGATAAAAAACAAAGGGGACTAAATGGCTAATCAATAGCACCCAATATCAAGGATTGATGCTAATGGGGAATGCATTGTGGAAATTCAAGGAAATTTGAGAAACTCGGACTATTCAGTTTTGGAAACTCTAGGGAATTTGAAGTTGGTGTCATCTAAAATTTGGGAGATAACAAATACACAGCTCTAAATAATACCTTGTAAATTTACCTAAGGATAATTGTGGGGATTGTTGGGAGTTTGTTGCAGAATTAAAGAAATCCTTGATATGGGAAAATGACCATGATAGTTGTAGAAAGGTGTTCGAAAGGATTTAATCCACCAAATCATGTAAACTTCATTTTGTTGTGTGAATTGTGTTAGGTTAGAATGTTTGTTGTACTTGTGCAACTATTATGGAAGCATTGATGTAAAACATTTGTGCATTTTATCATCTATTCGATATGCATTCTCACCATGGTTGTGTACCCAATGTTATGAACAATTTGGTATTTGTAAAGCAATAGCATTAGTGGTAATCATACAACCTTACTTCTTGGTATCAAAGCAGTATTTTCCAAGAGTTTAAAATTATTTTCTAGTGTTGTGGATGACATTGGGTATGTGATTTGTAGACCATGAAATATGACTATGGTATTACTATGAACCAAAGGAAGATTGAGTGCTTGGAAGAAGCACAAGACATAAATGAAATTTTGGTTAAGAGTGAATTTGATTTTCCATTTCCCAAGTTTGATATATTGCTTATATATGGGGGTATCATCTTACAATTACAAGGTTTTGGTGTAGTAAGCAACATTGAGCTAAACCCAGACTTTGTGCAGGTAGGGGAAGAGTGTCGCAACCCTAACCTTGGGCTTGCGACCAAGGCAAGGGCTAGCAAGAATGCGGGACAAGAAGGAGGCCCGAGAGACACATCTTATACTCCTAGGAGTGCAAGAAAGTGTGAGAGAATGAACCCTCACACTCCCAAGGCAACTCCCACTTGGGGAGTTATAGTCTCGATGGACTCTCGAATTTTTAGGGAGTGATTGCAGGGGTCAAAACCCATTAAATTGAAGTTTTTTTTTATCATTGGAAAGATATTGAAACGTAAATGTCTAAAATGGGCTCGCATGACCCATTTGGACATCTGAAACACAAGTTATGGCCAAAAGAAAGGTCGGGAGTCAAATTGGCAATTTGACTTTCGACCACTAAAAGTCAAAAATTGACCCGATTTTTTTATGTGCAGGTGGAGTGCAACACACTGTTGGAAAGCTCTCAACGAAAGATATAACTTTACTTTAAACATCATCTCAATCGACAGCCTAAACACAAAGTTATGGGACCCCAAAGTCACAAAAGTTCCAACTTTGGGAATTTCGAGACTCCCATTTGGGAGTCCTGGGACAAAATGCCATTTGAATGTGGGCCTCATGGAGAGGTACAAAGTATACTATAAAGGAGAAGGTGGTGGCTTCCCCCAAGTCCGGGCTATGGTGAGTCTTGTGAGTCCGAGTTAGCCCGTGGCTCGTCCTAACACTAAAAGTGCTCCAACTATGCATTAACCAACTCATTGTTTGATTTTGTGCAAGTTCATGTGAGTGATTAAGTGCTTGTCATTAATCCCATCCCGGAATTCTAGCATGCCCTTCGACCCCCAAAGTGTTGCGCACCAAGGAATGTGCCCCAACTCCTTGCTCTTCCGTTGGTTTCATTTCAGACTCACATTTGAGTCTATCAAAGAACTTAAGAACGTGTCAATCTAGCTATACAAATACTCACATCAAAACATACACAAAGATTCAAATATGGTTGAAAACAAAAAATGGAACAAGGAATTAAACAATTATTGCTCGACATCAGAACAAATACTACTTCTCCATTATTTTGATTCAATCCTTTGAGTATTGAGTTTCATGAAAAGGTTGAAGCAATACATAGGGTAGGAGATTTGTGAGTACTTGTGGCAACTAGATCACTTCATCACTAAGTGAGATTTATTCTTCCAAGGATAGACAAATTGTTTACCAATGGGGACAAGATTGTCAAGCTTGAACACATTGGGATTGAATCTAAAATTTTGGTGTGGAGGTTGGGAAGAAAAGTTGATAGAGAATGGAGATGGAATTTTGAGCATGAAGAAAAGATGCACTATGAAACGCATCAATTATTTGTTAAATCTTACACCGTGTTTAATGATGATCCAAACCGAAATTTAGAGTTATATTGAAGCAAGTTAGAAATCTATGATGAATGGCAACAAACATGCCATCTAGGAATAATTATTTTCTAGATAATATCCTTGAACCTTCTATATTTGACTTTGAAATACCTAGTTTTGAGAATGGGTATCATGTTCCTAAGTTAAAAGATATTTGCATTCCACTATTAGACCTCACTAAACAATGATACATTAGATTTTATGTGTCTAGCATGGAGAGGGTATTTAGAGAAGGAGATAGGATTATTAAAGTTGAACATTTTGGCATTGTATCTAGAATGTCAAACTATAAGTTCGATTCAATAAATGGGTCGATCAAAGAGAGCTTAGAAAATATAAAGTTTTCTATGAGTCTAGACCACGAAGGAGCTTCTTTTAATCTTTACATGCAATAGAAACAAAAATAGTGAAATCCAAGAAATAATTTAGAATGACAAGCCCCCAAGGGCATGGATGAGTTGTTATGGGGAAAAGAATTTGAAGATGTGCATGATTGGGTGGAAAAATTAGAAATGGTAGCAGAGGTGAAAGGCATTGATGAATTAAAGTTGTACAAGATTAGTAAGCTTAATTTGAGGGGAAATTTTAAGGAATGGTTTAAGAAATTGGTTGCAACTCCTATAACTTGGCAAGATATGGAGGCAACCATGTTGTTAAAGTATGTCACTATTGATAAGGAAGAGATTAGAGTGAACTTCATATGATCAAACAAAAACCCAAACAAAGGGTTCAAACCTATTATGACTGGATGGACAAATTATTTGCAAAAGGAAAATTAGAGGATGCAGAGCAAAGTAGGAGATTTTGTCTTATCTATGGCCTAAAATTAAGAAGTTATGTGTAATGAAAGACTTCATATGCTAATATGGATGTTATGTTGAATGTTGTTTTAGAGGTGGAATGGGTGCTAACAAAGCTTGGTGAGACTCCACTTGAGATATTAAAAGAAAAGTAGGAGGAAAATATGACTGTTGGTGAAACTATTATTGAAAAATGGGTGCAATTGTTGAATGAATCTTTGATTCATCTACTCAAAAGGCAAGTAGAGATTCAAAACAAATCTAAAACAATACCTGAAAGATCCATGAGTTTCAATGGTTGTCAAATATGTAGAGTAGAAGACCACATGGCCAATGATTGTCCAAAATATACCACCTTTAAACACAAATGTCTAAAATGCAAAGGGTTACATAAGACAAAAAATTGTGGTTTAAAGTGTAACTTTTGTGGAGGACTTGGACATACTGAATAAATATATTGGAAGAAGAAAGATTCAAATACATGTGTTGTTACAACTAATTATCTAAATGTCATGGTGGATGATGAAAAAATTGTGTGTAATCAGTTGGATTGGATATGTGGAAATAATCATGATTTGTTTTCACATACTAGGGTTCCAAAAAAGAGGTTGCCTTTAGACATGACAACTAGAGAACCTACAAGTATTGAGTTACCATAAAAATATTTATCTATAAATAAGGAGTTGGGAGTTGGATCTGAAGCAGTAATCAGGTCAAAGATTTTAACCCACTTCATCAAAGGCAGGATATCATTGACGCTTATGGAAACCATTCTTACCATCCCATGATAACTAGAATAATTAGAAGGATAGGTTAAATTGGCTAGAAGGCACAAGAATGATGAATTGAAAACAATACTAGTGAACATTGTGGCTCTACAATTATCCACTCTATGCAGGATCAACATCAACAAGAACTAGAGGAACAAGACCCTATATTTGTTAATGGAAAACAATAATTACATGAATTAAGGCTTAATGGATACCAAGGCATCAATGTCTATTCTGACAGCTTCAATGGTCAAGGAACTAGGGATCATGCACTTGGTATCTGGATCATAATCATATAAAATTGCCTCAGGGGTTGTCACATAAGCAATGGGAAGGATTGAAGGTTTGCATGTGCCTATTGGGGAAATAAGTTACAAAACGATTTTTATGATGGTCGATATAAACAGTTATAACATCCTCTTGGGACTTGATTTTTTAATCAAAATTGGAGTAGTTTGGACATTGAACAAGGATTAATCCAAGTCAAACAAGGTTTATGCCACCATGTGGATTTGCATATAAAGTTCAACCTATGTGTAAGTATTGCAAAATGCCAAATGCTTATGATTGTGAAGCCTTTGTGATTTGTGACCTAAAAGGATGACTAATGGCAAGATTTGGATGTCGGGGTTGAGGCTCATGGTAATCACTATCATTTGGGGCCTCAATTGCCTCATCAAGAATGTGAATGTCATTGTCATCATTGTTGTCGTGCCCTTCTTTCGTTTCTGAAATGTCCATCCCATGCAAAGTTGTGATGATATTTCACCTTGAACGTTTTGTCACAATTCGTTTAGTGGGGCATCGTCCTTCAATATCCAAAATGCCATCATTGGTGTGTGGTTGTTCATAATTATGTTCACCTACAAAAGTAATCATTGTTTGAATAGTGGGCCTCCTCCCTTGAGTAACTCGATGTGTGGACGAGCTTTCAATAGGTGGCCGATGACGATTCATGGAAGCTACCATAACAACTACTTTTGACCCCACATCAATTTCGAATATCAAAGGTCTTAAACATCGTAGGTACCTGGTTGATTGGTGCATGGTCAGAATTTGAATCACCTTATGTTGATTTCTTGGGTCTTGTAATTTTAGGACTTGAAGGACTTAGATTGGCAACTTGGGGTGCATTTGTGTTAATTACCATACGTGGGCCCACACCTAGCTCCAATGTAATATCCCCAATGTCATTAACTAAAATATCGAGAGGATTGATGAGTGGGTCCATTTGTATGTTTGAAGTGTTTATTAATGTCTGTTGTGCGTATGGCTTCGAAATGATGATTTGAATTAATGGTGTGTTTGAGCTAATTAGGGGGACCACTTCCATGGAACCCATTGATTGCATGGGCATGTTTTGACTTGGGGCCGTTGGAGCATGTACAACCTCAAGGGATGCATCAGACACTTGAACATTGTCATCTAATAATGGCATGTTCAGATTTGCATCACCATTGTTAGACCCTTGAACTTGCCAAACCATCAGATTGAACAATAATCTTGAAAATGGAACCTTTTCATCGTGAGGGAATTCAAAGGGGTCATGTTCGACTTCATCCTCATTTGGCTTATTTGACGCTATGGGGTCCTTGCCCGATGAGTCGCTTTCATATACACTTTCATCAACATCGGACATCAAGTCTTCAAACAACACATTTTTCTCATACTATGCCATGGGGTTGTCACCAGGTCATTATTGCAAGAGTTTGTTATTGGTGTATATGTACACCAAGTCTTTTTCCCGATTCAATGTTAACCGATTTTACACTTTGCTATGAAAAAAATGAATATGAATTGCAATTTCGTTCACATGATGATGCGCAACACACTTGCGCCATAATGCAACGAGTGATGGGTGCAAATGTGCATCCACCAACTCTAATAAAATCCCACCACTCGTGTGGGAACAAGTCTAGGTCCTTCACTGGGGGAGTGTTAGAAAATGGACCTTGACTTTTAATAAAATTTGCAATTCTAAAAAAAGTTAAGGCATAGGCGGTCGAAGTACTAGTCGTTTTTCACAAAACTTTGTTTAAGGCTTCCTTCACATCTACATCATCATGTAGGTAAGCTTGATCCAATAAATATGGATTGAAAAAGGCCCTTGCATAATGTAGGTTGATCATCAACATTTTCCACCTCTAGTAAAATTGATCTTTAATGACATTTGTAAGGTTTGATGGCAATTCAAATGGTGTATCTCATAATGATAAAACATGCCGCTCTAATGTTTTCATGATAAGCCACGCCCTCCCCGTGCAAGGTTGTTTGCCATCAAATGCCTTCAATGACACTAAAACTAATTCCACAATATGTACAAAGTTGGCATAAATGTCCCAAAACTCATCCCTCCTTATGTTAGGTCGAATAACTCTTGCCTTAGTTAGTGACTTTTGACAATGACTAACATGCAATGAATTGACAAAAGTTGTCCGATCAAGATCGATAATAGTTTGTTCAATGGTAAGTCTAAGTTTGAAATTTTTTTCAACCATTAAAAATTTGGTTGTAAACCATGTTTTAGTGGGGTTTAGCAACATTAGGTTTGTCTCATAATGATGAAAGATTGGTAGTGCCGCATGGTGTTGTCATATGAAATAAACAACATCTTTTGTTTTTTTCACAATTCGTTTTGCCCATGCTGCTTTCCCCAATATTCCAATAACAAGTCTAGACAATGAGCAACACAACCTTGAAAATAAAGACTTGGAAAACAACAAATTAGAAGGTTAGCCTCACTTTTCATGTTCGAAGCATTATCTGTACAAATTTGTATAATGTTGTCAACTCTAATGTTTTGATGTATCTAACCAATGCATTACATATGTAATGGGCATCCTTCCACTCCCCAATTATGTTAATGGAATCTATATATACAACAAAATGTGGGTGCAGTTCACTAATCCTCGTTCATTAGACTGATGAATTCACTACTTCTTCACTGATCCCCGTTAACTATAATAAGTGAATTCATTCAAAATCCAGTGAATTCACTCAAAATCTAGTGAAATCACTTGGCATATAGAGACACCTTTTGTTGTAATGTATGAATACATCACCACTTGGACAAGCAAACATTGCGTTCAACAATGGATGTTGTGCAACGTTGTCCCAACCATCAAAACAAATGGTTGTTCCATAATTGTGAATTAAATGCCACATCCTTTTGGTTACCTATTTGGACACATCCACCTTGGATTACTTGAACAAATTTGTGTGCAATCTATGGTATGATGGGGGTTTGTAGTAAGTTCAAAATTTGAAAGTTGTTTTCAAAGCTTCTATGAACGCCAAGTGTTGCACAACATTTGAAGGGGATGTTTGCCTCATAAAAAAAAGTTGCCCACTTCTTATCCAAATCTTTTTTTTTGGTTGAATTCAATCCCTTAGGCAATGAAGCCTATTGAAAGGTTTTAATGTTGTTATTTGTGGATCTTTTGGGAGCCTTTGTGTTGTTTGTAAGGGGGGTGAAATTTCAAGCCCTTTCCACTTGAGATGTCGAAACTAATTCTCCTTCCATTGAAGGATTCAACATTTCAATGGCCATGTCCTCTATTCGCCCATTTGGGATATGGGTTGGTACGTCCATGTTGTTTAGTGGTGGAGGGACAAGTTCACCACATTGGGCAAATAACACCTTCACTTGTGGATATGCCTTTCAACACATTGCAACTCTAGCTTGTCCATTGCCATCATATTAATAGCCCAAATGGAAGAACATTTTATCCTCGTGGTGGTATGAAATAACATTGTCGCAACACTTACATTCCACCTTCCTTAACTCGTCCTTTAACATCAAATACCATGGACTCCACATGTTCCACTTTTCACCCATTGATAAAACATTATACACAAGAACAATAGGCTTGATTAATATAATTAAAGTATTCAACAATAAGATTGGACTCCACCTTTAGGGCTATAATTGAAATTCAACACCGATTGCAAATGCAACATGACGATTTGAAATTCAAACACCCATGAAGGCTTCACCCTTCCCTCCCAAGGTATATGGCAATGGTTGGTGTTAAACAACACAAGGCCCACACACCTCAAAGGAGAAAGTGAGTGTTAACATGCAAGGTCTACATTTTATTACTAGGCAAACCAAAATTTGTCACCAAATGATTCCATTGCCAAATCAATGTGAAGATCAATCCACCATCAATCGGATGACCCTGATTTAGAGATGTGTGGCAATTGAAAAAAATTAGTCGCCACATGATTAGTGACAAAATGTTTTGATCACCACAAGCTTGGTGATTGAAAGCATTTCATCACCAATCATGTGGCAAATGAACTTTTTTTGGTCATGGCACAATTGGTGAACAAAACTTTTTAGTCACCAAGCCTATGGCAATTGAAAATAGGTTTAGTTTTGGTCACCCAAAAGCCTACCCCAAGCAACCTAAGAATGTTTTTGACCTAGGTTGACCCTATATTGATGTGATGCAGTGGTGCATCTATGTCCAAATGCGTCCATTGTGTCATGATGGACACATTGACATTATGACAACCTTGGACATAAAAAGAGGAGGAAGATCAAGATGCAATGTAGGAAATATTTGTTACAAAGTTTACAAAATGGACTAGAAGGAAGGAGTAGAGGGTGGCAAACGTGGGGAAAAGAGTCACAATGATGGAAGGAATGTGGAAAAGGATAGGAAATCAAAGCAATCACTTGATGATTCTCCACCACAACAACATTCCTTAGGATGGACCACCATCAAAATCTCATTTGCTTTTCTATATGCAATGAACAAACAAAATTGTTCCTCCAACATCAAATGCAGAAGTTGTTGGGCTAAAACCTTGTAATTTAAACAATGTACTACATATTTTAAAGGAGTTGGAATATATCATGATGATTATTCCCCATCCAAAGGCATATTTTTTCATTTATCGCTTGCAAACATGCATTTTGGTAGGATTTGCTCCACCTATGGTCAATGCCCAAATCTTAATTGAGGATTCAAACATATGTGGAAGATACAAGATAGGGAGTTTCAAGAGTAGCTCGCCTCCAATATTCTTTGTGGCCACATCGTCTTCAATGATGGGTGTGGCTATGGAATATTGGAACATCTCACAAGTTGTTTACACTACAACATTATTGCATACTGGAGGTGGCCTATAACAAGTATTATCTTAAACATACGAGGATAATCAACCACAAACCCACTTTTGTCATGGCTAGAAGGAATCCCATACCATCGAAAAGAAAATAAAAGAAGATACCATGGAAACATGGCATTCAGGGTAGAAACTGAAAGATTTACAAAAGAGTTGTGCATTCAAAGACTTATTGAAGGAGGCAATGACATCAATTGGTTGGTGATGTGTAACAAAGGGACCAAATTTGCATGTAGCTCAAGCTCATCTCGAAAGGAATCCGATTATATTACGAGCTGTTATTTAAAGAGCGGATCATCTAATAAGGCAACTTTGGAAAAAACCAAGAAGTTTGATGACTCATGAGTTCTAACAATGCCTTCCACATCCATTGCTTCATGGGAAAGATAAGGTGTATTGAACACTTCTTTCAAAGGACAATATTAGGCAAAAGTTATGCATCATAAGTCAACTCAAATGATTATATCAATAATTTCATAACTCCAACCAACATCTTTAGATTATGGCGAGTAGCTCCACACAAGGGATAATTTGTATTCACTAAAATAAAAACCTTATAAAAACACTAAAGTCCTAAGGGGGGTAATGTTAGGAATATGTAAAAATAATTCTTACCAAATTAAAGAGTATCGAACACTTGTAGTAGTCTTGAATCAAGTCCTACCAAACTTAATCAACCTACTGAATTTAAGCAATCACCCTACTAAAATTCAGCAGGGTTAATATCTTGGTGTCCTACCGAAATCAACAATAACTACTTTTCACGTACCAAACGACTAATATTATTGATACATCATAGGCTTTAACTATATGAAGGTTTGAAGAGGTAGGGACAAGAATTGAGATATAAAAAATAGGGAGTGTTCTTTTGAGGGTGCCCAAAAATAGACATCAATTTGTATTCAAGCGTTATCAACACACACCATATTGTTTTATTATTTATTGTTGTTGAGTTTGCATTATTCAATTCTTACTTTGATTGTTGGTCTAAAAATGTAACTTCATAATATATGTCTTTGTTACTTAGGTATGTGGTAATGCATGTAGCATAGTATACAAGAACCCAATACTGATGTAGAGCTCAATTCTTGACAACACCATCACTAATAGTAGGCGGTGAATAAAAAGGGGAGAAGGAAGTGGGGGCACCTAAAATGGGTGTTCCTTTTTATTCTTGGAAAGTAAAGCATAGTTGTAAATATGGTGTCACCCAAAACCTTAAATCTTAAATCTAACTTAACAAATAAAATTAGACCCCCTCCCCCAATTAGCATGAAAACCAAACTTAAACAAAAAAAAAAACACTTTAGATCTCATCATTTTGAAGGAAACCAAATCTCACTGGATCTCACATTTTTGATTGGCTAAATAGGTTATTTAGGTTAAACTTGGCTAAAATTGGTATTAAGTTAAATTTGGTTAAATTAAGTTCTTTAGGTTAAACCTGGTTTAAATTGGCAAAAATAGGTTATATTTGGCTATATTTGATTTGAATATTTGATTTAGGTTAAACTTGGCGAAACATGGTTAAATTAAGTTAAACTTAGTTAAATAGCTAAAGTAAGTTATTTCAAGTAAATTTAACTTAGTTCGGCAAAATTAAAATGTTTTGTTTAAAGTAATTTATATTTGGTTAAAATTGGTTATTTATGTTAAATTAGGCTTAATTTGTTTGAACTTGGCGTAATTTTTTTATTTAATCTAAAATACACTAAAGTTGGCTATATTTGGCTAAACTGGGTTAAATTAAGTTACTTGGGTTAAAGTGGGCTAAACCTCAATTTTTTTGACAAAATTAAACTATTTAAACAAAACTTGGTAAAACTTGGATATTTTGTTTAAAGTAAACTTGGTTAAACTTATTTTGGTTAAATTTGGTTGAACTAGATTACTTAAACAAAATTAGGACAAAACTATGTTATTTAGACAAAAATACCTTAAATTAATTAAAATTTGGTGAAACAATTATAACTTAGGCTAAACTTAGGTAAAATTAAAAAATTTTGGCTTAAATTGTTAATTTGAACTAAATTAAATTAAATAAAATAAATATACTTAAATTAAACAAAGCTACTTGGATTAAATAAGGCTACTTAAATTAAACTAGGTTAAGTTAAGCAAAACAATGTTAAATAATGCAAAATTAGGTTACTTTAGATAGATTAGGTTAAGTTAGGTTTAACCTAGATTGAATGTAAACTAAACCTATAAAATTAAATTCAGGCAATCCTAAAGGATAAATGTCTAAGACTAAAATTAGGTTAAACATTAATGGTAAATGTAAAAACTAAATGCAAAATCTCAATTAAATAGGGGTTGATATCAAAAATTAAACTAAAGTTAAACCTTTAAAGGTTTAAATTAAATTAGATCTAAGGTTAAAGCAAGCTAAACCAAAACCAAACCTAAGCTAAACCTAGGTCAATTTAGATTAAACCTAGCCACATTTTCATATTTATTTAATTTCTTATAGTTGGTTAAACCACGTCAAGTATGTTCAACACAACTACTAATTGTGTAATTCTAATTATAATCATATAATTACCTATAGTCATACTTATAATCATATAGTCCTAATAATGGTTGTAGTAAAAAAATGATAGCGCTTGAAGTCCAAATATGATTACATGACTATAATTGGACAATAATCACAAGTTGTCATAGTCATGAAAACCATGTTTTGGCATAGTGAAAAGTTTGCTTAATTACAACCATGACCCCATACATTCACATGAAATGGGTAATAGACTTGAATGATATTGAAATGAATAATGTGCCTTCTTTATGAATGGTAAGATGCTCAACCCGATGTTTGAAGCGTGGATGACATCTATGATTTGTGACTATTTTCAAAGCCTAATTTCACATGTGAAATCAAAATGTTTAAGTGAATTCCTTTTCTTTTTTCAGTTTGATTTAAATCTATTGATGTGAAATGAATTTTGTCACATCAATATTGATGTCATATTTTTCTAATTTGTCTATGTTGGTTCACAAATGTAATAATTGCCAAGTTGATTGAGGAGTTGGATGACCATGTCCTTCAAGATGCATTGTTTAATGCCATGGGCATTGTTTATTCACAATATTAGCTACAACCAAATTGTGAATTTTTTTTTGCTGAACACTTAAAAATACTAAAAACTTAGTTGTTAAGGGGTAAAAATCCTAAGACTAGTTAGTGTCATAGGCATCCTAGTAATTAGTTGGTTACTAATGGTAGGTTTATTATCCTTTACCAAAAGTATGAAACTAGTGGGATAAATTAGTTCATGTTGATGAATGGTTGGTTGTAATTCACCCAATCACCTAGAAGATTTTTTGGAAGGATTAGAATAATTGAGGACTTAGTTTCATGGAATCAATGTGGGCCTTGTGTGGTTTCGTGAACAAGGAGGATGAGAGGAGGACTTTGGGGGATTCTAGGGCATTTGAGGTGGTTGTAGTTTTGGAGTTTTAGGTTATGAAAGTTGTTTCTTGGGGAGGTGTTGTATGTGTAACACTAAAGAGGGGAGAGGAGCTTGGAATTATATTGTACTTGTGTTATTTCAATGAAAAATGGTCGAAGGATCTTAATGTGTTTTGTGTGAGTTTATTCCATTAGGATATGAGGGAAAGTAGTATCTTTTTAAGTTTGCAATTATTTTGTTACATTTTTTATAATAGTTACGCGTTTTTTCTACAAAAGTAGTAAGCATGTATGCTTGGTTTTAACCTCTGGAGTAGGACATTTCTTGTTGCCATAGGAAAGTAGTAGTTAGTAGATGGTAGTAGGAAGGGATTAGACTTGAGGGTTGAAATCAATAGGGTAAATGAGATTACTATAAACGGTAGGCAACAATCCTAAAATATGTGTAATGGTTGTAAACAGTAGGCAATGTTGGGAAGGCTTGCTAGGGGACTACAAATGATGGACAACACCACTAGAGGGTTTGTAAGTTCTTTGAAGGTTAAACAACAATTGTGGAAGGCTTGCAAATCCACTAAACACCTTTCTAATGCACTAAAGGTATTATAGAAATTTAGAGGGTAGCTACTTTCTAATACCCTTTATCTTCTTTGCTTGCTTTCTATATTTCCTTCTTCTTACATTACTGGAGTTGCCTACAGTTAAGACAATAGGTTTGTCCCTAAATGATAGACCTTGTTTTTTTTTCTCTCTTTGCATGAACTCTTTAGTATTACTTAAGTAGTTGTAGTAAAATTAGTAAGTGATAGTAGTTCTTATTGGAAGTAAAGAGAAATTGAACTTGTTCCTTCGGCATTGCCTTCCTGAGGATAATAATGTTTGGGGTCCACATTTTCACCCCTTTACATCGGTACTGCAAATAAAAAATGTTTGAGTGTGATGAATTGAATAAAATAGTTCTAACTTTGCTTGATCATTGGCAACTTGTTCAATAGGGAGTGTTCAAGTTGTGTAAGAAAAATAATTCCAAAGCTTCCATAGAACCACCTTTTGATTTCAATCTTGTGATACAAATCTGGAAAATAATTCATGCATCTTGAATTTTGACACATTCCTTTCTTAAATATAAGAGAATGGCAAAAATGGCCATAGTTCATATTTTATGGAATGTAAATAATAAACATTGTTTTTCATTTCCAATTTTTTTGAAAAGTAAGCTCTAAGGTACCTTAAATCTTCGCCTAGCTCTTGTGGTTGGCATATACAACCAAAAGTCCTTCATTTTAGAAAGTTTTTTATACAATGTCATATTTGATGTGTGGATTGGAACAACTAAATGTTATGATATTCTTGCATAGATGAATTTTGTGTTCTTGTAAAATGTTGTAAACCAACTTGATTATAGTATCCTTAGACCTTGTTATAATCTTGCAATTTCAACAATTATTTGATGTTTATTTGTAGCTCAATTTCTTTCCATAATCTCACTAAGCTTAATGAAATTGTTGTGCAATCAATTTGGATTTATTTCTTGAATGAAATTTTTAGCCATAATGTGTTATGATAGCCATTTTGCTCTTGTTCACAAGGTTATGGAACAAGATTATCCACATTTGAAAACTTTATAATAGCCTAAAATGTGATTTAAAATTTAGGTTGTAGTCATAGATGGCATGTTTGTGATTCCAACCATTGTCATTACATTTCACTTGCAATACATAAAACTTCACCACATTCTTGTCTTGCTTGACAAAAGATGACCAACTCCTTTAACAGAAGTCTTTAAAAATATTGTCACGTGGGCTTTGGAATTCAAGATCCTATAGCCATGTTGTCACTTTCTCAAAAACAAAGAAAAGGGTGAGTGGGGAAGCACAAGGGACCTCCTTTACACTTTGTTGTTTGGATGGGCTATGGAAGAAAATGAGATGCTGACAGTGGAAAGAAGGGATGACAAAGTTTGCATCCATAATTGACAAAAGGTCTAACCAAAAAAAGAGAAAAGTTTATTGACATTTGTCAAAATTGTTGAAAATTGAAAAGCATTGGGTTATTATTACAAATGCACAATACAAGATGTATTTTGCATATTTATTCCTCAATTGTTAAATTCTAGAAAATTAAATTTGAAATTGCCAAAAAAAAATCGAAAATAAATAAATATTTGACAAAGGAGTGCCAAACATTAATTATAGGTATGATATTCACTTTTTATTTTTATTTTTCACATTTTGGCAAAATTTTGCACCCAAAAATAAAATTTTAAAATCTGCTCTAAGTGTTGTTGGTTATATAGATTCAAGAAGAATCTCAACACCAAATTCAGTTTTGGAGTCATTTTGTATGCTTGTTTTTTTTGGGTCCCCCTCTCATAGATTGGACTTGTGTACTTGTGAGCACACATGAGCCATTTGGCAAACTGGCCAATATACCTACCTACTTGAACCTATTGGATTCAAGCAGATAGGTTCATAGGTCCGAGGTGCAATGCCCTGACACCAAGACTTTCTGAGCCATTTAACTTAATTCCTTTGCAAGGTTGTTAAGGAAAGGGGGGTTTAAGGCCTTTCGCACTGGAAATCAAAGGTCAGAGCACTGGGGGGCCATAGTGAACCGGCACCCACCAGTGCACCATCCACTAGATGCCTGTTATTACTCAGTTGTGGATGAACCTCAACTGAATTAGTATATGGTTTCACCTTGGTAACCAATTATGTAAGAAATAGGTCTCATATATAGGTAGATAGGTAGGAAAATAGATTACTACTAGGTAAGTATAGATGGTTTATACATAGGTAAGGAGCTGTTTTTACTACCTACATAGGTAGGCACGTATTAAAAAAGGAAGTAACTGAGCTAACTACCATGGTTAGCAAGGGAGCTGGAACGCAACAGAAAATTGTCTCCTGACCAACTTACCATCCATCCTTGATGGTGCGCCGGTGGGTGGTGGTTCACCGTGGTCCACTGAGCACTGATACCCACAAAGTTCATAAGTCGAATTTTTAGAGTTAGTACTGAGTTTGAATTGCTTTCTCAGTTTTTTTGGATGGGACCATTGACACCCAGAAAGAACACTTCTGTAGTCCCTGATCGGATTTGGCAACAAACTGCTGAATAATTAATTAAATTTTAGATCTTAACTTCAGCACTTGGTTTTTTTAAATTCTAAAATTCAAAAAAACCAAGTAAATCTTTTTTTGGCAGATAGTATTAATAAAGAATAATAATAAATTGTCTACTAAGTTAGTGGGGGTGGTCTAGTGTGTCTACATTGCCTGGTTCTTCAGTTTTTGAACTTTTAAGGTCTGAGGTTCAAACCTGACAGTTGAAGTTTTGCAGATTTTTAGTTGTATAAAAAATTCGGCGCAAGTAACAAATAATTTTTCAAAAAGTAGGCAAAACGAAAAATAATTTAATTTATTCCGAAATCGTTCAGGTACTATGGGTATTAAAACCGTAAAATGAGGATCATTGGGCCCCCCAAACACTGATTTGGAGTCTCTCCTCCTTTTTCTCATTTTGGTACATGAAAAAAATAACAAAAAGTGTTTCTACACTTCAATAGAAAACTGTGCCTTGGGATAGACTTTTTGGGGATGCGGTTAGCTTGTCGGCCACCACCATCACCTTTTATCACCTTTTATAGTATATATATATATAGATAGAGAGAGAGAAAACAAATGCCTAAAACAAATGCCTACTCAAGGCAATTTTAAATAAGAGCCTGTTCACCTTGAGGGCAATTAACCCCCTTTCCATTCCTATCCCAAATGCTGACAAATATTGAGTAAACCATTGTCTACCCAACAATCATCAAATTAAATCAAAGCCTCTTCACCCCTTGCCCTTTGGTGAATCAGCACCTACACTGGTATGATGGCAGAAAAAACCAATCCTGAAACCTTTTTTAACTTGCTTCAAAACCATGGTAAAGATTCCATCGTAGGATTCAATTAGGGTCTCTGAGTCCAAATTTAACATTTCTTGGGTTAAATATGGTCACTTTTATAAATTGCTTCTAGCCATGGTAAAGGACCCAACCTAGGATTAACTTAGGGTGTCTGAGTTCAAATTTAACATTTCTTGAGTTAAATATGGTCACTTTAAAAAATTGCTTCTAACCATGATAAAGGTCCCAGCCGAGGATTAAATTAGGGTTTCTGAGTCCAAATTTAACATTTCTTGGGTTAAATATGACCACATTTCTAAATTTCTTCTTACCATGGTCAAGGACTTAGCCTAGGATTAAATTAGAGTCTCTAAGTCCAAATTTAACATTTCTTGGGTTAAATATGATCACTTTTTGAAATTACCTCTAACCGTGGTAAAGATCTTAGCCTAGGATTAAATTAGGGTCTCTAAGTCCAAATTTAACATTTCTTGAGTTAAATATGGCCACTAAAAGGTCTCACTCAAGAAGATGAAAGTACCAATGTAGGTGCCAGTTCACCCTAGCCCCCTTAGGTTAGGAGGTTTAGTTTTCTACTTACCAACAACAGGTGGGTTAGGTAGGTTTTAATCAATTGTTCATGTGATGATCATATTGGAGCTAAACTCAAAAAACTTGTAAGGTGGATCACATTTAATTTAATAATTGGCTAATTTTGCTTATTTTGTTGGTGATTAGTATAGAGCAAGTAATAAGACACCCAGGGTGAACCAGCGCCCATACTGAGCAAGGTTTTGCAGTGGCCATATTGGACCCAGGAAATGTTAAATTTGGACTCAGAGTTCAGAGTTGAAAGCTAACTTTTTTTGGGCTTAATATGGCCACTATGAGGCCTCACTAAAAAAAAGGTGAATGTACCAACATGGGTGGTAGTTCACCCTGGCCCTGGACACAGAGACCTGGATTTAGTCTTAGGATGGGATATTTACCATGGTTACAAGCAAACCTTTTAAAAAATCAGGATTTTACTATGATACCAATGTGGATACTGGTTCACCCAAGGCCCTAACCGACCTATACCCACCAGTCATAGTTGGTAAATAGACAACTAAACCTACTAACTACCTACCCACCAGTGGTTAGCAAGTAGGACTAGAGCTTTATGATATTCTTAAGAAAGCTCATGGGCATTTTCCATTTACACCAGCTCAAATTGATGTGGTGCTGATTTAGTGTATTCACATCAAGAGTAGCTGATTAGAAGGAAGTGCCATTTTTTTTTTGTAAGTGAAAGCTTTGAAAAGAAAAAGGAAGTCACACCAGAAGGAAGTTCTTCAGATTGTTTTTTTGTTTTTTTTGTTTTTGTCATTGAGCAAAGTGAGAGTGCACACAAATCTCCAAAGAGCATCGCCACCTTATGTGTTTTCTAGTTTACAAAATGTCTAGTGCCAGCATCATACTTCATATGAGATCTCATCATGGCTGGTGATTTGAGATATAAGGATATGTGGCGGCAACAGTGGGAGAGGCTCTGGAGACCTAGGGTTCCTCATCACTCATCTTCAGGTTGTTGGTTTCATAAAATGGGGGGCACAAGTAAAGCTCAGATTTGTGACTTAAAAAAAAAGGCAAGCTGTGATGCAAGGGGCACCTTGTGCATGCAGGCAGGTGCTCAAAAATTGGATCACTTCGTTGCCAGAACTCATCATCCCTCCTCAATTGAATCAGTAACACTGAAATATGGGACAGCCGGTGGTGGTGGTGGTCATGTGTGGCAGTGGTGGCAGCATGGCCAGGCTCAACGGCACAAACAAACCCATCCTTATCTGCAAGAAGGGAGGAACCCAAGGTGTGGGTTGAAGCTGTGCTAATACTGTGCTCTAATGCCACACACTGGAAGACAAGCAGAGCTTTTACCTCCATTTCAAAGCTGGCCATTCATCTGCATCCTGCAAGTCGCAAACAGAAAGCAGAGCTCTGAAATTAGTCTAAATGGTGGTCAATGTTGTGTACCCAAATCCCACAAAAATTCTCTCCAGGGTGGGACTTAATTGCCACATTGCATCATCTAGATTGATGGCTTGATTGCCTAGCGTTTTTCTTCTGCAGTTGTGGGTAGTAGATAATACTACAAACAAACAAATGTGTGGCTCTCATTAGGCCCTTGAGGGTCATGCTGGAACGATCGATCGATCATACAGCAGTATTCACTAAGCAAAATTTGAGAGATTGTTAAAGAGGATTGTGCCTGCAGGAGGGCTGCCAGGGCGCTGTGCTGAGAGGGTCATGGCAGAGGATGGAGTGGTGATGGGAATGGAGATGGAGAGTTGTGTGTTGTTGTTGGGATTATGGATGAGGTGGTGGTGGTGGTGGTGGTGGTGGTTGTCAGAGTTGCTGCGCTCTGTCGACTCATCAACCCCTGCTGCTGCTGATCCCCATGTCATTGCATGACTTTGGTCACGTGAAGAACGAGGCCAATCATCAAAGAAATGCCGTAATGGCTGTCCCTCTGATTCCCGTCCCACTGATTCTGCACCACCCCCATAGGCATTGCTCATATAGGTGGCGGCAGCAGCAGCAGCCTGATGCTGATGCTGCTGCTGTTGCTGATGATGATGGTGGTGGTGATGGTGTTGGGATGATGCAGACATACCAGTTACATCTGTCACCTGGCTTGTTTCTGGTAGCAATCCAAAATCCTGTCCCAGCAAACCCCTCATTTGTGGAGAATGGTAATGCAGAATGCCAGAGCTGTTGTTGTTGTTCTGCAGCTTGGGTTCAGGAGGAGCTGCTGCTGTTGGTGGTGGAGGAACTTTAGATGACATTGAATGCCATGACTGGTTCATTGACGGCAACCTTGACAAGTTGCTCAGCATTGATGACTGTGAATCTTGGCCACCAGCTGGTCCTCCTCCTCCTGATCTTGTGCTTCCTGATGTATCAGAAGTTGATAGTAACTGCTCAGAAGATGATCCTTGAATGCCTTGCTCTGACTTAATCAGTGCACCTAAATACCTGCAGAACCCCCACCCCAAAAAAACAAAAGACAAAAAACAAAGAAACCCCCAAAATCAATCAATCAATCAATCCCATGAGTGCATGAAGAAGAAATGCAAATAATTTCTGAGCTCTCAACTTAGTAGCAAACATCCATCTGACCTTGCTGCAGCAAGAAGAAGCTCTAGAAGAAATGCAGATAATTTCTGAGCTTGACTTAGTAGTAAAAATCCATCCAAGCTCACTGCAGCACGAAGAAGCTCTAGGAATTTTGTGTGTTGAGAACAAGATATGTCAGCTGCTGAGTCAAGGAGGTTAGGAGCTGTGGTGTCGGGTCATGTGGGTTATGGGGGATGGGCTGCACTAGAGCTTTGTAGATAGATAGAGAGAGAGAGAGACAGAGAGAGAGAGATGATGATGAGCTGAAATCAGGTGGTATAATGGCAGCAGAAGCAAGAAACAGAATGTGTATTGTGTGTGGGTCATGTGGTAGCACCGCCTACCTGTAGTCTTTGTTGGTGAGAGTTGAAGCTCCCTGAGAGGGACTAGAAGACAGACTTGGGAGTTGGCCAAACTGAGAAGAAGCAGCAGGAGAGGAGCCTCCTCCGGATCCTCCATGATGAGCAGGACTGCCTGAATGTGAGCTAGAGAAAGTCTTAACGGCTAAGTTGGATGATGAGCGCTGCTGTAAGCAGCTAGTAAGAGAGAACGGCGAGCAGCTGCTGCTGCCGCCTCCAGAAGTGCTGACAGCCGTTGCTGCTCCTCCTCCTGTTGTTGTTGACGTGCTGCCACCGCCGCCACCGCCGCGGATAGGTCCCACGTTTGTTGCGGTTACTGAAGAGACGGCGCCGGATCCCGACGACGATGCAGATGTCGCACTAGTCCCGGCTGCAGAGCGGGGTGACAACAACATACTGGCTGCTGCGCCTCCGCCTCCTCCTCCTCCACCTCCTGTGGCGGCAGCAGCAGCTTGTGATCCGTCTGCGTGTTTGCGAGAACGGTGACGACCCCGGTGCATGTGCCTCTCGCAATACTTCTGGTCAGGAACCACATCGCGTCCGCATCTCCATTTCTTCCCATCTGTTCTACGGCATCGCCCTGGTTCCGGGTCTGTGTTGCTCGGCACTCCTCGATATATGTTTCCCCATCTCACTGATAATGAGCCAACAACAAGAAACAAACACAGAGACAGTACAAGAGGGGAGATAGGATCAGAATCCACTGCGGAGAAGAAGAAGAAGAAGAAGCTGAAGATCAAGATGCAGCAGTGGATGAACCTGCTGCTGCTGCATTGTGTACACGCGGAGAATGAGGAGCAATGAGAGAGAGGAGGAGGAGGAAGTTGGAAAGAAGAAGCTCACGGTTTGCAGCGTGGTGGGAAGCAGTCATGCCAGTGATCAGGGCGGCCATACTCTTACGGATGGGATTCAGCAGCTCCGGCGGCACATTCACGCCGGCCATCATGTACTTGAAGATAAGCGCTTGGTGCTCCAATTCAGCCCACTGGCCAGACGTGAAGGGAGCGCGACCTCCTCCTCCACAGCTCATAGACGAGCTGTTGTTGTGTTGCAAAAACTGTTGCGCCGCCTGCATCTCGTTCATGCTTTGTTGTTCCGCCGCTCCCCCTCCCCCACACAATGTCGATGCGCCTCCTCCTGCGGCAACCAACAACCCACAGTAGGGTCACACATGACCCCACCTGCATCCCATCAGTCTTCTTCACACACTAGTCCCTGCAGGCCACAGCTGCTGCATCATGCCTGCATGTATGCATGTCCTCCAGCTGCTCTTGTTCTTCTTCCACCACTTATCTGTAAGAGTCATACATGAGCTCCCCGGATCATCAGCAACAAAGAACCGTGAAGAAGCTCTCAAGCTCGGGTTCAAGCTGAAAACTGAAGGTTCTAGAAAGCTCTAGAATCAACATCACCAGCAACAACAACAACAACAGCAACCACCACCCCGTTGCAGAATCACCCACATTGCCACAAAACACAGGGTCGATCCCCGGCCTGTTTGTTAAATACATACAAAACTCTGTTTTCTGCTTTGTTTTGTTTTGTTTTTGATCTTATGAGGTGCTGCTACCCACCGGCGGGCTTGTTATAGTGATGGTATGCTGCAGTAGTTCCTGCAGCTTGGTGATGATGATGATAAGATGACGAAGAGAGCGGCCCCCCGCCCTCTCCTCGTATGAGCAACCTGGTATCACATAGCCCCGCAACACCACCGCCGCCGCCGCCGCCATGTTCGCTCCCCATATATTACTACCTAGTCGACTCTGATCAACTACGGCTTGACGCTCAGCAGTCACACTGCTCTACCCACTTGCTCACTCGTCCCTAGTTCTGCTCTCTCTCTCTCTCTCTCTCTCTCCCTCCACACCTCACTATCCCTCCCTCCTTTGTTCTTGACTCCTCCTTCTCCTACTGCTCCTTGCGTGTGTGGATTGTTTGTTTGTTTTTTTTTGTTGGTTCCTAGCTCGCTCGCCGCGACTTCGTCTGGCTTCTGATCACAACTTTACCAGCTTGTAGGGCCACGGAATATGAGAACAACAGCAGCAGATCGATCACACAACGCAACACAAACAACAACAACAACAGAAGAAGAAGTCGGTCAGGCAACTCCTCTCTTCTTCTTCCTCTTCCTTCTGCTCGTCGCGCACAAGGCGAGCTTCTCCCGCGGGCAGTAAGAAGCGGTGTGCCTGCTGCTGCCCCCACGGCTTTGTGGTGCCTGCCTGGCTGCGGCCAAAGTTGTGCCGCTTGGCCACCTCCGGCAACGTCTCTTCTTCGGCCGGACGGACGGCACCCCCCAAAAGTGGCGGGGGAACGACCGACCGAGAGGTCCGAGGGGTTTACTTTTGGAACACCAGTGTTGGGGCGGGAGGTTATCAGATGCCCCGGAACATGGACCCGGAGGATATCAGGGGCGATTCTTGGCGATTGTTTTTTTTGGTTTTTCCCGAGTGAGAAAGGGTGGTGTTATTTCAGTTCAAGTAAGTGGGCTAAGATCAGTCTCAGCATAACATATAAGAAATTTTTGGGCCCTAATTTCAATCACAAACGACTAAGTAAATTACACTTAGTTGAACCCCCCTCGCCAACACTCACACCGCCCCAAAATGTGGCTAAGAAAACAAACAATGCATTTCACAACATAACTATGAGCATAGCAGCCATGTATTTGACTAGGAATTCATGATTGAGCTTGGAGTCCTACCATAATGCACAAGAAATGGGAATGATTACCTACCCTGCAGGTGCACAGCGAACCCATCCACCATGTGGCCTCTCTCTCTCTCTCTCTCTCTTTCTTTCTCTCCTCCATTTTGGTGTGCTGACCAAGTGTGGTCAAGCAATGTCACCTTTGCGAACAAAGCAAATTACTATTATGGTCAAATGATGAGCGTGGGATCAAATACTTAGTTTGTGTCTTTGATGAATTGAAGTAGGCTTGATTCAATACACTAGTACCCACAGCCTTTGATGAATCAAACATTAATCACAAGCCACCCATTTGGCGATTGGCATTTATAGTATCCTCTTCTTCCACTCCTAGGCACACTAAGGTGGGTTGTCACAAGGGAGGAGATAGATGGGGCAAATTTGTTGGTTATTTACACTCTTTTCCCTTTAAGTTCCAACCTTGGAAGGGAAAGGAGGAAAAGAAAGTGACCATGTGACCTCATGAGTAATTTGAGCCACTTCAAAATTGCTGAGTAGATGAAAAGCTTCAACATTTGCGTGAAAGTTGGCACAATTGAGTGTCATTCCTTTACTTGTAGGCATTATCTCTTTGTAAAGGTAAATGGGTCCAAATTAGTGAATTTTTTTAATGACAAATTTGTGCTGTTTTGGGATTTCTTTGAGGAAGAAACTTGGAAAAGAATGTATTTCCAATGTAAAATGTGTATTTTCAGGAAAAAAATTGTCACTTACACAAAATCAAAAAATTGGGAAAAGAAGTGGCTACCAGTACAAATGAGTTGCTTGGTTATTTATTCACACAAAAGTACTGTGAACAATGAAAGTAACATTAATCATGTATCATCCCTTGTGCACCTAACTTTCAAAGGTATAGTTTTTGCACATTTTCAAATATATCACATGTGAACAAGAAGTATTTCTTAATAAGTCATTGCTCGAATAGATTCCTATTTTCCACCAGTAATTTGCTATAAATTATCAAACCTACGTTTTTTGGGTGAGATTATCACACATGTAATTTCATTTATTGAACTATTGCACCAGTATATTTACATTAAAGATTTTCAAACATGTGCCTAGGAAGAAGAATTCCAATTTTTTTGTTTGAATGGCCAACAAAACTACAGAGTTACTGTTACATATGCATTTGAATGAAACCTGGAAAAGAATTCAGAATATATGACATTGGACCTTGCATTTAGATTGTGTAAATCCTTTCCACAAAGGAAACATAAGGAAAAAAAGGTGTATTATAATTGGCCTCGCAACTAAATTGTCTAATTATATTGGATGCTTGCAATTAGCTATATTTAATTTTCTTATGGAAGAACAAACAAGTTACAATAGTTGTATCGGATATGATGTGGCATTGCAACCATTGACATGTAAACTTGAACATTAATTTTTTTTATAACTATATGTTCAAGTTATAAATTTGGGTGTCAAGTTGGATTGACAAGAAAGCTAAATTCACTTCCATCATGATGTTTATGTGGATCATTCACCATGTCAAATTTGCTTATGTGAATCATGTTGGAGTAATAGGGAAAAACGAACCTATTACATTGTAACACTTGTGCAGATAATTGTTCATCCATTTTGGATGAAGCTTGGCATGACTATAGAAAAACTAGGTTGCAACTTCCCAAAATGTTCGTGATACTAATATATAAATACATGTGATTGAAAATGAACTACTTTGCAATTACTTTTTCAAAATTGGGATTAAATTTAATAATTTGAAATTGATTTTGATTTTGATACTTTTGACAATTAATGGAATTGACAATGAAGCAAACTTGAAACTAATGAAATTGTTAATTTTTTTTTTAACTAGCTTGAAATACAAGCATGGATGTAATGCAAAATGCAACAAATGTGAAACTACCATAACATTGTTTACACTATGAAAAAATTGTGTCCATTACAACTTGTCCATTGCAAATAAAAAGTGTTCAATAGAACTAGATTACAACTAGATAGCCTAGTTGCAATGGACATGATTTTCTCATAGTGTTAGCAATATTTAAGAATTCATATTTCATCTCGTCATTCTTCACCCACAATGTCTACATGCACATTTATAATCATCGATTGTGATATGAATCACATAAGTACATTCCATAAATATTGACAAATAACATGAGATTGACATAATTGTATGGATAGACATTCAAAGTTGTAAAATATTTCATGACAAGTTTTTCAAAAAAATGTTCATTTTCAATGAAATACAATCTTATTGTACTTATTATGTGCACCGAGTTACTTGTCACAAAAGTTTTTCTATTCTCATACAAAGGCAATCATTAGGATAAAAGATAAACAATAAAATATTTTCATCCATCACTTAGATTGCATTTCCATTTTATAATATGCCTTCGTCAATTATTTTGAAATGAAACATGCCAAACTTTTTTTTTTTCACTTTACCGCTTCCTACGACTTGTTTATTGTGATATAATCTTAGGGGTCAACTATGTCCACTTTTGAAATTTGTCATATTGTGATATGATGTTACATTTGAAATGAAGACAACATATTAATAATCTTGTTATACACTTGCATTTGAATGTTCATACTTTTAATCTATTAGGACTATCTCATAAATGCATTGCAATTGTGTTAGCAAACAATTACTACAACTACTTATCACTAAAATGCAACACAATATCAGATCAGAACAATGTGAACTAAACTAAGAACAATAAAAATATATAATCCATTTCAAAAATAAGAACAATGAAAAGATGGATGGCGTGGATGTTTGGGGTGCCCACTTGTTCCATCCATGATCTATTGTGCCGCAATATGCCACACCATCACAATTAGGGTACACAAGTTGCAACTTGTTTAAGATTTCAATATAAAGTCAAAAGACATTTATAAAGAACCTTGGAAACATGTTGATGTGTTTGGATATATGGTGATTCATCTACAACTAGATTTAAACTAAAGTTAATTTTTAATATGGAATTAACCTGAAAGCAAATGAACTATGTTGCATGTTAATATTAGATGAATTACTTCCAAGATAAAGATGAGTGGTGGCATGGTCTCTATGGATGGGATTTCTCACAATAAAATTGTTTACAACCACATTTTTTTTCACAAAATTCAACATCAATAATTAATCACCATATAAATATTTATTAGATAAATCCATTATGTTATATATGAAATATATTGTAATATTTTATGATTTTTTAATTTTTAAATCTTTCAAATGCTTCATTCCATAATTTTTTTTTTAAGATGATAGATTATGGGAGTGTGTGGCTTGAATTATTTATTGGATTGTGGGCATATCTCAATCAATCCATTGCATTAATATATTAAAAAGAATGTGTCTCCTTGAACAAAAAATTCCTCCGATAGAGGGATAAAAAGCTTGGGTAAAAGGATGGTTTTTCTTTTAACAAGAAAATTCCTTTTTATGATTCATGTCATCAAATGAATATTCACCAATTGAATAGGCTTTGTCAAGTGTGATAGGGAGAAAAGAAAGAAATAATACATATTGCATAATAATAAAAACACATTCATTTCCTATGTTTTTCACTAAAAAATGAATCATTTTTTGCTCATTTATTTTCAAATTGTGAATTTAAAATGTAAATTTGTAATTCAAAAGTTGAATATGTCACATTATATTTGATTATGTATGAACCTTTTTTAGACTCCAATCCCATGTTATAACATGATAAATAAATAACATGATGACATTGGGTAAACCTATTTAATTTCAATTATATATATATATATATATATATATAAGGATATTTAAATGTAATGTAAAGTGAAGTTAGTGAGTTATATATATGTGTGTTGTGTGTGTGAGTGCATATGCAAACCAAAATTTGAAATTTAACATTAAA
>Ga0209611_10000599_pt1 | contig 55568 bp, 38 predicted proteins | sample S1TSphgellanicum_3_FD_187693 | JGI IMG/M metagenome (GOLD analysis project Ga0209611, IMG submission 187693) | Host-associated microbial communities from peat moss isolated from Minnesota, USA - S1T2_Fc - Sphagnum magellanicum MG (SPAdes) (version 2) | ecosystem: Host-associated > Plants > Peat... | reverse complement strand
GAAATGTATTTGTTGACTTTATACTCTTTGTCATTTGCGACTAGTTTTCACATGCGACTTGTCTTAGGCGACTAAAAGGATTTTAGTTGCAAAATGTCTCTTGCGACTAAAATTTAGTCGCAAAGAACAGTCGAAAATACATGTTTTTCTTCTAGTGAAAATTGACTATCAACTTACCTTGGTAACCAACCTATAATTGGGACTAGAATCAACAATAAACCTTAAACTGGCCAAAACAAGTAAAAATTTCAATTAGAAATTGTAGTACAGTTTGGAAGGCCTCCCCAAACACGAATTTTCACTCTTCAATATTTCTCATTTAAAAAAAAAAGGTGTGGGAAATTACATGTAATATCCCTAAAATACGAAATATTTGTTGTAGGGTGATCTACAACATTCATTTGAATGCATCTAGGTTGTCCTTATAAGAATGCACTTCAATTTTTATGAAGGGGGAGGCACTGGTAAAACTCCCCCTATGTATAAAGGTCTGGCCCAAAAAAATTGTCTATTTTGGGTGGGCTTTATAAAGTGCAATTTCCTTCCGAATTTGCAAGAATGGCATTACACTATTAACCAAAATGTAATAAATTTGACTAGGAATTTTGTTTTCATTCCTTGAAAGAAATTGTTCCTTTTCCTTTTCTTTTCATTGGACCTTTTACATTTTTTCTCCCACAAGCCATGTATGTAAAAGCTTTAATGCACAAACCATTGGACTCCCACACCTATGTTATGTGTCCCTTCTTCACCTTCAAACCGCCTCCCTCCCCCATGCCTTCTTAAGTTGATATAAAAAAATGTGGCCATGAATATCTAGGCTCTCCCAATGTAAAGAAATTTTGGGCTAGGTTTTTATGTTGGGTAAAGCTTGAGGAAAAGGGATGCACATAAGTACAATACCCATGTTTTACCCTACATGTAAAGACTTCCGCCTTATTTTAACACGGAAAGGGGTGGGCTTTATAAATCAAAATTTTCATCTTAAAACACAATTTAAGGGATTTTTTAAAAACCCCTTTTAATTAGAAATATGTGTTAAAGAGTATGCCACCCATGGTGGATTATGGTTCCAAACAAGTCATTGGATGAACCTCTATGTAATTTCGACAAATTAAGTATGATAAATATGGTTGTAAAAATGATAGTGTTAATTATGTTCATAACAACTTGGATACACATGTCATCAAGTTGTATTCATATTTGTTCCCATAATTCACTTCTTATTCTTGGACTATAGTGTTCCAATCCTTGGCACATCTTAACTTCATAGTCTCATGTTACACTTGTTAGTTTTTCTTTCTTGTTTTAGTTTACATATTTTTGTTTCAAATTTGCACTTCAAATTTTCGTGCAAAATGATGGACAATGAAGAACAAGGACTTATTAATATTTCATTTCAAAAACAATCAAGGGAAGAAAGTATGCAATTTGTGAAAAAGAGCTTGTAGAAATTAGAAAGAACAACAATCTTACACCATCATCCATTGCACAGATCATGATGTGCATATGCTTAATATGGATGGTTTAAATCTCAACAACATTGCTACTGTGTGAGTGCATGAACATGAGCAGTGAGCTTGTGAGTGGTGAACAAGAAACATGTGAGTTGAACTTTTGTGAACCACATAGAATCTTTAAAGAATATATTTTCCACATAAGCCAAATATTCTCTCTATGTAGATAAAAATATTCCATACACATGGACACAATATTTTACTTACGTGGTAAGAATATGTGTTACAAAATATTCATCCCAATAGACAAAATATTGTATTTGTGATAATAATATTTTACATTACTTTTGTTGTGGGTGCCCACAATTGAAACTTAAAATTGTTTTCCATAATTTTTCAATATAATGTTTTAAATTATTAGTGATTTAACTTAATCTAATAACTAATTTCTATCTAGTAGGGAAACATCATTCATACCAAGCAAGATGTTGAATGAACAATTATCGATTTTTTTATCAAACCATAGCAGTAACATTGTTTGCAAGTTTTAGTTTAAAAGCCAAATAGATTGCATCATCACGAGCACTAGAATTGACAATGTTCATTGTATTTGTTTTTTGTGACAATTCAAAAGTGTATTCCTACCTACATAGAAGTTAGATCATGAACTAATAAGCAATGAACTTCATCACAACTTCAAGTTGGGAAATGGATGAAATTTTCAAACTACCCAAAAAACATGACATATTGTAATACATAGTACATGTGTTTATAAGGCACCCATTTCCCTGGCCGACCTAAAGAACTAGAAATCATAGTTGCAAAACCCAAACAAGTGCAAGTTAGGAAGTTCCCCATTGTAATTTCATATTGCTTCTTGTTTGGATTTTGACTAGATAGAATCTTATATATTCATCCATATCCAAGAAGGGGAACCTCTAATGGTGCGTTTATAGATGCTTCAAGAAATTGATCAGCCTCCCATCAATTGTAGTATAAATTTGACATCATTATCCAACGAATAGCCTTACCACTAAGTGTTGTTGGCCGCAACATTTCATCCACTGGCCTATTTATAAGAATGGAGCTTTCCTTTCCAAATAGATTTTGAAAAAAAATAGGTTGTTGCTTATTCAAAACAAATCCTACTTCCTCAAAAGACTTGATTTCATCTTGCATAAGATTCGTTTTGACTTGAATGGGTCAAATTTTTTAAACAACCAATTTATCGAATGCATACTTGTGTTTCATATTGCTAATGCATCAATTCATATCATCTACACAAAATGAAAACTTGTGCAGCTTCATGGGTGCACCAAGGAATGAAACCCCAACCTTGGATAAGTTGGGGTAGGGACACCAATTGAAGTTGGCTTTGTACTTATCCTTATAACATAAGAATGTTTGGTGGTTTTTTGCAATGCAAAACATTGAACATGCAATGTAAGGGGGCATAATTATATATGCCAAACTCCATCTCCACATGGAACCTCAAAAACCTTAACATCTCCATGAACTTGATTGGCCCTAGGTTGTTCAATTTGCACATTTGATTTGCCAATTGCATGGTTTACACAAGGATGAAAAAATTCACATGGTCATGCTTATGTGAATCCCCTTCTGATTTGGGGGCTAGGTTTGCCTTTCGTTTACAGGAGCCAAAGATCTCTTCACCTTCCATGTATGTGATTTAAGTTATACAAGACAATTCTAAGGCATATTTCATAACCACATTTGTAAATTGCTTCAAATCACCTGATTGGGTTGCTTTACACAAGAGTAACTCACTTTTATTAGGCCCTTGACCTGGGTGACCACCCAGCTTGAAATGAAAATACAATGTCGATTGTTTGAAAGGTCGAACATAGTCATTTGATGTTGCAATGTACAAAGAAGTTCCCCTTTTCCCCAACTATTGAAACCATACATTATGCATTATTTCTAAAAAGTTCCATGTGGGCATGTTTGCAAGCTCTCCCTAAGTGAATTTCTGCAAGAAAAATTAAATGTTTGTTATGTTGATTTAAAATGAATGATACGTTAGATTTGAACTTGTGAAAAAGATGGGATGTGAAAAGAGATGTGTGGGACATGTATCATAAATCCTCCCCATTGTCTGACATGAAAGTGCCAAAAACTAAGCCAATTCTACAATAATTGAAGTTTAGTTTCATTAGTTTCTCTTGAGGAATATTGCCAATAATGGATTACTACATATCGAACATCTATTTCTTCTAAATAAATAACGTTTTGTATTCATAGCACAATGTCTTATGTTGTTCTTGCATCTCTCACTTCATCTATTGTTTTGTGTGTATGTCCAAATATTGATTTTAATGAAAAAAACAAGTTCGTTTTTTATAAACCATCGATTCACTTGGATCTCCACTACCATAGACAATTCAAATTGCATTCCAATTGGCCTGAGCATTGTTGACCATTAATCCCTTGAAGTTTGGATTGGGAACACCATTATTTGCCATCACTTTGTTTAATTTCTACCACATGACGCATGAGCCTCAATGTCCTCAAATTGCATGTCATATGGCAATTGCCATCACCTTATAGTGGAATGGATCATACACATGGTAGGTGAATGTCGACCAATCTTCCAAGTGCTTGACATGATCAAACATGATCCAAACCATTTGGACGTTGTTGCTAGGTTGTATTCATTTCACTCAATCACACCCACTACCATCTCCATGCACACACATCTTGAACAAAAACACTTTCTCTATAGTTTGTTACTTTGGAAAATAACCATCTTGAATGCAATCATAACCATTGTTCATTTTGCACTACTAGAAATATTATATTATGTGACCATTGAATTTGCAACTACATGTGATTATTTATCAATTGCAACTATGTTTTATCATTTTTACAACTAATCACCATCCTATTAAATTACTACTATTTTTGCAACTATGGTGCAACTACAAATTTGCACATCCATCCATATTGACCAAATTATTGGATTTTTCATCCAAGAACAAGCCCCTATATTCATTTAGTAGTAAAATTAGTTGCAACTTGATTACTTCAAGGTATGTTAAACATATATTAACTTGTATTCATGGCATATTAAGGTATTTAATTTGTATTCAAGGTATATTAAACATACATTTGTTCATATTATGGGCTTATTAGGATTTTAAAAATTCATTTTGGTTTTATATGGTTTGTTTAAAAACATATTATGTTTTGTTTAAAGTATAATTAAATTATAGTGGCAACATCATACAGTAATATGGTATAATGATCATATTAAATGAGTATTAATTATTGATGAATTATTACTATCAACTAATTGATTAGTTAATATAAACTATAAAATAATTAATGTTGATAATTACTTCATTAAAAATTAACTAATATATATTAACCAAAAATTAAATAATAAAAAATTCCCAATATTAAATATTAAATCGTAAATTTTATGTAAGGTTTAATTTTTGCCAAATTTTAGCCAAATGTTTTTAAAAAAATTTGTGTTCATGTTTAGATAAGTTTTCATTTTTCCATGGTTTAGCCAATCTTTGAATTATTTCTATTTTAATTTAGCCAAGGTGTATGGTAGGTTTAGCCAATTATAATTTAGTCACTTGGTGCATTATAGGTTTAGCCAAAAAAAATAAAACAATTATTTAACCAATGTGTTTTGCCAATTATAATTTAGCCAAAGTTTAGCCAAGGTGTATGGTAAGTTTAGTCAAATTTTAGTTTAACCAAAATTAAGTCAAGATGTATGGTAGGTTTAACTAAAATTTAGTTTAGCCAAAATTTAGTCAATATGTATGGTAGGTTTAGCCAAATTTTAACCAATTTGTTTTTAGGTTTAGCCAAATTTTTGTTTAGCCAAAGTTTAGCCAAACTGTCTTGTAGGTTTAGTCAAATTATAATTTAGTCACTTGGTGCATTATAGGTTTAGCCAAAAAAAATAAAAAAATTATTTAACCAATGTGTTTTGTAGGTTTAGCTGAATTTTAGTTTATCCAAAGTTTAGCCAAAGTGTCTTGTAGGTTTAGTCAAATTTTAGTTTAGTCATTTAGTGCATTATAGGTTTAGCCAAAAAAAAAGTAAGTTTAGCTAATGTGTTTTAGGTTTAGCCAAATTTTAGTTTAGTCATTTAGTGCATTATAGGTTTAGCCAAAAAAAAAACTAATGTTTAGCTAATGTGTTTTAGGTTTAGCCAAATTTTTGTTGAGTAAAAGTTTAGCCAAAGTGTATTGTAAGTTTAGTTAAATTTTAGTTTAGCCAAAGTTTAGCCAAGGTGTCTTATAGGTTTAGTCAAATTTTAATTTAGCCAAAGTTTAGCCAAGGTGTCTTATAGGTTTAGTCAATTTTTAGTTTAGCCAATGTTTAGCCAATATGTCTTGTAGGTTTGGTCAATTTTTTGTTTAGCCAAGGTGTTTTATAGGTTTAGTCAAATTTTGGTTTAACCAAAGTTTGCCCATATGTGTCTTGTAAGTTTAGCCAAAATGTTTTATAGGTTTTTTAAAAAATTAATTTAACCAAAGTTTGCCCATATGTGTCTTGTAAGTTTAATCAAATTCTAGTTTAGCCAAGATTTTTTAAAAGTTTAATCAAATTTGAATTTAGCTCAGGTGTTTTGTAAGATTAGCTAAAGTTTAACCAAGTTTTAATATAGCTAAGGTTTAGCCATGGTTTTAAGCTATATGTGGCATATTTGGTTTAAACATAAATATATCATGTCAACCTAGCTTATGTGCAATGTAGGTTACTTTAGTTAATAGGTAGTAAGTTAGGCTAGGTGTTAGTTGGTAGGTAGTACTTTAAGTAAATTATGTTATATATTTGTACATTTTATTTATATATGTTAATTAGGTTGTTAGGCTTGGAAGGTAGGTCAATAGGTAGGTAGGTATGTAGGTAGGTAAATATATAAATAAGGCCTACATAGGTAGGTAGTCTTATTATGCTGATTTTATTTTAATTTGGGATTAAATTTTTTTTAATGCACATCTAATTATATAGTTTACAACATTGAAAAAATAAAATAAAAAATACACCTCTTTATACGGTCTACAAGATTTAAATGGAAGACAAAACACATGGGATAAATTTTCTAATTGTAAACTAGTTGCATATTATGACTAGAAAATTTATCCCATGTGTTTTGTCTTCCATTTAAATCTTGTAGACTATATAAAAAGGTGTATTTAAAATGTCCAAAAGACACAAAAAAACATCCAAAAGAAAAACCTAATTTGGGATGAACCATTTAAAAAGGCTCAACCCTATGGGATAAATTTAAAATTGTTTTAAGAAATTCATTTACCTACATTTTTTTATGCACCTAAATTTATACCTCCGGAACTACCTACTTTCCTACCTATCCACATACCTACCTACCTATTTATTTACCGACCTACCTATTTATCTACCTACCTACCTACTTAAATGAACATTTAAATTATTTTTTAAAAATCCTCACCTTAGGCCACGTGGCATGATATGATTAGTGCACATGGAACAATCTTAGACCATACAATTTGGATGAATGAGATGAAAAGGGCTATTTAATTTTTTAAATTTTAATTTACATATGCCTTACAAGTGGCAACTTGTAATTGGTGGTATTGTAGTTATAAATAATGGTGATTAATTACATTTAATTATATTGTCAAAGGATGAAATATACATTTGAGTATATACTTCATCCATGGGACTTGTGATAATGTCATGCTTAAATCATATTTGTGACTACATGTTGTGTGCAACTAAACTTATGCAATTAATGAAAAATTTAGTTGCAAGAGACATCTACAATTAATTTTAGTCACAAATTGAAGTTGCAAAATAGGGTTTTTCTAGTAGTGTTGAGGGCTAGAATGCTAAAAATATACCATTTGTTCCTTGGCCAATGCTTAAAAGATGCAACTAAATTTCAAACATTGGGCAAAGATAGTGCTATGAACTTGTCCGTCATTTGGCGTAACTTGTTGCCTTTTGAAACTTCCACTAACCCTTTTCCATCCTCATTCAACAAGTGCTTGGAGAGAAAAGTTTTATTTGCAACCAACACAATGGTTGTGTGGTAGCCCATGGTGTGCAAGACACCTTATCCTTAACCAGGGATTTAACTTGCTTGAAAACTTTTCTAAAATGACCTTCTGCCATGGGGTGATCATGCGTACCTAAATGAATCGCTACTCAAATCAAATTCTCCTACTTATGCATGACATAATACATGTGAGTTACACATAGATTCACACATAAAGGGGCGCTATTACAGACTTTGCAAAAAGGCGAACCGAGAGCAAAACAATCTCCTTTAAGGTCATGAGCAATGTCACCACTCCAAGCTATTTTGTTTTTATATTTGTTAAAAAATAAATAAATCATAGCCATCATTTCGGCATTGCAAATGGCCCAAACACCTAGCACTTTGAAAAGTAAGGTTGAAATTGTTCTTGATGTTAGTTGTATTAACCTTGCACCACGCATGGCCATCATGCTTCTTGTTTGTTCCTTGCATTTGGTTAGATTAATCGTTGGGATTGACAAGGAGGAGTTCAAACAAAACATCACCATTAAAATGTGGTTGGAATGCAATGAACAATTTCAATGTGAAACTTATCATAGTTCAAATCTTTCAATTTGGAGCTAGCATGTGTGGTAAACGACATTACCTTTGAGATAGTCTACTACACTCAGCACAAATGGTTTTCCCACAAAGGGGATGTTTCTAATGGAATAGGGGGAATTAGTAGAAACAAAAACTGAATTACTTGTTTGCAACAATGATTTTGATGGGCAGAGAGAGTTTGGAGGCATTCCATCTTCATTGATAGAATTGCACAAATCTATGAATGAAGATTGAAGACCAACATAGTTAAGGAAAACTTCATGTTTGATCTCCACAAGATGTGGGATGCCATTATCAATAGATGTTGTAGTTTCTAACGTTAAAACAATATTTTGAGAGCTTTTTGGAAGATTTTCAACAATGATCTTAAACTTTTTGGCATTCACCTTCCATTCCAAACCAAGGTCACTAATGATTGAAACATGATAGATAGATCTAATAACATTGTTGTTGGCATCATTGCATCATCCTTGGAGACATGCATAGATCCTGGATGGAAATTGAACATTGCACATAAGCATTTTTTTGTGACATGTGAGATTCCAAATTAGTTAGCAAGAAAGTGAGTTCAACCTTACCCTCAACATGAAAAGTTGTCATTTTACTAGAAAACAAACAAAATCAAACATAACAATGATTCAAGGAATGAGGTGGAGACATTCTATAAATAACGATGTTCCATGGGAAAACAACTGACAATTAGCAAAATTATAAATGTTGGTTCAAAAAGTAAAGAGGATGTGTTAGCCTTGTCAAAAAATCCACAGCAACAAAGAGAAGGTTCAATGAAGAAGAAATTTCAATTATCAATTAGGATGGAAGATACTAAAATTAATTTGAAACAAAAAAGAAAGCTTGAACATATAAAAGGTTGGTGTAATTTATTGTTGTCGGTTGACAGTTCGAATTAAGGAAAACTAGTTGTTGCGTACATGAAGGCTTCAAATTTGTGTAACATAAATGGATGTTAGGTACACTTTAGTTTATTTGTCCAATGAAAACCATATTGAGTTTCATGAAGGAACCTATTTTCCTATCATGTTGAAGGCCTATCACACAAACTCAATTTGTCGATTAATTAACTAACTAAACTCACAAATGCAAGTAATTTCTCACCTTTTAAAGACAAAATTGAATGCATTACAAACAATCTAAAATTGTCCATATGATTTCAATTTGTTGGTGCTTCTCCCAATAGAATAAAAGCAAACAAATGTTAAGGGAGTAGTTACTTGTGGTAATTATTAGTTAGTATATTTTTATTTAGCTAATTACTGTTTTAGGAATTACTAGCTAGATTACATAGTTTTTATCACCATTTGAATTTGAATAGAACATAGGACTATTTTTGTTGAAGAATATCTTTGGAGAAGAGAAAGAGATGAGGACCATTGTATCATTGGAGAACATGGATCTTAATGGAGTATGAAAGAAGAACACTTTGATTTTTGGAAAAACTTTGTTTCCATAGCCAGAGTTTGTTGTTTTCATACTTTCATTATTGGATTTCAATCCCAAAACTAATTCTAAATAGATATAGATGAGCAAACTTTGTTAATATTAGTTTTATTGCATTTCAGTCCAAATTTTAGACTTGAATATAAGATTAAAAATTTTGTATTTTCCATTTGGCAACCATCCTAGGGTTTGAATTCAAAGTTAATTTTTAGAATGTTGTTTATGTCTTGTTGTTGAAAATTTTGTTCCTATAAATAGATAGTGTACTTCTAATTCATTTTCTATATTCTTTTCAAATCTTGATCCTAATTTTTTTGTTCAGGAAGTAGATCTAAGTAGAGTAAATAACTATGAAGATTTTGTTCTAATGCAAAAGTTTGTTTAGATTTGAATTAGGATGTGGAGAGATGGAAAATAGAATTGTAACTGGAAGTTTGAAGAGACAATTAAATTAGGTTGTTTTACATGAACAAGTGGAAAATGACATTGCCATTCACAACAATTTGAGTGTAGATCAAGTAGATCAATGGTTTTAAACACCTAAAAGATTTTCTCAAATAAAATAGAAACATCCATGGACATAAGAGAAACTTAGAAGCCACAATATGCTTCAAATGTCATTGATTATTCCTTGTGAAGTGCAAACTGGTGAAGCATAAAGGTGCAGCAACAATTCGCAACAAAATTCTAGGAAAAAAGAACGTCAAATTGAAAATGCAAATTCACAAATTGAGTTTAGATAAAGGAGTTGGGAATTTGAACTTTGACAAAAAATTGTGCTGGAATTATAAAATTTGATGTAGCAACATAATTCTAATGTTTTGATTCAAGAAGAAGAACAAAGACTTAATAGGTCAGAAAGGAAGGAAATAGTACTAAGGTACAGATTTGCTTCACCTCCTTATTATCAAGATGGCTGGGTGAATGAAGAGTTTGAACAAAGAGCTTAGGATTTTGAACATCCAATTTGTTATGTTGTTAAGCAAAAAGCCGTAACTCAAGGTATCATAATGTCTAAAGGAATTGAGCCGATACTTATAACTAGACAAGAACTTGTGGTCTTACTAAGAGCAGAACCAATAATAGTAGAAGGTGTTCCTATGGCTGTAAAAGTAAGGTACAATTAACCCATATTTAATCAATAAAATGGAAGCATTGTTAGAGGAGTCCCAAGGGATTGGAGTAAAGGAATTCATAATGTGAACAAAGTTCCAAGTCCAAATTCTCCATGTTGCACATATTGCCATCAAATTGGACATCAAATCAATGAATGTCCATTTATTGAAAATAATGTGAGGCAATGATTTGTTGAGCATTTCCAGAATCTGAATTCGGAATTTGCAAGAGCAAGGAATTATGGACATATTGAGCAAGAGGATTTGTACCATGAAAAGGTCAAAATTCTAGATAGACTCAAAGAATAGATCTAAAGAGATAACATAGTGGAAATGAGAGCTCAAATTGTGACAGTTGTAGTACCTATTTTTGTAGCTCCTGTACCAAGTCTATTACATCAAAACAATATTGGAGTTACCTATGCAGGAACTTCAAATTTCAAAATGGAACTAATAAGATCTGTGCCATTATATTCTATGGCAATGCTTCATCTATGATTACAGTTACTAAAGCTCCATTTGTGTCAACACTAGTCCATACTGTTGTTGGTATCAAATCCAAACCACAAACTCCAAAGGGAACAAAATTTATGATTTTGCATGAAGATATGCCTAGAGAGGTGGATACAATTTTTGCTAATTGGCCATCAGATCCAGGAGGAAGAGGCTCAAATCCACCAGGACCTCTAGAACCTTCAAGATATTTTGGATTGCCAATGGTGAATCCAAGCAAACCACCATTACCACCAAATAGACCTTATCGTTAGCCATTTGACTATACTGAATATGTCAAGGATTCTGACTTGATTGGTGTAACAATTATATGGGAGATTGCCCAGATTATACTTTTGTAGAATTACAATTAGCTTTTTGTAAAAGGTACCAAAAGGTTCATAATGATGAACAAGTTTACTTGTAGTTGAAAAACATGAAACATGAAAAGAATGAAATATTGGAAGTCTATTATGATAGATTATTGAAGTTGGCCAATAGTCTTCAACATAAGACAACAAATAGTTTTTTAACTATTGTTTACAATTTGGTTTACAACCATATTTGTGTGTAGTAACAACAAACATGAAGAGAGAAATTCTATAGTAGCATAAGGAAGCGTGCAACTTTGGTTTGTGAAGAAGGAAATCATAAGTAGAGGCCATAAGCAATTTGTTGATACCATAGAGTAATAAGACAATATTAGTTCAAAAACCTCAAACATTTCTAGAGAAAACCAAAATGTACTATACAAATTATCACAAGACAAATCATAATGTTGAAACATGTAGAATCAAAAGAAAGGAGAACCATGTTCATGTAGTCCTTGAGGTTACTACTCAACATACTAAAATACAGAGGCCTGTGAGGTATTCCTGTCATATTTGTGATGATATTGGACATAAGATCATAGATTGTCCTAGGTATAATGATATGTAGAATATATTTAAGAACAAAGGAGTGAAAACCAACAGAAAAACAAGTTATGGTAGAGCCCAAGGTTTCAAATCCTTTAATCTATATGGTGGATGTGAATATGGCCATCACTGGGAGCAAGGTTATTAAAGAACATGTGTTTAAGGACATAGAGCCAATCATGAAGAAGTTTGTTGCTAAATGGAAAGAGGAACAAAGGTTATAACAATCTTTTGTCAAGACTATACAAGAGATGTAAGTAGAAGACCCACCACAAAATTTAATTCCAAAGGAGAAAGCATAGTGGAATACAAGTTGGGCAAGATTGCCAGAATCTGAGGCGCCCACACAACCAATTGTATCACAAAGTTTGTCTACTAATCCTATTCATAGAGGAATGTTTATGGAACAAATATTTTAAGATATCAATAAACAAATGCTAGAAACTACCTATATTTTGAAGTTAAGTCAAATGATGAAGATAACATTAGATTTTTAAAAGTATATGTGGTAGAAACTAAAGCCAAAAAAACCTAATATAACTACTAAAGTGATATCAGAGCCTACTGTAGCCGTAGCGTTTGAGACATGTTCTGAACTAGACATTTCAACTATAGAGGTAAATAACTAGATGGCAATTATCCAAGTACAAGTTGGGAAGAACATTGTTGAGGATGTTTTGTTATAGATGGAGGAACAAGTGTGAACATTATTATAGAAAACCTCATAACAAAGTTAGGTTTACCCAAACCAAGACCAATTCCATACCACCTCATAATGGCATATCAAAATATGACCAAAGCTTTAGGAATCATTAGAAATGTGAAGAATCACATACATGGTATTCCATATATAGCCACATTTACTATTATGAAAAATAGTGTGGTAGATTTTAGTTATTATATGTTGTTGGGAAGACCTTGGCTCAAAGATGCAAAGGTTACACATGATTGGGGTAACAATGTCATTACTATTCAAGGTAATGGAATAGTAAGAACAATATTGATTAATAGGAAATTGGGAGCGGAAACCAGAAGGCCCCAAGCATCGGTTTGTAATGACTTGATGGAAGGATTAACATATGAAGAGGAAGATCTAATCTTTGAAATAGAACGAGAATTAATCTCAAATGGCACAATTACTATCTATGAAACGGTTTCATTGCTGAATGTTGGAGTGTCAGAAATTAGAAATGTTGAGGAATTTGATCTAAAGCAAGGGACTAATGATCAAAGAGTTGCAAAAGTGGTGCCTTTAACAGTGAAATTAGAAGACTTTTATGTCACACCAAAGGTATCATTGGAAGACAAGGTTTATCTAGAAACCTATTATCATCATAGCCAAGATGATATTCAAATGAATAAGACACTAGTAAAAATACAGGTACAAAATCTTTAGATAGCAAGTTGGACTTCAACTAAAGAACAACAACTTGTTAAGCTTAATCTTGGTACAGAAGCCAATTGTTAAGAGTGTTTTTTACTTTATGTGGTTTATCTTTTCTATCTCAAATTTACAACTTTGGTTTATTGATTTGCATCAACATGTTGCTCTAGTTTTGAACATTAGAAAAAATAAGAAGTATCTTAATTTCTTGCTTATGCATCAAGAAGAACAATCTCATGCTAACATCCAAAATAAAAAGGAAAGAATGTTCAAGGAAATCTCTAGTAATCTTGATTCAAAAATCCAAAACTTTCCAAGAGTTACACACAAAAATTAAGAAAAGGAATTCTCTCCCTCCTCTAGGTTCAAATCCTCCTAGTTATACTAACTCATAGTGTTGTTATAACTTGAATAGTCACTAACTAGTACAACTTAAAAATTAAAACAACAAACTATTGGTCACAAGTTCAAATTTTCCTATTCTATTAACTAATCGGTTATTGCAACTATCCAATTACTAGTTCTTATAACAAACTAGTTATCCTTTGAACCTGCTAATTAGAAAATTAAAGTATCCTCAATCAAAATATCTTACTAGCTATTGGTTAAGTAGACTAGTTATTATATACACTAAAAAATTGGGTTAACGTTACCACCCCTTGAAATCTATATTTCATCCTCAAAATAAGTCACCCAAAACCACCTATTTAACTCCTACAACTAGATCATCAACATGTTCACCTATAATATCAATAGGTTCACGCAAAGGAATCAACTAAAGGTTTGGCCTTTCCATAACATTTGTATCTTTCAGTACTATATTCAAAGTTTTAAAAACTTCAAAGGCATGAATAACACTATCAATCAAGGTAACCTCTACACCTACTCCATTCTCTAGTAAAATTAATGGTACAAGTTTTGGACTGATAGGTTCTTCCAAGACTTCTACCTAAATGTTAGAAATAACAATAGGTACTTCCATAGGTTCTATGGGTAAAAGTAAGGTATAAGGAACAATAGCTAGCTTTGCTCCTCCCCTAATGGGTTTAGGTTCTTTAGTGGTGGTAACAACATGTTCACTCCAAGAACTTGTAGCCATAATAGTTGATCACATAGGTGAACTTTTCTTAAAAACATTAACAAGTACCTCAACAAGTTTGTTAATGAATCAATCATACTTGTAGCCCTCAAATGTAACCGATATGCAACCAGTTCATTCAAGTAGGCCTCTTCATCTACACAAACAATTGTGGGCAATTTAGAGGACGAACCACCCATGAATGCAATGGAAATGCCTAGTGAAAATGATGAGGATAGTGGGGCAAATCTAGTTAGATTGCAAGAAGCATGCTAATCATTGTATGTAGGTGTCCGTTGCATTAAACTTGTAGCTACAACGTTGTTGATGAACATTTGCACAGTCCTTGGGGTTAGCAATACATTTATAGATGAGTTGTTGTCACTTTTGCATAAATATCTACTCCTAGCAGATAATTGTCTCCCTACAAATATGTATCATGCAAAGACATTAACAAGGAGGGTAGGCCTTAACTACAAAACTATCCATGCATGTCCAAATGGTTGTGTGTTGTTTCAGGGGGTGTATGTAGAACTAGAAGCTTGCCCAAAATGTGGATTAAAATGGTACAAGGATGTAGGTCGAACCAAACTACCAACCAAGGTTCTTCATAATTTCCCTCTCATTCCACAATTAAAATGCATGTTTAGGGCCCCTGTCATTTCAAATCTGATGGTGTGGCATAGTGGTAATAAATAATTGACCCATAATGGATTTGGATAAGCTAGTTTTTATTTTCAAATCTTAATTATGGAGGTAAATATTTGTTTTGTTGAGGGCAAACATGATTATAGACTTTGGGTTTTGTAAATGGATCTATTGACCTAAATGTAATTTGCAGAAACTCCATTTGGAAAGGTTGGAAATGATTCATAGAAGTTGAATAGGATTTGTAAATGGATTTATCAATCTTGAATGTTGTGAAATCTAAAGTCTTTAGTTTGGAGGTTCAAATGGATTTGTTGACTTAAAATTTAGTTTGCAAACCTTCCATTTTGAGGTTTAAAATGGAGTTCTTGACCTTGAATGTGATTTACATTACTACTACAGTTTGATTCAAGTAGGTTTGAAATACAATTGTAGTAGATGTTGTAAGAACTTTGGGACCCCTAAAAGGTGATTTGCATTGTTGTGGGGGATTTATAGACCCCGAGTGTGCAAAGGTTTAAGTCGTGTATTGTGGCATAGATGGATTTGGAAACTGTGAATGGGATTTATAAACCCTATGTTTGATTCAAACAATTTAAAAGTGTCATAATTCCTTTGGAGATGTTGGATTACAATTGCATATATCGTTAGGGATATATGGACCTTGAATGTGATTTACAAGCCTGAGATTTGGAGGTTTACATGGATGACAAGACCTTGAATGGGTTTTGCATACCTTAAGTTTGACTGAAGTAAACTTGAAGTTCAAATGTAGAGGTTTAGTTCCATTTGTAAAGGCTAAACATGAATTTCTTCCAACTTTTTTTGTCACTTTCTTAAAATATAGTTAAATGTTTTTAATTTATTAGAACCCTAATTCCATATGAGTTATTTCATGGTTGTTGTAGGAAATATAAGGATGAAAAGGTGCGAAACGAAGATGGGAAAGTTGAATTTGAACGTGTTTGGCTACTAGACCTTACTACAAGTGGCCAACCTAACATATTTCCATCACACTTGTAGTAGATTGATATGATGGCTAAGTGGGTTAAAGAAGCCATCCAAAACCAATCGAGCTATTAGGACTTTGCTTATTGATTAATATATTTTGCCACTTCAACCCCCCAACTTTCACTACATTGTTTTACAAAAAAAATGAAGGTGTTTGGGAACCATTTCAGAACTAATGATGAACATAATAATCTATTAGTGACATTCGATTCTAAAGTTGCATATCTTTTCCAACAATTTGAAGGAAGTGAAAATGATGTGTTGGGCCAAATCCAATATGTTGGGATCTTGAAGGAGATTTTAAAATTGGATTATGGTCCCATGTTTTCACCAATTGTGTTATTTTGTTGTAGTTGGGTGAAGAATGGGATTGACAATAGAGGTAATCCCATTTATAAATGAAACCTATGGTGGAAGGTTGTTCTTGGGAGGGAGCCTAGAAGTCGTCAAGTTGTTACAGACACATATGATGATTGCATTGACACACATAGTGTTGTGTATGGGTTCAAAGCTCCTTTGAAATTTCCAGATTTAGATAGTAGTAGGACATTAGTAGGTGTAATAGAATTAAATAGAGAAGAAACTTTCCTAGCCACTCAAGCCTTGTGGTCTAACTTAGGACTAGATGATGGGGCATGAAATAAATTGTGAATAATTCCACATTTGAATTTACATTGTAAAATTTTCATTTTTGAATTTAGACTTATGTTTGCTAATGTTTTACTTGTAAAAGTGAATTTGCAACTCCTTTTGCAATTTACAATTTTATTATATAAGATATTAGTGTTCCATATGTACAAGAATTTTTTTCACATTCTGCTCATTATATTAGAAATTAATCAATGGTCAATTTTCCTTAGACATAGGTTCTTCAATCATGGGCTTGTAATAGGTTATGGGTTATGATATTATTTAAACTTGTGCATGGCTCATTGTCCATTGAATAGATAGTGGGGTGAACTAACATGTCTGTATGGTCATGTTGTTGTAAGTAATGGTCACAATTGAAAAACTTTTTGACTAAGAACCATCAAATTCATTTAATGGACCCATTTGAAGTAATTGTCCATCTATGTTCAAAGAAGACCTACACTTAATAAAAGCATGGAAGACCTAAGGATAATTACAAAGAAGACCCCTGAAAAGATACAATGAATGTGTACATAACATTTCAATTCAATTAAACGAAGTTTGCCGCATGCATGTGTAATCTATTTCTTTGTATACATGGAAAAAATTATCCTTGTAGTTACAAAGATTGCCATTATAGTTGCAAAAAAAATTGTAATATCATCCATTAATGGATGTATTCAAAATTGGATGTCATATATTCACTTTTCATGTCTATTTTGAACTAAAATTTTAATAGTTGTAAACTATATTCACATTTACGACTAAAATGTGATTTGACCCTTCATATAATTGCATATGCGACTACCTACACTTGCAACTATTGTGACACAAAGGATTAACACATCTACAATTGCAAAAGTAATTGGTTTGGACACTAGTTGCATTGTAGTCACAAATTTATGGTTGGAATGGACAACATTTCTTCTGTGTAACGTAATCTCACATATTCAATCATGCCAAACGTAGTTATAACATGGGCAAAATTAGTCAAATTATTTGAATATCAAGATCCATGACCAAAATGTATCTAAACGATAAGTTGCATACATTAAAGATGAGAGAAAGTGATAGTGTTACAAAACACATTCACATATTTTGATATCATTTAAAACAACTATTAGCAGCAAGTGCAATAGTACTAGATGATGAAGTTGTATGTGTCTTAATGAGGGACATGCCTCTTAGTTATAGAACATTTATAAGTTCCTTGAAAAGAACCAAACTTAACATTACAATCTTTAATTACAAATTTAATACGAGAAAAAACACTTATGAAAAATCTATGTTTAACTTTAAATAACACATCAACATTATATATTGGAAAGAAAGGTCCTAATTATAGCAATAAGCCCAACTAAATAGAAACCCAAAAATATTCTTCTAATCAAAAGGAGAAAGTAGTTCTAAAACCTTTGACACGAAGAAATCTTTATTTAACAAAAGATGATTTTATTGTAAGAATTTAAGACACATGATAAAAGACTACAAAACCATATTAGTAGTTGAAGCTAATAATAACAGTAATAATCAATCTACCATTGTTACAAAAGAGCAAAGGCTTTATGTGGCTACATTAGTAGCAAAGGAAGAGCTAAATCCTACTTGGTATATAGATACCAAGGCTACACAACATATGTGTTTTGAAAAGGAATCCTTCATAAATTATAAATTTTGTAACAATCATTAACTAGTTTATCTTAGTGATAATTCTACACATAGAATTCAAGGACAAGGAAATGTCACAATCACACTAATAAGTGGGATAGAAAAACAAATCTTTGATATTCTTTATGTCCTTGGACTAAGAAAGAATATGTTTTCAACCAAGCAATTTGATAAAGTTGGTGGAGAGATACACATTAAATTATGCATATGCACATTGACAAATCAATGAGGAGAATTGATTGTAACGTGCAAGTTAGTATTTGATTTATATAAATTGGGTGTTATAACCAAGGTTAGTGCAAGTGTGATACCTAGCCTTGCCATTACACATAATAGTAAGATTGATTTGTGGCATCAAAGACTAGGACACATAAGTTAAAGAAGACTACATCAAATATACTTTATGTCAATTGGCGTTGAGACATTTGATGACAAAGAAATTTCTTTATGTACACCTTGCATACAAGGCAAGCAACATAAAGAAAAATTTCCTAAAGAGGGAGTTCATCAAGCTACAAAGCTTCTTGGATTTATACATTCTAATATTTGTGGTCCATTACAAACAAGAACACATTTAAGATGCACAATTTTCATCACATTCATAGATGATTTTTCAACGTATTGTTTTGTTTACCTAATGAAACATAAATATGAAACACTTGATAAAAATCTCCACTACAAGAATTTTGTAAAGAAACAAATTAATCATCAAATTAAGATCTTGAGATCTGATCGTGGAGGTGAAGGTGCAATCATACTAACATGTATCATTAACAATCATAACACCAATCATCAAATTAAGATCTTAAGATCTAACTATGGAGGTGAGGGGTGCAATCATAGTAACATGTACCAAATTTAGTAGTCATAACACCAATCATCAAATTAAAATCTTGAGATCTTATCATGGAGGTGAAGATGTAATCATATTAACATGTACCATTAGTAGTCATAACCATTGTTTCATTTTTTGAACTTTGAATTGTAAAAATAATAATAATAAATAAAATATTTTTATAAAATGTTATTTTGAATATATTATGTACATGTCCTAAAAATTTGGAATCAATCAAATGAATGAAAAATATGTATAAGGACTTTTAAGGACTTGTAACCACTACTTAAAAACTATTTTAAAGTAGTTTAAAAATAGTTTTAACACTAAAAACACAATTTAAAAATATTATTTATGGCATATTTTGGGATTAAAAAAATATACACCTTAACATAATAATATTAAGAAAAATTTAAAGATTTTTAATGTTTTTAAAAAGACATATTCTTAAAATTCTAAGAATATTTTTCAAAAAAAAAAAAGAAAAAATAGTGGTCTAAGGGGGCACATGTGGTTCTTTATAGCATGGTTAGACCCATGAATACAAATCTAATGGTTTAATAACTTTTGTCAAAAGGAAGGCATAAAAAGAAAGTTTACAACTGTTTATACCCTTCAACAGAATGGTGTTTCAAAACAAAAATATAAAACTTTAATAAGTGATGTTTTAGTTATGTTGTCATATACTAAATTACCTAAAGTGTTTTGGGGAGAAGCATTGTTAACAACCAATTTATTTGCAAAATAAAAATCCAACAAAAGTTGTGACTACAAATAGAACTCCTTATGAACTATGGTTTGGAAGACAACCAAATCTATATTACCTTAGAGTCTTGGGGTGTGAAACACATGTTTTTTTAATGAGGAAAGACACAAATTGGATTCACATTCTCATAAATGTATTTTTTTGGGTATAGTGAAAAGTCTAATGTTTATCATCCAATGCACACCCATGATAGAAAAATAGTCATATTCAAGGATGTGATTTTCAATGAAAGTTTTGTAACTTGTCAAGAAGACCAATATTTACAAAAGATGTTGAAGGAAAAAAAATGAAACCTTACTTCAACTTAATTTCTTCAATAAAGACCCACCATACAAGGGCAATCAACATTTTCAAGTCAAAATGGTTCAAATGGACAACCATCTTTGCATGAATAGCCTACATTTCCAACTACATAACCTCTACAAATTGAACCAACAATCAACTCCACAAGTTTGTGAATACTGCAACAAGCTCAAATTTTTCATAATGACTTTATTGAAGATTTCTCGCATATAATTTTAATGATATAGAAAACTTGCCTTTAAAAGATGTAACTTCACACATGACAACACATGAGAAATTTCATTTTCGACAAAGTGTTCCAGCAAGTTCTTTTCGACCTAAGAAAATCATTCAACATGTAAAAAGGTTAATAAAAACCATAGAAGGAAAATCCCAAAACCAAGAAAACTTATAATAAGAAACATTAAGCTAACTTAGCAAATATATTTTTAGAGGCCCCTCACATAATAAAAGAAGCCTTAGAAAGATTTGATGCTAATCAATGGCAAGCTGCCATCAATATTGAATTAGAATCTTTACATAAAAACAACATTTGGAAGCTCCACTACTACAAAAGTGGGGTGTAATTCACTAGCCTGAATCATTATGGGACCTTAAAAATGAAATAACTACATTGCATTTTACTAATTTCACTATAATATCACTATGTAGACATCATGTTTCATTACTAGTTAAGTATAATAACTTTAAATTAAAAATAACCTATGAAAAATAATTTAAAATACCCTATAATATAATAACTACCAATAATTTATGATATTATAACATAGAAAATCCAACAATAATTTATAATAAAATAACCATAAATAGTCGTAATATAACATATAATAACCAATAATAACTTATAATACAATAATCACCAATAACCATTAATAAAATAACCACTGATAGCCACTGATAGCCACCAATAAAATAACTATTAATAGCCATCAATAGCCACCAATAAAATAACCACCAGTGGCTTACAATAGAATAACCACCAATAACCACTAATATAATAAATAGTAATAACCACCAATATCCACTAATATCCACCAATAGTCATTGATAGAATAGCCACTAGTAGTCATTAATAGAATATTCACCAAAAATCATTAATAGAATAACCACTAATAGCCATTAATAGAATAGTCATTAATATAATAGCCCCCAATAACCACCAATAGAATAACTACTAATAACCATTAATAAAATAGCCACAATAACCATTAATAAAATAATCATTAATAGCCACCAATAACCACCAATAAAATAACTATTAATAGTCATTAATAGAATACGTACAATAGCCATTAATAACCATTAATAACCCCAATAAAAAAACAACCAATAACCATATATTATAATTGTTTAAGATTGCCAAAAATAATTTAGCATGAAATAATCTATAATAGACAAAAGTAACTTAAGGTGAAATAGCTTATAATAACCTAGAATTGCCAATAATAACATAAGGTGAAATAACCTTCAATAGCCAAAAATAACCAAATAATAGCCTCACATAATCGAAAATAGCTTAAGATGAAATAACTTAAAATAGCCAAAAGTATCTTATAATAGCTACAAGTAGCTTAAAGTGAAATAATTTACAATAGCCAAAAATAGCTTAAGATGAAATAAGTTAAAATAGCCAATTTTTAAAAAAAATAGCCATAAATAGCCGTAAATAATGTAAGGTGAAATAATTTAAATTAATGAAAAATAACCATATAATAATTGAAAGTAGCTTAGCATAAGTAGTATTATTATATTAGCAAAAAAATTATCCATTTATTAAACTTTTTGTTTTCAAAAGTTGAAATGTTATTGAATAATGTTATTAAAAAAATTGTTTAAATGATTTTACAGTTTCAAAAGGAAATAAATGTAATGAACAAAATTTCAATAAAATATGAATTTTCAAATTTTATGTTTTTGTAATGTTTAAAATGAAGTATTTGATAAATAGAATGTAATGTCACATATTATCACAACAAGTGGGGTGACTTGATGGTAGGGGTGTTTGCCTCCATTCTAAAGGTTAAGGGATCAAACCCCATAAATGGTGTTGTATGTGGTCAACAATGGTAAGTTGATTGAATATTTTCCAATTTAATTCCTTAAAATAGGTGCCTAGGTTGATTACATAGGTTACATATGTACATAGGTTAGGTTTTAAACCTAGTCTAGGTAGTGACATGTGTCAATAAATTATAGGTTGAAAATCATGAAATTATCAATAATATTATATATTAAATAATTTAATTTTAATTGATTTCCATGATGGTTAGTTAATTAACTAGCAGATGAATGGTTTGGTAAATTTGTATTTCATTTTAAAGTAATCTTGTTTCACTAAGTACTAATGAAACAATTCATTGTCCGTAGCAACTAGTCCCCCCCGTTCACTAAAAGGTTAACCAATTTCACCAAGTATAAATGTCCAAATTCATTCAAAATCTAGTGAAACCTAGAATCAACTAGGACGCATTTTGGTGTAGTGCTCACACCTTTTCCTTCCAATAGAAACCCCATTTGTTTTAAGTGGGTTTTCAAGATCAAAATTAATGTTGATGGAATAATTGATAAGTATAAAGCTAGGTTGGTGGCAAGGGGTTTTACACAAGTGTAAGGAGTTGACTACACATAGACCTTTTCTCCTATGGTCAAATTGAACTCCATAAAAGTGTTGATTGCACTAGTCACACAACATTATCTAAAGATGCATCAACTAGATGTGAAAACAACATTTTCAAATGGTTACTTAGATGAAGACATTTACACATGAACATTCTTAAAGGATTACCAACACCTACAAATCCAACATTGGTATACGAGCTTAACAAGTCCCTTATGGACTTAAGCAATCGTCACGTGCTTGGTATTGACGCCTTGATTAGTAGTTGACACTTCAAGGTTTTACGAGGTTAAAATCTGATGCAAACATTTATATCAAAAGGGAAAAGGATGAAGGTTTTACAATACTCACAGTATATGTTGATGATTGCATCATTGTTGGTAACAATACTACACTCATTCAACAAGTTAAAGATATTTTACAACATAAATTCGACATGTTTGATGAAGGTGAAATACATTACACACTTGGTAATGCCATCACAAGAAATTGACAAGCGGGATGGACCATTTTACATCAGCAAAAATACTTAACATCTAAACTTTAAGAATTTAACATGTTGAATTGTAATATTCTTAGCACATCTATGCAATTAGGTGTTGGTCTAAACGAAGAGGACTATCCTAGCCCAAATGAATTAATGGATACTATAAGTCCATACCCTTATTCACAAATTGTTGGTAATTTAATGCATGTAATTGTAAATCATAAGCCAAATTGTGCTTATGTTGTGAATAGTTTAGCGCAATATCTAACAAATCTAGGCCCATCACATATTTGAACTTTGAAGAGAGTATTGTAATATATTAAGGTACATTTACCTTGAGCATAAAGTACCAACAATCACCAAATGGTGACATTTTGCATGGCTTTTCTGATGATTATTGGGTAGGTGATAATGACACTCATAGATCCACATTAGGTTATTGTTTCTTACTTGTTGGTAGAGTGATTTCCTAGGGTAGTAAAAAGCAACAATGAGTTGCACTATCTTCCACATAATCATAATACATGGCATTAACAAAAGCCACAATAGAAGTTATTTGGTTTTGGAAATTGTTTTTCATAATTAAGTATCACCACAATCTATTGTGACAGTCAAAGTGCCATAACCTTAACTGAAAATCCTAAGTACCATTCAAGTAAACATGTGGAAACATAATACTACTTCATTTGAGAAAAGGTACTTGACAAGGAAATCCAACTCAAGTATGTTTCTACATTAGATATGATTGTTGATATTTTAATTAAAATCTTTACCAAGAGACAAACATTTCCAATGCATAGAAAATCTAGGCATGTGTTTAATTATAGAGGAAAAACCTACCTCTCAACATCAAGCTTTGATGACATTTCATGTAGAACCATATTATGGTAGTGATCAGGATGGTGGCCCACACACTGGAATGAATATTGTCTTTTGCAACTAAGAAAACAATGATTAGAACTTGATTCTTCTTTGTGATTTTGTCTCGAAGTTGCATGGCGATGCTTTGTAAGTCCTTTCATGTGTGGATAAATGCTAGATACATTATGTGGTGTATATATCTTTCTCCCATTCCGAAATTCAACCACTAATATAAGTTTTATTGGTTGTGATAGTGAAGTTGAAGTGCAATGAATGCACTTACAAGAAAATCTCAATTTTTTCAAGATTTGTTGTTATTTTGGTAAATGAAAGGAGTTGAAGGTAGGGGATCAATGTTGCTACCTTTTTCATCATCATCATGTTCATAATGAATGAATGGAATAGAAGGAGACCAAAGGAAGGACAAGGTGTTGTTGCATGAAAGGGGGAGGAATGTCATCATTGGCTACAATTGGAGCTTGTCCAAACTCAAGTTAAGCCTGCAAGGTTTAATGGGTTCCATATGTTCACATTATTCAAAGGGATTTGAAATGAAGCACATATGAAGGTCCAATCCAGACCTCTTTCGAACCTCATTTAATTTTTTCTTTTCTTTTTTTTCTTTAGTACATGGGGGTTAAGTTTGGGACCAATTCAAACATGTTATGTGGTAACCTTTTTTTTAGATTTTTAAAATTTTCCTTTTTATTTCTTCATTTTTTCATTTTTATCCATCCAAAATGTTTTTAATCCATAATTTGGATTTCCCATGCATTCAAAATTTTCGTCCAAATTATTTTTCATCCATCTAATAACCAAACATGGGTTGGTGGCATTAAAAGATTTTTAAAAAGTTTGAATAGTCCAAACTTAATGACAACACATCACCATGTCAAATCACATCATTTGACATCACGATGTGAATGACCTAAAAAATAAAATTGAGGAGGGGATTTTTTTGGAAATCCATATCATCCACATACGGAGATCATGGTGGTTTTTGTGTCATTGGGTTTTTAAAAATGGAGGACTATGCACATGGAAGATTTCAATACATTTGGAATTTTTTTAATTTTATAGGGCTTGTATGGGGCATGGAAGGTGTGTGTGTGGGGTCAATTTTGGCCAAATTTTCAACAACATGGTGTTTGTGCTAGTAAACACCAATTCCTATAACCCACATATGATGGAATGTTACACCATCAACAAACGAGGAGAGCTACACTATTGATTTTCAAATTTTTGTTGTAATTTTCAAACTATAATTACAAACATGAAAATTCATGTTTTATGAAAAGTTCATTCCTTATTTGTCTTGTTTTGGCTTGCATTTATAGTTCTTTATTATTGTTGGAATAATGTTCATAAACCATCATAGGTAAGGAATGTGGGGAAGTGTGTGGTTTGTTTGACAATCCAACTTTTGGATTGATCATTCCCCACACTTAAACATACTACAGTAGAAAAAATTTCAAATGAAATGTTACATGGTTTCTTTCACTTGTGTAGTTAATCTTCAAGGTTATAACTAGTTCAATTAATAGCTAGGAAGGGACAAGGCTACTATCAAATTTATTCTTACATTAGAGGTTCATTTGATTTCATAAATGAAAACTCCAACAATAAGTTTGAATGTTTAATTGAAGGGTTTAGGTTGTAACCTTCTATTGGTGTTATTATAGGTTGCATCCAAAGGTGATGACCGAACCAACTCCATTGTTTTGTTATGGTGGCAAAATCAAGTTGATGACTAATATATACCATAGTTATTATGTTCCCAATGAGCCCCACATTTGTTTAACCTTATGGATATTGACACAAGTACCTTAAATTAAGGTTAAATTAAACCCACTTGTCCAACATCCTTTAAGATTAGGGTTTGGAACTTAGGGTTAGCGGATAGAGGTTGCCATGGAGGTGTCATGGGATTTTTAAATAAATAACATTTCAAGTACAAATGAATTTAGTGATTTGAAGGCAAAGGGTTCAATTTCAACCACCGACACCATTGTCATCACCATCATCCAGAAGGGAATCTTCAAATTTAAATTTGAATTCTAGTATCATGAAATTATAAATTGTTTCATTGTTATTGTGGGACATGGTGAATCATATGGAACCATTAAGGGTTTTGTTAATATTTAAAGACAATTGGCATCATCAAACTAAACAATTACATTTAAAATTTTGACATTTGGTGTGATATGCAACATATGTATAATTCATGGTTATTCACACCCTTCATGGCATGGAAAAATTTGTTCTAGCATTTGGAAGGGCTATCAATGGACAACTAATATAAGTTCAGGCACATCCCTATAGTTTAAATTGAAAAGTGGTGAATGTACATTGGTCACCCAATTATGTGTCCATCATGAGGGTATTGTGACCCAAAATGTTGTCATGATTTCAAAAACCACTACAACAACTCCCAACAATAATTTGGTTAATGGAAACAAAAAAACTAATGACATAAGCATTAAAAGTGGTGGTGTTGGCCCTTCCACTGGTGGACAAGGCCCCAAGGCAACATTCAACCATGTCATGGAATTCTTTTGAAAATTGCAAAGGAATTAATAAAAGGTCCAAATGGAAAAACTATAAGTTTGTAGAAGTTTTCAACATTAACCGTGTAAGAGTTTGCAAGAGGCATACACCTAGATGAAAATGTTGATCACTATGACATAGGAATCACAAAAACACATGTTTTTAATTATAATATGAATTTTGGATAAAAAGTTTAAAAGATGGGAACATGATGTTATGTTATTTCAACCCACATAACTCATGTTGATGAATGTGTTCTAGTTGTCAAAAATTCATCAAATTAAACATGGTGGAAAAACATTGCAATTCCCAAAAAACCCCCCAAAAATCTTCAACACCATTAATTCAATTGTCATGTGGTTAACCAAAAAAATGGTGCCACAAAAAAACAAGGGAACCAAATTGAAATAAAGTGGTGTGTCCTCGTCATATTTCACTAAACATGGAAAAAGGACAAATTTAGAGGTGTAGTGGGCTTCATTAAAAAAATGACTACTTTAATTCACCTTAAGCCACCACTTTCAACCTTAACTTTAACCAACCATGTTCCCATTTAAAAATTTACTGGCATGATGCAAATCATTGTTTCACCTTACATTTATAACTAGAACAAGATCAATCACAAATGACCAATGTTGGGAAAATTTAAGGTTTTGAAAAGGCTTATGGGGAAAGGTGTGACCAATAAGAGGTTGATTACTGAACCAATTCCAAATAAGCCCAAAACCATGGAGGTGAAATTCAGATGCCTAGAGGTTTTAGTGATAAACATGGTGACAAACATAATGACATAAATGAAATCCAATGTGCATGTTTCAAGCAAAATTAAAAAATGAAAAGACTCGTTGTCTTTTAATTTGGATGTTGACCGGACCCCAAATATTTTTGTGGAACAAAATTTTCAAGCCAATTGATCCCAAATGTAATGATGTCAAATATTTCAAACAACCACATGTCTTAAATAATTGGTGAAAACCATGTTAAGGTTTCAAATCTAATTGAAACACTTCTAAATACTACATACACCAATTGATCCAAATTATAAATTTAGTATCAAATGTTGTGGATAATGAATGGTTTATTTAGGAATTGGTATTAAATGTTCAAATGTCTTTTGGATGTACCACAATTATAATTTTTATATAATATTGTTATGTTCTCATTTGATCCAAACCCACAAAATTTCATGAAAACATGATGTAGTGTATGAATGTTTATTCAAGTGTCAAAGTTATTTTCATCTTTTTTCTTGAATTGTTTTGTTTGATTTCATTACAATTTTACATTTTAGGGTACAACATTGTTAGCTTCACCATTTTTAAGATCATTTTTTGAATTTTGAAACTAAATAAAAAGGTTTTAAAACTTAAAAAATATATATACAAGTGATTTCACATTATACCTAGCATAACAAAGTGTTAAAAACATGTTTTATAACCTTTGCAAATGTACCACAAGGTTTTTAGTTAAAGTAAATTCAAAATAAGTTCGTACAATGAAAATAATCAAAATATATGCCACATGTTGAACATAAGAAACTTTTCCATGTCAATATAATGGATTGTAGTTTATTTAGTTTTTAATACATAGATTAGAACTTGAAACAAAAAAATATTAATATAAAAAAATAACAAAGTTTCAAAATTTTCAATGCATTTGTGAACATGTAGCAAATAACCACATTCATAAATTGTAAATAATATGTAGGTGGGGAACAAGAAAATATTATAATAAATTTTGTATTACAAATTTTTCTTTGATTTGATTATTTTAAGAAATCATTCAACTTGTTACTACCTTTTATTTGGCTATTAATTCCAATAACACGAATTGACTTAAGTTGTGAAAAACATAAAATTGGCCTAGGAAGTTTGGATTTCCTACTGATACTACTATAAACATGCAAATGCATTTCAATCAAACATAACAAAACTAGATTTTACTTGTGATACATTGTGTCATAACCATTTTTAATCTTTTTAATCATGGGTGTAAACATGAATTCAAATTGGTTGCAATATGCATAATATGTATTCAAACATGGGTTGATTGCCATGTACACAATGTGAATTTGAACTTAGTTTGGTTGCCATGTGCACATAACATAAATTACCCAAATGCATATTTCACAATGAAATTTCACAGTGATAAACAAATGTTTTCTAATTTGTTGTTCAATTCATGAAATTCCAAGGAGGAAAAAATTTGAGTATCTTACATTCAAATTGCAATTCTTTTACGTTTTAGTCATTTATTTGGCTAATACCTTTGAAATGATGGATGATTTTACATACTTAGCAATAAAATGATTTTAAGAAAATCAACAATGAATATAACAATATTTTACGACCAATATCATTCACTTTCACATGTTTATCATTGTTTGATTTTCAAGAATAACTTGAGTAATAAAACTACTCATGTTCAAAATTGCTATTGAAAAGAATAATGGTATAAAGAAAAAAGGAAGGAGATGGAAATAAAAGGGGTGTACATGCTCAAGAGTTGTTTTCTTGATCCTCCTTTTTACAAAACACCAATTCTTGTTCCTTGACTTATCAACACATAAAAAATTACATAAACATCCATCAATAGAAAATGCAATAGACATCACAATAAACACTTAGTTTGCAAACAAAATCCCTCTCCCAAATCCTAAATATTGAAAAATATTGCAATGACATAATTCATTTGCAAAGAAAATGAAAAAAAAAAGGAAACCAAGAAGTGCAAACCATAACCGCCTTTAAACCTTAAGAAATGCATCATGGTCATGACAAGGGGCACTTATGTTCCATGATTTTGCAATACCTACCTAAATGAATCTAAAGTCATGGTCATGCAATGACACACAAATGTTTGATACACTTCTGGCAAGATGCAAAATTATCCCATGGATTTTACCAACATGGAAACTACTTTTCACATTTTACCCATCCATTTTCACCTATTTGAGAATTTTGAATAAGGGAAACCCCTATTGTAGACACAAGCCATCAAAACATTGTGATCATTTTATGCTTGGGGGGATGCCCCCCGATTTCAAAAATATTAATGTAAACACCAAGTAGGCACTTGCCATCAAAACTCGACAATCATTTTATGTGAAGGCATTGATAATAATAAAAAATGATTTTTAAAATTTGGCAACATATGAGTGACAAAGGACAATGGAGTGGATGATGAAGAGCATTGGGAAGGATGTTGAGTGTGTTAATATGGGGTAAGTTTGAACGTTTGCTTGGACAAGAAAAATAAATTTAGAATTACAAATAAAAATGCAAATGTTTTTTTTACCTTTGCAATCGGATGTTAAAGGGGCATTCCAAGATGTTTCAATAGATCCCTTATATAGGGAAGGATATCATTCTTATTAGCCTTGATAAATATGTATTTGATTAGTTTTACATTGCTTTTGTAAAATGGGGACCAAATTTTAAATTAAGTGGGTGGTTGGTGTATTATGTGAGGTAGAAGGGTTAAAAATTTGTGAGCCTTTTTAAGCAAAAATAATAATGAAAATAAGTATTTGTCTTTAATGTGAAGTTGTACATTCATGAATGCATCTTGCATTTACACCACATTGAAGGTTTTAAAAAATAAAAATGCATGAACACCTTCAAAACAATCATATGACGGTTACTAAAAAATTGATTCAATGAATTCAATTGAATGTTTTTGAAAACTTTTTATTCATTGGATATTTTTCAAATTAATTCACATGTTTCAATGATATATTAGGAACCTTGCAATATAAAAAGATCATATATTTTCAACACCAAATTAAATCGCCACTTCTAAATGTGAGAAATTAAACAAACATTACACTTGATGCGAAGCCTGTTTGTGTGACTACACCCATGCGTGGAAATTGGTTTGAATCCATGCAAATTAAACACCTAGGTGAAAATGAAATACATATCTTGAATTCAGAATTTAGATTTTTGTGCTTCATGGTTAACAATTTAATAATTAAATGATCATTTTGTTGGATCCCCATACAATGTAGGAATAATGAACAATAACATTTTAGAAGCAACAAAACCAATTTAAAGTTTACATTGTAATTCAATGTTATGTTGAATTTAGTAAATGATAGTGGCTAATTTCCATGGTTGGATTTTTTTTCAAGGGTGTTTGTAAGTTTCTTATATGGTCGATCTTGTGATTTTTTGGGTGGATTGCCATGGGCAAAAGGTTCATTAGAAAAAAAATGCAAAAATACAACCCATATATTTGTGATTATGTGCAATTATATGTTATTTACAACTAGTTTCACTTGTTTTTGCAACTATTTACTAATTTTGGTCATACATGCGACTCCATTATGACTAATTTTTTCTTCATGCTTCCGAATGGACAATGTTTAATAAAATTTTCATTTAAAAACGGTCTTATATGACCGGGCCATTAATTGGAATATTGATCAAAATTAGTTGCACCATTATGGGTTGGGTTTAAACCCTAGGGGTATAAATTTAAGGTGTAGTAGGATATATATATATATATATATATATGAAATGTATAAGGGTATGTATATGGTTGTATTTAGAAAATAAATTGAGGATATTTTTATGTGTATATTAAATATATGTATAAGGAGAAAGGTAGATCAAGATATGTAACTTAACCTAACTTAACTTAACTAACTAATTAGTAGTTATTAATTAATATGTAGTTGTTAATACATGTGACTTAATTACATTGAAAAACTTATCACATGTTTTTTGTCTTTGTTTTCAAGTTTGTAAATTATATAAATAAATGCACTAGAACATAAAAATACACAAAAAACATTAAAAACCAAGTGGCATTTGGGATGAGCCAATCAAATAGGCTTGACTTTTAAAGGTTAACATTATGAGAAATTGTGTCCGCGACAACTAAACTACCCTATAATTAAAGCTCCAAAACATCTAATATACAATTAAATTACAACTATCCCATGGAAATATGAAAAATTAATAAATAAAATGCCATGTCAAAAAATCAAGGAATTGTATTATAGTTGCAAATTAGTTGCAAGATGTATATTTATACAATACAATGTACGGATTGTATATGCGATTATAGTCAACCATGTTTGATTTTGTTGACAAATTGCACTTTAGTCACATGTAACAATTACATCACAATTAGGATAAATTTAGTTACTAATCAACGATTACTTTGCAACAAATGTACGACCTTGAGTAACACATATGATCATACCACGTGTATACATTTCCACCACTCAATATATATGACATTTCAACTTGTTACAATTAATATGCAACTATATTTCAATTAAAAATTTGGAATTTAAAATTTTGAAATTTGGGCAGGAAACCCATAAGCAAGTGACACATGGCAGTATATCAATAGATCTGCCCTAATGACCTTCATGTGTTTATGTTTATTATCAAGAAATTCAAGATAATTTTTTTTTAAAAATCTTTCTATTCAAACATTTTGTGTATTTCCTAGTCTTTTGGTGATGCAATTTTCATATCATGTGTTATAATTAAGATTATTTTTGTTTGTTTAATTTAAAACTAAAGCTAAAAGGTTGTTATAAGCTATATTATTTATTTAAATAACTTGGAGATTGAAGGCTTTTATTTTGGAGGTTGAAGGCTTTTGTTTTTTTTCTTAAAGGTTGAAGGTTTTTACTTTTTCGTTTGGAGGTTAAAGGTTATTATTCTTGCTCTTAAAGAGGTTGAAGGCTTTTGTTTTTGCTCTTGGAGGTTAAAGGTTCTTGTTTTTGTTCTTAAAAAGGTTGAAGGCTTTTGTTTTTGCTCTTAGAGGTTGAAGGTTCCTGTTCTTGCTCTTAGAGAGGTTGAAGGTTTTTGTTTTTGTTTTTGTAGGTTAAAGGTTTTTGTCTTTGGTCTTAGAAAGGTTGAAGGTTTTTGCTTTTGCTTTTGAATGTTGAAGGTTTTTGTTGTTTCTTTTGAATGTTGGAGGTTCTTGCTTATACTTTTGGATGTTAAAGATTTTTACTTTTACTTTTTGATGTTGAAGGCTATTACTCTTACTCTTGGATGTTCAAAGTTCTTATTTTTGGTTTTAGATGTTGAAAGTTCTTGCTCTTACTCCTAGACATTGAAGGTTTTTCCTTTTGTTGTTTTTATGTTATAAGGCCGAACTTTCATTATGTTTCAATCCATCAACATCAAAATTATGTATATAAGGTAAGTTTTTTTCAAAAGTACCTAAAATTGTAATTTGATTTATTTGATTATGAACATAGTATTTGATTCTATTTGCAAATGTACAAATTATAATGTAGTTTGTATTAATGTTATATACATTGCATTTTAGTGACAAATAAGTTGCATGTTAATGGCAGTATAATTGTGAACTATTTTTATTAAAGTTGAAGGGATTATTTACATATTTTTGACATTACAATGTTATGATATGCTATTAATTTCATTTCACATGTGGAACTAAATATCATAACATGGCAAATTTAAAGCAAATAAGGTGCATTGAAAAAATTGCATGGTTCAAGTTCCATTTCAACAAAAATAGAAGAAAACATTCATGTATGAAACATAATGTTTTAAATGACAATATTTGATTGTCGTGGGTCATCATTTTTAGGATTTGACCTTTTGTTTAAATAGAGAAAAATGTTTGTTATATATAGCTTGGGCATTATATTTGGATTCATAGTTAAATTGTCTTTTGATAGAAACATTTTCTAATTTTTTTGTAATATATTTTTCAACATGGAATGTAAATGTATTTAAAGTTTCAAATCCATTTCATGTTTATAAATAATGATGTCCAATGCAATTCAACATTATCTATTATAATTAAAACAACATGATAATGGTTGTGTGAAGTTTGGATAATTGCACTGTAAGTTGCAATTTAGTTGTTTAAAATTATTAAAATCAACTACCATACTTTGAAACCCAAATTTAAACACCTAGTTGCAAATTAGTCATTAAATCCTTTATTTTCATTTCATCTTTAGTTTCAAGTGAGTTGCAAAGAATAGGAACAAAATTCATTGTTCAAATGGATGAATGAAATAATTGAAGAATATATTTGTTAGACTAGTTATAAAATAGTTGCAAATAAGTTATAGAAGATAAGGATATTTAGAATCCATTTGTCAAATGGATGAATGAAATAATAAAGGCATATATTCGTTGAACTAGGTATAAAATAGTTGTAAATAAGTTGCAAAGGATTGGGATAGAATCCATTCACATCAAATAGGTGAATGAAATAATAAAAGAATATATTTGTTGAACTAATTGTAAAATAGTTGTAGATAAGTTATAAAATATAAGAATAAAATTCATTCATCAAATGGATGAATGAAATAATTAAAGATTATATTTGTCAAATTAGTTGTAAAATAGTTGTAAATAAGTTACAAAAGGTACTAATATATGTCATTCATCGACAAATGGATGAAATGCCACATTGGCATTCGTTCACCATGTTGGAATGTGTGTGGGAATTTGATGTGGAAATTAGTTGCAAAGAAGTTGCATATAATTACATGTGAGTTGCACTGTATATATGGTATTGTATATAACATAAAGTGTCCATTGTAACTGTTGCAACTTGTCCGATAACATTCAAGGTTGTATAAATACCGTGAGTTGTAACTGTCCATTGCAACTGGAAAACCCAATTGCAAGCCTAGTTGTATTGTAAAATCCTATATTTTTTCATAATGTAAACTTGAAATAAAATCGAATATGAAAACCTAACCTACTTCCTATTCTAGGCCTACTTAACTACCTACTTAGCCTAGACCTACTTACTTAGCATACATAGTTGGTAGATTTAGGTTAAGTAGGTAAGTAATTAGGCTAACCTACTAACCTACTTAGGTGCATGTGGCCTAGCTACCTTAGGCCTCCTTAGCCAACTTATAAATTGCCACGTGTCACCTTGTAATTTGATAAAATATTAACCTAAAAATTGCCACATGTCTCCTTGCAATTAAATAAAAACCTACAAATTACCATGTGTGATCTAGTGTAATTCAATAAAAAAATCAACTTACAAATTGCCATGTGTCACCCTTTAATTTGCTAAATATTACACCTCACTAGTTTAGATTAAGCCTCCTTAAGTTAATAAACATGCCACATGTCATATTGAGATTTTTTGCTAATTGTACACATGGCACAATGTAAGGTTCATTAATTTAGTCGCATGTTAGTTCCATAGCAATCGCATAGATTATACATTTTAGACACGGATGAAATTGTGTATGTTGATTTTGATTTCATTTGTTGTTTGCAACTAATGACACATGCGACTTGTTCAAAGCAACTAAAGGATTTTTAGTTACATATGATGCAAACAACTTAAAAATAATTGCATTAGCTAGTTGTAAAAATCCATTTTTCTTCTAGTGGTTGTTCCTCCATATCTTTAGGGATTTTGTTATTAAAGGTTTTTTTTTTTTTCCATGGTTGGTTTTCTTTTTCTAAGTTGTTTGTGATTTATTTTATGGTTGATCTTGTGATGTTTTTGGTGGTTTACCACGGGTTCAAGGTTCCACCTCCACACCTTTGTGGATTTTAAGGTTTAGATTTTTTTCCATGGTTGATTTTTGTTTTTCCAAAGGTGAATGCATTATTATATGATTGATCTTGTGCATTTTTGGGTGTGCCATGGGTGCAAGGTTATGCCTTCCCCACCTTTGTGGATTTCTTTGTCCAATTTCATTTCCAAGGGTGGTTGTGAATTATTCATATGGTTGATCTTGTGAAATTCTCTAGGTGGTTTGCCATGGGTAAAATGTTGTGCCTCCACATCCTTATGGATTTTTCTATTTAGGTTTTTTTCCACACTTAGTTTTTAAAAAAATATATATCTTGTGGTTGTTTTATGTGGTTAATCTTGTGATTTTTTGGGTGGCTTTCCCTAGGTGCAAGACTCACCTTCACAACCTTTTGGATTTCTATGTTTAGGTGCATTTCCATGCTTGATTTTGTTTTCCAAAATTGTTTAAATTTTTTTTATAACATTCATTTGGGATCCAATATCATGTGTTTTTTCATCTAGCATCAAATATTGGTGACATCCTAGGGAAATTTCTCCTTATGTTCAATCAAACTCATTTCAATTAAGTATAATGTGGTGTTTGGTGTAAGTTACATTTTTCACATCAATGGCCTATTTTTGGACACCTTACATGTTTATGGGAATGAAGTTCAACATCCCTTTTGTGGTGGCTTATACGTTATTGATTTGATATGATGTGAACATAATTGAGCTTTGTGGTGGCTTGTACTTGGTTGGTTTCAATTGATTAAATAGCTTTTTGTGGTTGCAATTTGAGTTTTTGGGTGGTTTGTACATGGTTGATTTCAGTTGATTTGAACTCTTTGGTGGGTGATTTTAGCTCTATTGTGGTATGTAACATGCAAACCTTGTAAATCATTATGAGGTGTTAAAATGGTGGTAATATAAGTATATGATCCAACCCTTCAAAAGTCTATAACTCTTGTAATTCCTCATGGAAGTCACTATTTGATTTTTTTTTTATGGTTAAATTTTTTTTTACAAAGGTAAATTTTTTTAATGTTTGAATTTTGATGGGTAGTTGCACATCCATGTCATTTTTTTATGCACCTATTTTTTACTAACTACATATTTGCTATCAATTGTAGGTTTGTCAACTTTGTTTTATTGCTCCAAGATGCATTATGTTATAATCAACTATCAATGGCATTACAAAGTTGTGTTCCATCTCCAAAAACTTGGGCTATGTACCAAACTATAGTGAAAATTCTTTCACCCATCGTGATTAGCTATGTGTTGAATCAAAGTTGTAAGCATTGACTGCTTGGATATGCACTAAATTTTGTCATTGCTAAGACTCGTGAGTTTCATGATGAAGTTGATAATGTGGTTGTCTTTGATAACATGGGTGGTTTAAAGGCAAATGTCTTTGATGTAGAGTTAACATAATTTATAATCTACATGAAACATCAAGTGTTGGAATTTCTACAACCTTTTTTTTCAAGTTTGCATGTTTTTAATGGGAAGAATGTTCACAATATGTTGGTTTAATGTTGGATCCAAGGTTTAAAAATTTGTAGTTGGTGACACACATGAACATGCTAAAGTAGGCCAATTGGTGATCCTATTAAAAAAATTAAAGTAGGTGGAAAATTTTAAGCCTTTTACCAATGTTATAAATTTTGGAATGTACTTGCCATAATAAATAAACCATATATGGTCATCTCCAATTTACATTTTTATTTGAGCTATTTTATTTATTTATTACAAGTTTATATCTAATATTTTTTTCCAAATCAAGCTATTCAAATGATGTGTTATTAATATTTGAACCATCATGCATATTCATACACATTTTTTGGAACTTGAATATTTCAAATATGACAATGTTAAGCCCTTCAAAAGTAAGTTTTTCCTTACATAAGTTTGAAACACTAAAACCTACTTTTCAATATGAATTACAAATGTATTTATTGTTTGTAACATGGTAAAACATGCTTTAAACATTTTTTGAGGGAACAATAAAAATGAAAAAGTCATGATTATAGTTTATGTCTAGTTTGTGCAAATGGGACAACATCACCAAATCAATCAAATGAGTGAAAGTAGGTTGGAGAATAATAAACACAATATTTTAAGCTTTAAAAAAAATCATGTCATATTACATATGTTCATGTAATTTAAATGTTAATTTTCAAAAAATGTGTTGTACTTTTAACTTCTAAAGTTGACAATTTGTTTCTTTGCATTATTGGGATATTTTTTTGGCCTGCTTTAGCATGCTTATGTATCAACCAATTATGTAGGGCATGAAACTACTTTATTGGTTGTTCAATATGATGAAAAATTGTTGATACCCTTGTTGATTCAATGTTACAAAATGATGATGCCTTTTGTACATGGGTAAAATCACAATCAAAGAAGCCACCCAAATGAATGGACACTCTTAAAAACTACATTTTTGTATGTTTGAAAGATCACAAGGGAAGCATAATAGTTTGGACTATCATAATGAATTTTGGAATATTTTCCATTAATTGCAAAGTTTACATGTTCAAATCTTGACACAAATAATTTTTTTTTTACATGTTCAAAGCATTCAAACCTCGAGAGTGGGTAATTTTTATTTTTTTCAAACATCTTTTTTTAAAAATCAAATATGCACCATTCCTTTTGAAAATTGGAGAAGATAATATTGATGATTAGAAGGGTAAAAGGACTTGAATTGATGAAAAATGTTTTTATAACCCATTTGAGCACATTTGGTTCAAAGGTGATTTTGACCTTGAAAATTATGGATTTTGAAAATGTGGCTTTAACAAAAGTTGTTCATATATATGTGATAGAGGGCACGAATGCATAATATACATGATATAAAATCAATTTGTAGTCAAAATCTATTTATATCTAAAATATAATGCTAAATGGGGTATTTGAAATATAGAATTTTAAGTTATAAACCAATGCATGAATGACATGTGTCATGTGCAATCCTTGGAAAATGACATTTATCTTGGCGCCCTTGGTTCCTTTAACCATGATTTCACCCACATGTGATGAAAAGGTTTAGGTGCAACATTTTGATTTTGAGAATGAAGATGTATTTCGAACCATAGAAAACAATGCAAAAACATTTGCCCAACTTGCAGCATGGGAATTTCATGCATTTTGATGATACCATGTTGATGTGGACCATTACAAATGCACATGTTGGTGGCATATACAAGAACACAAGTTTCCAACTATGGTTATGTTGGCACAATTCCTTAAGATTCTTATAAGCCAAATCAAGACAAAGTGGATATTTTCAATTGTTAGAGTCCTCATCGCATTTTAGAGGTGTTGGTTACACATTTTGACTATTTCAATTTTGTCAACAAAAATTGGCCAAAAAATTCAAAGGTTGGGTGTTCTAAGGCTTGTGATCTTGTTAGCACATGTGAGATAGAAAAAATTAAAGCAAAGTTTCAAGATGAAGTTGAATGAGAATAATTCTCAGATTTTTTTAATTACCCTTTTTGATGTTCCTTTTATAATGTTTCTCCTTTCATCAAAGTGGTGGCAAATTTGATTTTTTAAAATCTTGTTCATTTCTCAATTTAATTTGAAAATTGTGATTTTTCTCCATGGTTGGTTTGAATTATTGAACCTTTTTCCCATATATTTGAGTTTATTGATGTTTTTAATCCACAGGTGCAACTTGTAAACATGTACAAAAATAATTGAAACCAATTTTTATTAATTTAATTTTGTGTATATATTATTAAAAGAATAGAACTACAAATGGAATCATTTTTACACAAAGTTATTTTCAATATATTGATATACATATCTTGAAAAATTGAAATCAATTTAATGAAAAAAAATTATTTAAAAAAATGTAACCAATGCTTTTGTCATGTAAAAGGATTCATACTTCATTTTTTGGGGGAAATTTTAATACTTACTTACCTATTTATTTTTGAAATTTCAAAAATGTAAACCTTCACTTGCAATGTAAAAACATTAATTTTTTAAATGATTTCAAAAATCATTAATTTTTTTAAAGAAATTAAAAAGAAACAATGGCCTAATGAGGTGGGTGTGGTTCATGATTGAATGCTTGCACCCCATATACTTCCTTTTTTTTCAAAGCTTAGTATGTTTGGATTTTTGATTTTTTTCCATGTCTAGTTTTTCTCCCTAAACTTGTTCCTTATGAATTTTTTTTTAAACATGGTTGATTTCAAAGGTAGTATAAGTTGTAAGTGTTTTATTGAAGGAAAACTAAAATATTTATCTTGCCAACTTAAAGAACTAGCCTTGGTTAGTTTAATAACTAAAAGAAGTTAGCTAGACAAGGTCTTTCCTTGTAAAAAATTCTTGTAATTAATGAAACCCTCCTGAACTTTATTAAGCCAAAGCACCCAATGGAAGGGGAGAACTAGGAACAAAAGGAAAGGACCCACAACTAAGCTAGAAAATAGAAACCTTCAACCATAGGGGCAAGAAAGAGGAATGGGAAAAAGTCATGTACCCAAACCTGCCCCCCCCACCCAATCACAAGAAACATGTCAAAAAAGGAAAAGGGAAGTACACCATAAATAACAATTAGCCTAGAAGAACCTTCATCTAGTTCACTTTGAAATAGATGTAGTCTATGCCCGTTGCAATGCCACTAATACCTTCTACTTGTAAAACATACATAAAATTGAAAGAAGAGTGCTTTTGAAGCCCTTTGTAGCCCATGCCATGTAATGATGATGAAAATTGTCAGCTTGTTGATGTAAACACTCAAAGACTTCAATGGCAAGAGGGAAAAATAAGTTTGTAGGGTACTAATCTCAATAAAGTCTTTCTTTTGCTTGAGTCACCACCATTGCAACCACCCCCCAAGACAATGTAGTGTGTGAAACCAAGTCCACTCAAATGGAGTCAATAATGATGACATTGGTTAGCACACAAATGCCATCAACTGAAAGCACAATGTTGATCCATCGCCATGAGGATTGGAAGGTAGGAGGTGGAAAAACTTGGGTTTACTCACGCGCAACATGAAAATTAACATATTTCACAATGGATGCAAAGGCATCTTGCACGACATCAAGGGACACCATCCTCTTCCCATCATGAATGCAATGAAAAAGGTGAATCCCCATGGGTTTTAAAGGTTGACCGTAAATGCAATGTGACAAACTAAGGGCCAATGGGTGAAGGAGGCCCAACCTGGTGCACATTGTGGAGGAAAAAACGTATGAGGCCAAACATAAAAAAAAGGTGACTGGGTGGGTAGACAACTAAGTTCTCGTTCTTTGCCTTGCATAAGATTCCAAACGTGTATGATGCAAATCCAAATGCAAGTCAGAAAAGAAGCTGGAAAAAGAATAATTATGGAATTTTTCTAAAATGTTTTTCTAAAGCCGATTTGCACCTTTCTTTGCAAGCTGTTCAAAGGGGGATATGCACAACACCACCATTATAGGAAGAAGCTCCCACGCTAACCTCAAGTGGCTTTGGAATGAAAGTAGATGTGAATTGTTCGCCCCCATCGCCTCTAATAAGAACAAACAAAAAATTATCAAAAATTTCGAAATGATGACAAGGGCAATAAAAGCCTAATTCCCAAGATAGGATGTTGACGTGATAACGTTAAAAGAAATGAGGTCTACCCATTTAGAAAAAATGACAAGAGAGATCTATTGACACACTAAAAAAGCTTGGGGGCACTCTAAAAGACTTGGGCCTAGAAGCCTTTCAAAAACCCCCCATACAAGGCTAAAATCAAAAGTCGCACACTAATGTTAAAAGCTTGAAGGAAAGGATGAAGAGGGGAAGGAGTGTAGTAAATAGGAAGACCTCTAGGCGAAACATTGAAAAAAGATACCAAAAATAATTTGAACATCCCCCAACTTCGAGAATATCTCGATGTGCCAAACATCTTTGTTTAATGTAGCCTGCAAAAAGGAGGTCAAGGAACAAGCAAAACCAAAAGGTGTGTGTAAAACCCTAATGCTATTTGGAGGGCAACAAAAACAAGGAGCTAGTGCGAGGGACGTTAACTGGGAGACAAAATGATAAAAAAAGAGGAGATGACAAAAGTGGGGCGAAGGATGTAAGTGTTGTCAGCCAAGCCAATTTGTAATTGGTCGATTCAATTCAAAGATCGCTAAAATTTAACAACTACGGATTATAGAAATGAGAAAGAAGGGGAGTAAATAGAAAGAGAGTTGTTCACAGAAGCCGAGGTTCCTGTACTTATGCGTTCTCCTGAAGTTAGGTTTGGGAACAGACTTGGGCTCATGTCCTCGAGTGCCCCTCTCTCTCTCTCAGGAGAATGCACTCGTACATGAACCTCCCCTCCAACAAGATGTCACTCACTTATCATCCTTTAGGACATGGAATAATTGCTGGTGTAGGGGGGTCATGGTCACGATGAATGTGTGTACATCTTGGATGAATGAAAGTTCCAGTTTTTGGTTCCAAAGTGCAAATCCAATCTGCCTAAACTTATTTTCTTAATTTTGATTCATAATGGGGTCTCAAAATTGTTTTTGTTCTATGGTAAACCTCACACCCCCATTTCCCCTTTTACCTTACCCTATTTCTTATTTGTTTGATCATGGGCAAGGGTTTTGGTTTTTCAATTTTGTGAGATTAGGAAAAAAATAAAAATGGCAATTCTTTTTGATATCTACAAATTAGCAAAATTAGTTGAATCTAATTCTTGTTCCTTTTTGAAATTTTTTTGCCAAACATTGGAAAAAATAAATTCTCTAACAAAATTGCCATGTTTCTTCTACACATTTGTTCAAGCAAGTCACCAGGATATAAAAGGATTTTAATAAATTTCTACTTCCATAGATGGTCTATAGCCAAACATGGCTAAATCTCCTTGTGTTCATGATTGCCAGTGTCACAACCTGTGATGTTTTTGGGGAAAAATTTCGCCATTTTGCGAAAAACATTTTCATAATAAGATATTCTGTTACAAAATTCCCTGTTTTGAAAAAAAATCAATAAAAAAAGGAAAAAAAATTCAAAAAATTCGCCAAAAAATGCCACAATCGCCTATCATATCAAAGGTTGCTTAAGATTCTATACTTTCATATATAAAAAATCGCCCAATTTGGCTAAATACATGTATGTACTATCATCACCTGAGCAACATCACAAAATTGAAAAAAAAACACACACACACAGAGTTTTCTGCCACTCGAATTCTATACTTTCATGTTTAGAATCGCCAAATTTGGCTAAACATACTTATGGACTGTCGCCACCTCAGCAACATCACAAAATTGCAAAAAAATAGACGGGTGGATTTGAATAATATTTTGAAGAAAAAAAGAAAAAGGGGTTTACTACCTAATCATCTGCTAGTTATGGATTAGTGGGCTTTGATTAGGGCTTTGATTAAATTAGTCCTCTCCCATGCCCTTCCATTCCCTTCTGCTGCTGCTTCCTGAATTGTTGTTGTTGTTGTTTGTTGTTTGGTTTGTTTGGTTTGTTTGTTTTTCTGTTGTTGTGTTTGTGGTGGTGATGGGTTTTTGAGATTTCTGGGTGGAGCTGACAACTGTAGTAGTGGGGGAGGAAAAGATAAGGTCATGAGTAGGAGGGAGGCGATGGAGAAGAAGAAAGCAGCAGTACGAGGAGGAGGAGTAGGAGGAGGAGGAGGAGGAGGAGGCATGGAAAGATTGCTCAAAGCGGCGCGCTCTTCTGGTTCCCTCAACCTATCTAACCGTGGGCTGGAGTAAGGATTCTTCTCCTCACAAATCTCTTCCCATTTTTTTTGTCTCCCACCCACATTCTGTGTTTCTCTTCAACGTTTGGGTGTAAACCTGCTTCAGCATCCGGGATCCCAATGGCATTCAGAGCTGGTTTGCAGATCGGCGTTATGCTATCGCTGGCTGATTGTGGGTCCTGGTTTTATGGCCTCCTCCTGTCTCTCCTCTATGCATTTGTTGTATGGTATGTACCAACAAGTGATGGGTACTGAAGCAAAATCCATTTGAAGTTGGCAATTGCAATCCAGCTGCAATCTGCATTGAAATCATTTCAGAATTCTCACAGAAGCTGAAATAAGTTTTCACAGACCATGACAAGATGGTGTTCTTTACCCTAGAATTTGGCTCCTGAGATTGATTCCCAAAGTCCACCCAAGCTTTGGATTTTGATCATTTCGTACCCTTGTGGAAGAGGTCTGTCAGGGCTAGCTACCAAGGAATCCTTGAAATTATTCAGTGCTTTCAGTTTGTATCCTTGAAGAATGATGATGCATGTTGTCTCTGCTGATGATGCTTTCTGTCTCTTGATTCTTGTGAATGATCTCTATCTGCTTGCAAAGGTGGATTTTTTACTTATCAAGCCTTCCTTCTCTTGGGGTTGTTGGTCGGGGATAGGGAGATTCCACCCAGTGTCTACAATCTGCTGGACAGCAATGGCCCCGATGACAAGTGGTGGGAGGTACCCATTGTTCCTGCTTACTTCAGTATATACTTGTGGGTTCTGTTTTGACAATGGTGATCCTCTCATCTGTGTGGTTCTTGGCATGGGGCTAGTTTTGGAGCTGGAATTCAATTCTGTTTTCCCTCAATTCTGTGCTGCTCACAGTTCATTACATTCCGTGAGTTGTAGGATTGGACTTTTGTACCCTAGTAGATTCAATCCAAGATTTTCAGTGTCATGATCTAATCTTCTGACACAGGTCCTGAACAGGTTACAGTTACATGGTCAGCTTGTGCTTAAACCCATTGGATTTGAAATACAAGAAAAAATTGTCTGACAATGCACTGGAAAATTCTTGGGGTGAGAGTCAGGTGGTGGAGCTTCAGAGGCTGGATCTGTCACACAACAGAATATCAGCTCTGTCAGATCAGTTGGGGAGCCTTGGATCCCTCACTCTCCTCAATGTCAGCCATAACCAGCTCAAACTTCTTCCTCCAGTACTTGGGAAGTGAGTATCCCGTGCTGTCTCTTACAAGAACGAGCACTCCCTCCCTGCATATCTTTTGAGTCAAAGCTCATTGCAATCAAGGCTTCTAATTACTATGGCAATGTGGCAGCTAACTAGTTTGTTTTATTTTATTTTGGGTGTTTCTCCATAGTCTTGCCCTGCTGAAGTCTCTTGACATATCTGGAAATTCTATTGTGGAGCTTCCCTTGGAGCTAGGTTTTGCAACATCTCTGGTCAGGTCTGCAACTCAAGCCTTATTTTAATCGCCCCTCTGCGCTAATTTAAAAAAAAAAACAGAAGATCCTTCTTGACTGTGACCTTGAGTGGAATCCTCTGAACTAAACTAAACTAATACTCTTGCAAGATTTTTATGATCCTCCTTCCAAAGTAGACTACTACTTCATAGTGTTCCAAGACGAGCTTAATAATCTTGTGTTTTCTGATTTGGGATTGGCAGGCTCAATTGTGCAAATAATGCACTTGTAAAGCTTCCAAATAGCCTCAGCAACTGCATTAACTTGGTTGAGCTCAAAGTAACTTCTCTTTCCTCTTCTTCTTTCAGGCTTTTGGGATCCCAGTGGGCTAATAATATTCCCAACCACTTGCAGATCAACATTTAGTTCTTGGACAATGCACAGTATTGTGGTTGTTTGATGAGATTCTCCAGTAATGCAGATGCTTTGTAATTGGTTGGTTTTCATTCTGGCATTTGTTTCTACACAGCCCTGTTTGTGCTGCAGAACTGTTTTCGCTCTCTTGACCTGGTTTTTGCTGATGATGCAATCCTGCTTGTTTAGCTCGAGTTCTTGTCAGAAATGATCATATGTTGGTTGCCAGGCACAAAACAACTCCTTGGTGAGTCTGCCAGAAGATTTGTGTCACTGTTCACAAATGACATCCCTGAATATTGAGGTGTGACCATGACCCATTTTTCTCTTGATCATTTTGAATGAGTTCACTCTTCTTGTCTTCTCCATTTGCTTGATCAATCTTTTCTCATGCAGACAAGATCATCTGTATATATAAAAAGTCTATGCCACCACCACCACAATAATCCATGTTGTTTTTTTACCTGATACTGAAATGGGCTACCATCGTGGGATGCTGTGACAGGGTAATCGCATAAATGACCTTACAGAAAGCCTGTTCAGTGGTTTTCCCAACCTGACTGAACTTGATGCAGGTATTTGGAAATTTGGGAGAGTTGTCTTTGCAGTAAAGTCTGCCTTCTTGTGAAACCAACCATTTGGGCTTTACATGAGGTTAAAAGTGCATGATGATGTGAAGTGATATACTTCCAGGTGCACATCCAAGTGTTGTCCATTGTAGAGCAATTCTACTATGCTGGAGGTCTTGTTCTGGGGTTATGCATGACTCATATGTGGACAGTTGTCTAACTCTTGCAACATGAGCAGGGAAAAATGCACTCACAGTACTGCCCAATTCTTTGGGGGGACTTTCAAAGCTTATTCGCCTGGATGTTCATCAGAATCGTGCGTAGTTTTTTAAATACACCTTGCAACTGCAATTTTCTATTTTGTTTCACCACTCTTGATTGTTGTAGGCAGAATTGCATCACCAAACTGGGCCTGACACAAAGGAGTGATTATTTGTTTCAAGGATCCATATCCAGCATGTATCTCGAGCTGGTCATGTGTGCTGTGTTTGAGCTTGCAAGTGCAATTTGTAAGCTTGTATTTTGCAGTGATCTGTGTTCTGTGGTTTCTTCACTTTTATGTTGTTGGGTTCATGACAGGAATTGCTGCAATACCTCCTGCATTGGCTGGCTGCTCATCCCTCACGGAACTCTTCTTGGGGTTTGTCAGATGAAAACTCTTTCCAATTATGCATTCTTGTAAAAGCAGATGACCTTGTCTTGTACAACCCATAAGCACCCAAGAACTCTATCATCAAGATGTATTCTTCCACTGGTGGCCTTCTTGTTTCGTAAGTCACCTAAGATGAAAACTGGATTTTGCCAAGCTGCACACAGACTAGAAATCTAGAAAATACTTGAAGTTGCTTAAAACTGATTCCTTTTTTTGTGGGGTGGACTCACAGAGACAACATGCTCAAAACCATTCCAGAAGAGATTGGAAGCCTCAAGAAGCTAAGAACTCTCGATCTACACTCCAATCAAGTATGCTCCTATTGTAGCCCGAGTTAGTTGCAGTATTTAGGGTTTATGGTTTAGGGTTTATTTGTTGAGCTGTACACAGAACATTGGAAACTGTTGCTCAAATGTTGTGGCCCTAGACACTGAACTTGTATGATTAGGTCATGTGAAGTACTTCCTTGACTCTAATCTTGAGATGGGGTTTGTTTGGCAGCTTCTTGAATTTCCACAAGGTGCATGCACTTTGTGTCTCTCACTCCTGGATCTGTCAAACAACAACTTGTCAGGGCTGCCTTCAGAGCTTGGTAGCATACTACATTTCTCCTACCTTGCAAATTCATGGTCCTGTATTGCTGTGATTTGACTATTGAGAGTGCAGATTTTGATGTCATTTCAAGCCCAGTTCACTCACCTGAAATTGAGAAAAAATAAATCTTGGCATTAAGAACTAGTCTCCTGAATTCATGCTTCTGCTGTGGATGTGGAGTAGGTACAATGACCTCACTGAGGAAGCTAGTTTTGGTAGGAAACCCAATGCGCTCTCTTCGAAGGTGATGTGAATAATTCGACAGATTATTGCAAGATGGCATTTTGGGTGTTTTTCTATGACATTAGACTGCAATTGTGCCTTCAAGGTGAATTTGTGGAGTTTCTTCTGCAATGTCATGGAACTATTATTACTGTTTTTCATCTAACAGCTCTGTGGTGATGGGACCAACTCCTGCATTGCTTAAGTACCTGCAAAGTCGAGTGCTTGATACGGACAAAGAAAAAGGTGCTGCACACTTGTATGATCATAACATGCTTTTGATGTTATTCCTGCTACGCTGAAATGATATGAGCATGCCCACTACAGACTCCCAGCTTCTAGGAATCCTGTACTCCTCATCTCCGATCTGGTGTGAGAAGCACTTTTTTGAATTTCGTCCTGTTTAGATGTTTTCTTTCTCTTGACTGATGATTCAAGACTGCTAAGAACTCATGATGCATGTAGATGGGATATGTTGTGTGGTGCAGAATCCAAGGGCCAGGGGGCAGTAACAGGGGACGTATTTGGCTTGGGGATACCAGATCAGATTGTCAAAGCTGCTCGCTTGGCAACATCCACTAAGGTTGGTGCATTTGAAGGTTTTGGGTCAACTCATTGCAGGTTGCTTCACATTAAACCACATATGGATTAAGTTTCTCACACTGGTGTTTATTAGCACAGGCTCTGTCTTTACCTCAGAAAGGCTTGGAAGCTGTTCCACCAGCAGTTTGGGAAACAGGGTCCTTTACAATGTTGGACCTCTCTCACAACCAAATCAAGGAGTTGCCAATGGAGCTCTCGATGTGCACATCATTGGAGGTGAGACACATTAAAAGGGGTCCAAAAGCCTTGAGTTTAAAAGGGGGTAAAATAAAAAAGGAGTTCAGAGTTGAGATCTGACATGATTGATACAAAGGTACTACATGTTGTCCTCAAAAGATCATGCCCACTAAATTTCTCCGTGTTGTTGTAATCTTTTTGCTTCCTCTTTTTCTTGAGAGTTGTTTTCTTTTTCTTTCTATATTTGTTTTCCAGAGTTTACCCTAAAACCCTAAACCCTTAGTTTCCTTGGTCTTGCTCCTCTCTTTAAGGTTTTGTTGAGCTAGCCAGCATCATGGCTGCTGAGTCTTCCCATGGCTTCCAGTCTCATACTTAGTATCATCTCTCAATTCTGTTCAAGATGACTGAAATTGTAAAATGGAGTAGTTCTCAGTACCTATGAAGATAGTACCTGTTCAGAGACAAAACCTCTCTAGTCAGCAAGACAGGCAGAAGAACATATCTGGAGGAATGGGAGAGAGTGCTTGTTGATGATGCATTTCATTTGAAGAAGTGCAGGTGTTGATGCTATCAGGCAACAAACTTTCAGAGTGGCCAGCAACCGTGCTAGCATCATTACCTGTCCTCCAGGAGCTGTCGCTTGCTCAAAACCCAATTGCTGAGGTTTTTTTTTTTAATCATTTCCTTTCATAAGGTTGACACTGAAGATCATCAATATGCAATCTGCCAACAAATCAGCAGTTTCACAATTGTGTCTTGGGTAACTGAATGGTGGGTTTTCAGCAATGTGTGAAAGTATTGACTGTGATATTGATGTTTCACCATGACAAACAATCTCTAGTGGATGTGCCTGTTTCACTGCCAGGGTTGTGTTCTATCTAATGCTGGGATGTTAGGGGTTCTGACAATGAACAATGTGCTTGATGTGACTCTAGTTTCCAAGAGGTGCATTTGCTGCAGTCCCAAAGCTACAGGTTCTGGACTTGAGTGGAGTAGCTGTGACATTGCCGCCTCCACCAGCGCTGTCAGAGATGCCACATTTGCAACAACTTCGGTTGAGGTAGAAGGGTCTTCATATCTAGGTCCTTTCCATTTGTTTCCAAAAAATTCTTGGTAGTGTTTCTCTTCATTGTGTGGGTAATGGCTCTGGAACCTGTAAAATTTAGAAGACTCTCTGGCATCTAAACTGGCCATGAAGAATTGTTGGGGCTGGAACTGCAGCAGAATTTACACTGGCATAGATTGAATCAGAACCTTTGCAATCAAGTGTATATGGTCATGTGATTTCTGCACTGCAGGGTTGAATCTAAGTACTCCTCACAAGTTTTGCAGGAGGATGTGGCTGAAGGAATTTCCTGACGATCTCAAGTCATTACTCAAATTGCGCACTTTGGACCTCAGCCAGAACTCAATCACAGTAATTCCTGAGGTAATTTGCAGCAAATGTGAAGATGTCAGCAATTTCATGTTTTCACTACAGGGAGGAGGAGATTGTTCTTGGATTTCATGTTTATGCAACCAGGAGGAGATTTGTTCTTGGATTCCAAGATTCATTGCATGAATTGGACAAGCTTAGTGTACTTGGGTCGAACAGAATTTCTTACAACTTTTTGGTGCAGTGGGTGACATGCTTGGTGTGCTTAGAAACTCTTGACCTCTCTGACAACGACATTACTCTACTCCCACCCAAGCTGGTTTGTCACTCAACCTTTCTGCTCTAAAATCTACCCAACCTGTGAATGTTTTGAGTAGTCAGTATTAAGTTTGTGTTGTTAGGAATTGCAACTATTTTGAAGCAATGGGTATCCATGGTTTTCTTCTCACCTTTCTTCTATTGTTGTTATTAGGAAATTGCTCCTTTGTTGAAGCAATGAGTACCAGCAGTGTTGTTCTCACCTTTTAATTTGGTCGATGTTGATAACAGGGACTTCTAGAGCCAAACTTACGGCACTTGAAGGTTGATGGCAACCCATTGCGCAGGTATGTATGCTGCTGTGACCTTGCATCTTCTTATCAGAGCTCTGAATTGTTTTCTTGGTGGAACTTTAGAAGTGCAGATTTTCGATTTGTTATGCTTGCGGTGCTTGTTTTTGAATTTGTATTGGGATGGTGGATGAAACTCAGCATTCGGCGGCCCATTTTGGAGCGGGGCACCAAAGCTCTTCTTCAGTATTTGACAGATAAAATCCCTGCTTAGCTATACACACACACCACCACCTGCACCAACACCAAACATATGCACACACAGTCAAGGTTACCTTCACAAAAACATCAATTATTTTAAATATTTTCTTATTGGGCTTCTTTTTATATGACTTTGTGTGTATACATACCCTCTCCTTCATTTGATGATTTGTTTTGCATACCACAACCTTGAACCCTTGCTGGGATTTAACTGGAAATTGGACCACATGGATGAAATTGACAATACAAGTAATGCTAAGAGCATGGATGAAATTTGACTAAATAAGATAAATGTGCTAACACAACAAATAGTAATGGCCTGTGGATGACATCAATGAAGCATTCTACATAAATGAAAATTTGATTCCAATATACTTGCATTACAATGAAACTTTGTTGATGTTGGGTTCATGGATGAAGTCATACAGTGAATTAAATTAAATGGATGATCATTTTGCATCCATGATGTAGAATTTCATCATTTAGTTGATTTCAAGTATGTTAGATTTCATCCATGAGATGTCATTCATCATTCATGTTGGCGAATTCATTGAAATTGGTGTTTTTATTTATAAAATTCATTTCAAGCAAAGTGAGTTTCATCCATGTGATAAGTTTTGTGAAATGTATTTCATCTATGTGCTATGTGTTGTTGGCGTCATCAATTTCATCCACATGTGTTGATTTTACATACTTGTTCCATTTATGATGAACCTTGGAGTTTTCAATTAATCAAAGTCAAGCCAAGCTTCTTTCTCATTTGGTGAGATTCACAGCTCCAATTTTCAGCTGTTGAAACATCAAAGGTCTGGGCAGCAATCAGTGGCAGGTCTAACAATCTTCAAAAGAAGTGATCTCACAAGGCATGGCTCTATGAAGCTAGCTAGTAGTGGCTCTTGGTGCAATGGCTTTACACCTCTTGTCAAGTTCAAACCAGTGTTGGGCGGGTATCAGAAAAATGTGAGAACCGGCCAGAGTTTCAAGTTGGTTCTCAGTTTGAAACCCTTAGGGTATCAGATTGAGTAATGCCTTTTATGGAACCAGACTGCAAGGTTTATGTAATGTGAGAATCGGGCCTTTGAAACCTTGATCAGATGTATATTTAAAATTTATTGAAACCTTGGCGAGGTATTAAAAAAAATCAGGGTCAAGGTTTAGAATGAATTAAGTGAGTTGGTAGTCAATGGGGTTTAATGTTTAGTCAATGTTAGTCAATAGTTAGTAGTTAGGTTTAGGGTTTAGCAAGTAAGCGGTGTCACTTGCTTGATATAAAAAAAGTTCTTTAAAACATTTTTCTCCTAGTGTGTGAGTTTGTTTTTTGCTCTTTTCTTTATTTGTTGCTTAGATTAATTCGTTTGGTTAGTTGGTTTGTTTTAGTCCTTGCTTGGCGCTCCTTGTTTGAGCTCTTGCTACTCCTCTTGTTCATTGTTCAACGATCTTGCTTTGCTATTCCTTTTGTTCGATGTTGATACTATGTTGCTCCTTTTGCTCAATGCTCAACGTTGATGCTTTGTTATTCCTTTTGCTTGATGTAGTTGTTATTCCTTTTGCTCGACATTCCTACTTTGTTGCTTTTCTTGCTCAATGTTATAGCTCTACGGCTCTTCTTGCTTGATGCTGTTGTTACTCCTCTTGCTTGAGACTACTACTGCTTCTTGCTCGACACGACTGCTCCTCTTGTTGAATGCTGATGTTCTTTGTTCATTGAAGTATTTCTCTTTTGCACTTGTGATATTGTTGTTCCTTGTTCCTTGGCCAACGTTGTTGCTTTTGCTCCTCTTGTTTCAGATTGGTACTTTCCTCCCTTAGTTTTTGCAAGTGTGGGAAGAGTTGTCCAAATTCAAGTTCTTTAGGCCAAATTTGGAAAATGAGGATTTTTGTTCGTTGATGAATTTTTTTAATTATTCATGTTTTTGAGAAATGTTGATTGACAATGTGTTTGCTTGTTGTGTGTAGTAATTATTTGAACATTGTACATTTAATTATACACATTGCATTCCATTTGTACAATTGCATTGTGTATTTTTTTAACACATTACATCTTTTTTTTTATGGACATACAAAATGTTGAAATTTTTTAAAAGAAATTTAACATTTTTTTGGTGTAATTTTGTTTATTTTAAACATTAAAAATAAATATATGAGATAATAAATTTTATAATAATCGGCATGTGATAATTGGCTTTGAAAACCAATTGTTATAAAATGTCTGAGAATCAACACTTTGAAACCCAGATGAAATGATTTTTCCAAATTTTTGAAACCCTGCCCAGGTTTCTAAAAGATGAAAATAATTAAAAAAAAAAACCGGGTCGGACCTTTCAAAACATTCTTATACCCAGACTTGATGGTTCTTAGAAAAACTAGCGAACTACCCACTAGTGAACTACCCAACAGTGGTTCGAACCAGCAATAGTTAAAATACACAAAACATTCCATAATAAAGCTCACAAAAAAAAATGATCTCATAATTTTACACAATGTTTCAACCCTCATGAACACTCTTTGAAAAAATGGGACTAAATGAACTTTGCAATTGTTGTCTAGTCTCTTTTCTCTTCCTGATGATAAAAGCCATGTCAAGTTTTTGAAGGCAAATTGTTAGTTTTAAAATTCTTTTTATTTGTTGGTGGAACTTAGTTCAGTGTGAATAGGGTTTTCAACTTGATTTGTGTGCATGTTTTGATGTGTGAAACTCAATTCAGTGTGAATAGGGTTTCAACTTTTTTCTTGATTTGTGTGCATGTTTTGATGTGTGAAACTCAATTCAGTGTGAATAGGGTTTCAACTTTTTTCTTGATTTGTGCACATGTTTTGATGTGTGTAACTTTGTTAGTTTTAGATAGTGTGAAGGGTTGATATACTATTTCACTACAGCCAATAGATGGTTTTAGGGTTTGGTGAAGATACACACCATAATTAGCAATGTGTGTGAACTAGGTAAATTGCCAGTAACTGTGATCACAAAACAATTCAATGAAAAGGAAAGCTTGATACTATGTGTGTGTGTGTGTGTGTGTGTATCCTAGTGTACAACATTACAGTTACATAATTGGGTCCAGTTGGTACTTAAGGTACTAGTGTACTGAAAATTTCTGAAAAGTTTGTAGTGTTCAAAATCCCTCCTCTCTCTCTCTCTCTGTGCCTAAGCTCTTTGTCTTTTGAAGGGGTTTTGTCAGCTTGCATAGAATTTTCAGATTGCCTCATGAAAAAGAAAACGGCAGCACATCAACTATGGTGTTGATTACTTCACGCTCAAACTCTCGATTAAGTTGGTTATTATGACATAATTTGCAAAAACATACCATCTGCAGCTCTCTGTACACTATCACCGTTATCGTACCCACTCCATGGTTTAGGGTTTATGTGTGTGTGTGTGTGTGTTACCATGATAGTACTTGTGCTATGGTTTAGGGCTTAAGCTTTTAACATATCACCATGGTAGTACCCATGCTATGGGTTTAGGGTTTATGGATCTACATATGTATGTATGATGTTAGACTTGTTGTGAATTGAAACCTCAAGACTTCGTTTGAAGAACAATTTTGATCCTTTTCTATTCCAAGGCATTAAAGTGGGTGTTTCTCAAATATGTTTTCCAAATTATTTTCACAGCTACCCATTTACATACACACGAACCCACCTTTTTAGCATGCATGCAAGGGTTTATTTAGGGTTTAAGGTATAGTAGGGTTTGTACATATATGCATGTGTATGATTTGAGACTTGTGTTGTGGAGTACAAACTTCAGGACCTGGGGTTGGAGACCGAATCTGATTCTTTTTTTTGGGGGGGGGTTTGCTTTGGAGGCATTAAAGTGGGTGTTCCCATGTAAGCTTTTCAATGATTTTCATAGCTACCCATCTACATACACATGAACCCCTTTTAAAGAAGAGTTAGTACTATATAACAAGTGTACACAACCAAATCCCACTCTTCATCCTTTCCTCCCTTTCATGTGTGCATGTGTGGGTGCGCGGTGCGTGTGAATGTGTGTGTGTGCGCATGTATGATTTTCACAAAGGAAAGTACAAGCATTTGCCCACTCCCCCCCATTTTGCTGACCTTATGTATAGTAGATGTAGTGTTAAGCTTTTCCGGGGTCAAGATTTCATGGGATTGGACATATGATTGCCATCTACGGACTGGGGTTGAAGTTGTTCCTGAGAGGTGGTAATGAGGTTGAAATAATGCTTATGGGGTGGTGGTTATTATTATTATTATTATTTCCTAGTAATTGGAAGACCACAAGAAGTGCATGCAAGCTTGAGTTATAATTAACTTGGGGCTGTCACAAACATTGTGCATGGGGAACAGGCCAAAATTTAAGCAAGGATGGGAAAAAAATTGGTGGCCACTACTAACAAGGCCAAATTTTTTGCTCTAATGGACACCGGAAACCTCCATGATGTGGGTGGGAATTGGCACCAGGGTTAGGCTTGGACTTGATCACATGAAGCTTGCTAAGTTAGGGCCTGTTTGAAAGCATCCAAATTCTGAACATAATGGTGGTGGTGGTGGTGGTGTAACTTTGATTAAGAGTTGTAAAAAGAGCATCAATGCGTAATGCGTGTTTTGTAGTACCTAGTGCCAAGGGTTAACCCATGCATGCATCATTCGATTGAGGAGGATGGGGGATGAAGGTGTTGTTCAAGAGGTGCCTTAAAGCTAGGTATGTCCAGCAAATAATTTTTGTCCTTTCTCAAGTTACACCCATTTTTCAAAAGTTGGAGGTGTGCAAGATGTGAGCGATTCTCTCGTGATTGTGTGTTAACGAGGGCATGATGAATTAACGGCTCAAAATGCTAGAGTGCCCTCATCAATCCATTCCTAATTTCCACCGATAACCTCATGGAGACAATGTGTCTTTTTAAAATATTTTTGGGATGTAGCCCAAAGTGGAATTTATTCATAAGAAGATTTAGCAAAATTTGGCTAAAAAGGGGATATGAAAATGAATTGTTTTAAAGCATCCTTCTATATTATTGGCTACCTACTTACAACCTAGTATAAATATCCAGCTTTTTCCATTAATTTTATTGAAATTTAGCAATTAAAAACCTCAAAAATCTCAAAAATCACTAATTTTCTAATTTTCTAACATTGAGCAGTGCTATTGGATCTCTAGTGAATAGATCCCCCAAAACTTTGACCTGCGGATTCAGCCACCCCAAATTTCAGCCCAAAAAATCATGCAAAAACATGTACAACCTATGAATGAATTAATGATTAATTGGGTGGATTACATAAAAAAAAGGGTGACCAGGGTATGTAGAGGGTTAAGGCCACTCACTATTCAGGCCTTTTAATCAGTCACTTTTGGCCCACTTTTTATGTAGTCTTTTTGTACACCAGTATTTTAAAGGGTCTTAACCAGTGTTCTACTTAAAAATCAAACTATGGAACCCTAAACCCTACACCCAAAGAGTGCCTGTTAAGGTTCTACTCACAATAACCTAAACCTTTTAGGGTTTAACACTCCAAACTGGGGTCTTGTCAACACAAGTCTTAACTCTCCCACTCAACCGTGTCATGCAATAAGGCTTTAGTCTTTAGGGTTCCCGATTTGTGGTAGCTTATTAGAACCACCAAGCCCGACCAGACCCTATTTGGGTACCTAATCTAAATAACTTAGTGCAATGTTTTTGGTTTG